>OIXX01000676.1_pt1 | contig 17592 bp, 13 predicted proteins | sample 1588161 | NCBI WGS metagenome assembly OIXX01 (sample SAMN03283274) | human gut metagenome | biome: human-associated habitat; material: feces | host: Homo sapiens | place: Peru | collected 2012
TGGATATTTTGGGGATAAATTGGACATAAGAATTATGAGGATTTTGAACACCCTATCTTAAAGGGTAGATTTGTGTTCAAATTACCATTATAATTCATTTAAATATTACTTGGAGATAACAAAAATTAGTGGTATTTTTGCATTCGTATACTATAAACTTCTCACCAGATAACACGCTAAAAGCCTTATGCTAATCAGACGTTTTACATTATTATATAGCTCACCCCAAACTGCCCCCGTCCTGCTCTCACGCTACAGCCTTCTTGCCGTAACGTGTCTTGCCGTCGTGTTTCTCCTCACTTCTTGTCATTCTTCGCCTTCTCCCAGTCATCTTCAGGCTCTGCGCTCACATGCTGACAGCATTGTGGACGAGGTGGATGGTGAGCAAAGCCTCGACAGTCTTGTGAATGCGGCGGAGCGCAAGGGCGACCGCATGCTGGAGATGCGTGCACGCAAGAAGCTCGGACGCGTCTACCGTGAGTCTAATTTCTTCATCAAGGCCATCGACTGCCACACACGCGAACTCAAGCTGGCAGAGCAGCTCGGCGACACCATTTCTGCCGTTCAGGCGCTTAACAACATCGGCACTAACTTCCGACGCATGGGCATCCTCGATGAGGCAGTAGACTATCATTACCGCGGACTGCATCTCTGTGAGGAGTTCAGCCTTAAGGATGACAGCACAGCGCGTAAGAACCGTGTGATTTCGCTCAACGGCATCGGCAACATCTGCCTTACGCTCGGCGACACCGAAACAGCCGACTCCGTGTTCAACGCTGCCCTCGAAGGCGAGAAGCGTCTTGGCAGCCATCTTGGTCAGGCCATCAATTACGCCAACCTCGGATCGCTCTACGAGCGTAACGGCCAGATTGATTCGGCTTGGGCGTTCTATCGTCGATCAATGGAGCAGAACCGTCTGGCAAAGTCTGACCTCGGCATCTCGCTATGCTACACCCACTTCGGACGACTCAACGAGAAGCAGGGCAAGAAGGCGGAGGCGATAGCCGAATACCGCAAGGCTTACGAAATCATGGCGCCGTCCGACGACCGCTGGCACACCATGGAACCGTGTCTGGCTTTGGCTGAAATCTATATCAAGATGGGCGACGATGCCACTGCCATGCAATACCTTGACACGGCAGACCGCCTGGCTCACGACCTCCATTCGCTGGAACACCAGTCGCAGATTGCCCGACTCTATTACGACATCTATAACCGCAAGGGCGACACGCGTCAGGCGTTGCATTTCTATAAGATATACAACGAGTTGGGCGACAGCGTCTCGAGCGAGAAAAACATCATACACATGCAGAACATGCGTGTGCGCTACGAGCATGAGCAGCACCGCGCCGAGATAGAGTCAGTCAATCAGCAGTATCGTACGGAGCGTACTCTGAAGCGTTTGAGCTTCGCTGCCGGTATGCTGGTCGTCATCCTCGCCGCCGTCATCGTGTGCTTCATGCTCTATGCTCTCCGTGCCCGTAAGCGCAAGCAGGAGGTGCAGCACCAGTTAGACGAGATGCGCCTCTCGTTCTTCACCAACATCACACACGAATTTCGCACCCCGCTGACCGTCATCCTCGGCTATTCACGCATGATGGAGGAGGGCAAGGTGCCGATGGGTGACATCACGCGAGTGGCTAATATGGTGTCGCGACAGGGCTCGCGCCTCCTCTCGCTCATCAATCAGCTCCTCGACATACAGAAGGTGAAGTCGGCTGTGGGCATGTGCGACTGGTATCGTGGCGACGTGGTTCTCTTCCTCTCCAACATCATTGAGAGCCATCTCAACATGGCTCACTCTCGCGGCATCCGTCTGCTTTATGCGCCGAAGCAGCAGAAGGCGGTGTGCGACTTTGTGCCTGACTACGCACAGAAGGTGGTGTGCAATCTTGTCACCAACGCCATAAAGTTCTCGAAGGAGGGTAGCGAGGTGCTTGTGTCGCTCGACGTGGAGGGCGATATGCTGCAGATGCGTGTGGCCGACTTCGGTAGCGGCATCTCGCAAGACGACCAGCAGCGCATCTTCGAGCCGTTCTATCAGACCGAGAGCGATAAGAAGAACGTCGGTTCGGGCGTCGGACTGGCGCTTGTCAAGCAGATAGTCAGTGCTCTCAACGGCAGCATTAGCCTCGTCAGTAAGGTGGGCGAGGGTTCGGTGTTCACCGTGCGCATTCCGGTGAAGGCACCGGAAGGAGTGGAGGTGAAGTCGTTGGAATCGCTCGGCTCCGTCCCCACGTCCATCCTCTTGAACGCCGAGAACGATGTCATGCCAGAAACAGACTGCTCTGCCTCCATATCAGAAGCTGACGATGCCGACGACGACAATCCGTCCGACACCCGTCAGCTTGTCCTCATCGTGGAGGACAATGCCGATGTGGCGGAGTATATGACCATGCAGCTCAAGGCACGTTATCGCTTGGTCATAGCGCACGACGGCATGGAGGGTCTGGAGAAGGCCACCCAACTGGTGCCCGACATCATCGTCACGGACGTCATGATGCCCCGCATGGACGGCTACGAGCTTTGTCAGGCCGTCAAGCAGTCGGAAGTGCTAAATCACATCCCCGTCGTCATCGTCACGGCAAGAACCTCGCAGGACGACAAGCTGCGTGGTCTGCAGATGGGAGTGGACGCTTACATCTACAAGCCCTTCGACGCGGAAGAGCTGGCCGTCACCGTGGGCAATCTGCTTGAGAAGAACCGTCTGCTCCGCGAGCGTTATATGAAGGCGGCGGCTGAGCACCAGCCCGACGCCGAGGCTGCCCTTCCCCCGCAGGACCGTGCCTTCCTCGACCGTGTGAACGCCATCGTGGACAAGGAGATGAACGAGGGCAATGTCACCGTCGACACTGTGGCAGCGGCTCTCTGCTTGAGTCCGGCTCAGTTTCGCCGCAAGCTCGGCGCCGTCTCCGGCAGCACTCCGTCCGTCTATATCCGCACAAGGCAGATGTATGCGGCGCAGTGTCTGCTCGACAACCGCCCTGACCTCACCATCAACGAGGTGGCCATGCGGTGCGGCTTCTACGACATGTCGCACTTCACCCGCGTCTTCAAGCTGGTGATGGGAGTGACGCCGACGCAGTATAAGAAGGGGTGAGAGAGTTAGGAATTACAGCTGATAATGCAAACATAGGAGGCTATGGCGTCTCGCCGTAGCCACGCACCCACGAACGCAGCCAATCTGGCATGAGCTGATTGGCGTTATTGTTAGGCAGGGCTTTGACAAAAACCTTTCTCCACATACCGCTTATGGGCGCAAATCCTATCGGATTTAAATAAAAGGCTTTACATTAGGTCTTACGAGAACCAGTTCTCGACAACCTAATGTAAAGCCTTTTATTTGTGCACAGCACGCGCCCATAATCGGAAAAACAAGAAAAACACAAGGTAGCGGACGGCACCCACCGTCCGAATTAGGAATTTTGAGTTTTGAATTAGGAATTGTGCGCTAAGGCGCATTATGAATTGTTCATTTTTGAATTAATAGGATGAAATCTTCCAATTCAAAACTGAATAATTCATAATCGGAGGCGAAGCCGAGAATAAATCAAAACTCAAAATTCCAAACTCAAAATTCGGATGGCGGGAGCCACCTGTTTGTGTTTTTCTTTGTTTTTTCCGCTTGTGCTTTTCGAGAGAGGCGAAAGCCTCTCATTCATTTATGGTATATATGGGCGTGAGAACTTGTTCTCATAAGACCATATATACCATAAAGGAATTGCCGAAGGCTCGAAAAGCATAAGCGGATTGTGGATAAAGGTTTTTGTCAAAGCACTGCCTACCGCAGCAAACTCACCGCTAAACTGCAATTTACGCTATTGACTTTTGCTCAAGTTCTTATTTTGACATACCCTTATAAACCTTCTCATACTCCTCCTGCATTTTCCTAATTGAGAAATTCTGCTCGGCGAAAGCGGCGGCTTTGTCGGCTAATGCTTTGTGGTCTGCTGTGGGGAGGACATTGCGGAAGAGATGGAGGTAGGCGTTGAGGCTGTTGTTGTCCACCATCAGGGGCCAATCCTCGGGAAGCGTGTCGCTCAAGCCTGGACAGCGATTTGCAATGACGGGGAGACGGTTCATGCTTGCCTCCATTGACAGCATGCTCAGACCCTCAAACTCGGAAGGCATGAAGAGATAGTCGAAAGACGACATGAAGGAGGAGAGACCGAAGATGGGCTTGAGGATGGAAGTGTTGGCAAGTCCACCCAACCGTTCCTCCACCATCGGCATCATCGAACCGTCGCCGGCTATATGGAAATGATAACGCGGGTCGTTGGCAAGCGCACAGATGACGTCGCAGAGCACGGGGATGCCCTTTTGTGGCTCGAAGCGTCCAGCGAAGAGGATGTTCAGCTTGCTGTGGACAAGGCGCGGATAAATCTGCTGCTTTATTACGCTCACGCCGTTGTGGATGATTGGCGCATCGGCTCCGAAGCGTTGCTTATACGACTGGCATACCGAATCGGAGATGCCGATGTTGGCGTTATGGCGAATGAAGTATGGCTCTATAAGCGAGGCGATGGACGGCAGGCCGCTCCAGAGGCGGGTGTTGTGGATGGTGCGGACGATGCGGGTGTGGCGAAGAAGACATGGGAAGAAGCGCGAGAAGGCGTAAATACACATGTCGGGTGTTTCCGTGTGGACGTGGATGACGTCGGGATGCCAGCGCAGCATGATGTAGAGCATGCGCAGGGGGAAGAGAATGGCGGCTATGCGCTGGAAGACGAAGTGGAAATTGACGTCGGGCATTAAGGATCGATGACATACTACGCCGGCTTGCTTCATCTCGGTTATGAACTTATTGGTGTAAAGAGATTTGCCACGCATTATCTCTACAATATGATATTCCATGTCGGGCGTCTTCGACATGGCGATGTTGGCAGCCACACGTTCGGCGCCACCAAGATCGAAATGGGTGATAAGATGGAAAATCCTCATAAGTCAGTATAGTTTTAGATGGTTAGAAGATAACCCACCAGCACCGTGCCGTTGTATGCCCACAGCCATATTGTGAGGGCGGCGACGGCAAAGCGGAGCCATGCGTCCTGACGTTGGCGGAGCAGATAAGCTGCGGCGATGGGGATGATGAATGCCCAATGGGCTGTCATTATGTATACCTCGTTAAGGCCGAAGCCGAAGCCGAGGTGCATAAGCATGTCAAAGCCGAACCACGTGGCGACGATGAGGAAGAAGCGCTGGCGGCGTGCCACCCAGGCTCCTACTATGAGGAGCAGCACAATCAACGCCTCCACCACGTAGCTCAACGTCGAGCCATAGCTGACGAATACGGGGCGTGTCTGCTGGACGTCCTCCATAAGATGGTCTTTATGGAACTGCAATGACTCGCCGAAAAGGTTGTCAACGACGGAGCGTGTGCGCGATGTGGTCATGTCGCTCCACTCCAGCAGCGGCACGTCCTTGGTAAGCGCCTCGCCGTTCTGCTTCTTGACGAAGGCGTCATGCGTCTTCAGTCGTTCTATGCGGGCAGGGTCTTTCTTTGCCACGGCAGCCTCAATGTGCTTGATGTGTTGCTCCTGCGGCTTGATGATGGCCTCCTGCTGCCATACGAAGACGGCACCGAGTATCAGCGTGGGCACAACGAAAGAAAGGATGCTCTTCCACGAGAAGACCTTCTTGCCGTTCACCATCCATGCCGCCAGAGCTATCTTCACTCCGTTGGTGAGCGTCACGCCGGCTGTAAGGAAGAACAGCAGAGCCTGCTGCAGCCATGTGAAGCGGGTGCCGCGCTGCAGGTGACGGCCAGTCATGAGGAGGGCGAGGAGCAGCAGTGGCAGCGAAAGTGCGAAATGGTCGGGCACGATGGCTGCCGTTATCACATGGGCGAAGCCGTAGAAGAGGGCTGTGAGCAGAGTGGCATCGCCGGACTTCACCCCTACGATGTCGCGCAGGATGCGATGTAGCAGTACGGCTCCCCAAACGTCTGCGGCTATGAGAAGCGCCGCCATGAGGAAGACGGCGAAGTTGAATTCCGTCTGTGGCATCAGCCAATGGTTTATCCAGTACAGCGGCAGGAGCACAGCCACGAAGAGCGGATGGCGCAGGGCGTTCCAATGAAGTCTCATGCACGATATGAATATCAGCGAGAAGACGTCATAGCCCGACATGCAGAGATGGTTGTAAAACACAGACCAGAACCCTACACGTGCGCCGCGTGTGAACGAGTCGAAATGACAATAGATGAGCAGACCGTTCAGTATGGTGAAGACGACGGCGGCTGTTATGGCGAGTGGCCGCTCCTCTTTACGTAGTCCTAACATAATGTATAGATGGGTTTATCAGGTGAAATAGAGATAGCGGACGATGAGACTGACGTTCCATATCCACAGATATGCCGCAAGCAGAGCCACGAGGGTCTTCAGCGCGAGTGCCTGACGGCGGCGTTCTGCCATTGCTTTCATGAGGTAAGCCATGGTTATCGGCATTACGTATATCCAGTGTGCGGACATTATATACACTTCGTTGATGCCGAAACCGAGTCCTACGTGCAGCGCCATGTCGAGGGCGAAGTAAGACATTGCCAGCCACATAAACCTTGAGCGGCGTCCGCACCAGATGCCTGCGATGAAGAGCAGGACAATGACGGCTTCGATGATGTAGTTGAAGGCGTGGCGATAGCTGACTATCATGGGGCGCGACTTGAGCACGTCGCCAAGCAAATGGTCTTCATGCAGCTGTATTCCTTCGCCGAAAAGGTTCTCCACCACCGATTCCGTACGCGAGGTGGTGACATCCGTCCAGCTGAGGAACTCGCCGTTGCTGATGGGCTTGCCGTTCTTGCGGCGTCGTACCGGCTTCGGCTTTGCCTTGGCTATGGAGTCGCGTCGGGCAGAGTCGGCAGAGAGCGAGTCGAGCTGATAAGCTGTAAAAGAGGCTATGCGCACCGAGTCGTCGTGCTGTTTGCGGAGCTTTTCCTCCTCCTGTTTCTTCTGCTTCGCAGCCTTCGCCTTGGCACGTGCAGCCTTTGCAGCCACGTCGCGGGGCCAGACGATGTGGTCATAACTCATGCGTGCCGCTCCCCAGGTGAGTGCGGCAGGAAGGAGAATGGCGAAGAAAAGATATTTCGGTCGGAAGATTCGCTTGCCGTTGACGAAGAGCATGGATAGGTAAATCTTCAGTCCGTTGTTGAGCGAAGTGCCTGCGGTAAGGAAGAAGTAGAGCGCCGACTGCCAGATGTTGAGGCTGCGTCGCTTCAGTATCAGCTTGCCTGAGACATAAAGGGCAAGCAGAAGGAGCATCATGGAGATGATGAAATGGTCGGGCACCATCGCCGAGAGCATCACGAAGGAGAAGCCGAAGAAGAATATGGTGAGCAGGGATGAGTCGGTTCGGCTGACTCCGACTATTTCGCGGAAGATGCGATAGAGGAACATTGAGGCGTAGAAAGCGCAGAATGTCTGGATGGCGGAGACGATGAATATGGCGCAGTTGATGCCCGTAATCCACATCAGTGCCTGATTGATAAGGTATGGCACATACATGAAGAACGCCAGCAAGGGATGACGATAGACGTTATATCCTGCCGTCCAGTTAGACACCACGCTGTACGTGATGGGGTCGAAGCCGGAGATGTGGAACTTCGATATGAAGAGATGCCAGTAATACTTGGTCTGCGGAGTGAACACGTCGTAATACTTGCATATTACTAAGGCATCAAGAGCAAGGAACACTATGAGGAGGAAAGACGCAAGGAGGCGTTCCTCACGCTTTATGCGGAAGAGCGATCGGAAGATGCTTGAGAGCGAACGGAAGATGTCTGATAATTTATTGTTTGCTGGCATACGGATTAATATGGTGTGAATGATGGTATGAAAAAAGGGGTGTTGGCGATTCTTCACGCCGTTATCTCTTCAGGAAGAACCTTACGAGAAGGAAGTTGACGGGGACGCAGATGCTGAACATCGGGATGGGTGCCCACTTCTCGTTGACGCCAACCCAGATGAAGAAGTTGAGCGTTGCGAGCTGCAACACATAGTTGACGACGTGCGAGAGGGCGAATCCTGCGCCACGTTTTGCCGATGCTTTCACGCGGAATGTGAAGCGGGTGGACGCCCAGAAATTAAAGAAGAAGCTTATGATGTAGCCTATTGTCAACGCCACGCTTGGCGAGAGCCAGTGGAGCAGCACCCAATAGATGGCATATTGAAGAAGGGTGGCTGCAACACCGACTAAGCCAAAGCGTACCACCTCGCCGAGGCGTTCGCGTTGCTGGGGTGTCAGTATGTCGTTATGAGTCATGCGGAGAAAGTATGATAGTTTGGGGTTGTCCTTGTTTGGCGGGCATCAGAATATGCGATAGTAGCTTTCGTCTGCGAAGGCAAGCATCTGCTTGTCGCCGTTACTGTCACCGAAAGCAATAAAATGATAGTTATCACGGTCGGGATAGAGTCGGCGTATGCAATGCACCTTTTCTGCTCCGTAGCAGTTATACGTAAGGAAGCGTCCGGTTATCACTCCGTCCTTTACCTCCGGAATAGTGCCGAGAACGTGGAAGTTAGACTTGCTGTCGCGCTGGATATGGGTGAAGAAGGGGCTAACCCAGTTGACCAAACTGGCGCTGACGATGACGATATCCTCGCCATCGCGGAAGAGCCGGTTGAGCAAGTCGGTGGCTTTAGGGCGCATTAAGTTGAAGTTTTCTGTGGCGAAACGCTTGCAGAGATTGTCAAATACGTCAATGTTCATCCCGCGGAAGAACCACGAGAAGACCTTCTGCTTCGTCATTCCGTTATCACAGAGTTTTAGCTTCATCGCGATAATCATCGGGGAATGAAGAAAAAATCCGAGCAGAAAGCGCCATGTTCCACACGCAAATCGTATGAAATGGAGTAATGTGTCGGCGGAAGTAACTGTTCCGTCGAAATCAAATAAATAAACCTTCTTGCTCATAAATATATACCATTCTTTTACGTTGACAAAGGTACGTTAAAATAATGATATAAGAACTAATATGGACTAATAAAATTGGTATAGACGGGAATTTAATGGTTTGGATTTATACTTGCGGACAGTAATTGTATGATAAAAATAAAATAGCGGAGGTTTACGCCCCCGCTATTATGTTGAGTGAATAACTCTTTAGAAGTAGTAAGCCAAGCCTACCTGCCATGCATTGGCCTTGCCGCTGTTGCCGAGCATCTCCTGGAGAGCTGTGCTAGCTGCGTCAGAAACGGTAACGTCGCCGGTCTTGCCGCAAGCGATGTTATAGTTGGCTGACACCTGGAGGTGGCTGAGGACGGTGAAGCCAAGACCTACGTTAACGCTGAAGTTGGAAGACTTGAGCTTCCATTCTGCTGCGTCCTGGAAGATTGACTTGTTCTTGTCGCCTACGTTGAAGCCGAACTGAGGACCTGCGAAGAAGAAGACGTTGGCTACGCTACCGAGACCTACGCCATAGCGTAAGTTGATAGGAATGTTGATGGCCTGGGTCTTCAGTCTTGCTGATGTGATGTCTTTGTCGTCGCCGTCGCCCTTGATCTTTGCCTCGCGCTGGTCGTAGAGGGCAGAAGCGTCAATGCCGAGTCCTACGATGGGAAGTGTGAACTTCACGGTCGGACCGATGAAGAAGCCTGCCTGGTTCTCTGTGTCGAGAAGCTTGTCCTTGTCAAGGCTCATGCTTGTTACGTTAAGACCACCCTTGATACCGAACTGCACCTGTGCCTGAGCATTATTGGCGCCGAACATCATCGAAAGGGCAACGATAGCTGCTGTAAATAATTTCTTCATACCTTTTTTGTTGTTAGTTAATAAATATAACTTAATGGCAAATGTAGGAGCTATGAGCTCCTACGCCTTGCTTTAATGTCTCTGTCTGCGAACCGTAACACGTGCCGAACCTGACGATGCCGAACCTGACGATGATGCGGGACGCTGTTTCTTCACCTTTGTTCTCTTAGTGGTGGTTCCACCGGCGCGGCGGTTTTTCTTCTTCAATGCCTTGGCTGCCTTCTTGTCCACGGCTGCGATGCTGTCAAGCGAGTCCTTCGGCTCGGGCTTGCCCCATACGTTCTGTTCGAACGCCTGCAGCTCGCCCTCGATGCGCTTCTGCTCCTTCTTCATGGCAGAATCCGTGGGGCAATACTGTGCGAGCGTCTTGCCAAGCATGTTCGTGGTCTTGTATATCTTGCCCTTGTACATGTTCTTCGTGAAGAAGTCGTCCATGGACATAGTGGCGGCATTGTTGAGATTGGAGGTCATAATGGTCTGCTTGGTGAGGAACGGAGCCAGATCGTCATACTTCACCCAGAAGAGCGGATAGCTTGTAGCAGCGTCTCCGAAGTCGTCCTCACGCTTCAGGATTGGGCACAGAGCCAACACCTTCGTGTGGAAAGCCGAGTTGCGGTCGTCGTAGTAAGCCGACTCCTTCACGTAGTATGCCGTCACCTCGCGCGACGGAATGTCGCTGTCATCGATGCGGATGCCACGGTCGGTGCGCTCATAGAAGATGTGATAGTTGTCGAGGAGCGACTTGAGGTTCACCTTCGAGGCGTCGTCAAACACCTCGTTGCCGTCCAGACGATACTCATAAGCCGTAATGGCGCGGCGCATTACCAGCTTGAAGATGTAGGTGAAGAGGTTCATCTGCGAGCCTACCGGCTCCACGGGATAGTAGAGTCCGGCGTTGGCGTCCTCGGTGAGGTTTATCTCACGGTAGATATCGCGGCGCCACGTCACGTCCTCGTCCATCGCTTTCTGCGTGGGGAAGGATATCTGGGCGCGTACGCTCAGACCCTGGTCGCTCTGCTGCTTCTGCTGTGCCTGCTCACGACGGCGTGCCGCCGGCTGGGCTGTCGCCATCTCCGAAGCGAAGAAGGCTGCAAGCAGTATCATTATTACTTTCTTCATTTTTCAGTATTTGGTTGTGCTGTATTTTATATGTTTGCTTTATTGTCACAGGCTCGTAATGTCCTTACTTGACTATCACCTCCATCGATCCGTTCAGCTTTCTTGCGATGCCGTCAGGGCCCACTGCCGTGATGCGCGAGATGTAGAAGCGCTTGCCACGTGAGAGTTTGCGGAAGGTGTCGCGCTGACGCTCTGAGAAGGAAGCTCCTGCTGACGCCATCGGAACGGCGTTACCCATATTGTCGAAGAAGACTGTCTCGAAGCCGGTGACCTTGAATTCGATGTCAAGGATGCCGTCGTCGATGGCTGCCTTGATGCCGTGAGCGCCCATAAGCGAAGCCTTTGCCAGTCCGCCGCCACGGAAGCGGTCGGTGCCGATGCTGAGGTAAGCAGCCGGATCGGGCAACTTACGTACGTGGAACGTGAACTTGCCCATCTGACGTGACTTTCCGTTGTCGTTGCTTGCCACGCTGATGGTGACGTCGCTGCCTACGGCTGAAGGACGTGCTATGTAGCGTCCCATGCCGATGCTGCGGAACGAACCGCCCGACATTGAAGCCGATACGGCGCTGAGAGGCACGCCCGGAATGCTGACGCTGATGGGGTTGTCATATCCTGCGTAGAGCACGTTCATGAGGTCTGCCGAAACAGTAGCGCTCGGTGCCACTACGGTGTATTTCTGTGTGAAGTCACGACGGATGACATTGCCGCTACCGTCACGCATGGTGATGTATCCTCCGAAGGAATGCTCGCCCACCGCTCCAGCCGTGAAGCGATAGAGTCCGTTGCTGATGCGCTGTCCGCCGACGTAGATTTCGGGCTGCTGTGTGGTATCTACAGCCGCCATAACAATCTGTGCCGAGAACTGGTCGCCGCTTATGACTGTCTTCGATTCGGGGATGACGAAGGCGCTGAGCTTGTTGACGCGGATGTCCTTCATGTCGATGTTGGCAACAAGAGTGTGGAGCACTTCGCCTTCAGCGTAGCGCACGTCGCTCTGAAGCTTTGAGAGAAGCGTCACGGCACCAGCCACCGGCATGTCCTCAAACATGTATTCCTGCCAGTTCTTGCCCATCGTATGAGCGTTCTTCGGCAGCTTGGTGGTAAGGTTGCTCTCTATGATGGAGCGCTGATGCGGGTCAGTCACCATGCTTAGGATGCGCTGACGGAAAGAGTTGATGGCGTTGTAAAGACGCTTGCCCTGACCTGTTCCGGGAGCGAGCATCACGTGGCTTGCCGCCTCAAGGTTGTCCTTGTTCTTTATGTCGTAGATGTTGCCGTCCTTGCCGTCCGCCTCAATGACTATCTGCTCCTTGAGGCTCTGCGCGAAGTTGTAGAGCGAATCGCTCATGCGCTTCACCGCCGTGGCCTTCTCAAACCACTCCTTCACCTTCTGCGGGTTGGCCTTCATCTGCTCCGCGAAGTTGCCATAGAGCACCTCGTTCTCCTTGGAAGAGTTTGCAGTGGTGCGGTTGAGGCTTTCCTCCACGATGGAGAATCCGTTGAGCACCTCTGACGAGATGTTCAACGCCAGCATAGCCATGAGCACCACGTACATGAGGTTGATCATCTTCTGGCGGGGTGATATGGTTCTCTTCTTTATTGCCATATTCTTTGTCTGCTCCTTTTTCTTTACTTCTGATTGAGGTTCATGTTCACAGTCATGGCTTCAATCATGCGGGCGTATATAGAGTTGAGCTGTTCAATCTGCTGTGCCATGTGGCGGCTCTGCTCGTTAATCTGGTCGATGGTGCCAATCTGCTGGCTGGCTCCCTTAAGCTGCATCTCGTAAACCTTGCAGATGCCGGTAAGCGTACGGTTGAGATTCTCCATCTCCTCGCTGTCGCGTGTGAGGCGGACGCTCTGCTCCGATACCTTCTGAAGGGTTTCGGTGAGGTTCTTGAGCTGCTCCAAATAGCTTGCCTGGGCGTCTGCTAGCTGCACAGCCACCTCACGGTTGGCTGCAAAGTCGGCTGCTGCGGCTGCCACGTTCACGGCTGCTGCGTCCGAACCGGCTGCTACGCCAGAGCCTACTGTGCCCTGAACAGCTGCGCCACCCTGAATGCTTCCGCCACCGATGATGATGGTTCCGCCACCACCTACAGCTGCACCCACGTGAGCTGCTGCCTCAGCGGGCGACTCTCCGTTTCTGCCAGCCTCGTAAGCTGCCTCCACTTCTGCCTCCTCATTGTCTATCTCCTCGTCGTCGATATGAGTGGGGAGTTCCTTGCCGTCCTGCGTCTTGTCGAACGGACGGTCGAAGGCTGAAAGGAAGAACACAAACACCTCAGTGCCCATACCTGCGAAAAGCATGATGTTGGCTCCCGGAAGGTGAGTCAGCTTGAAGAGCGTACCGAGGATAACGACAGAGGCGCCCCAGCTATACGCATAGTTGAGGAAGGTCTGTCCGGGGACACTGTCCATCCATTTCTGGAGATGGTAGACTATGTTGAATTTGCTATATACTGTCATGATGTCTGGTGTTTAGATTTTTATTAGGATTTTTTCTACTTCTTCTTGTGCTTACCCTTCACGCTGGATGTGCTGGCAAGACTGCGTACGCAGCGGAAGCCGATGTAGCAGCGGGGCTGGTTCTGATATTCCCATGTTCGCCATGCCGCACGGATGAACGACTCGGGGTCTTTCCACGATCCTCCGCGCACGCTCTTCTTCTTCAGACGATAGGGGTCTTCCTTGGCTGCGTTATAGGAGAGCGTCGGGTTGAGGTCGTTCATCGCCTCCACACCAGCTTCGGTGAATACGGTGCTGGTCCACTCTGCCACGTTGCCAGCCATATCGAAGAGTCCGTTAGAGTTGGCGTTATATATGCCCACTTTCGACGTGATGAGGTTGCCGTCCTTGGTGTAGTTGCCTCGGTCGGGTTTGAAGTTGGCGAAGAAGCATCCGTCGCCGCTCTTCACGCTCTTGTCTTCCCACGGAAACTCGTTGCCGCCCTTTCCGCGTGCAGCATACTCCCATTCCGCCTCAGTCGGCAGACGATAACGCTGCACGAAGCGTGCCTCGGGGCCAAGACCCTTGAGAAGGTAGTCGGTGCGCCATGCGCAGAAGGCATTGGCCTGCTCCCATGTCACGCCCACGACGGGATAGTCGTTATAAGCGGGATTAGAGAAGTAGTTGCGCAGGTATGTCTCGTTCTCGGCGTTCTGGAAGTCGTTCACCCAGCACGTCGTATCAGGATATACATTTACTATATATGTGTTGAGGAAGTCCCACGGACCGGAGAGCTGACGGTTGACGGTCTCGCGTACGATGCGTCCCTCGTCGTCGATGTAAGCCGTGTCCTTCGATATCATCACCACCTCGTCGGGATTTACCGTTACGTCGGTGTTGAGATTGCGCTCCTCGGGATTGAGGCGGTTGCGGCGCAGGGCAGCAGCCGTATAGTCATACACCTCATAGCGATAGTTGAGCTGACGATAGTCGAGCATCTTCTCGCCGGTGATGGGGTTGCGTGTGTAGACGCTTTCGATGGCACGCTGCTCGTCCTCGTTGGGCTTGCGTGGCAACGGCTTCTTCCAGTTGAGGTGCGGCGTGACGGGGTCGCCGTTCTTGTCCTCGGTTATCATGTATGTCTCGTCGCCGCCATACTGCGGGTCAGCGAGGCGTGTGCGGATGATGCTGTCACGCACCCACATGACGAACTGCTTGTATTTGGAGTTGGTCACCTCTGTCTCGTCCATCCAGAATCCGTCCACAGAGACGTCCTTCACCGGTGTCTGCTTTCCCCAGAGCGAGTCCTGCTTCTCAAGTCCCATACGGAGGTAGCCTCTTGCGACCTTCACCATGCCGTAGGGAGCCGGTTCGGCGAAGGAACGTCCGCCCACGCCGACCACTTCGCCGCCGCGTCCTGCTGACGAGGAGGCTTTGCTGCCGAAGCAGCCAGTCAGTATCATGGAGAATGCCACGACACAAAGTAGGAGTATGCTTTTTCTTGTTTTCATCTATGTTTTATCTGATTTTCTTTCTTAGTATTATGGTCTGTATGTCAGTCTCTTATAGTATGCGTACACTCTTGTGGAGATTCTTTCCCTTCTTCTGAAGGTTGAGGTCCATCTGGTAGCCGATGAAGAGTTCGTGGCTGCCGTTGCCGGGATTGATGGCGGAGGTATACATCTCGTAGGAATAGCCCATGACGATGCCGTGTACGTTTCCTCCGACGAGCACCGTAACGGAGTTGGTGGGCGAATATCCTGCTCCCACGTACATCATCTTCTTCTCATGCGTATAGACGAGTCGCGTGGTGATGTCGCCACGATATGCCACTCCGTCCGTGCGCACAAGGAAGGACGGCTTTATTGTAAGAAACGGACTTCTCAGCTTAATATTGCATCCGCCGGTCAAATAATAGGTGGCGTCCACCTTCAGCTCGTTGGTCTCGCCGAGACGGACGAGGGGCGAATTGATGTGCTGTGCGGAGATGCCGGCATACCAGTTGCGGTGGGTGTAATAGAGTCCGACGGCGAGGTCGAGCGCGTTGCCGTCCACCTTTGACGAGGTGAACGCGGGGTCGCTGGAGTCCTCGAGGTCGAGCTTCGATCCGTCAAAGCTCTCGCTGAGCAGTCCTGCTGAGACGCCGGTGGAGAGTTGTCCGCCGAAGAGCTTCATCTTTACGGCGTACTGCAGGGCGAGTCGCTGGTGCGTGAACAGACCAATCTTGTCGTTCATAAACTGTAGTCCGGCTCCGTGCGTGGTCTTGAGGAACATAAAGGGCATGTCGGCGCCCGCGTACATGGTCTGCGGGTTATGCTTGAATCCGGCAAGGTCGATGGCATAGGCTGCCGAAACGTTCAGCTTGGGCTGTTTACCTACGGACGCGGCATTAAACGACGGTTCCATGTCGAAGTAGTGACTGAAGGACACGTCGTACTGCGCATGGCTCAAAAGCGAGACAAGCGTAAGCCCGAATATTATAATTATCTTGCGTTTAAACACGTATGTATAACGCCTATGTAATATAATTATTGTGTAAAAGCAGAAAAAAATAAGACATGCAGACGGGATTTTTAGACAAGAAGACATGATTTTTTAGACAGGAAGACATGAAGACATGATATTTTACTATAAGTACATGATTTTTTCTGACTGATGGCGTAACCAATTAATAAATACTAATTAAAAAGTAATAAATGAGAATGGCGTCCCGCCGTAGCCACGCACCCACGAACGACCAGCAGATTGAGTTTGAGCTGCAGGTTCCGCGAAGCGGGACCTATATCATGAAACCCACTGCAAGCTGCGGAGCAGCGCAGCTGTGGGTACGTGCGACACCTCCACCTAAATATAGTTCCCCGAAGGGGGACTGATGCATCCCGTATGATGTTTAGGATGATAGTCGGTCCCGCTTCGCGGAACCAAGGGATGGTGATGAGTGCTTATCCCACAGCTGCGCTCCTTCAGAGCTTGCAGTGGGTTTCTGATGGATACGTGTCCCATCGGGACACGGTGCTGACTGGCGTTTGGCGTTTCTGCTATGGGTGGGTGCGGGGCTACGGCGGGACGCCATAGCCTCCTAGGTTTGTCTTGGCTGCTTGTGAATACAGTTTATTTAGTTGAGAGTTGAGAATGGAGAGTTGAGAGTTATGATATGTATGATAGTTAATCATATTGATTATAATATACTTAATAAGGTAATCATCGCTCGGCTTTGCCGCTTGCCTTAGCAAGAACTCTCAAATTTCAAATCTCAACTCTCAACTTCGTTAGATAAATTCCTGTTTGGCGGTTAGTTTGCCTGACAATATTTGTATTTCTAATGCTCAATACTATGAGCTGAGCGCACTAAGAAATCTTTGGTGCGAAATTCTTGAGTTTTGAGCGTTTGGAGACAATACGCTCATATACAGTGTATTATGCGGTTTTCCAGAGAAATGTTATGAAATCAGATTCGCAAAAGAGCCGTTTTTTGCTGCAATAGCGCCACTTTTACACTACAATAGTGCCACTTTTATCATGCAATAGCGCCACTTTTACACTCTAATAGTGGCACTATTGTAGTGTAAAAGTGGCGCTATTGTTAAGCTTGGGTGCTGTTTGCACAGCAAAACACCGTAAAAACAGCAATCTAAATCTCTAGAATCAATTTTTATTTTGTAACAAGTTTTTACTCTTTGTACGATATTTGCATAGCGGACACGAACAACCAGCAGATTGAGTATGAGCTGTGGGTCCCGCTTCGCGGAACCAATGTAGGGTGGGGAGTATTTACTTATCCCACAGCTGCGCTCCTTCGGAGCTTGCAGTGGGTTTCTGATGGATACGTGTCCCTTCAGGACACGGCGCTGATAGGTTGTTCTGCTATGGGTGGCTGCGTGGCTACGGCGAGACGCCATAGCCTCCTAGGTTTGCTTTGTCTGCTGTAATTCACAACTGAATAATTCAAAATCGCAGGCGAAGCCGAGAATAATTCAAAACTCAAAATTCCTAATTCCTAACTCTTCGGCGGTTCCGCCGAAGACAATATTTGCATTTCTAACGCTCAATACTCCTCGTTCAGCGCACAACAAAATCTTTGGTGCGAAATTCTTGAGTTTTGAGCGTGCAGCGATAATACGTTGATGTGTAGATGGTTATACGGTTGTGGAAAGAAATGTGCAATGAATAGCGGAGCCAAACAAGCATCATTGGTTGCAATAGCGCCACTTTTACACTCCAATAGTGCCACTTTTATCATGCAATAGCGCCACTTTTACTGTCTAATAGTGGCAC
>OIXX01000677.1_pt1 | contig 17577 bp, 12 predicted proteins | sample 1588161 | NCBI WGS metagenome assembly OIXX01 (sample SAMN03283274) | human gut metagenome | biome: human-associated habitat; material: feces | host: Homo sapiens | place: Peru | collected 2012
GACCTCCATGAAGGCGCGCTTGTGCAGCGCCTCGCGGATGGCGAAGGTGAAGTCGGAGCGCATCTTGAGGTTGGCCATCATGTGCGGGCGGCGAATGTCCAGGTAGCGGTAGCGCAGGCGCACGTCCTCGCCAGCCTCGATGTGGTCCTCGATCTGGAAGGGCGGGGTCTTGGAGCGGTTGAGCACGGTGATGGCGCTCACCAGCACCTCCACGTCGCCGGTGGCAAGCTTGGCGTTCTCCATGCCCTCGGGGCGCTTGCGCACGGTGCCCGTCACCTTGATGGGCCACTCGGAGCGGATACCCTCAGCCGCATGGAAGGCCTCGCCGCCGGAATGCTCGGGGTCGAAGGAAATCTGCGTGACACCCTCGCGATCGCGCAGGTCCACGAAGATGAGGCCGCCGTGGTCGCGGCGGCGCCACACCCAGCCGGTGAGCGTGACCTCCTGGCCGATGTGCTCGCGGCGAAGCTCGCCGCAGGTATGCGTGTGCATGGAGTGGGGTTGGGCCATGTGCGGTCCTCCTTGGGTCCGTGCCGCCCCGTGTCGGTGCGGGCGACTGGTGTACAGACTGCGCGGATGCGTAGACAGCGTAGGCGCGCAAGCGTTCATGATAGCGCGGCGGCAGCCAACTCCCCCCAACAATGTGGAAGGCTCAGAAGTCGAAACAAATGGCCGCCGGCGCGCGGCGCGGTAGGCGGATACGGCGCGTCCGGGGCCTACTCGTAGCTGAGGTGCGGGTTCTCCGACAGGTCGCGCTCGAGGTAGCGAGCGGCGAGCCACTTGGCCATACCCAGGTTCTGATCCAGGTAGTTCCCGCACTCGCTCGGCTTGGCACCGGGGATGTCGGCCTCCCCGCCCTCGAAGTCGCGCACGAAGGTGAAGAGCTCGCGCACGAGCGGCAGAATCTCCTCGCTCGTCACATCGCCAAAGACAACCAGGTAAAAGCCGGTACGGCAGCCCATGGGGCCAAAGTAGACCACGCGCGACTTCCACGCAGCGTGGTTCCTCAAGAAGGTGGCACCCAAGTGCTCGATGGTGTGGCACTCGGCCGTGTTCATGACCGGCTCGCGGTTGGGCGCGGTCAGGCGCAGGTCGAACGTGGTCACGACGGCGCCCGTGGCAGGGTCCGCGTCGCGACGGCTCACGTACACCCCCGGCATGAGCACCAGATGGTTGACGGTGAAGCTCGCAATCTTCTTCATATCGTTCTCGGCCATGACAGTCCCCCTCATTGTGCGATCGATCGGTCAGCGCGATTGTACCGCTTGCGGGTGGTTCCGCCGGCGCGCCCGGCGCTCCAACGCGATGCTCAGGAGCACGAAGCAGCAGGCAACCAGCGAGAACGCGGACCCGACCAAGCCGGCGTTTGCGATGCCCGGTCTCGCCACCACGGCCCCGCCCACGGCGGAGCCGAACGCGATGCCGATGTTGAACGCCATGGGCTCGAGCGAGCTCGCCAGCGTGAGCGCCTTGGGATGCGCGTCGTAGGACGCTTTCATGAACATGGAGATGCAGGGCACGGAGACCACGTACATGCTGAGCGCGATGCCGAACACGAGCGCCAGACCCGGCGCGGTGCGACCGCCCACGAGGAAGAGGGAGAAGAGGATGAGCGCCTGCGCCAGGAACGTGGGCACGAGCGACTTCAGGCCAAAGCGGGCGTCGAACCAGCCGGAGAGCAGGTTCGAGACCATGCACGCAAAGCCGTATCCCATGAGCACCATGCTCGCCTGCACGCCGGTGAGGCCGAGTACCTCCTCCAGATACGGCGTCACGTACCCGTAGAACACGTAGACGGCGCCCACGCCGAAGACGAAGATGCAGATACCCGAAAGCACCTGCGGCTCTTGGAAGAGCGCGAGTTGCTCGCGCGCCGTCGCGGGCGTGTCCGTCGCCCCCTGGCGCGGTAGCACGAGCACGAGGGCGGCGGAGACCGCCACCGCGAGCACGAGCGTGCCCACCATCACCAGATGCCAGTCGAATGCGTCCGCCACCAGCTTGCCCACCGAGGTCACGATCACCATGGCAACGGAAAAGGCCCCGTACACCACGGAGATGGCCATGGAGGTGTTGCCGCGGCCGAGAAGCTCGGGAAGAAAGGTGACTCCCACGGCGAGGTACGCACCCGAGACCGCGCCGATCACCACGCGCGAGGCGATGAGTGCAGGGAAGGTCGGCGCGATGGCTGCCACCACATTGCCCAGGCAGAACACGACCGCGTAGGCCACAAGCAGCTGGAACCGGCGGAACCGTCCCGTGCAGACCGCCAAGAGCGGCGTGCACACCGCGTAGGTGACGGCGAAGGAGCTCATGGTGAAGCCCGCCGTCTGGAGCGTGACGCCAAACGATTGGGCGAGCTCGGTCTCGATGCCGATGACGGCGAACTCGGAGCAGCCGAGCGAGAAGCCCAGCATCACCAGCAGGGCCACGCACAGGTTGCGGCGGGAGCGCGGCAGGTTTGACGCCGCGCTCGGAGACGAGGGCAGGGAGGCGCTACTGGACACGGCGCTTCAGCCATCCTTCCACGACGTCCGCCACGGCGGCGGCATCGTTGATATCCACGGTGGGCACGCTCGGGTTGGCACGCGCGGCCAGCGCGTCGTTGCAGGCCAGGGCGACCGTCGCGTCGCCCACCAGGTCGAGCGAGCTCTGGTTGCGCAGGCGGTCGACCCCGCTTCTGGCCACCACCACGTTCGGCAGACCCGCGGACTTATAGCCCTCCACGACCACCACGTCCACATCCGTGAAGCGATCGAGCATGCCGTCGAGCGGCAGCTCGGTTTCCGTGCTCGCGTACTCGGCGTACCCCGTGGGGCTCACCAGCCCCACGTGCCTGCTGCCGGCCTGGGCGTGCCGCCAGGAATCCTTGCCCGGCTGGTCGATGTCGAAGCCCTTGTGGCCGTGGTGCTTGATCGAACCCACGCGGTGCCCGCGGGCGGTGAGCTCGGCGATGACCTTCTCCACGAGCGTGGTCTTGCCGGCGTTCTGGTAGCCGATGAAGGCGATGGCAGGGGCCGGGCCGGCAACGGAGGGGGAATCAGCGTCGGAGGCAGGCGCCGGGGCAGAAGCCTCCTCGCCCGCCGCTCCCCCGCGCACCCATACGCCCGAGCGACCGCCCTCCTTGCGGAGCAGCCGCACGTCCACGATCTCCATGCCGCGGTCAACCGCCTTGCACATGTCGTAGATGGTGAGGCACGCCACCGAGGCACCCGTCAGCGCTTCCATCTCGATGCCGGTCTTGCCCGTCACGCCGGTGGTGACCAGCACGTGGAAGCCCACGCGTCCATCCGGTCGAGCACCCGTGCCGCTGGTGGGGATCGGCTCGATCTGAACCTTGCTCTTGGTGATGTTCAGCGGATGGCACATGGGAATGAGCTCGCTCGTGCGCTTGCACGCCATGATGCCGGCCACGCGCGCGCAGGCGAGCACGTCGCCCTTCTTGGCGCGGTCCTCGAGCACCATGGCCTGGGTCTCGGGATGCATGAGGATGCTGCCCTCGGCAAGCGCCACGCGCTGGGTGACGTCCTTCTCCGAGACATCCACCATACGCACGTCACCGTGCTCGTCAACATGGGTGAGGGTATCGCGATAGGCATCGCGCGGGGTATCGGGCATGATTTCTCCTCGATCGAATGACAACGTGAACCCGGCTGCCGGGGCAACGGGCGCCGGCTAGCCGCCGATCTGCGACATCTGGCGCGCCGTGCCGCCGATTACCTCGTGCTCCTGCGGCTTGCGGGCGATGGCGTCGCGGTAGATGCGCAGCACCCGCTCGTCGTCGCCCGCGCGCAGGGCGGCCCGCACGGAGTACTCCGCGTCGCTGAACAGGCAGGGGCGGATGGAGCCGTCCGCCGTGAGGCGCATGCGGTTGCAGCTCGCGCAGAAGTGGTTGGACATGGCGGTGATGAAGCCCACGGTACCGGCAGCGCCCGGAAAACGCCAGTAGCGCGCGGGGCCGGCGCCGTCGGGGCCGTCGCCGGATTCCACGGGCTCGAGCGCGCCCACGCCCGCCGCAACGCCGGCCGCGCTGATGCGCTCGCGCAGCTCCGCGCTGGGAACGGTGTCGCTCGCGTCCCATTCCTCCGCCCGGAGCACGCCGTCCTTGCCCGTGGCGGCATCCGCCGTGCGGTAGCCGCGCGCACCGGCGTCACCGATGGGCATGTACTCGATGAAGCGCAGATGGATGGGGCGCTCCACCGAGAGCCGCGCCAGGCCGAAGACGTCCTGATCCAGGCGGCGCACCACCACGCAGTTCACCTTGACCGGATCGAAGCCCCAGGTGAGCGCCGCGTCGATGCCGCGCATGGTCTGCTCGAGCCTGCCCAGTCGCGTGATCTTGCCGAATTGGTCCGACGAGAGCGTGTCGAGCGAGATGTTCACGCGGTCGAGCCCGGCCTCTTTGAGCTGTGGAGCCAGACGAGGCAGGAGCGCCCCGTTGGTGGTGAGCGAGATGTCCTCGATCTGCGGGATGGCGCGGATGTCCGCGATGAGCGGCACGATGCGGCGACTCACCAGCGGCTCGCCGCCCGTCAGGCGGATGCGGCGGATGCCCTCGCCCGCCACCAGCCGCACGAAGTGGGCGATCTCTTCCGCCGTGAGCAGCTCACCGTGGGCGCGCGACGGCACACCCTCTTCGGGCATGCAGTACACGCAGCGGAAATTGCACTTGTCCGTGACGGCGATGCGCAGATACGTGATGTTCCGCCCAAAGCCATCGTGTTGTACCGGCATCATGCCCCTCCCCCGCCGCGAACCTCGCGCATGCCGCGCAGCACCGCCTGACGCAGCTCCGGCAAGCGCGCCTTGTCCATCTGCGGCACGCCCTCAAGCGGGTACGGGATACCCAGCTGCTCGTACTTCACCACGCCGAGCGTGTGGTAGGGCAGGAGCTCCAGGCCCACCACGCTGCGCCAGCGGCCGATGATGCGGCCCACGGCCTCGCACTCCTCCGCGGAGTCCGTGATGCCCGGTACGATGACGTGGCGGATGACGATCTGGATGCCCCGGTGCGCGAGCTCGTCGCCAAAGGCGAGGATGCGCTCGTTGGAGCAACCGGTGAGCCGCCGGTGCTCCTCCGGATCGGCGTGCTTAATATCGAGCAACACCAGGTCCGTGTGGGCGAGCACGGCGTCGAAGCGCTCGGGATGGCGCGGGTCGAACGCGTAGCCGCAGCTATCCAGGCAGGTGTGGATGCGCCCGTGCGGATCCTCGTGCGCCGCGCGGAACAGATCGGCCAGGAACGCGGGCTGCAGCAGGGGCTCGCCGCCGGAGACCGTGATGCCGCCGGACTTGTAGAACGAGCGGTTGCCCTCGAAGCGGCGGAGCAGATGCTCCACGCTCACCTTGGTACCGGCGTTCGGGCCGGCATCCCAGGTATCCGGGTTGTGACAGTACTTGCAGCGCATGGGGCAACCCTGCGTGAACACGACGAACCGGATGCCGGGCCCGTCCACGGTGCCCATCGTCTCGATGGAGTGAACCCTGCCCAGGGTGTAGTGCGAGGAAGCGAGCTCCCCCTCGTCCAATTGCTCAAGCGATACCTGCGCCACGGCAGCCTCCCGTCTTCTCGCGCCACATTCTAGCGCGTGGCCGGCACGGCGGCGCCGGCCACGAGCCGCGAGTGGACCACACCCGCCGCCACGGCCGCAAACACCGGGGCCACCCAGTTAAAGCCGAGGTCGGCAAGGGGAAGAGCATCGAAGGGCAGCCACGCGCCGGGCGCCAGAACGTCGCGCAGGCTCGTGGCCGCGCTCACCACGGCGGCGGTGACGGCGACCCAGGCCCACACGCGAGGTGCGCGGTCGACCAAGCGGTGCAGCATGCCCATGAGGACGAGCACGATGGCCACGGGGTAGAGCGCGTTCAGCAGCGGCACGGAGAACGCGAGGATGGCGTCGAGCCCTGCCACGGAGACCACGCAGCTGAACACCGCGAAACCAGCCACCCACGCGCGATAAAGGACGCGCGGGAACTTCTCGCTGAAGAACTCGGCGCAGCAGCAGAGCAGCCCGATGCACACGTTCAGGCAAGCCAGCAGGAAGATGACGGCGACGATGACGGTTCCCGCCAGGCCGAAATGAAGCGTGGCCGAAGCGGAGAGCACGTCGGCGCCGTTGGATACCTGGCCGGTGGCATTGCCGAGCAGCGTGCCCACAGCCGCCATGCCGCAATACACCAGCGCCATGAGCACGCCCATGAGCGCACCCGCCCGCATGACCTCGCGCGCCACGGCGGCATCTTCCGAAACGCCCAGACCGCGGATGTTCTGCGCGATCACGATGCCGAACGTCACGGACGCCAGGACGTCCATGGTCTGGTAGCCGGTGATGAATCCCTGCAGCAGGGGCACGCGGTCGTAGGGCGCCTGCACGGGCTGGGGCGCGCTGAGCGGGGCTGCCACGGCGGAGACCACCACGACCACGATGAGCGCGATGAGGGCCGGCCCCGTCACCTTGCCGAGCAGGCGCGTGAGCTTGCCGGGGCGCAGCGCGAGCACGCCCGCGGCCGTGAAGAAGAGCACGGAGAACGCGATCGCCAACGGCGAGAAGGCGCCTTCGGCGGCCGCTCCCGTGGTCTCGGCGACCACCGGCACGAGCATCCGGTACGCCGTGGACGCGGTGCGGGGAATCGCCAGACAGGGCCCGATGGAGAGGTAGATGAGGATGGCGAACACGAAGGCGAAGCGCGGATGCACGCGACCGCCCAGCTGGTCCAGGTCGCCCACGAGCGCGCACGACATGACGCCGAACACCGGAAGACCGATGCCTGTCACCAGAAAACCCGCCACAGCGGGCACGCTCGCCACACCCGCCTGATAGCCCAGAAGCGGAGGCAGGATCAGATTGCCCGCGCCAAAGAACATCGAGAACAACGTGATACCCACCAGCAGCGATTGCCGTGCGGACAGACCGTGGGACGAAGAGCTCAAGACCGTCTCCCTCAAACAAAAACGTGGTACATCGGAACATCCCAATGTACCACGTTCTCGTTTTACCGCGCGCCGCAGGCTGTCGACGCGATCTGCGCGCATCCTACTGGCGGCGATGCTCCAGGGCGAGCGCGGCTCCCGCGACCAGGGCGGCGACGCCCATGGCAAGGGTCACGGCCATGAGGGCCGAGCTGTCGTCGCCCGTCTTGGGCAGGGCGGCCTTCGTCGTCGGCTTCTTGGTCGCCGCAGGCGTCTTGGTGTCGTCCGCAGGCTTCTTGTCCGGGTCCGTCGGTGCCGGCGTCTGGTCGGGATCCTTCTTCGCCTCGTTCACGGTGATGGTCGCCTCAGTGGAGGTGGCGGCGAGGCCGGCGGCGTTGGTGACGGTCACCCGATAGGTGGCGGAACCGGCCGTAGCGGTATCGACGGCGAGCGCGGAGCTCGTGGCACCTTCGATGGCGGCGAACTGTCCGTCCGCGCCCTTCTTGAACCACTGGTAGGCGAGCGTGGCGTCGGAGCCCTCCACGCCGTCCGCGAGCGTGGCGGCAACGCTCAGGTCGGCAGCCTTGTCGCCCACGGTATAGGTGGCGGAAGCCGGCTGCGCGGTGATGGTCGGCGCCACGATGGCGGCACCGTAGGTGAGACCGGTCTTCATGGAGCCGGTCGCGGCGTCGTAGTCGCTCGGGACGAAGGCCGCGGAGGTGTCACCGGCCTTCACGTAGGCGCGCATCTCATCGAGCAGCGTCTTCGCCTTGGCGTACACCTGCTCGCTCACGGCGGCAAACGCCTTGTTGGCGAGCTCCGTGCGCGCCTCGCCTGCGGGCGTTGTCTTCATCACAGCGTCTACGGCATCCTGCTGGGCGATGATCGACTTCTGCACGGCGTCCAGGTAGGCGCGCGTGTTCGCGGCCATGCTGTTAAGGTAGCTGGAGGCGATCGTGTTGATATCCATCATGATGTAGTCGAGGTTCTTGCCCGTGACGTCGGGGTCCTCCTCGAGAGCGTTCTGCACACCGCCGCCGGCATGCGAGCCGTCGATGGTGTTCCATGCCGGGTACAGGTCCTCAGGCACCTCGGTCAGCAGCGCTGAGTAGCTGGGCATGAACACGCTGTACTCAGCGGGTGCCAGCGCCGTCCACTGCACCGCCGCGATATCGGAGGAGAGGGCAGAGCGAATCTGGAACATGCTCGTCTCGGTCGTGACCTGGCTACCGATATCGCTGTAGTTACTCGTCGGGTTTCCACTCGTGCTCTTAGCGGCAAAGGAGCGCATCGCGGTAAAGGAGTCGATTTGGACGCCCGGTGTGAAGGCGAGCTGCGGACCCTCGGCATCGCTTCCGGAATCGAGCTGTGCCTTGAAGTAGTCGCGAGCCAGCTTGTAGCGGCCGTTCATACTCGAATCGCCATAGGTCTTGAAGATATTGGGCGTGCCGTCGGCATAGGTCTGGAGCAGACGGGCATCCTGGGGCATCTTCACGATATTCGCGGAGTGCAGGCAGACGCTTTCGTCATCGAGATTCACCTTATACTGCAGGCCGCTCAGGTTGGGCGTAACGGTCACCTTGTCGTCCGGCATCTTGAGGGCGATCCACTGATGCCCGGAGAGCTGGCAGAAGATGAAGGTCTCGCTGCTATCGGCGATGATGATCTGGTTGCATTCGCACGAGCCGTACTGGTCGATGATCGCGCCCAGCTTCTTCACGCCGTCGCGCGCGGAGTCGGCGATGGAGAGGATGACGTCGGCCAGGTTGTACTCGCCGATACCCGTGGCAACGACGGGGTCCAGAGCGCCGATGCCCGTGTTCATCGACGTGCTATCCGTCGCGGAGACCGAGACGCCGCGCTCGTTGATACCGGCCTCGGAATAGACCTTGGATGCCGAGGCGCTGTTCTCCGCACCCCACTCAGAGGGCAGGTCGCGCACGTAGGTGTAGCGATACGAGGTTCCCTGATAGGTCCACTGGAACCCGGAGCCGTCGACAGCGCCATTCTCGTATGAGGTGAACTTCGGGTTCTCCTCACGCTGCTGAATGCCGAAGGCCTTGACGTAGCGACTGCTATAGTCCTCGGACCGCCCCACATAGGTATCGCCCGTCGTGGTCAGCGCCTTGCCCATGTAGATCTGCGTGCACGCGAGCGCCGAGATAGGCGAAGCCATGATCAGCGACGCGGCGAGCATACCCCCCCCGCGATCTTGGCAATAACGGAACGCAACTTCATGTCGTGTCCTTCCCCCGAAGTGGCCGACGCCCGAATCTGCCGGTATCTCTCGGCGTCGCGAATAGGAGAACTGTACGGCAGATAGCATTTCCGAACTGTGAACAGGCGAATACGGTTCGATAACGTTGGCCGGCCGATAGCAGATACCCTGCCAACGGCAAGCGCGGCACACGGGAACCGACCCCGTACACCGCGCTTTGGACGCTAGACCAGCTTCACGATGGGGGCAAAGCCCTTCATGAGCTTCTTGACCTGGCCCATCTTCTCGAACTTGACCTCGATGATGTCACCGCTCGCCGCAACGACCGTGCCGGTTCCAAAGGTCTTGTGGCTCACCCGGTCGCCCACGGCGAACACCTCGCGCGCCTTCGCCACGTCGGGCTTGCGCTGCTCCACCACAGGCGCCGCCGCCTGGCGCTCGGCGCGGCCCCGGCCGCCGCCGAAGGTGGCCGGGCCCAGCCCCGCGTCGGGCCTCACGCCGCGATGCCGCTGCACGCCGCCCGCCGAGCGCGTGTACTGGCCGAACACGTTGCCGCCGTACTCCGCGCCGCCGGTACCGAACGTGCCGCGTCGATCCCCGCGCTTGTCGAGCCCCACACCCGAGAAGCCGCGAGAGCCCACGCCCACGAGCTCGATATCCTGCTCGGGAATCTCGTCCAGAAAGCGCGAGCGGCGATTCTCCTGCGAGGAGCCGTACACGCGACGGTGCGCGGCATAAGTGAGAAACAGCCGCTTGCGGGCGCGCGTGATGGCCACGTACGCCAGGCGCCGCTCCTCCTCCAGCTTGCCGGGATCATCGTCCATGAAGTTGTTGACGTGCGGGAAGATCGTCTCCTCCATGCCCGCCACGAACACGGCTGGGAACTCCAGGCCCTTGGCGGAGTGCACCGTCATCATGGTGATGGCGGAAGACTCGCCCGAGAGCGCGTCCAGATCGGAGCGCAGTGCCAGCCACTCCATAAGAGCCGGGAGCGCCGGGCAGGCGAGCGCGCCGTACGTGCGCGTGATCTCGTCCTGCATGAGCGATGCGGGCATCGCGCCGTCCGCTCCGGGCACCACGCTGGAACCGCCTGCAAGGGCCGGCGCGGCGTCCGGCACATCGGCCACGCCGGCCTGCCGGAGCTCCGCCAGACTCTCGAGGGTGCCCTCGATATCGTCGTGGGTCTCCTCGAACTCCGACGCTACGCCCAGGAATTCCTGGATGTTCTCGAGCCGGCTCTCGGACTCCATGCTCTCCTCGGCACGCAGCGCCTGCTGCAGGCCAGACATCTCGATGATTCGCTCCACCACGTCCTGCAGCTCGCCGTCCAGCCGCCGACCCTCGCGCACCACGCCCGTGAACTCGCCGAGCGCGTTGCGCACCTTGGCGGAGAACAGGCCCGTCTCGGCGCAGGCGAGCTCGCACGCCTGGAAGAAGCTCACGCCGTTCTGATGCGCCAGAAGCTCGATCTTCTGCACGCTCGTGGAGCCGATGCCGCGACGCGGCGTGTTGATGACGCGCTTGACGCTCATCTCGTCGGCCGGGTTCACGACCATCTTGAGGTACGCCATGACGTCGCGGATCTCGGCGCGGTCGAAGAAGCGCGTGCCGCCCACGATGCGGTAGGGCACGCCGCCGCGCAGGAACATGTCCTCGAGCACGCGCGACTGCGCGTTTGTGCGGTAGAAGACGGCGATATCGGAGTACGGCATGCCGTCGTCGTTCAGCTTCTTGATCTCGCGGGCGATCCACGCGCCCTCGTCGCGCTCGTCGGAAGCTTGGTACGCCTGGATTTTCTCGCCGTCGCCCGCCGCGGTGAACAGTCGCTTGTCCTTTCGGCGCGAATTGCGGCGCACCACGGCGTTCGCGGCGTTGAGGATGTGCCCCGTGCTGCGGTAGTTCTGCTCGAGCTTGACCACCTTGGCCTGCGGGAAGTCCTTCTCAAAGTCTAGGATGTTCGTGATGTCCGCACCGCGCCAGCTGTAGATGGACTGGTCGTCGTCGCCCACCACCATGAGGTTGCCGTACTTGGCGGCCAGCAGGTTGGCGATCAGGTACTGCACGTGGTTGGTGTCCTGGTACTCGTCCACGGAGATGTAGTGGAACCGCTCCTGGTACTTGTCCAGCACCTCCGGGCGCGTCTGCAGCAGCTCGAGCGCGCGTACGAGCAGGTCGTCGAAGTCCATGGCGTTGGCGGCACGCAGGCGGCGCTCCAGCTCCAGGTAGACGCGCGCGGCGGCCTGGGTGGGCGGGTCCGCGGCCTCGGCCTGCATCTGCTCGGCGCTCACGAGCGCGTTCTTGGCGGCGGAGATCTTGCCGCGCACCATGTTCAGCGGGAACTTCTTCTGGTCGAGGTCGAGCGCGCCCATGATGTCGCGCACCATGCGGCGCGAGTCATCGTCGTCGTAGATGGAGAACTGGCCGGTGTATCCCAGTAGGTCCGCGTCCTCGCGGAGCATGCGCACACACATGGCGTGGAACGTGCACACCCACATGCCGCGCGTGCCGTCCGGCAGCAGCGCGTCCAGGCGCTCGCGCATCTCGGCCGCCGCCTTGTTGGTGAAGGTGATGGCGAGAATCTGCCAGGGGCGAACGCCCAGGTCGGCCACCATGTGCGCGATACGGTGCGTGAGCACGCGTGTCTTGCCCGATCCGGCACCCGCCAGCACCAGCAGCGGCCCCTCCGTCGTGAGCACGGCCTCCCTCTGCGCGGGGTTCAGCGAATCGATATCGATGGCGGGCTGCGTCATGGGCTGCCTTTCCGGTTGCTCTGGTTGCGAGATCTCGGGAGCTCGTCGGTGGTTGCGAGCACCCGTAAGCATTTGCGGTCCTCTAGTATAGCGGCCCGCACGGACACGCCCGGAACCCCCATAGGGAATCCGGGCGCCCCTGCGGGCCGCAGAAAGACGATTCACCGCACAACCGAACGACTAGAAGAGAAAGTTCGTTTTAGCCGTTCGGCAGCGCAGCGTTTTCTTAGCTTACAACCGCGCGGAAACGGCCTCCGCCACGCTCGCGCGGTCCACGAGCAGCTCCTCGTGGCTCCGCATGTCGCGGATCTTCACCTTGCTGGCAGCCAGCTCGTCGCCGCCCACGATCACCATCAGGCGCGCCCCCAGCTTGTCGGCCTGCTTGAACTGCGCCTTAAGGGAACGACCCTGGTAGTCGGCCTCAGTGCGCACGCCGGCCGCGCGCAGGGCCCGGCACACGTCGAACACCTCGCCGCGCAGCTCCGCACCGGCATTGGCCACGTACACGCACGCCGGCACCGGAAGGCCCATGTCGCCGCCGAACGCCTGGAGCGCCAGCAGCGCGCGCTCAAAGCCCACGGCAAAGCCGACGCCCGGCGTGGGCTTGCCGCCCTCGAGCTCCACCAGGCCGTCGTAGCGACCGCCGCCGCCAATCGACCCTACGCCCGCACCCGGTGCCTCCACCTCGAAGACCGTGCGCGTGTAGTAGTCCAGGCCGCGCACGAGGGTGGGGTCCTCCACGTACTGGATACCGGCCGCATCCAGGTACTTCTTCACCTGCTCGTAATGAGTGCGGCACTCGTCGCACAGATGGTCGGGGGCGAGCGGCGCGTCCTTCATGACCTCGCGGCAATGGTCGTTCTTGCAATCGAAGGCGCGCAGCGGGTTGATTTCGGCGCGCTCGCGGCACTCGTCGCACATCTCGTCGGCGTGGTCGAGGATAAACTGGCGCACGGACTCGCGATACGCGGGGCGGCATGCCGGATCGCCCATGGAGTTGATGAGTAGGCGCAGCTTAGAGAGGTCGAAGCCCAGGCGCTTGTAGAACACCATGAGCATGATGATGCACTCGGCATCCGCCGCGGGATCGGGCGCGCCCAGCCACTCGATGCCTACCTGGTGAAACTGGCGCAGACGGCCCTTCTGCGGACGCTCGCCGCGGAACATCGCCTCGGTGTAGTAGAGCTTGACGGGAGCCGCACCCTGCGGGACCAGGTTGTTCTCCACCACGGCGCGCACCACGCCGGCCGTGCCCTCGGGGCGCAGTGCCAGCCGCTGCTTGGCCTTGAGCTTGGCGTCGGTGCCCTCCTCCAGCACGCGCGCGAAGTTGGCACCGGAGAACACGCGGAACATCTCCTTGCGCACCACATCGGTGGACTGGCCGATACCGTGCACGAAGACGTCGAGCTGCTCGATGGCGGGCGTCTCCACCAGCTCGAAGCCGTACGGCCCAAAGACCTCGGCGGCCACTTCCTGCATCCGCTGCCAGGCGCGCATCTCGCTCCCGATCAGGTCCTTCGTGCCCTCAGCTCGCTGTGCCTGCATGAGCCATACCTCCTGCGTCGTCGTTTGCGCCCCACATTATACGCAATGTGGGATGAGGGCGGACTGAACGGGCGGCGGCACCCCGAACGACGGAACCAGAGATCATCGTGCGGGACGCCCCAACCGCTACCGCCGGCGCAGGAAGGCGAGATGCGTCTCGGACAGCACGATCGCCAGGAAGATGAGGACGAACCCCGCCAACAGCCGGCCGGAGAGCATCTCGCCCGCCAGCACCACGGAGAAGAACACGCCCGAGGGGCTCTCGAGGGAGAGCAGCAGCGAGCCCGTGCTCGAGGGAACGTGCGCAAGCCCCAGATTCTGCACCATGAGCCCCAGAAACGTGCAGACCAACACGAGGAAGGCGATGGTGGCCACGAGCTGCGGGGTCCACGCCGAGGCCGGAGGTGACGCCTCCACAAAGGGAAACGCCGCCAGGCACCCCGCGCCGATGGAAAGGAACATCCAGAACGTCAGGGCCATCACATCCAGATTCGCCCCGAACTTGGACACGGTCACAATCTGCAGCGCAAAGAACAGGGCGCCAACCAGCGTGAGCAAATCGCCGGTCTGCACGGTGAGGTTGTCGAGCGCCACGAGCGCGATGCCCGTAAGGCAGAGCAGCGCCGCCCCCAGGTTGTAGCGCGTGAGCGGCTCGCGATTCACCGCATAGCTGATAAACGGCACGAGCACGCAATAGGTGCCCGTCAGGAACGCGTTCTTGCCCGCCGTGGTATCGGTGAGGCCGAGCGTCTGCCACACATAGCCCATACCCATGAAGAAGCCCATGAGCAGGCCGACGGCCACATAGCGCCGATTCAGGTGCGCGCGGATACGGCGATGAAACGCCGCGAGCATCAAAAGCGCCGACCCGCCAAAGCGAATGCCCAGCAAGAGGAACGTCGGCACGGTCTCGACAACATCCTTCATCAGCGTGAACGAGAAGCCCCAGGCAACGGCCATCGCCACAAGCATGAACTTCCAGAACAGCGGAGAGCGGGCGCCGGCGCCGCGCAAGACGCCCGGTCCGGGCACGCGGTCCTCGGGCGCTACCGTCGCATCCGGCTCTTCCGCCTCGAGAAAGCGAGGAGGGGCAACGTTTTCCTGAAGACTCATCGCCCCTCCTATCAATCGCATGGTACGCGGCCACCGCAATTGGCCTACCGCACCATTCTATAACCAACCAATAGGGTTAATCGAACTCACGCAGTGCCTCGGACAGCTGCGCCAGGCCGGCGCGAAGCGTATCCTCCTGCGCGCAATAGCCCAGGCGCGCGCCGCGCGGCAGGTGGAAGCGGCTACCGGGTACCAGCAGCACGCCGCGCTCGGCCAGGATCTTGCGGCAGAACCGCTCGTCGTCCATGGGGATGTCGAGCGTGATGAACGAGGTGGACACGCCCTTGGGCGGCACCCAGCTCACACGCGGCTCGTGGTCGATCCACTCCTGGGCGATGGCGCGGTTGCCGAAGATGACCTTGCGGTTGCGCTCGAGGATCTGCGCGCGGTGACGCAGCACGTGCACTGCCATGGCGTCGTTGAAGACGCCGCCGCAGATGAGCGTGTAGTCGCGGCAGATACGCAGTTTGTCGGCGACCTCCTTGTTCGAGACCGTCCAGCCCATCCGGATGCCCGGCACGGAATAGGTCTTGGAGAGGCTGTTCGTGGCGATGCCGCGCTCGTAAAGGTCGACGATGCTCGCAAAATCCTCGCTGTTCTCCAGCGGGTAGTACACCTCGTCGGAAAGCACGTAAGCGCCCACGCTCCGGGCAATCTCAACGATCTGCTCGAGCGTCTCGCGCGACAGCACGGTGCCGAGCGGGTTGGAGGCGTTGTTGATGCAGATGAGCTTGGTGTTCTTGGTCACCAGGCGCTTGAGCTCCTCGATGTCCGGGTTCCAGTCGGCCTCCTGGCGCAGATGCCAGAGGTCCACGTTCGCGCCGAGCGTACGGGGAATCTCCCAGAGCGGATCGTACGTGGGGTACTCCGCCACCACGTGGTCGCCCGAGTGCACGAGCGTGTAGAGCGCGGCGAGATTGGCGCCGGTGGCACCGTTCATCTGCAGCACGTTGTCCGCGTCGATACCCTTACCATCAATGCCGCGGTAGAGCTTGGCGACCTCGGCCTTGAACTCGGGCGAGCCCTCGATCCAGCCGTAGTTCTGTTTCTCGCGGCCGAGCGCCTCGTAGAAGGCCGCGGCACCCGTGCCTGGGCCACCGTTCTCCTCGTCGCCCAGGGCAAGGATCTCGGCCGTGGTGAGCGAGGCGATCGTGGACTGCGCGATATCGAGCGCGGCGGACTTCTCCAGCTCGTTCAGCCACTCCTCCACGCCGATCGACTTGATGTTCATGGTCGTACCTTTCTCGCTACTTCAATCCAAAAGTAAAGGGTACCGGGAAACAGCTCCCCCGGCACCCTCGCTCGCACGATGAGACCGTGATGAAGCCCGTCGCCAGCATGATGATGGCAACGACGCCCAGCGCGCTCACTTACGTAAGCGGTGGAATTGAAACGTAAATGGTTTTCGGTTCGTTTTTGATAAACATACAGATAAAACACCCGAGCTCGTGGTTCTCGCTATCCTGAATCAGACCCTACTCGTACTTTTCTTTTTATGCATAGCAAGGTGCATACATCTTTTGCTTTAAAGCTAATTGCCTGCTGTGTCTATCATTTTTACGATATCGGTAATATGCATATGTTTTTGACGTTCGCCCGGGGCATAAAAACGACCGCCCGGAGGCGGTCGTCATATCAAGCAGAGGTGCTCGGAAACGAGCGGACCAGCCGAGTATCAGCCGGCGAATATCTACGCGCGGCCCACGGAGCCGAGGTTCTCCATGCGGATCTTCACGATCTTGGTGATCTCGGCCATGCCCCACTTTGCCGGCTTCTTGGGATCGAAGCACTCCGGGTTCTCGGCCATGTAGGCCATGAAGCCCTTGGTGTAGGCCTGACGCAGCTCGGTGGCGTAGTTCACCTTAGAGATGCCGTTCTTGATGGCCTCGGCAACCTGCTCGTCGGGCACGCCGGAGGTGCCGTGCAGCACCAGCGGGATATCCAGCTTGGAGGCGATCTCACACACGACGTCCTGCTGGATGTGCGGGGTGCCGTGGTACACGCCGTGCGCGGTGCCCACGCCGATGGCGAGGCTGGTGCAGCCGGTGCGCTCCACGAACTCGACGGCCTCATCGGGATCGGTGTAGGGGTTCTCGCCCTCCACGGCCGGGCCGTCGTCCTCCTTGCCGCCGACCTTGCCGAGCTCGGCCTCCACGGGGATGCCCATGGCAGCGCCCACGCGGGCCACCGGCGCGGTGGTGGCGATGTTCTCCTCGTAGGGCACATGGCTGCCGTCGATCATGACGGAGGTGTAGCCCGTGTGCATGGCCTGCATGCAGCGCTCAAAGCCGTCGCCGTGATCCAGGTGCAGGGCAACGGGCACCTCGGTGCGGGCAGCGGCGGCCGCGACCATGCCGTAGAAGTAATCCAAGCCGGCGCTCTTCACCGTACCCGGGGTAGTCTGCATGATGACGGGGGACTTGGTCTCCTCGGCGGCGGCGAGCACCGCCATCACGAACTCAAGGTTCTCCACGTTGAACGCGCCCACGCCATAGTGGTTCTTCTTGGCGTCGAGCAGCATCTCCTTGGTGGTAACGAGCATGAGCTTCGCTCCCTTCTGCGCGGTACCTCGGATGTGCCACGCAACGCAGCCGGTAACCTGCCAACCGGCGTTTTCCTTCGCTATTGTACGCGATTCGCCCGCTCGGCCCGCGCGAGAACGACCACCCACACAATGCCCGGGCTTCTCGCGACAAAACACCGCACGACCGCGCCGGCACAACGGAAAACCCGTTGCACTCGTTCGGTCGTGCGGTGAAACCGGCTAGCGCTTGATCAGGTGCCCTGCTGCGCGGTCGCCTCCGCGCCGCGCGCCGCGGCCGACACTTTCAGGATTTCGCGGTCAATCAACCCTTCCGCTCGCTAATCAACCACGACGCTGCCGTCCTGCGTCACCGTCACGGTCATGCCGTCAGCTACGTAGCTCAAAAAATCCTCGCCCAGGCAGTCGATCACCGGCATGGGCGCGGCGTCGTCCAGCCACACGTCCTGCAGGATGGCGCCGGCGGCGGCCAGTGAGTCTATCTCCTCGCTAAACAGCAGGC
>OIXX01000681.1_pt1 | contig 17543 bp, 19 predicted proteins | sample 1588161 | NCBI WGS metagenome assembly OIXX01 (sample SAMN03283274) | human gut metagenome | biome: human-associated habitat; material: feces | host: Homo sapiens | place: Peru | collected 2012
CAGCCGCCGTTTCATGGCCGAAGAAGGCGTGCAAGGCGTTCCGGAAGTCAGCAACAAGACATGGGGCAAAAACCTCTTGTACATTGCGCGCGATAAAGAATACCTTGGCTGCTTGACTATTGAAGATCCAGTTCGTCCGGCTATGAAGAAGACTTTGAACCGTATGCGTCGTCTCGGTGTCGATGAAGTCGTCATGCTCACAGGGGATTCGAAAGAAGTCGCTGCTGAAGTCGCACACAACATGGATATCGATTCGTACCATGCAGAAATTCTGCCGGAAGATAAAGCTAATTACGTCATGAAACTCCAGAAACGGGGCAATGTCATGATGGTTGGCGACGGCATTAACGATGCGCCGGCCTTAGCTTTCGCTGATATCGGTGTCAGCCTCGGCGGCAACAAGACCGATATTGCTGCAGAATCGGCTGCTATTACGATTCGTTCCGAAGATCCGAGCAAACTCTATGATGCTCTCGCTATTGGCCGTAAGACCATGGAAGTTATTCACCAGAACTTCACGGCAACGATTATCGTCAACTCTGCTGCTATGCTCCTTGGTGCCTTAGGTCGCATTAGTCCGCTTTGGGCTGCTGTTATTCATAACTCCGCAACCTTAGCTGTTGTCCTCAACAGTGTCCGTATTCTTGGGCCGCAGCACCGTATGATTCGGTAATTTCCAAAAGATTAAACAATCTTTAAACATTCCATAAAGTGTATTCCTCATGTATAGACAAGTCCTATCATGAGGGGTACACTTTTTTTGTTCGTATGAAAAACTATAGGAAAAAGAAGGAATCGCTATGGAACGTTGGAAACGAAATCTCTATGTGTGATGGTTTGGCCCGTTCTTTACAGCAGCGGCGATTAGCCAAATTGCACCGATTTTGCCGCTGTATATTCAAGATATGGGCTATACCGATGTGGGCAGTATTGCCACTTGGGCTGGTTTTGCCTTTGGTATTACGGAATTAGTTTTGGCTGTGACTATTCCCTTGTGGGGTATTGTCGCCGATAGATATGGCCGTAAGCCTATGCTCATCCGCGCGAGTCTCGGCATGGCCGTCGTCTTGGCGTTGACTGGAATGGTTACGTCTGTTGGGTAGCTCGTAGCGGTTCGCTTTTTGATGGGGACCATTTCCGGCTTTAATGCTGTGGCTATTACGCTGGTGGCGACAGAAACGCCAGATGATGCATCGGGCTGGGCCTTAGGGGGCGGCATTTGCGGTCAGCTTATCGGCCCTTTAGTCGGCGGCTACGTTGCAGAAACCATAGGGATTCGAGAAAATTTCTTCGCCATGGCAGGGCTATTATTTATCAGCTTTCTCTTGACTATAGCTTTCGTCAAGGAAAAATACGTCCGTCCTACAGGCAAGGCTATGCCGTCTTTGCGGGACGCTTGGCAGGCACTGCCTCACCCTAGTGTCATGGTGGCAATGTTCGTCACGACCTATTTGATTACGATTTCGCTCTTTTTCGTCCAGCCTGTGTTGACGCTATATATGAAGATGGTGGAACCAGAAGCGACGCATATTGCCGTTTGGTCTGGCTTAGCCTTTGCGGCAGCAGGCATTTCATCGGCTCCTAGCGGCATCGTATTTAGGGAAAATCGCCGATAAGACTGGGGCAGAACATGTCCTCTGTGTGGCTCTTTTAGTAGCTGCCGTCATTTCTCTTCCCCAAGCCTTTGTCACGGCTGGGTGGCAGCTCATTGTCTTGCGTTTTCTCATGGGCATTCCTATTGGTGCCATGCTGCCTATGGTTCATACGTTACTGCGAAAGCAAGCGGCACCGACCATTGCAGGCCGTATTTTTAGTTTAAATCAAGCCATTCAAGCGATTGGTTTCTTTAGCGGCTCATTTTTATGGGGACAACTTGTCGCTCACGTCGGGATTCGCAGTGTCTTTCTCGTCGTAACCGTCGTCTTGCTCTGCAACGCCTTGTGGGTATACCGTATACCGGCAAATTTGCACGCCTGTGAAAGCATAAGCGCACGTAATAACTCGTCTGCTGTTACCGTTCCAAAATCCGTTTTCTTCGGAAAGAATTCTCGCAGTAAGCCATTACTATTTTCATTACTTCCGCGTTGCCAAGCTGCATAGGCATCGGCAAAGTAGAATGGGATGCCTTGTTGCTCTACCCATGTATAACAGGCAAATTCTTTTCCACGATCTGCGGTCATAGTTCGTACTGCCCCTGGGGGCAATATGTGCAACAAGTGTTGAATGGCCTGCTGCATGGCGGCACTGGTACGATTCGGCATGGGGATAGCTACGTAAAATCGAGCCTTTCGTTCTAAAAAGGTTGCTACACCATGCTTGCATGAGAAAATGTAACGATAGAATACCTTTTTAGTATTGTTTGAGTTGACAGACCATGTTATAATGATAATGACATAAAAGTTGCTATGGTGTATAGAGAAAGAAGGGGTTTATATGAAAACCGAAGAAGGGACTGTGGTTTCCATTTTAGATAACGGCGAAGCGGAAGTAAAAGTAGGCCGTCACTCTGATTGCATTGCTTGCGGCGCATGTCCAGGGGCGGAACACATCGTCGTGAAAGCGCTCAATCCAGTAGGTGCTAAAGTAGGGCAACATGTACGCTTTCAAATGCGGGAAATTAACATCGTCATCGGTGCCTTTGTTTGTTTCATTATGCCGCTCCTCATTTGCGCAGCTGGCGCAATCGGCGGTCATTATTTTGCCTTGTCTCATAGTTACGACCCAACGCAAACAGCAATTATCGGCGGGATTATCGGCTTTTTAGTCGGCGTCATTGGCGTCAAATTATTTGACCGGTCGCTTACCCATGATGTGAAGGCTAAACCAAAGATTACAGAAATTTGCTAAAACATATCTAATTATACAATCTACGTAGTGAGAAAAAGACTATGCTTTTACACCTTAGGACCTAACGGTATGCGGCTTAAAAAGCATAGTCTTTTTTTCACATCCCCTTCCTTGCAAAGGTATCAGTATACTGTTTTAGTCTTGCGGTTTACTATCTTCCGGCCAAAGCTGCGTGGAAATAGCATAGTTCGTGCCGTCTTTTAAGCGGATAGATGTAATCGTCAAGTTACTGTTGGTGTCATTTACGTCGTGAGCTTGAATCAAGGCGTAATGCGATGGAATGAGAGGATTCAAGCGAAACTGTGTAACGTAAGTTTGTTTTTCTGATGCCGTAGAAAGGCGTAAATCTGCTGTAAACAATTTAGCACCGTCACTGCGGCGCGAAAGGGTGTACGTCCCTTTGATTTCGTCAATATCTTCGCGATTCATTTTAAAGTCCGGCACGTATTGGATGCGGAGGAAACGCTGCGTATCATTCGGTTCCCCAATGAGGGTGGCTGTGACATTCTTTATGGTAATGATATTGTCGATTTGCTGCTGTGTCGGTTCATTCTTTTTCACGAGCTGTTTCGTGTACGCTGCCTGAATGGCATCGAGAATATCTTCCGGATGGGCAAGGCCGGTAATACGCCAGCTTGTCGTGCCCGTCCGTTCCATCGTAAAGTCTACGGGAATCGTCGCTTGCAGCGTTTCATTATAAAAATCAGCCCGCAATTCCGCTGTACCATTGCCGATACGGTGGCTCCAATGAGCCGTTTTAAATTGCCACCCTTCTGGCGGAATAGGAAAGCCTAAGGATTTTAAGGGCTTTTTAAAGGCCTCCTGAGCTTGTTTCATGACATCAGAATCGCTATCGCCGACGATATATCCTGTGAGAATCGTATCACTTGCTGTCGTAAAGGTTTCCTTTAAAGGCGACCAAGTGAGCTGAATCGATAAGATACCGGATGTATCCTGCGTAGAGTGTTTCGTAATGGCGTCAAACAGTTGGCTTTCCATCGCATCCGTATCGACAGCTGCCGTTAAAGAGCCCATGTCACCGCGTTGAGCTGTGTCGGCAATGACCGAAAAGGCATAGTCAGGCGTTTTCATATAGAGCGCATGGTAAGACCACACTGCGCCATAGAGGCAGAACATAAGTAGTACAATGGCGGTCCAAATACGGCTGTCACCATGAGGTAAGTGTCGTTTTTGTTTCATACTATTCCTTCTTTGCAACGATAAAAGTAGCGTATATTACTCTATATTATAGCATACTCTGGTGAAAAGAGTGATTTTTTTTCGCCTATGTGATACTATATAAGTATACATCACTTGCAAGCAACCTGGTAATATGTCAACCCAGTTTCTAAAAAGTTTTTAAAGCAATTCCTTGATTTAGGGTGCACTTAACAAACCTCCAGAATTACAATCTAAAATCTGGCAGGTATGTTCGTAAATATTATGCTTGGCCTACTCTGTTTCTAGAGTAGAGTTGATTCTTAGCCAGCAATCCAAAAATCAACCTTATTGCTTTACGAGCTGTGAGAGCGAGTGCACGTTTATGCTGATGGGTTTTCACCTCAGCGTATTTCTTGGAATAATATTCCCCGTATTCGGGACAATGGAGTTTTATATGACTGGTAGCTTCCAGAAAATAATATCTTAGATAGGAATTACCGGCCTTGCTCATAGATGTGTCATCGGCTTTGAACTGGCCTGACTGGTTTTCACGCCATACAAGACCAGCATACTTTGCTAATGATTCCTGTGATTTAAAGACAGTGATATCTCCGATTTCAGCCATAATGCCTGCGGCCATAACCGGGCCTATGCCAGGAATTGATTGCAGGGATAGAAAAGCACTTGTATTGAGTCCTTTGATGGTTTTTTCGATAGCCTGATGTACCTTCTTAATCTCAGCATTATATGTGGAGATCATGGTGAAGGATGAGGCAATTGCGACTGTTAGAGGCTCATACAAGCACTTGTCCAAACGGTATGAATTTTTTGCAGCTGTCTGCAATAGCTTGGCTGTTTTCTGTGGATCTGGAAATCTGTTGCGACCTTTCTCGCAGATGAATTCGACAAGCTTTTCCATAGGCATGTCAACACTCTCTGAACCCCGTAAAAAGATGTAGATTCTAAGCCTATTACAAGCCTTTTTAGCCCGCTTTCAGGAGTGATAAACGCTGATATTTTCTTAGCCATTTCCTCGGCACCTGGCTCATTATTTGGAACAGCAAAAGAAGCAATTGGCTTAGTTGATTCAAAATCCATAACAGCCACAACATTTTCCCTTGAGCTGATGTCGATACCGACAAAAAGAGTAGAAAGAAGATCCGCCTTCTTCAAAGTAAACACCACCTTTCCGGCTAGTGATGGAAGATGTGTAAAGGAGTATCCTGTTCTTAACCGCTGACTGCACCCTCGCTAATAAGCAGTCACCTGTGAGAGTTATATTTGCTGGTAGTACTCTTGCCCAGGGCTGCCACACCTGTGTAAGCAGTATTTGACGGTTAAGGCAGGCGTCAAGCTTATTAAGCAGTCATCCAGAGGAGCTGCTGGAGGGATAAGACGTTGCCTTTGCCACATAATCTCTATGATTATAGTAGCATCAGGATATCCAGTTTAGTAGAAAAATATTTAGTTGTAAAAAGAAAAATAAGCTTTGTAGACAAGGCGGATATCTTGCTTACAAAACTTATTATACGAGGAGGGAAGACTATGTCCGTAACATTACATGATAATATAACAAAAGAATCGTTCACCGTGCCGAAAGGAACCTCGCTCCAAACGATTTGCAAAGGCCGCTGTGGCGATGCGAAACCAGTTATTGCAGCACTATATAATAATGAATTCGTGGGCTTACAAACGAAAGTACAAGAAGATGGGGATATTTCGTGGTTTGATTTATCTTCTATCGAAGGGAATCAGTGTCTCGTACGGACGGCGATTATGCTCCTCGTGCGGGCTGTCAGTGACCTGTATCCTAATGGGAAGGTATACGTTAAACATGCGCTCCGTAAGGCCTTATATTGTGAATTAGGCATTGGCCATACCGTAACGTATAGAGATGTAGAATCGATTAAACGGCGTATGGAAGAAATTGTTGCCCAAGACGAATCGATTTCCCAAGTCGTAGCTAGTGCGGATACGGCTATGGATATGTGCCGCAATCGTCATATGGAACGGGAAGCAGAATTACTGCGCCATGTCGATGTGACACATATTATGGCTTACCAATGCGGGCAGATTTTTGATTATTACATGGGACCGTTGCTGCCGAGCATGGGCTACGTGACGTGCTTTAATTTACGCTCCTACGCACCGGGCGTGCTCTTAGAATTGCCCACTGTCGATGACCCATATCATATTCCACCGTATAAAGAAATTCCGAAAATGGCGCGCCTTTTCCTCGATGCTGAAGAATGGGGGAGAATTGTTCGCTGTGAATACGTATCTGATTTAAATCGCTATATTGCGGACGGGTCGATTCAGGATATTGTCGATATGGCAGAAGCACTGCAAGAAAAGAAAATGGCAGAAATTGCAGACTATGTTGTCAATCAACGGCCAAAAATTAAAGTCGTCCTCATTGCTGGGCCGTCGTCTGCCGGGAAGACAACGTTCTGCAAACGTCTTACGACACAGCTCCGTGTCGTGGGCTTGCGGCCTGTGAAGATTTCCTTAGACGATTATTTTTATAATCGCGAAGATACGCCGAAAAATCCAGATGGTTCCTATGATTTTGAATCGCTGCGAGCCATTGATATACCTCTTTTTAATCAGCAAATCGATGATTTACAGCAAGGGAAAGATGTCTATTTAGCACGCTTTGATTTCGTCACCGGGAAGCGGTACTTTGATGATAAGCCGGTCCATTTGGAAGCAAATCAGCCTATTGTCGTCGAAGGCCTCCATGCTCTCAATGATACGCTCACGTATATGTTGCCGCGGTACGAAAAGGTCAAGATTTCCCTTGGCGTACTCACGCAGATACGCATTAATGACCATAACCGCATTTCTACATCAGATACGCGCATTATTCGTCGTATGGTACGGGACCAGCAGTTCCGTGACCGTGGGCCGCAGGCGACCATGGACATTTGGGGAGATGTACGGCGCGGCGAAGAAACGAATATTTATCCCTATCAAGAAGATGCCGATACGATTTTCAATACGGCTCTGCCATATGAATTATCCGTTTTAAAACCCTATGCTGAACCGCTCCTCGAAACGATTGCCAAAGATAGCCCCCATTACACAGAAGCACAACGTCTGTTAAAATTCTTAAAACCTTTCAAAGGATTAGATGCGTCTGTTGTGCCGAATAATTCACTCCTTAGGGAATTCATCGGAAAAGATAAGTAATGATATGACATATGCTTGGACGGTCGAAGGCATCCCCTTAGCCGTCCGCGGAGGAGCCTGATAGAGTCATAAAATCTCTGCTACGTATCCCGGTGCTTAGCTTGACGGCATAACCATCCGGCGGAGCGGCCAATGGGGATACCTTCTCCCTCCCGGTATCGTCACTTCATTATTCCGTAATTGTTCTTTTTCAACTCCACGCCCTATGGTAAACGGAGAATCGCATGGTGCAAATTCAGGAGAAAGGACGTGTGCGACCGTCCAAGCATAATGATGATATACCATGCGAAAATACGTTTGACAAAACTTTTTATTGACAAAGGTATATGAGATAGATATAATAGTATAGTCGAGGTAGAAATATGAAACTACAAGTCGAAGAAGCACTTAAGGAAGCAGGGAAGAAATTCCCCTTTTCTTTTGAAGTACCGGCTGCCGTGCTAGGTGAGGTCGATGGTCTCCCGTGGGAACATCAACCCATATCTGTGGAAGGCGTGTTTTGGTTCGATGGTAACCATATTGTTGTCCAGGGAACGATACGTACACATGGTGCGTATACATGCAGCCGCTGTTTGACACCGGTGCCGGTGGATCGGAAAGCTACACTGTCTGAAGTCTATGGTACGGAAGCGGAGCTTCCAGACGACGTATTGCCTTATAATGGGGAATACATTGATTTGACGGAGACAATTAGAGAAAACTTGATCCTCAGCGAACCTATGAAAGTCTTGTGCCGGCCTGATTGCAAAGGGTTATGCCCGCAATGCGGTGCAAACTTGAATGAAGGTCCCTGTAGTTGTCCTACCGACAGGATCGACCCGAGACTCGCAATCTTGGGGGATTTGTTTAAATCGTAACTAAGCAGTACGTACCAAAAACTAAGGAGGTGCAGAACAATGGCAGTACCAAAAAGAAGATTGTCTAACGCCCGTCAGAACATGCGTCGCGCAAACTGGAAATTAACAGCACCGGGTTTCGTTGAATGCCCGCAGTGCCATGAAGCAGTTTTGCCCCATCACGTATGCCCGACTTGCGGCTTTTATAAGGGTAAACAAGTTGTCAACAACACAACTGCTGAATAAGAATGACGTAAAAAAGAGCGTGCCACAGGGCATGCTCTTTTTTTATGACTTGCCTCTATCGGTAACGAGGCGATTCATGGTATAATGAACGTTGCATTTAAGAATTTTGAAAGAGGTGGAGAACATGCGCGCAATGGGGATTGACCCAGGCACAGCGATTTGCGGCTTTGGTGTCGTCGACAGAGTCCAAGGTCGCTTGCGGCCCGTAACGTACGGTACGATTCAGACGACGCCGGACCATACAGACGCAGAACGGCTGGTCACGATTTACAATGGGCTCCATCAATTATATGATAAATATAAGCCTGATTTCATCGGCGTAGAACAGCTCTTTTTTAATCGTAACGTCACGACGGCTATTACGGTCGGCCAAGCACGCGGTATTATTTTGCTTACAGCCCAGCAAGCAGGCATTCCTATTTTTGAATTTACGCCGCTCCAAGTCAAGCAAGGCGTCACAGGCTATGGTAGAGCGACGAAGGAACAGGTCATTGATATGACGATGCGTCTCTTAGGGATTCGCGAAAAGATTAAGCCTGATGATGCGGCTGACGCCCTGGCTATGGCCATTTACGCGACTTATACGAATCAGTCGAGCAGGCTCCAAAGGACGGTGCAATTATGATTGGCTACGTCAACGGAAAAATAACGCATATGTTTAAAGAGTATTGCTTCGTCGATGTCCACGGCGTAGGCTATCGCGTCTATGCACCGGCATCGACGCTCCAAGCCTTGTCTATTGGCCAGGACGCATTGCTCTTTACGTACATGAGCGTCCGCGAAGATGCTATCTTGCTCTATGGCTTTTTGACGCAAGATGAATACGATGTGTTTATGCTGCTCCTCAGTGTCAATGGTATTGGCCCCAAAGTGGCTCTTGGCATTTTAAGCGCTGCTAGTCCCGATGGATTCCGTCTGGCTGTACAGCAGAAAAATCTCAAGGTGTTGACGAAAATGCCTGGTATTGGCAAGAAGACGGCAGAACGCATTATCGTCGAGCTCCACGATAAATTAGGCAATGCTCCTGTCGGTGCAGAAGCAGCTGTCATTGACGCTGGGACGGTGTCGCAAGGTATGGCAGGCGAAGCGATAGCAGCATTGAAAGAATTAGGCTTTACAGAACAGGAAGTTACGCCTGTACTGGAACAAGAAGCACCAACGGCTGCGAATGTGTCTGAACTCATTCGCAAGGCCTTGAAAGTATTGGGCAGCGGGAGGTAAGGTATGGAAGAAAATCGCATTGTCGAAACAGAAGCTGTACCGGGTGATTCCTGGCAATACAGCCTGCGCCCTCATTATTTACATGAATATATTGGCCAGCATAAGGTCAAAGAAAATTTATCTGTCTTTATTAAAGCGGCCAAGCTGCGTCAAGAAGCACTAGACCACGTGTTGCTCTACGGGCCGCCGGGACTAGGGAAGACGACTATGGCTGGCATTATTGCCAATGAATTAGGCGTAAATCTACGAATTACGTCGGGCCCGGCTATTGAACGACCCGGTGATTTAGCGGCACTTCTGACGAATTTACAAGACAGGGATTTGCTCTTTATCGACGAAATTCATCGTCTCTCCCATAGTGTGGAAGAAGTGCTCTATGCAGCGATGGAAGACTATGCCCTCGATATTGTTATCGGCAAAGGCCCCAGTGCCCGGTCTGTGCGCATTGATTTACCGCCTTTTACGCTCGTCGGTGCGACGACCCAAGTAGGGCGACTGGCACCGCCGTTGCGTGACCGGTTTGGCGTTATTTGCAGATTGGAATTTTATCGTCCTGAAGATTTAGTCCTCATTATTAAGCGGACTGCCGATATTTTACAGATTCCCATTGAAGGCGACGGAGCTTTAGAAATTGCCTGTCGCTCACGGGGAACGCCGCGTATTGCCAACCGTCTTTTAAAGCGAGTCCGTGATTTTGCCCAGGTCGCCGAAGCCCCAGCTATTACCAAGGCGTTAGCAAGTGAAGCACTGAATCGCTTGGAAGTAGACAAATGCGGCTTAGATAGAACAGACCGCCGGGTCTTACAGGTCATTATCGAAAAATTCAACGGTGGTCCTGTAGGATTAGACACGATAGCCGCAGCGATTAGCGAATCCGTCGATGCTGTGGAAGACGTATACGAACCATTCCTCATGCAGCAAGGCTTTTTAAACCGCACGCCACGAGGCCGCGTAGTCACAGCCGCTGCATACCGTCATTTAGGTCTCGTGCCGCCAACAGAACAAGGCGCGGCGCAAGGGACGTTACTCTAGGAGGTACTATGGCAAAACTCTTGATTCTCATCGGTGTCATTTGTATCGGCATAGGCATCGTTTGGCTCGCCTTAGACCAATTTGGCTTGAGTAAATATATTGGCAATTTGCCTGGTGATATTAATTTTACGAAAGGGAATGTTTCCTTTCATTTTCCGATTTTGACGAGTTTACTCGTGAGTATTTTGCTGACTGTCTTATTTAACCTATTTTTTCGCTAAGGAGAACGAACGTGTATGTCCTTTCGTAAAATACAAGTTTTTTGTATCGCCCTTTGTCTGACCTTCTTGCTGAGCCTGACCGCTCTAGCTACTGGGCCAGCTCAGTCCGTGCGCATTGGTATTCGCGAGGGCCGCAGTGCCGTGTCCGTCTTAGGCCCAACAGGACTGACGGTTTATATGAATGGCAAAGAGTGGAAGAAAATCGCGCCTAATACGCCGGTTTACGTAGCTATGCAAGGGAAGAACATCGCCGTCAATGGCACGGCTAGCACTGGTTCTGTCCTCATTAATCCGACGAAGGCTGGCGGTGCCGTCAAGATAACAGACGGCTATTCTTACCGCGGTGCGATTGAATGCATCAAAACGCCCCAAGCCTGGGGCATTACCGTCGTCAACGTTGTGCCGTTAGAAGAATATCTCTACGGCGTCGTCGGTAAAGAAATGTCGCCGTCGTGGAATTTAGAAGCCCTCAAAGCGCAAGCCGTAGCGGCACGAACCTACGCTGTAGCGCACAAAAATTATTTCCAGAAAAAAGGCTACGATATGACGGACGATACGCGGAGCCAAGTATACTCTGGCATTAACGGCGAAGCACCGTCAATTATCAAAGCAGTGCAAGCAACGCGCGGCGAAATCCTGACGTATGGCGGCAAGCCTATTGAAGCACTCTTCCATTCAAATGGCGGCGGCTGGACCGAAAATAGTGAAAACGTCTGGGGTAACCGTATTGCCTATTTACGTGGTGTCGAAGATCAGACTAAAGCAGCACCAGCATATAAATGGATAGCCAAGACGACACCAGAAGACATGGCGGCTAAGCTCAATGCTGCGGGGAAAGGTGTCGGCACGGTCCAGTCTATTGTCTTGTCGCCACTGACGAAACGGCCTATGTCCGTCAAAGATAGGGGCGTGTCGGGACGGGTCTTGACCCTCGTCGTCAAAGGCTCGAAAGGGCAAGTGACCATTACAGGGACGGCCTTCCAATCTATCTTTGGCCTGAAGAGTACGCTCTTTGATTTTACGACCAGCGCAGGCATTACGCCGGATCCGGATACGACAGGGAATAAACGAGCTGTAGAATTAAAACTTCGGCCGAAACAACAGTTGACGATTTATGGCCTCGGTTGGGGCCATGGCCTCGGCATGAGCCAGTACGGAGCCAACGAAATGGCCAAAGCAAATAGCAAAGATGACAAGTATTACCGGCATATTTTACAACACTATTACACCGGTACTAAAATAGAACAAGTAAAATAAAAAGGAGTCTTCACGTTGAAACTGACAGATTTTTCCTATGATTTACCGAAAGAATTGATTGCCCAACATCCGGCAGAAACGCGGGACCATGCACGGCTTATGCTCTATGACAAGAAAACAGGGGTTGTAGAACACAAATATTTTTATGATTTAGTCGATGAACTTCATGAAGGAGACGTCCTCGTCTTTAATGACTCTCGCGTCATCCCAGCCCGGCTCTATGGCAAACGCGTGCCTACAGGCGGCAAAGTAGAAGTCTTGCTCTTAACACCTGTTGGCGATGACCAATGGGAAGTACTCGTTAAACCGGGGAAGAAAGCCCTGCCTGGGACGACTATCGAATTTGCCGAAGGCTTGACAGCAACGGTCGTCAATAGAACGGATTTTGGCGGACGAATCGTCAAATTCCACTACGACGGCGTCTTTGATGATATTATCGACAAAATCGGTGAAATGCCCTTGCCGCCATATATTCACGAAAAAATGGAAGACCCGAATGAATATCAGACGGTCTATGCCCGTGAACGAGGCTCTGCAGCAGCACCGACAGCCGGTCTTCATTTTACCGAAGAATTACTAGAAAAAATCCGCGCTAAAGGCGTAACCGAAGTCTTTGTAACGCTCCACGTCGGTCTCGGTACATTCCGTCCAGTAGAAGAAGAAAATATTGAAGACCACGAAATGCACAGCGAATTTTACAGCATTACGAAAGAAGCGGCCGATACGATTAATCAAGCCAAAGCCGAAGAACGGCGCATCATTGCTGTCGGCACGACATCGATTCGCACCCTCGAAAGCGCGGGGACGACAGGCGAATTAAAAGCCGGTTCTGGCTGGACGAATATCTTTATTTATCCGGGCTTTACGTTCCACATCGTCGATGCTTTAGTGACGAATTTCCACCTTCCGGAATCGACTTTGCTCATGCTCATCAGTGCCTTGTCGACGCGGGAAAAAATCCTCAACGCCTACAAGATTGCTGTACAAGAAAAATATCGTTTCTTTAGTTTTGGCGACGCCATGTTTATTCGATAAGGAGGACACGACGTGTCAGTTATTCAATACGAATTACAAGCCGAATGCGACGGTGCACGGGCAGGGATCTTACGCACGCCGCACGGCACCTTTAAAACACCGATGTTCATGCCTGTAGGGACGCAGGCTACAGTCAAGACCTTGGCTCCTGAAGAATTATACGCTATGGGGGCGCAAGTCATTTTGAGCAATACGTACCATCTTTTCTTGCGTCCCGGTGAAGACCTGGTTCAAGAAGCAGGGGGACTGCATAAGTTCATGAATTGGCATCAAGCCATTTTGACAGATAGCGGCGGTTTCCAAGTCTTCAGTCTCGGCCATATGCGAAAGATTACGGAAGAAGGCGTAGCCTTCCGTTCCCATCTCGACGGGTCGAAAAAGTTTTTATCCCCAGAAGTGTCGATGGATATTCAAATGGCTTTGAATTCGGATATTGCCATGGCTTTTGATGAATGCATTCCCTATCCGTCTGATTTTGACTACACGAAAAAATCGACAGAACGGACGAGCCGCTGGGCGCAGCGCTGCAAAGACCATCACCACAGCGAAACGCAAGGCCTCTTTGGTATCGTCCAAGGCGGTATGTATCCGGAATTGCGTAAACAGAGCTGTAAAGATTTAGTTGCCATGGATTTTGATGGATATGGCATTGGTGGCTTGAGTGTTGGCGAATCTAAGGATATAATGTATGATATACTAGAACACACTACTCCAGAGCTGCCGACGAATAAAGCCCGCTATCTCATGGGCGTCGGTACACCGGACTGCCTCCTCGAAGGCGTAGCCCGCGGCGTAGATATGTTTGACTGCGTCTTCCCGACGCGCGTTGCCCGAAACGGTATGGCCATGACTCATCATGGCCGCTTGACAGTACGCAACGCCAAATTTGCCAGAGATTTCCGTCCCATTGAAGAAGGATGCGGTTGCTACACGTGCCGTAATTTCACGCGTGCTTATGTGCGCCATCTCTTCAAGGCCGAAGAACTCTTAGCGTATCGCCTGGTCAGCATTCACAATTTATATTTCCTCTTGCAGTTTATGCGCGACATGCGCCAATCTATCTTAGATGGTACGTTCCGCGAATTCCGCAAGGATTTCTGGCAGCAATATCAAGATGCGTAACGTGTCTTGTATATATAGCATACTTTAGTATAGGAGGTGAATACATTGGATTTAGAACAATTATCAAGCTTTGCGCCCATTATCATTATGGTCGTCATTTTTTACTTCTTGTTATGGCGGCCTCAGAAAAAACAGCAGAAGAGACGGCAAGAAATGCTCGATAGCTTAAAACCGGGCGTGAAAATTGTAACGGCTGGCGGTGTATACGGTACGATCGTAACCGTCCGTGATGAATACCTCATCATCCGCATTGCTGACAAAGTCGAAATCAAAGTAACGCGCCAAGCTATTTCGCAGGTCTTAGGTAAAGGCGAAAAAGTACAGGCTAAAGAAGCTCGTCAAGCTGAAAAGAAAGTAGAACAAGCCATTGACGCGCCGCAAGATACGACAGAAACGAAGACAGATGCTAAGTAAAACAGCACTCCGACAGGTCATGAAAGGCCGTATCCGTGCGCTGGATATACGGGAGAAAAAACAGGCGAGCGCAGTCCTCTGTGACTGTCTCGCGGCCCTTCCGGTCCTGCAGCAAGCGAAACGGCTCATGGCCTTTTTACACATGCCGAGCGAAGTCGATGTAGACCCGTTTATTTCCTGGGCCTTAGGGCAAGGAAAAGAAGTCTACGTGCCCTTGTGTTTACCACAGGCGCAAATGGACGGCGTGCGGCTAACGTCTCTTACTGCCGTGACAACAGGTGCCTATGGGATTCGCACGGCCATAGGGCAAGAAACCATAGACCCTGCTTACTTAGATTGTATTCTTGTGCCGGGCCTGGCCTTTGACAGTGCCTTTCATCGCTTAGGGCGAGGCGGCGGTTACTACGACCGTTACCTGCCGCAGTGTACGAAAGCATTGCGCATTGCCGCAGCCTGGGACATGCAACACATAGACGCTGTACCTGTCGATAGCCATGATTGTCTCATGGATGCTATCGTCACAGAACGGCGCACACTTACTACTACCAGATACCCAAAAGGGGGGAGCATTGTTGCGGACACGTAACATGATTAAGTTTTTTGGGGCAGTCGTCGTCATTATCGGCTTATTCGTCTACTTTATTTACCCCTTAGCAAACTCGATTAAACAAGGTCTCGATTTGCAAGGCGGCTCTCATATCGTACTCGAAGCAGAAGACACAGCCGAAGCACCGGTGACAGAAGATTCTTTGACCCGTGCCGTTTCCATTATCGAGCGGCGTATTAACGAAATGGGTTTGACTGAACCGATTGTCCAAAAAGAAGGAGCCCGTCGTATTATCGTTGAATTACCGGGCGAAAAGAATCCGGAAAATGCCATCAATACGATTGGTAAAACTGCTGTTCTTGAATTTAAAGATGAAAGCGGCACCACCCGGATGAACGGGAACGATTTGAAAGATGCAAAAGAACAAATCGACCAAGGCGGTAAAAACGTCGTTGCTATTGAATTTACCGACGAAGGGGCAAAGAAATTTGCTGATTTAACAGCGGCAAACGTAGGCCATCAAATTGCCATCACTCTTGATGGTGAAACCTTGACCGCTCCTGTCGTCAACGAACCGATTACAGGCGGTAAAGCCGTCATTACAGGGAGCAAGAACTTAGAAGAAGCAAAGAACCTGGCTATTCTCCTTCGTTCTGGTGCATTGCCTGTAAAATTGAAAGTCATGGAAGTCCGGACTATTGGGCCAAGCCTTGGACAAGACTCGAAGATTAAGAGTGAAAAAGCCTTTGCGATTGGTATTATCCTGATCATGATTTTCCTCATCGTCATTTATCGGATGTCCGGGATTGTGGCAAACGTTGCCCTCCTCGTCTACGTCCTTATTCTCTTGGCGATTTTAAAATACCTCGACGCCACGCTGACGCTGCCTGGTATTGCTGGGATTATCTTGTCTATGGGCTTTGCAGTCGATGCGAATATCCTCATCTTCGAACGATTTAAAGAAGAAGTCCTCATTGGGAAATCCCTACGAACGTCAATGGAAGCAGGCTTTAAACGGGCCTTTAATACCATCCTCGATGCGAACGTATCCGTTATGATTGCGGCTATTGTCCTCATCGTCATGGGCTCTGGGACAGTCAAAGGCTTTGCTGTCAACTTGGCTCTTGGGATTATTGTCAGCATGTTTACGGCCATCCTCGTCAGCCGCTCGCTCTTGACGTGGTTCATCAACACGGGCCTCATTACGAATCCCTGGTTCTATGGCCTGAACCGCAAGCCGCCTGAACATATGCTGAAAAAGGGGGGACAACGATGAGCTTTGATATTGTTAAACATAAAGTTTGGTGGTTCACCTTATCGTCTATCCTCGTTATCCTCAGTTTGATTTCTATCTTTGTCAATGGCTTTAACTTTGGCATCGATTACACTGGCGGCACGATTTTAGACATGCAGTTTAAACAAGCTGTGACAGTTTCGCAAGTTCGTGAAGTTATCGATGGCGCGAATATGGATTTAGGCAACTCTGTCATTCAGCTCTCTGGCGTAACGGATCAAGATTCGTCGCAAGATGTCATGATTCGTATGCGGAATTTGACGAGTGACGAAAGCAAAGCCGTCGCTACGCAGCTCAATGATAAACTCGGCGGTGCCGAAGTCAAACGTATCGAATCTGTCGGTGCGGTCATTGGCTCGGAAGTAACGAAAAACGCCATCATCAACTTGGCAGTAGCCTTTATCGTCTTAGCGGCCTACATTTCCTTCCGCTTTGAATATAAAATCGCTATTTCAGCTCTCGTTTCCATTCTCCATGACTTAATCATGGTACTAGGGTTCTTCTCGTTTTTCCATCTCGAAATTGACGCATCGTTCCTTGCGGCTATCCTGACTGTCGTCGGCTATTCCATGAACGAAGCCGTCGTCATTTTCGACCGGGTCCGTGAAAATACGCGTACCCATCGCCGGACCGACACGTATGAAAAACTGGCTCACGACAGTATTTCCCAGAGTATTCATCGTAGTATTTACACCTTGACGACAGTACTCTTTGCGTGCGGTGCTCTCCATTTCTTTGGCGGCGAATCGACGAAGAATTTCTCTCTCGTCATGCTCATCGGCTTTATCAGTGGGGCCTACTCGTCAATTTGTGTCGATACGTCTCTCTGGGTCGTTTGGAAAAATCATTCCAAAAATCGTCGCGGTCCGAAAGCTGTAGAAACGCACGAAGAAGCAGCTACAGAAAAATAAGATTACGAGTAACACCTTCTATGAGATTATCCTTGTAGAAGGTGTTTTTTTATTATAAATCAGGTATAATGAAATAAAATTTATAGATAAAGGAACGAAGTATAGTGAGTGTGACAAGTAACAATTGGATGGGACAGTTTAATACCGAGATTTGGTCCTATGTCAAGATTTAGTACAAATTAAAATGATGGTTTTCATGCCGTAGTA
>OIXX01000683.1_pt1 | contig 17504 bp, 18 predicted proteins | sample 1588161 | NCBI WGS metagenome assembly OIXX01 (sample SAMN03283274) | human gut metagenome | biome: human-associated habitat; material: feces | host: Homo sapiens | place: Peru | collected 2012
GTTTGAGGTATTTGTACATGAATTACAGGTGTCGCACTAAAAGTTGCAATTCATCTCCCATAAAATCTAAATTCGCCCTTCGTCCCATCGGCTTGGTGTACCTACGGGAACTCCATGAAAAGAAAATATTACAAACTATCACACAGGCTTTCGCTGTAGAAATGAATAAACGGGAACAACTCGTTTGTATGGAACAACATATGCAACATCCCTAATATGGCTATATTATAAGGGAAAGTTATAATATAATTGCATGATAATATTTTATTTCTCCCAATAAATTATGTAAGATGAATCTATCGAAAGATAATCATGCATATTTCGAATTTCCGATATCATTGGGGAGGTCTTACACATGATGAATGAACACGATTTTTTCTCTGGCAAGAACATACGCCGCATAGCACCGCATATCTTAGAACAGCTCAAAGGATATGGTGCCTGTATTGTAAGCGATACACTCAAAGGATTTAACGTCATGGATTCCCGTATCCAAGCCCTCGTACCGGGAAAGCCGATTTGTGGCTGTGCCGTTACGGTCCGTGTCCGTCCTGGGGATAAGTTGTTTCTCCATAAAGCGATTGAAGAAGCCCAGGAAGGCGATGTCCTCGTCGTCGACACGGGCTGTGACTATCGTACTGCCGTCGTCGGCGGCATCATGTCCAGTGCAGCCTTTGGTAAACGTAAAATCGCCGGCCTCGTCATCGACGGTGTCGTCCGCGATGTAGAAGAATTACGAGCCCCAAAATACCCTGTCTTTGCAGCTGGCGTCGTCCCCAATACGGGAGAAGACGACGGCCCCGGCATGTTAAACCTGCCCATTAGCTGCGGTAATATTCCCGTCATGCCCGGCGATGTTATCGTCGGCGACGATAACGGCGTCGTCGTCATTCCCGCAGACTATTGCGAAGTCGTCTTAAAAATTTGTGCCGATAAGGTAGCAAAAGAACATCAGCGAATGGACGAAATCGAACATGGACAAATTACATCCTAACAAATCTTAGATACAATCCATCATTTGCCATACTAAAAGACGGCCTTCTCTCCCCGCAAGAGAAGGCCGTCTTTTAGTAAACGAGTATCTATATTATTTTGTATATTTCCAGTTAAGGAGAAGCGACGAATGGAGGATGACAAAGACAGAGCCGGCGTTGTGTACCAAGGCGCCGACGACGGGATGGAGGATGCCGCCAATAGCTAAGATGACGGCGACGAAGTTGACCAGCATAGAAAAGGCCATGTTGACCTTGATAGTTTTCATCATGCGCCGCGATAAGGCCAGGACATGGGGCAATTCTTTAATGTCGTCATTGACCAAAGCAATGTCCGCCGCATCGACGGCAATATCACTGCCCACACCGCCCATGGCGATGCCTACATCAGCCAGTTTCAAGGCCGGTGCATCGTTGATGCCGTCGCCAATCATGCAGACCGGTCCGCTTTGCTTTTGGTAAGCCTGAATCCATTTCAACTTATCTTCTGGGAAACATTGGGCATGGACATCGCTAATGCCGACGGTTGCAGCAATCGTCTTCGCTGCGTTTTCGTTATCGCCAGTGAGTAACACAGGCTGCAAGTATTGTCCTTTTAAACGACCAATCATAGTTTTGCTATCTTGGCGCACTGTATCGGCTAAGACAATAAAACCGCAGAGTACACCAGCAACGACACCATACATAATGGTGCAGCCCTTTTGGATACACCCATCTGCTTCACGCAACATCGTATCTGGTACGATAATGTTCAATTCTGCTAATAATATCTGGTTACCAACGGCAACGGTTTTCCCGTCGACGACAGCAGTCACACCACGGCCAACGAGAGCTTTGACCTCGCTTGGCGCAGGCAGGGGCGTGTCCTTGTATGTCTGCTTAAAGCTGGCAACGACGGCTTTACCTAAGGGATGTTCTGATGACGATTCAGCACTGGCAATATACCGCTGAAGTTCTGCTGAGGGCAGCGTGTTGGGGATGACATAAGTCTGAACGTCTTCCGGTTTCCCATAGGTCAAAGTACCTGTCTTATCAAAGGCTACGTGTTTGACTTGAGCCAACCGTTCGAGAGCATCCCCTTCGCGGACGAGGAAGCCGTGTTTCGTCACGTTGCCGATGCCGGCCATAATCGCCGTCGGCGTAGCAAGGACGAGGGCGCACGGGCAAAAGACGACGAGAACCGTCACAGCCCGAATGATTTCGCCTGTAAAAGCATAGGCTAAAATAGCCGTCGTCAATGCACCAACCACAATCCACGTAGCCCAACGGTCGGCAATACCGACGATTTTCGCCTTCCCTGCATCAGCCGACTGAACGAGAGCAATCATGCGCTACATAGAACTATCTTTACCGACCTTCGTCGCTTTCATTGTAAAAGTACCAAACTGATTGACCGTGCCGCTGGCAACCGTATCGCCGACAGTCTTGTCGACCGGCAACGATTCACCAGTCATGACAGCCTGATTCACTGCCGTTTCCCCTTCTGTAATCGTGCCATCTACAGGAATCGTTTCGCCAGGCAAGACGCGCAGTACATCACCAACAACGACCTCTGCGCCATCCCGTAAAACCCGTGCCGTTTGCGGCGTCAAATGGACGAGCCGTTCAATACCGGCCCGCGCTTTAGCAACAGTCAAATCTTCGAGTAAGACTCCAAGCTGCATAATAACAGCCACTTCACCAGCTGCAAAATCTTCACCAATGACGACAGCCGCAATCAAAGCCATGGAAACAAGTACGTCCGCCTTAATATCAAAGCGCGTAACAAGCCCCACAACGGCCTCTAAGACAATAGGCAGCCCACAAAGAATAATGGCAATCCACGCCGCATCAACAGGCAACAAAGAGATTTCCAAAAAACTCAAACCCAATGCAATCGACGAAATAACCAGTAAAACAATATCCTTCTTCGTACCGCCCCATTCCAGAGCAGACTCTATTCGTTCCCAAACACTCATGGCACATCCTCCTTATACCAATACCCCCATAGGTATTAAAACAAGTCAAAAAATAAACACTAACATATGAATACTTGCGCATGCGTTTTACATCTCTCATTATACCAATAGGGGTATAAGTAGTCAGGTGCTTTTTAATCAGCAGATGTGAAGGAAAGGGAGATACTTTTTAAGCCGCATACCGCTAGGTCCTAAAGCATAAAAAATATAGCCCCTTTCTCGCACCCCTATTTGAATAAACTATTTATCGCATATTGGCAAACCGTTCTACAGCCTTCGTAAAACTCTCTACCGTCTTATCCGCATCTCCATGAGCAATCCCATCGCGGACACAATGCTTAATATGCCCTTCCAGGACAATTTGCCCACACTTATGGAGTGCCGATTTAGCCGCATTAATTTGCGACAAAATATCTTCACACGGAATATCTTCATCGACCATGCGGTCAATAGCCTGCACTTGGCCAATAATCTTTTTTAAACGCCGATGCAAATTATCGGCATCCATACACTGTTTCATCGTGCCTCTTCCTTTCTTAGAAATACACGAGCGTCACACCAGCACCGCCGCCATCGGCATCATCAAGCTGGAATTTCTTGACAAAAGGCTGCTCTGTAAGGAAATTATGGACTTGCCGCCGCAACGCCCCACTCCCTTTGCCGTGAATAATCCGCACAGGACTATAGCCAGCGGCGAGAGCTTGGTCGAGGAACCGTTCAATCGCCGGTTGGGCTTCATTAAAGGTTTGGCCAATAATGTTGAGCTCTGTGGAAACGCTGTCTGAGCGAATAGGCCGGTATGTCGTCTTGGCGTTCTGCTTCTTTTCTTCGCGCTGTTCCTTCTTGATTTCATCGAGGTAGGGCGCACTAATATCGCTGGCTTTGACGCGGACTGTCATGCCGTGAGCTGAGACTGTAATCCGCTTGCCATTGATTTCCATGACTGTGCCCAGGCCGCCTAAGGAATTAATAAAGACAGACTGACCCACTTTCAGGGATTTTACATCAACGGGGTCGCGGTGAGCCTTTTCTTTTTCAGGCAGCGAAATCTGCTGAATAGCCCGCCGTGCTTGGTCAATAGCCTTCGCTTTTTCTCGGTCTGAACTATCTTTAGACTGCTGCTTTAATTCGCGAATAATCCGCTCTGCTTCAATACGGAGATTGCGTTTTAAATCAAAAGCTTCTTTGCGGCTCGAATCGATAATATCTTGCCGTTTCGCACTGACCTTATCCTTTTCTTTACGCAATTCTTCTTCCATATGGCGCGCGTCTTGCAAACGTTTCGTCAGTTCTGCTTCTTCTTCATCGAGCCGCTTAGACTGGCTGTTGATTTTCGTCAAAATCGCTTCCATATCCACATCTTGAGCTTTACTGCGCAGTTCTTTGGCCTTATCCAAAATCGCTTTGGGCATGCCGAGCCGTTCGCTAATACTAAAGGCATGGCTGCTCCCGGCAGAACCAATGCGCAGTTTATACGTAGGCTGGAGCGTTTCTACGTCAAATTCCACGTGGCCGTTTTCAATGCCCGGCGTGTTGTACGCGTAATTCTTCAGGTCATTGTAGTGCGTCGTCACCATGACGTACGAGCCCTTTTGATAGAGCGCGTCGAGAATGGCAATGGCAATGGCACTCCCTTCAGCCGGGTCCGTACCAGAGCCCAGTTCATCAGCTAAAATGAGGTCGTCTGGGCCGCAGTGGTGAATAATGTAAATGAGCTGCTTCATGTGGCTCGAAAAGGTACTGAGATTTTGAGAAATATCTTGTTCATCCCCAATATCTGCTAGGACATCGTGGAAAATAGGCATTTCTGACGCTTCTCCAACAGGCAAAAAGAGCCCAGCTTGATGCATGAGCACAAGGAGCCCCAAAGTCTTCATGGAGATGGTCTTACCACCGGTGTTCGAGCCGGTAATGAGGAGAATCCGATAGTCGCCGCCAAGGAGAATCGTATTAGGTACGACCTTCTTCGGGTCAATCAAAGGATGACGCGCTTGGTAGAGCTTTAATTCTCGCGTCTTGGAAATGGCCGGACGGCAAGCTTTCATATTAATGGCCAGTTGAGCTTTAGCAAATATAAATTCTAACTGGCCCACGCACATGGTGCTTTCATACAAGTCTTCGTACTGACCCTTGACGAGGGTCGTCAAGCGGCGGAAAATCCGTTCAATTTCCTTCGTTTCCCCTAGGCGCGCTGCTTGTAAATCGTTATTGGCATTGACAATGGCTAAAGGTTCAATATACAGGGTCGAGCCGCTGGCCGACATGTCGTGTACAATGCCCGGAAAGGCATGGCGGTATTCTTGCTTAATGGGAATGACGTAGCGGTTGTTGCGCACTGTCACGAGGGCATCTTGGAAATACTTTTGGTAATCTTTATTGGCCAAGACACTTTGGACATAGCGTTTCGTCTGCCGTTCGAGCTCGACAATACGCGTGCGAAGGCGCATCAATTCAGGCGATGCATTATCCCGGATTTGGTGATTGTTGTCGAAGACCGTCGCCATCTTGTGCGCCAGATTGGAGAAATCACCAATCCCTTCAGCCTCTTCAAAGAGCTGAGGATAGTCGATTTTCTTTTCCGTAAAATAGTCGCGAATTTCATTGTAGCGCACGACGTTCATCCAAATATCGATGCATTCTTGCGGCTCTAAAGTCACTTCGCGCTTTGCCTTTTCTAAGGCCGGGCGAATATCGCGGATACCGCCAAAAGGCGTGGCCGTTTCAAACTGCAAGCAATGGACTGCTTCTGCTGTATCTTCAAGGATTTTTTCAATTTCCTTGGCATCATCGCTCGGCCGCAAACGCCGGGCAATTTCTTTAGAGAGCTTGGACGGTGCCAGACGGGTCACCATGTTTTGCACTTGATAAAAGCCAAGGATTCGTAAACTTCGTTTATTCATGCTTCATAACTCCTGCATTTATAGTATACCGTGGAAGAAATGGCCTCGTGTCACGTCGGCATTATCCTTCCCAAAGAGCATAGTTTCACTGCCATCTAAAATGCGCTGGTACAAGCGGACTTGCTGCGTAATCCACGCACTATCGCGGCCGCGCCCTTCGATACGCAACCACGCGAGGCCTGCACGGCGTAGTTTAGCCACGTAGGGCACCATGTCGAGGTCACGGCTGTTTACAATATGGTTATGGCAATACTGGTCTGTACCAATAGGGAAGATATTGTCTTTTCGGTCTTCTAAGGCAAAGTAGCCTTTCGTGCATACACCGGGACAGCCTGCTTTTTTACCGGAACCGGCAAAGGCCGCAATGGCACAGTATTCAGTGACCATCATTTCGATTTTCCCGGCTACGAGGGCTTCTATCGGTACGGGACAGTCTTTCGTTATGTCTTCGATTTGGCGCAGTGTCGCTTCTGGCGAGACTGTCAGTCCTTGACAGCCCAGTTCATGATACACTGCAGCGGCCTGACTATTGAAGATATTCAAGGACCAGTCTGCATAGACTGGGACACTACGTGCAAGACGAGGCACCATGGCAAAGACGCTCATGGCCCCGGCATAAATGCCGTCACAGCCAGCCGTTACAGCACCTTGTAATTCTGCTTCTATGCGTTGTCTATGGTCTTCTTTAACAATACGCGGCGTAGCTGCCCAAATTTCCATGCCGTATTGATGAGCTGCATCGACAGCTTCTTGCCAGCGAGATGCCGAGAAACTACGATGGTCATAGGACTCGCCGCCAAAGATGACGCGGTTGGCTCCGCCTTTACCAGCTGCTTCTACAGCAGCTACAGTATCACAACGGACGGAGACTTGGGGCACCCTGGGCAAGGGTCTTGCCGTGTGGTCCACTTGTAAAGGGAACGTAACTGCCCCAGCCTTAGGCCGCGGATATTCCCGTAAGATTTGGCTTTTGACCTGTTCTACGACATCGCGGCGGAGCTGATTGAGGACGCTCGCCGGAATCATATAGCCCTCTGCCCAAAGGGTTGCATCGGCTAAGGTAAAGGGCGTATCGCCTAAGCGGCTCAGTTGATTGGCCACATAGTCCACCGTAGCAGGACGCTTCTGCGCTACAGGCGGCACGAAATCACTCACCACTGTCGCCGCATGGCCTGCTTCATCCCACAAGGTCAGTTGCAGCATACCTGCTTCACTCGTATCAACGTGACCATAGAGGGCGATTTTTTTCGTAAGACCCAAGACATCGTCTTTGCGGTCGCCCTTTTTGGCTAAACGGAAAATCGTCCCTATCCCGATATCACGCCGCCGGAGCTGCAAGGAAAAGGCATTTTTTTTCGTAAAAGAGCCTGTAGCTTGCTGGACTTCGTCGACCCATTCGGTGCCGTCAGAACTGCAAATTTTAATCATATCGCCTGGTTCGAGGGGCTCGTCGAGAAAGGTCTCCACCATATTGCCATGACAGGCTGTGGCCGTACCAATACGACGGCCTTGGTTGCCTCCAGCCTTTTCGGTAATCGTCTGGCGGCCCACTGTTGCCGTCAGGAAATCGTGCTGGTACGTCCGATTAAAAGCCCCTTGCAAGAGGAGACGTGCTTCCTTCGCTGCTTCTTTCTGTTCGCCCTTAGACGGGGTGTGCGAATCCATGATTTTCCGGTACGCACCGACGACCGCACGGACGTAGCCATTGCCTTTCATGCGGCCTTCGATTTTAAAAGACGCAACGCCTGCATCCATGAGAGCATGAATGTAGTCGACACTGCTCAAATCTTTCAGGCTCAAAAGATATTTTTCGTCTTTCATGAGAGCCTTGCCATCTTGCATGAGTCGATAAGGCAAGCGGCACGGCTGGGCACAGGCACCGCGGTTGCCGCTGCGACCGCCGATGAAACTACTCATCAGGCATTGACCCGAATAGGACATGCACTGAGCCCCGTGAATAAAGACTTCAATAGGAATAGGCGACGCTTGGCAAATAGCTTTGATTTCATCGAGGCTTAATTCACGGGACAAGACGGCTTGCGTAAAGCCCAGAGAGGCCAAAAAGCGCACGCCGTCGATGTCGGCAACGGTCATTTGCGTACTCCCATGGAGAGGCAAATTCGGTGCCACAGCACGGGCAATCTTAGCGACAGCCAAGTCTTGGACAATAATGCCGTCCACGTGAATAGCATCTAAAAAGGCCAAGTACTTGCGCAGGGCTTTTAATTCTTTATCAGCCATGACAATATTGACCGTTACATATATACGCACGCCAAATAAGTGGGCCGTTTCGACGGCTTGGCGCAATTCATCGTCGTCCAGATTGTGCGCGAATTTCCGGGCATTAAAAACTTTCCCTCCCAAATAAATCGCATCTGTCCCAGCGTCAATCGCTGCCAGTACCGTATCTAATGAACCAGCTGGTGCCAATAATTCTGCCATCATCGTCTATCCTTTCTCGTTTCGTAATCCTACACAATACTTATATTTTATCATACTTGCGCAAGTCCTACGGGACCCTGTATGATTTTTCATTATACCATAAAAAAAGACGCCCTTAGGCGTCCCTTCCCTTATGCCTTTCGCTGACTCTGCTTACGCCACCAAATAATCCCATAAATAGCAGCCACTAAGACGAGGAGCACGAGGAGCCGTTCCCAATGCTCTTGAATACGCAAGAGGTCATGGCCAAGCCATACTTCGACGACAACTGCCGGGATTTTGCCAATAGCATTGGCAATAAAATGGTCTCGATACGAAATATGACTGAGCGCACTAAAGGCCGTAACGGCCACATTGGGCGCATACGGAATAGCTCGTCCGAGCATAATCGTTTTCATACTACTGTACGAATCGAGCTTCTCTAGCATATTGCTTTTTTTGATGACCTTTTGGGCCTGCTTCCGTAAGAGCCGCCGGGTCAGGTGGAAACTAATTTCAATGCCAATGACTTCACCGAGCCAGGAAATAATAATGCCCGGCACTAAGCCAAAAATAATACCATTTACAGTCAAAAATAAAATGGACGGAATGCCGATGGCATTGACAAAGGCCAGCATAAAAACGCTCACGCCCACAGCAGCAATACCAAAGGATAATATATACTCAGTCAGGCCGTCTAAATCGCCATGGAGCAGTAAAAACCACATAGTCGTATAGAAATCAGGCCGTAACAGTTGAATACACCATAACATGAGGACAACACCGACGACACCGCCAATGCGCAAGAGCCATCCCAACGCTTTATCGCTCATAAATTCATCCTTTTCTACGTATATACAGAAATGAAAGCTCCTTATCAAATAAGGAGCTTTATTTATTATACTCAATATGTAAAATGAATACAAGAGTTAATATAATTTCCACAAGGTCTTATGCGTAGCGGCCCAGAGGGTTTTAAAAGATAAGTATAAAAGCAGGCCCGTACCGAAACAGAGCAAGAATGCAGCTAGTGCGTGCGTCCAAAAGACGGGATGGTCCACACTAAAGTGCAGTACGCCATTGACGAAAGCCATAGTCGGAAAGCTGCAAGCCCACCAGCTCATACGGAACGGCGATGTGCGCATGACGTATAAAATCTTCAGCGCAATGGGCCAGAAGAGGAAAATCCCGGCGTTAATGAAAAGAGCCGTAAAATTGTCAGGCGCAAATGTCTGCGTATACGTAATGTAGCCCATACCAAAAGGAGCCATGAGAATCATGAGGCTCGGCTGCACAGCAGGGGCACGCATGTTTTCAGCAAACATAGCATGTGTAAAGAGGAGGGCAATGACCGGAATACCTGTGACCAGGCCAATAGCCACGCAGAAAATAGAAATATCTTCGTACCCCGGATTCTGCAGGATATTCCCGGCAATGGGAATCGTAATAGGCCCGAGGACGGCTAATATCCACGCTGGCGAGACCGTGTCAACGTTTTGCTTTTCATAAATCCAGTGCTCTACAAGAATCCAGCTAAAAATCATAATGACTGCAATGCCGACGTACCAAAAAATACTAGCAATGAAATGGTTGTACGGTGCCAGGACTGCCGCTAAGAGAACGGTCGACACATTGAAAGTCCCAAAGAAATTGATTTTGGACGGACTATCCCATTCGGCCCGTACAGCTTCGCTATCGAAGACGAATTTCTGGGCATAGCGATAAAAGATCAAAATATAGAGACACAGCGCAATAGCTCCAAAGGCTTCGCCAATAATGGCGGGCGCACCCCAAATTTCAGTAGCCATACGCCACGCAAAACAGAGGCCGCAATAGCCCATGGAAGCGGCAAAGGTCGAAATAGACATGAAATGAACGAAGCCAATCTTCCGTACTCGTTCCCTATCTTCCAAGTCGAGTATTTCAATATGCTGTGACATGTTGTTCCCTCTCTCCTACAGATTCTTGTATACTATCATGCAAATGATAATATATAAGATTTATCCCCATCTGTCAACTAGTTCATAAATAGACTTATTATATACCTATCATATACAACTCGACGCACCTAAAGACTGCAAAACTTCTTGGAGGCGTGCGTCGTCATAGAATACTTCTTCCAGACACAAGCCTTGGGCCGGTGCAGTCGCGCCGAGCTTCGTCCGGTCTAACCCTTCGAGGATTTCCTTAAACCGTGCAGGCGTGATGCGATGAAGACCTAGGTCCACGAGACCGCCCGCAATATTCCGTACCATATGATATAAAAAACCATCGCCCACGACATCGATGTCGAGGATGCTGCCCCGTTCTTGGAAATGGATGGCATACATCGTCTTCACCGGATTCATAGGGGTCGTATTCTGTCCTTCAAAGGCTGAAAAATCATGAGTCCCTAAGAGTAAATCTGCTCCTTCACGCATAGCCGCTCTATCGAGGGGCTTGCGGATAAACCAGGCGTAACGCAGCATAAACGGGTCATGCATGTGGCTATTGACGATGCTATAGCGGTAATGTTTGCCTTTATTATCATGGCGCACACTAAATAATTCAGGCATTTCTTTCGCCGATAAGATGGCAATGGTCGCCGGTAAATAGCCTTTCATGGCATATGGAATCCGTTCCGTAGGAATAGAGCCTTGCCCATAAAAATTGACCACTTGCCCTCGGGCGTGTACACCGGCATCGGTACGAGCAGCGCCATAAATCGTAATGGGACTCTGGAAAATTTGCGACAACGCCTCTTCGATGCACCGCTGAATCGATTCGGCATTAGTCTGCCGCTGAAAGCCATGAAAGTCCGTACCGTCATAGGCTACAGTAAGGCAAATATTTTTCTTCCCTGTCGTATCTATCATACGGCCCACCGCATCAATGCCAAGACGACAGTCACGATGATGACGACTGCCAGAGCAACGAAATCCCGATACGTATAGGACAATTCATTCATCCGTGTCCGTCCTTCGCCGCCGCGATAGCACCGCGCTTCCATAGCTGTAGCGAGGTCATCAGCCCGGCGGAAGGCACTGACAAAGAGCGGTACTAAGAGAGGAATCATGTTTTTACCGCGCTGCCAAATACTGCCGCTCGTAAAATTAGCACCGCGCGCTGTTTGGGCTTTCATGATGCGGTCTGTTTCTTCGAGGAGCGTCGGAATAAAGCGCAGCGCAATGGTCATCATCATGGCCAGTTCATGCGCCGGCACACCGACACGGCGGAAGGGATTGAGGAGATGTTCAATGCCATCTGTGAGAACAATAGGCGACGTCGTATACGTGAGGAGCGACGAGAAAACGATAAGGTAGACGAGACGAGCCGTCATCAGTGCCCCTTGGTAGACCCCTTCTTGTGTAATAGACAAGAAGCTAAACTGCCAAAGGACGTGGCCCGGTGTCGTAAAGACGTGCACTGCCATAGTAAAGACAATAATAACCCATAAAGGCTTTAAGGATTTTAAAATGAGCTTAATAGGCAAGCGGGAAATAGCAAAGTTGAGGACTACAAAAGCCGTAACGATGCCGTAAGACGCTAAGGAATCAGCAAAAAAAATAGCGACGATAAAAATCAGCGTCCCCAAAATCTTAGCCCGTGGGTCTAGACGATGTAAAAAGGATGTTCCCGGAAAATATTGGCCCAGCGTAATATCAGTGAGCATGGCTCTTCCCCCTTACATAATCATAAATCACGTCGGCCCCTTCAGCGACAGTGTGTACCTTGTTCGTAATAGCAAAGCCCCGGCCTTGGAGATACTGCAAGACATCCGTCACAGGCGGTACAGCAACGCCAGCTTCTTTGAGGACTTGCTGTTGTGTCGAAAAAATATCAAGCGGCTTGCCGTCGAGCAAAATCTTGCCATCTGAAATGACCAGAAGTCGGCTGGCAAGGCGCGAAATATCTTCCATATTATGAGATACTAAAATAACTGTAATCCCTTTCTTTTCATGCCACTCTTGGATTTGCGAGAAAATTTCCCGGCGGCCAATGGGATCTAGGCCAGCTGACGGTTCGTCGAGGATGAGATATTCCGGATGAATGGCAATGACCCCGGCAATGGCGACACGGCGCATTTGCCCGCCAGATAAACGGAACGGCGACCGGTCTTTGTAGAGCTTGTAGTCGAGGCCAACAAATTCCATAGCTTCTTTGACGCGCCCTTCGATTTCATCTTCACTAAGGCCAAAATTGCGCGGCCCAAAGGCAATATCTTTAGCAATCGTTTCTTCAAAGAGCTGGTATTCCGGATACTGGAAGACCATACCGACTTTATGGCGCACGGCCATGGCTTCTTTTGTCTTCTGGCCAATATCGGTACCATTGACGTAGACATGGCCGCTCGTCGGCTGGATAAGACCGTTTAAGAGCTGAACGAATGTCGATTTCCCTGAGCCTGTATGGCCAATAATGCCGACAAATTCACCGCTATGAATTTCCACATTCGTATCCGTTAAGGCCGTCTTTTCAAAGGGCGAGCCTACACCGTACGTATACGTCACGTGTTCTAACTTAATTGACATAATGCGTCTCCTAATTCTTCTTTCGTAATAATATCCTGCCGTAAAGCTAAGCCTTTTTCGCGCAGCCGTTCGGCGAGTTCTGCCGCAACAGGCACATCGAGGCCCATGTCTTTTAATTCATGGACGTGCGTAAAGACTTCCCGCGGCGTACCATCCATTTTCACTTCTCCTTGGTTGACCACAATGACCCGGTCTGCCTGGACGGCTTCTTCCATAAAATGCGTAATAATCACGACCGTAATGCCTTCTTTGTGGAGCTGCAAGAGCGTATCCATGACTTCTTTACGGCCCATCGGGTCGAGCATAGCCGTCGGTTCGTCGAGGACAATACACTTCGACTGCATAGCTAGGATTCCGGCAATGGCAATGCGCTGTTTCTGGCCGCCACTTAAGAGATGCGGGCCGTGTTTGGCATAAATCGTCATATTGACGCGGCGCAAGGCATCGCTCACACGCTGGCGTATTTCAGCTGGCGGCACGCCGAGATTTTCCGGGCCAAAAGCCACATCTTCTTCGACGACAGCCGCGACGATTTGGTTATCCGGATTCTGAAAGACCATGCCAACTTCTTGACGGATTTTCCAAATATTATCGTAATCATCAGTGCGCATGCCCAGGACTTCACACGTACCGTCTGTCGGCGTGAGGAGGACATTAAAATGCTTAGCCAGCGTCGATTTACCGGAGCCGTTCGTACCGATAATCGCCACAAATTGCCCTTGCGGAATGTCAAACGAGACATCTTTGACGGCGTAGACCGTCTTTCCTTCTTCATCTTGATATGTGTGGCTCAAGTGATCCACGTTAATCATAGGTATGCTCATGACCTATCTCCTTCACAAAGATTATATTCTACGTTATTATACAGTGTTTCTTAGAGCTTGTAAATTGAAAAACACGACACCATTCCATACATCGTATGAATGATGCCGTGTTTCCATCATGATGCTGCTAGCGTGCCCGTTCGGGGCCGTACGTATTGTCGCCTGTCGTGCCTTTGACCGTCGCCAGTGCTAAGTACGTCACAGCCGTAATGGACTGGACTGCCAAGGTAATGCTGTCATCCACGCCCCAGGCCACGCAAAGATAACTGCCAATGTAACAAAGGAAGGGAATGAAAAAGACCGCTCCCCCTTGGTTGAGGTCGTGACAACGGCGCATGCCTAAGGACAATTGAGACCACACAGCCGGAATGGTGAAGACAATAAATAATAAGGCAAAACCTAACGCAAAGGCCTGCAAACCGAGCCATAAAGATTCCGCAATTTTAGCATATAAAATAGCAGTAAACATGAATTGCGCAATCATTAAAATAAGGGTTCGCAACAGAAATTGCCGCCGTCCAATGCGGCCGCGAAAGCGGAAATACTTCTGTTTCAAATCATTGAAATCACGAAAACTAACGATACTATTTTCGCTGCCCGGCCCAACAGGCATAGCCAGCCCTTTGTGAATCCGCGCCGACGACGCAGACCGCTTTTTAAGTTGAATCTTTTTATTTTTAGCCATACGTACCTCCTGCATACAATATATCTTTAGTATATCATGTTTAGTCCGTCTGAGCTATGTTATAATAAAAAGGAACTATACATAAAGGAGACTTATAATGACAACAAAAACCACACACATTCATGGCACAGACGGCCTCTTTACGTTTAACTTCTTTTGCGAATCCCTCTTAGGCGCGCTCCACTCCTTAGGACACGTCATGGAAGACAACAAACTGACCATGCCAGAAAAAGCTCAGGACTTAGCCGCAGATTTGGCTAATATGGGGGCTCATCTCCTCGAAGACTACGGCAAAGAGTCCCTCGACTTAGACCGCATCAAAGACGAACTCCTGGCTTTTTACGACTTAGCCTTTACGATTAACGACGAAATGGCCCCCCTCGTCATGAAAGGCGACAACTCCCTCCAATACTACTATTACGTCTACATGCAAGGGGTCAATCTCTTTTATCCTAACCTTCTCCAGAGCTTGCTCCACGACATTCCGCCTGAAGAACATCCGGAAAAATTTGCCGATGCCATGAATAAAGGCTTTGCCTCTCTTGGTAACTAAGACAACAAAAGCGCCCTCGACGGGGCGCTTTTTTACTACCTATTGTAGGCCAAAGAAATAGCCAAGAGAAATCAAGGCGACGACGAAGCGGTAATACGCAAACAACGCCAGAGACGACTTGTTGAGGAACTTCAAGAACCATAAAACCGAAATATAGGCTACAATGAAAGCCGTCACGAAACCAACAAAAATCATCCACAAGTCGCTGCCATTTAAGAATTTCCAGCTCTTAATCAAATCGTAGAAACAAGCAATAATCATGACCGGCACAGCAATGATGAAAGAAAAATCAGCAGCCGTCTTGCGGCTCAAGCCTAAAAATAAGCCGCCTGAAATGGTCGAGCCAGACCGGGAAAACCCAGGCCATAAAGCAAAGACCTGAAAAGCGCCGACGAGAAAAGCCTGCATAATCGTCATCTTTTCGACATCATTGCAAACTGTCCGTAAGCCCACCCGTTCCGCAGCAAGCATGAAGAGACCACCGACGATGAGGCCAATAATGACCGTTCCCGGCGAAAATAAATAGGTCTTAATGGCGTGGTGCGCAAAAAAACCAATAATCATGACCGGCACGATGCCGGCGGCAACATGAGCCAACGTCAAGCCCGTGTCGTTACGGAACCAGTTTTCACGCTTAAATAAATGCCAGCACCGGTATTGGTAACACATGCGAATGAATTTTTCCTTGTAAATCAACAGAATTGATAAAATGGCCCCTAATTGAATAAATACTTCAAAGACGCTGGCTCGCGGCCCGTCAAAACCGAGCCAGTCGCCGACGAGAATCATGTGGCCTGTCGACGAAACAGGAAGGTATTCCGTCACGCCTTCAACAATCCCCAATATAATCGCAATCATTGTATCGCCCATTATGGCACTCCTTTACACAGCAAACATCATATCCAACTATACGGCCAAAATTACATCATATAATGCCACTAAAATATACACTGTTATAGTAACATAGTTATTTTGAGTTAATATCTAGTCATTCATCCTTGGCAGATAACTTCCGTTTTTGAAAGGTATTATTCCAATCAATTTTTTCGCCCTGTATCCCAATACGATTGATTCGTTCTTGCTTACCGCGTTTTTTAATTTTTTCATATTCTTCAACTTCTTGTAGTGATAAAGACTGTGGTGTATCCAAAATGCTATATTCAGCCGGAGAATAATATTGCTTCAACGTGCGTTCTGTAGCGGTAACATCATGATTCTTTTTTATAAATTGAATATATAATTTCTTATTATCTATAATTAACATGCCGTCTTCACCATAACACCACAGTTTGCCATTGTACCACTCATATGTCCAAATAAATGAACCGCCTAAATTAATTTTCTCTTGTTGTTTCCCATATGACCCCCAATCATATAAAACATACGCAGGATATTCTTTTTCTACAATAAATCTACCTTGTGGGCCTCCTTGTACTATATAGTCACGCCCAGTAATATCATACTTTTCTTGTGAAGGTGATTCAAAATATACATAAGCAGATAATAAAAGTAAAATACCAATAAATATTTTTTATTATACCTTAAAATTTTTATTTACCTTATTTTTTGTTTTGTTCTTCATTTTTTCTTACTATTATCCAACAGATTAGGAAACCAAGTATATATGGAATAAATCCAGAAAGAATAGCTATAATTTGATTTACCGCCCATACAATGATTACTACAGTTCCCAAGACCAAGTTATGGAAACGAGAATAAAAACATCTCAACCAAGTACTCATTAATAAAACGCTAAATATTATTTCTACAAGGTACAATACAAATATTACTATTTTCCCCGTATCAACCCCAACTGATATATCCTCGGTCAGTATCAAGAAAAAAAGTTGTGCCAACCCTATACTTGAAATAAGTATAAACTTATAGATAAATTCTTTCCTAGAAATATATCGTTTTATGCTTAAAGACATATTTCGTTTAGTAATTCCTATCAAAACGCCAATAGCAATGATATATAGTATGGCTTGCATTATTAAATATTCATTAATTATAAGCATATTATACCCCTTTCCATGAAATATATTTAAAAATTCTTTTTAATTACTTCCTCTAAAAAACTTTTTTGATTATCTTGGCTAGGATTCTCAATTAAATTTATACCAGCCTTTATTAATTCCACGTTTTTCGTAGTTACTCCACTTAAAAGTACTGCTTCAGCATACATCCTCCCTAATTGCTGAATCTGATATCGTTTATACCCTTCCGTATATTGAGTTAAAGCAAATCCATATACACGATTTCCATAAGGTATATAATAAACCCCTGTAACAATTTCATCCTGAATATATAAATCGCTTCCATTTGGTCCCTGTCCTTTAAAATACTCCCACCCCATAGACGGATTATTAGCATCACGAACCCAGATATAGGCATTTACTGGGGCAACACCTACATAGATATCCTGTCCATTTCTCCTAACGTAAATCGAACCATCTGGATTAGCATAATACGCACCTTCAAACTGAGGTTTTTCTCTGTAAGCATTCCACTTTGTTCCATACTGTGCTGTATCAGCACCAGTTTCTTCATTGTTTCCAGTAGCGGCATTTACGGTGGCTCCTAGAGCCGCACTTATCCATTGTGCTTTTGCAGGGTCATAACCAGCCCATTCTTTTATTTTGTTAATTAGTGCTTCATTA
>OIXX01000684.1_pt1 | contig 17412 bp, 14 predicted proteins | sample 1588161 | NCBI WGS metagenome assembly OIXX01 (sample SAMN03283274) | human gut metagenome | biome: human-associated habitat; material: feces | host: Homo sapiens | place: Peru | collected 2012
TCAACATAGCACGCTATACCGTTAGCATGCCCCTATTGCCTTCGGCACTTCCCCCGAAGGGGGAAGCAAGACGTTACGTAGCTAACGATTTCCTTAACTTAATAGCATTACCTAGAGGGGAAGGCTGCGATACGAGAATACCATCTTCTAAAAAAAGGCGGCGAAGCCGCCACGAGAGCCCTGAACCTTGAACCCTGAACCTTGAACCAAATGAAAGCAAAGTAAAAAGGGGCTGTAAATAAATGAGGATTCATTTCTTCACAGCCCCTTCCTGCAAGCTATTTCACGATGCGGATCGAGAAATAATTTTTCTTTCCTTTTTTGATGATGATGAACTGTCCATTCGTATTCGGATGCGCGGAGATCACGGCTTCCGTATCCTTCACTTGGATACCATTCACGCGGATCGCGCCATTCTTCACATCTTCTCTGGCCTGCCGCTTGGACTTCTCTACGCCGCCCTCGACGAGTGCTTCGACGATATTGATGCTCTCTTCATGCACTTCGCCGCCCTTGGTATTGCGGAAAGCGCCTTCGATCTCCTCGCCGGAGAGCTCTTCGATATGACCGGAGAAGAGTGCCTGCGTGACCTTCTCTGCCTGCGAAAGACCTGCCTCACCGTGGACGAAGCGGGTGACCTCCTCTGCGAGCTTCCTCTGCGCGCTTCTATGCTCCGGATGCTCTGCGACTTCGGTCTCAAGCGCATCGATCTCCTCCTTCGAAAGGAAGGTGAAATACTTCAGGTACTTCACGACATCGCGGTCATCCTGATTGAACCAGAACTGATAGAATTCATAGGGCGAGGTCTTCTTCGGATCCAGCCATACAGCGCCGCCCGCCGTCTTGCCGAATTTCGTGCCGTCTGCCTTCAGCATCAGCGGGATGGTGAGTCCGTAGGCATCGTGCTTGTCCTCCATCTTACGGATAAGGTCGACACCGTTCGTGATATTGCCCCACTGGTCCGAACCGCCGATCTGCAGCTGCACATCGTATTTGTCATAGAGCATCTTGAAATCGATGGACTGCAGGATCTGATAAGAGAATTCCGTGAAGGAGATCCCCGTATCGAGGCGAGACGCCACGACATCCTTGGCGAGCATCGTATTGATATTGAAAAGCTTGCCATAGTCACGAAGGAAATCCAAAAGGGAGATCTGCGACAGCCAGTCATAGTTATTCACCATCGTGAAGCCGTCCTCTCCAAAGAGCCGCTTCATCTGGTTCGTCAGACATTCCGCATTGTGCTTGACCTGCTCCGCCGACTGGAGCACACGCTCCGTCTTACGGCCGGACGGATCGCCGATGGAGCCCGTGCCGCCGCCGATGACGATGACCGGATGATGCCCCGCCAGCTGGAAACGCTTCAGGATCATGAATGGGATCAGATGCCCGATGTGCATGCTGTCCCCCGTCGGATCGATCCCGCAGTAGAGAGAGATCGATTTCTCTCCCACCAGCTTGTATAAACCCTCTTCGTCAGTCTGCTGATTCACAGCCCCGCGCCATTTCAGTTCGTCGATGATATTCATTCCTGCACCTCATTATAAATATAGTCTATGGCTACCATATTACCATAAATGAGGGGAAAAGGGAATGGAAAGAGAGCGTTGGGTTCAGGGTTAGCCCGTGGAGCGGGCGCCCTTTGACTCCGTATGAAAGCTTCGCTTGAATGAGAAATTAGAAATGAGAAATGCGAAATGGTGGTGCGGCGCCAGATCCTTCGACTCAGTTCTCACTGCTTTGCCTTTACATTATCGAACATCCGACATTTCACTCCGCTCAGGATGACGAAATGCACCGCGAAGCATAAATAATGGCGATGCCATGAGCTGGCATGCCAGTCACTAGTCACCAGTCACTTGCGACACCTAATCCCTAGCTACTCATCCCTAGCCACTCATCCCTGCTTTCAAACTTCGGGGCTCGAGATTATGGCATTATGGCAGCGGCTTCGCCGCATTATATATGTGTGGCGAAGCCGCCACCACAACCTTGAACCTTGAACCTTGAACCCTGAACCCGAATCCCATTCCTAATTCCCCCTATCTATGCTACAATGTAAAAATACATTCACCCATCCAAGGAGGTCCATCATGTTACAACAGGTATCCATCTTCACGGCGAACCGTCAGGGCGCCCTCTCCCGCATGACATCCATTCTTGCGAAGGAGAACATCAATATTTACACCATGCTCGCCAACGACAGCGCGGAATTCGGCATCGTCCGCCTCATCGTAGATAAACCGGAAGAAGCCGTCTTGATCCTTGAAAAGGAAGGCTACCAGTGCCGTGTCGACCTCGTCATCGCCGTCGATATGGGCTCGGACAAGCCGGGCGCCCTCGACCGCATCTTAGGCGACCTTCAGGCAGCCAATGTCATGATCCGCTACCTCTACATTTCCTTCGACCGTGCGACCAGCTCCCCGATCGCCGTCTTCAGCACCACCGAGTCCGAGACTGAAGCCTTTCTCAAAGGCAAAGGCTACAAGCTGGTGGAAGAATTCTGATTGACTGGGGATTAGACGTCAGCCATTAGATGTCAGGCTTCAGACTTTAGACTTCAAGCACAAAAAGACCCGTGATTCCCTCGTTTGAGAATCACGGGTCTTTTTATGCTCCTTGTCTGATATCTGATTTCTGACGACCAGTCACCAGTCACTAGTCACTAACCACCAGTCTCTACTTCCCCAGCACGGCTTCGACCGCTTCCTTGCAGAGAGAGACACCCCGATCCAGATCTTCTCTTGTGATATTGAGCGGCGGATTGAAATAAATGATATCCCCCATCGGGCGAAGCACAAGCCCCAGATCCATGGCCTTTCTGAAAATATGCCAGCCGATACGGCGCGAAGGATCGAAAGCCTTCTTCGTCTTCGGATCCTCGACCAGCTCGATCGCATGGATGAGCCCGATATGGCGGATCTCTCCGACATTCTTGTGACTGCCGAGAGCCTGCATCAGCTTTTCATGCAGGTACTTCCCATTCTCATTCACCTTCGTGAGGATATGGTCACGCTTCATGATCTTGAGGACAGTGAGCGCGATGGCGCAGCCCATCGGATTTCCTGCATAGGTATGGCTGTGGACAAAGGCCTTGTGCGTGCCAAAATCATCATAGAACGCATCGTACACTTTGTCTGTCGTGATGGTAAGAGACATCGGCATATAGCCTGCCGTCAGTCCCTTCGACGTGCAGAGGATATCCGGGGACACGCCCGCATGCTCGATCGCAAAGAGCTTGCCCGTGCGGCCAAAGCCCGCTGCGATCTCATCATCGATCAGGAGCACGCCGTACTCATCGCAGAGCTTTCGAAGCTTTCGGAGATACTCCGCCGGATAGATACGCATACCGGCCGCGCCCTGCAGGATCGGCTCCACGATGCACGCCACGGTTTCCTTTCCATATTTCTTAAAGGCCGCCTCTGCGTCCTCGAAGCACTCCACGCCGCACGTCTCTCTCGTCTTTCCGTATGGACAGCGGTAACAGTCCAGCCCTTTGAAATGAATATTATTCATCAGCATCGGGTGGAAGATCTTCGCATACAGATCCATCGAGCCGACCGAGAGCGCCCCGATCGTCTCCCCGTGATACGACTCCGGCAGGCACATGAAGCGCGTCCTCTCCGGATGTCCCGTCTGATATTGATACTGGAATGCCATCTTCAGTGCCGCCTCGACCGCAGACGACCCATTATCATGAAAAGTGAACTTCGTGAGCCCCGCTGGTAAAAGCTCCGACAGCTCACGAGCCAGCTCGATCGCCGGCTTGTGCGTGAAATTTGTGAAAATGACATGCTCCAGTTCATCCACCTGCTGCTTCAGCGCCGCATTGATCTCCGGATTCGCATGCCCCAGAAGATTGCACCACCATGAAGAAATGATATCCAGGTACGCCTTGCCATGCGTGTCATACAGATAGCACCCCTTCGCATGGTCGATCACCACCGGCGGAAATACCTCATTATCCTTCATCTGCATGGCCGGATGCCAGATATACTTCGCATCCTCCGCTTCCCAGTTGATTTCACTCATCAGACTTCTCTCCTTTTACTTTGTTGTTGGTTGTTTGGAAATCATGTGTACGATTTATGGTTTTTGGGTTTTGGGTTTTGGGTTTTGGGTTTTCCTCCATCTGAACAGGCCCTTAGAGAAGGGCCGCGCCAAAGGCGCAGGATGGATCCCACGAGCGGTATAAAACCCATGTTGGACAATGCCACCTTTGCCACTGTCTGCCGCAAACTATCCATCAAACCTCTTGATACAATCCTTCCAGCACCTTCGGATCGCAATGAAGGATCTCATCCCCCTTCGCGACCTTCGCTATGACAGGGACCCCCGTGATCTCCTCGATCATCTTCACATTATCCTCTTCCATCACGCCGCCCTTCCAGTTGTTCAGGATAATGCCCCGGATCGGAATATTTCTATGGGTGATATATTCGCACGTCGTTACCACATGATTGATCGTCCCCAACCCCGCATCCGCGATGACAAGCACCGGCAAATGCAGCCAGGAAATGATATCCGACAGATAGTACACCGCCTTCTCATCGTGGCGGATCGGACACACGATGCCGCCGGATCCTTCCATCGTCACATACGGATACGCCTCCGTGACCCGCTTCCACGCCGCAAGGATCACATCCTTCTCCAGCGGATGCCCCTCGAGACGCGCCGCCAGATGGGGAGACACCGCATGCTGGTACAGATACGACAAGAGCATATTCTCCGGTTCATGGATCCCCGCGAACTCATTCACAAAGCCCGCATCCGATGCAGCGACCGTCGGTGCGCCGCTGATCGCCGCCTTGTAGTAGCCCGTATCATACCCATTCTGACGCATCGTCTTCACCAGAAGCGCCGTCACATAGGTCTTCCCGATATCCGTATCCGTCCCCGTGATAAAAAGTCCCTTGCTCATTGCTATGCCTTCCTTCGTATAAAACGTGACGGGTTTATCCCTTCACCATTGACCATGTACCCAAACGCCATTCATCATCCTGCACAAAAGAAAATATCATGTGCAGCATTGGACGAGAGCCATGCAGCCTGCGCCGAGCCCTTCCCGTGCGCCTCACCTTCACACGTCGTCTGAAAATGCAGAAAGGATCCCTTCGCTATTTTCCGATCGCCCTCTTCAGCCGCGATGCCAGCATCGCAGCCAGGATGCACAGACAGATATCCCCCGGCACCGCCAGCACGAAGCAGTACAGCACCACCGGCCAGATGCCGATCGGCGTCCCCAGGTAGAAATTATTGATGATGTACACATACACCATCCCGAAAAGATACACCACCAGGAGCCCCGCCAGATTGGCAAAAAGAGTCTTACCGAAAGAGAAGTCCCCGCTCCTCTCTGAGATCCAGCCCGTCAGCCATGCACCCGCGATGAACCCGATGAGGTATCCAAACGTCGGCTGGAAAATATACGAAGGCCCGCCGCCCTCCGTAAAGACCGGCACCCCAGCGAGCCCCAGAAGCACATACAGCCCCACCGAGCAAGCCCCGTTTCGGCTCCCCAGGATAAGCCCCGCCAGCGTCGTAAACAAAAGCTGCAGCGTAAACGGACACACCGGCACCGGGATCTTGATAAACGCCCCGATCGCGATCAATGCTGTAAACAAACCAAAGAGCACCATCTCCTTCGTCCGGCTTCCACCGGCCAGTGCTGCTTCTCCTCTGATCATCTTCATCGCCTCGATTGTTATACCCATGGATCTGTAAAGTTAACATACATATCATATAACAACTTTCAGTTTTATTCAACGTTGACAATGCCCTATTTTCATTTCCACTCTCATAAAAACGACTTCCTGCTCCTTGGCTGCACGCCAAAAGAACGCATCATCCAGATGTGTGATGCGTTCTTTCTTATCTGCCAAAAGGGGAAGCCCTTATCCTGCGCCGGCTCTAGGGACTGGTTAATTGAGACTGGCTCACTTGTCACGTCTTACGGTTTATGGTTCGGATCCTGTTTCCGGCGATTGCAGGCGTTCCCGAATGATATTTTCTATGTACTGCCCCACGTTTTTGAGGTTGTGCTCGATGTCAAGGTTTGAGAAGCGGATGACGAGAATGTTGTATTTCTCTATGCGGCTGCTGCGCTTTTCGTCGTATTTCATGCCTTCCATGGAGTGGTGCTGTGCGCCGTCGACTTCGATGACGAGCCGTGCCTTCCTGCAGAAAAAATCGACGATGTAGCTTTCTATGACATATTGGCGGTAAATCTGCACAGGAAGGCGCTTCAGACAATAATTCCAGAGGAGCGTCTCCTGCGGCGTCATGTGGCCACGCAGTTCGCCAGCTCGCTCTTTCATGGCAGGGTTTTTATAGATACGCATAAAGAAAAACCTCCTTGCATGATATTTCGGATTACGGGTAAACGCGTTCGCCCTTCTCCAAGAGCCTACTCAGTTAGCACGCTGGACGTTTTCTCGCCATATGAGACAGTTCTTAAACGCGTTCCCCCTTAGAGAAGGGGGCGGCCAAAGGCCGGGATGGATGTGCCTCATCGAGGCACAAATCTGCGCAGCAGATTCTTCTTTCTCTTTTTATGGCCCTCTCATAAGTCGCCCTACCGCTTCGAGAATCCATCCTGCGCCTTTGGCGCGGCCCTTCTCCAAGGGCCTACTCAGTTAGCATGCTGGACATTTTCTCACCATATGAGACAGTTCTTAAACGCGTTCCCCCTTAAAGAAGGGGGCGGCCAAAGGCCGGGATGGATGTGCCTCACAGAGGCACAAATCTGCGCAGCAGATTCTTCTTTCTCTTTTTATGGCCTTCTCATAAGTCGCCCTACCGCTTCGAGGATCCATCCTGCGCCTTTGGCGCGGCCCTTCTCCAAGGGCCTACTCACTGGGGACTGTCTGACATTGGCTTTCATACCGCCGACGACTTACTATTGGCCTTCTCTTTTCGCAAAGTCTTCGTAGGTGCGCCGGAGTCCTTCTTCGAGGGAGATCTTAGGCTCCCAGTGAAGGTTGCATTTGGCTTTGGCGTTGTTCAGGGAGGAGCGGTAGATGTCGCCCTCTCTGGGTTTATCGTAGGCGGGGGCGATCTCTTTGCCGGAGACTTTGGAGAGGATAGCGACCAGTTCTTTCAGGCTGGTCTCCCCGGAAGTACTGAGGTTGTAGGCGGTATTGGCCGCTTCGGTCGTGAGCGCGTCAAGGATGCCGTCTGCGATATCACCGGCGTAAACGAAGTCGCGGGTCTGCTCTCCATCACCGAAAATGGTGATGCCCTTCCCTTCAGCCATGCGTTTCGCAAAGATGCTGATGACGCCGCCTTCCCCGCCGTCGCCTTGCCGTTCGCCGTAGACATTGGCAAAGCGGAGAATGACGTAGTCTATGCCGTAGGCGAGGCGGTAGAGCTCGAGATAATTCTCAGCCGTCTTTTTGCTAAGGCCGTAAAAGGAAAGCGGCTGCTGCGGCAAGGTCTCGGAAATCGGGAGCGCGCTATCGGCCACATCCCCATAGGTCGCCGCCGAAGAGGAGAAGACAATGCGCTTGACGCCGTATTTTCGGCAGCACTCGAGGATGCGGACCGTGCCGGCGATGTTCTCATGCATATCGTGCTCGGGATCAGTCATGGAGTCGGAGACGAGGGTCTGCGCCGCGAGATGCACGACGGCATCGAAGTGTTCCTTTTTGAAAACGTCTTCGACCGCCTTGTCATGGACATCCATGACGATGAGTTTCATATGCGGGAGCAGGTTCTCACGAAGGCCGGTGGAGAGATTGTCCAGCGCGATGGCTTCGTGGCCTGCTGCTTCGAGTGTCCGCATCAGGTGGGAACCGATGAATCCGGCTCCGCCGGTAACAAGTATTTTCATGTATGATTTGCTCCTTTGGTATTTGAGATGTTAGACGTCAGATGTCAGACTGAGAGGCTAAATGGCACTAGACGGGGAAACCAGATACCTCATGTCTCCTACTCTCTCAGTCTCCGCCATTTAGATCGCTTTTTACTGATACTTATCACTATTATAACACTCCACCCCCCTTGTCTGCCATTTGCAAGAACTCATTCTGTTACACGCAGTATAAACATTGGCTGCTCAGTAAGACTTGAAGACTTTAGCCTTTAGATTTCAGATTACGCACCAACGTGTCCTCTCTCAGCCTGACCTCTGATTTCTCTATACAAAAAGCCTACTGAAGAAAACATCCTCAGTAGGCTCTTTTTTGCTATTCAATGATTGCCGGCGCATCCGCTCTTTCCTTAGAAGGAGTAGCGAACGCCTGCATTCCACTGCCACGGCGTATCGACATCGCCGCCTGCGGTGGTTTCTACATCCAGATAGAAATGGGTATCATGACCGAGGTCAAGGTTCGTGCCGACGCCGAATTCCCACCAGCCGCCGCCGAGGTCGGTCTTGAAGGAGGTCGCTGCTCCGCCCTTAGACATCGTCACGGAGGTGTCGCCCTGGAAATCATAGAGGTAGGACGCACGGACGTATACATTGCCCTGCTTGATATCCTTGCCAAGCGAGAAGCCGAGACGGCCTACGAGGCTGTCCATGCTGTCCTGATGGACCTTCGCTCCTCTCTTCGTCGTGAAGTCTGCCGAGGAGACTCTGCCGTAGGTCAGTTCCGCCTGCGGTTCGATCCAGTAGCTTTCCTGATGGAAACGCTTGCCGTATTCCGCGGAGAAGGAGAGGCCATTTGTGCTGTAGTCGCCGCTGCCTACACCGCCATTCACGTTGAAGTCATTCTTCATGTGTGCATACTTCGCAATGAGGTCGATGAAGCTGCCGTCATCTCGAAGGTTGCTGCCGTATACCGCAAAGCCGGTGTGCTTATTCGTGCCGCTGCCATTGGTATAGCTGCTGTCCCCGTCGGTGTAGGTGAAGGCACCGCCCAGGATCCAGTCATCGGAAATCTTGCTGTCGTAACCGAGCTGGTAGTAGTTGTACTGGTTCTTGATGCCCTGCTGTCCATACTTAGACTGACCGCGCGCCATACGAGCCCAGATGCCCTGGCTGCCTTCGCTCGTACGCACTTCGCCGAGACGTTTATTCATGTCATTGTTTTCCTGACGCCAGGTCATGAGGGAAAGGTTTGTCATGCTGCTGACCGCCTGGTTATGCTGCTGAATGGCTCTCTTGACCGTCGAAGCATCGATCTTGCCATCATCACCTACCTTGGCAGACATTTTGCCGGCGATGATACCATCCTGTGTCTCCACCACATCGGAAGCTGTTTTATCCCCCTCCTTCATTTTAACCGTGCCAGCGAGGTCTTCCAGTGTGGCTTTGCCCGCCAGGATCTTGTCGCCGATCTCGCCCGAGCCTTCGACTTTGAGCTTCGTACCTGTTGCTTTGTCATCGATGACAAGTTTGTTATCGAGGGAATTGGTGGTAATAGTACCGTTACCGCTAATCTTTTCAACTTTGACGGGAGAATTTGCATCAAGTTTGTCGCTATCCAGATTGACTACGCCATTGTCCAGTTTCAAACTGTTCAACGCCACAGCCTGTGAGCCCGCCGAAGCCGAGTCATTCCCCACTTCTTTAACAGAGGTTGGATTCCACTGTGCCCCATTCTCTACTTGCAACGTCATATGAGAGACTTGCATCTTGTCGGCGTCAGGCTTCCCTTCATTACCGTTATTCCATTCCGCCTTTGTATTGCCCGTCCAGAACGAGCCTTCCCCATTCAGATTCACATTGACATTCGAATCGATGACTGTACCGCTACTTGCACCATCATAGTTGAATACGATATCACCATTCAGCTGTGTCGTATGCTTACCAGCCACGTTGATATTGACATCCGAATTGCCGCGGGTCAGGATGGCATTCTTGCCATGGGTTACCAAGTTACTGTTCACATTCAGCACACTGTTACTCATGGCAACGAGAGCCGAATCGGCATGAATCGTCGTATTCTCGGTATTTACGTTGACTGTAGCACGATGAGCCGTATCTGTCATGTCATTATTCTGGACATGAATCCCTTCAGATGCTAGATTCCCACTGCTTTCCGCCTTGATTACAGCATTTTTCCCATTCAAATCGACAGAGCCATGAACAAGAGCCAGTACACCAATAGCATCTTCGCCCTTGGCAGAAATCTGGATATCAGAGCCGGCATTACCGGCGCTGATCTTGTTATTATCCTGTGCATATAAACCGCGAGCCTTCGTACCTTCTGCGGATACATTGATCTTTGCACCTTGGATCGTCACTTTGCCATCTGGTGCCCCAGTTGTCGGCGTACTGCTCGTCTCCCCTTTGAGACCTTCCAGTGCCGGGGGTTTAGCACCTTCAGCTGAAGCTACCGCAACACCCATAGCTGTCCCTTCGCTGCTGCTTGAAATCTGCACTTCAGAATTTGCATCTTTGCCAAGTTTAATATCAGAGCCCCAATTGCTATAAACAGCAAATGCATGCTCCTTGGCATTCGTGGTATTAACGACTACTTTATCCGCATCAACAGTGATATTCCCATTGTTGGCATACAGTGCAGCGCTTCCCAATTCGCCATTAGAGCCATGTTTACCGCCAACGGTACGAATGTCTGCCGTATTCCCTGAAATCGAAACGCTTGACTGCGTCACTGCATTGACACCATAAACATAGCTTTCTTCTCCCTTTGCCTGGATTTTTATGTCATTTCCAGCGAGTTCCACCTTTCCATGAGCAGAAGAACTATACACCGCCGTTGCGCCCGCGCCAGTTACATCTACCAGCAAATGGTCTTTAGCTGTCAACTGCACCTTTGCTTCATCACCTGTTGCTTGTACACCCTTCGTAATCGCAGTTGAATTGACCACCAAGCTGATATCTTTTGCTTTTCCGATGATTTCAGAGTTCTTTTTAGCATTAATTCCATTGCCACCTGTCATAGTGAGTAATTCCGTAGAATCATCCCCCAAAGTAACGCTAGCATTGGGCACACCATTTCTTGAGTTCGTGTCAATGACCTGACTAACAGACACAAGCTCGATCTGTTTTCCTTTGACTATCAACTGAGCATGTCTTTTCATTTTTGAATAGTCATTGTCAACCTCAATTAACGCTCTTTTCCCATTTTCATTAGATATTTTTACCTGTTCACCAGTAATCTCCGCATATCCGCCTTGGCTCAGCTTGACTCCTTGCGAAGCGCCAGAAATGCTGACATTTTGCGTATCTGTATTGCCCACAATAACAGATCCCCATTTGATCGCTTGGATTCCAATCCCAGTAGCATGGATCTCAACCTTTGGCGTCGTTAAAGATATCTTTCCTTCTTGGGAGCTTGAAGGATCCCCTTTAGCGTTCAATCCATAATAAACATTACTAATTTTACCATCCGAATAAATGCTATTCACTTTTTTATCTTCACCAGCAACCGCAGCATTATCAGCCGCCGACACGCTTCCCCAAGCGCCGCAGCTGAGCGCCATCACAATACCAGCGGCAATGAGTTTCTTTGTTTCTTTCTTCATACCTATCCCTCCCGGATATTACCATGATAAAAGTAAAAATAAACTCCTTTTCGTATCATTAGGATAGCATTACCCCCCCGTTAGTAAAGTGTTAAAGCATATTTTTACAAATTTCTATAGAAATCGATGCATCCATGACAATAACGCATGTTTGAGAGTGCGGAGACCTTGAGACTAAGAGACGTCAGACTCGGAGACGTTAGACTTGGAGACGTCAGATGTCAGACGTCAGACTTGGAAACATCTGGTATCTGATATCTCCCATCCGTTCCCACAGTCTCCCAGTCTCCCACAACAAAAAAGAGCCGCCCGCACGGGGCTGCTCTTACTGATTCAGTTGATCCAGCGTCTTCTCGAAGCTCTTAGCGAAACGAGCGAGAAACCAGTCGACCTCTTTCATATGAAGGTCTTCGAGTTTTTTTCGTGTCGTGCGATAGGCTTCTTGAAATTCCGGATTTCCATCGCGGACTTCTTCGGCGCATTTGAGGAAGGCTGAGAGGGTATCGGCGGCTTTGGCAAGGGGCCAGAGGGGATCCTGCTCAAGGGTGACGAGATAGGACGCGTAGCTTTCCTGCAGTTCTTCGGGGAGTGTCGCGAGGAGTTTCTTCCTGGCTTCTGTCTCGATCTCCTCATACTTTTCGTGGAGGCCGGAGGTGAAGTATTTCACAGGTGTCGGGAGGTCGCCGGTGAAGACTTCGCTGGCATCGTGGTAGAGGGCGAGCATGGCGCAGTGCTCGGGATCTGCCCACTCATGGAAGATGTCTTGCCGGATGAGGGCGAGGGCGTGGGCAATCATGGCGGTCTGGAGAGTGTGCTCGGCGTCATTCTCAGGGATGGTGCTGCGCATGAGACCCCAGCGGGCGATGTATTTCAGGCGCGACATGTAGGCAAAGAAGGGATAGCTCATTTCATCCTCCCCCATGTATCTCCATAGAACCAGAAATGATGGACGGGTCCATGGCCGTGTCCGACGGAGTCTGTCTTCGCACGCGCGATGGCGCCGGTGAGGTAGTCCTTGGCGGCCTCTATTGCGCCTTCGAGCGGAAGGCCTTTGGCGAGGCTTGCCGCGATAGCGCTTGAAAGGGTGCAGCCTGTACCGTGGGTATTTTTCGTATCGATGCGCTCTCCGGAGTAGGCAATGAAGTCTTTGCCGTCATAGAGAAGGTCATCGGCGTCCATGATGTGATGTCCGCCCTTGATGAGGACGGCTTCGCACCCGAAGGTCATGAGTATTTCAGCCGCTTTTCGGCGGTCCTGCTCGCTCGTGATGGATATGCCGGAGAGGATCTCGGCTTCGGGGATGTTCGGCGTGATGAGTGCCGCCAGGGGGATGAGCTTTTCTTTATAGAGTGCGATGGCATCATCCTCGAGCAGTTTGTCTCCGCTGGTGGCGACCATGACAGGGTCGACGACGAGAGGTGCGCTTCGGTGATTTCCAAGGAAATCAGAAACCGTATCCACGATGGCAGTTGTCCCGAGCATGCCTGTCTTGACGGCGTCAGGTGCTACGTCGTCGTAGATGGCTTCGAGCTGGGCTTTGACCAAGGAGATCGGAGTATTCACGACCATGCTGACCCTCTTCGTATTCTGCGCTGTCAGAGCGCAGATGCAGCTCATTCCATAGGTGCCAAGGGCAGCAAAGGTCTTCAGGTCTGCTTGGATACCGGCTCCGCCGGAGGAGTCGGAGCCCGCGATGGTAAGTAATTTTTTCATAGATACCTCCTTGGAAATAGTTAGCTGCTTACAGTGGGCGATCAGCAGTCAGTGGATCAGCTCGCATTGTTTTTCATGCCGCTACATGGGATATATCCTGCTCCGTTATCATGCCAATCCGCTTACCTGCAATATGCGACTATCATCAGACGCATTCTTACTTGGAGAAGAGGGAACGAGTTTAAGAACTGTCTCTTATGGCAAGAAAACGTCCAGTATGCTAACTGGGTAGGCCCTTGGAGAAGGGCCGCGCCAAAGGCGCAGGATGGATCCTCGATGCGGTAGGGTGACTTATGAGAAGGTCTAAAAAAAGAGAAAGAAGAATCTGCTACGCAGATTTGTGCCTCGATGAGGCACATCCATCCCGGCCTTTGGCCGCCCCCTTCTCTAAGGGGGAACGCGTTTAAGAACTGTCTCTTATGGCAAGAAAACGTCCAGTATGCTAACTGAGTAGACCCTTAGAGAAGGGCCGCACCAAAGGCGCAGGATGGATCCTCGATGCGGTAGGGTGACTTATGAGTCTGATCCCCCATTATTCTTTCTTCATCAGTTTCAGCGACGGTGTAAAGTAGCCGACGAGTTTTCCCTGCCGCCAGCGGAGGTCGTAATCGATGACAGCGATACCGGCGAGGTCAAATTTCACGGCTGCACTGCAGGAGGAGAGCAGGTAGGACTGCAGGAAGGGATGGTGGGATACGAGCGCGATGGGACTGCCGTCGGAGATCAGATGATTCAGCACCATCTGCCAGTTCGAGGAGAGAAGCTCTTCCGCGGTATGGATCTCCTCGGCAAAGCACTCTTCGGCGAGGATCCCCGCCGTCTGGCGCGTGCGCTGGTAGGGGCTGGTAAAGATACGGATGGGATTGTCCTTCAGAAATTTGCTGAGGATACGCGCGCTTTTTCGTGCCTGACGCATGCCCTTCGGCGTCAGGGAACGATTTTTATTGGCGATATCTTCTGTCTCCGGCTCTGCTTCGCCGTGACGCATAAGGATGATGTACATAGATGGCCTCCTTGGTAATGATCATAAATGAGACTCGAAGACGAGAAGACGGTAGATCGAGCGCCCGCCAAGTCCGAAAGCATGAATCTAAAGTCTAAAGTCTGATATCTGATGTCTCCCAGTCTCTCAGTCTCGCTGCGTTTTCTCTTCTTTATTGATCCTCGTACTATACTGATCTCTTTCTTTAGCGCTTTTCGCATAGGTCACATTGATATTTTTTCCGACCGTGGTGAAGGTCTGCTCGACGGGCGAACCATTGGCGAGGACCTTCGCAATGACTGCGCGGCCATCCTTGATATGGATCAGTGCCGAGAGCTCATTTTTCATATGAGTCTCCGTGGTCTTCTTTTGCTCATTCTTCACCTGTACGCGTTCGGAGAGCTCGACGATCGAGAGCTTCGCAAGCTGCTCAGGCGACATGTACATCCTGTCGGCAGGGAAATGGAAATGCACCATGCCGTCGATGTACGACATCGCGCGAGTGATGAGGTAGTCCCCACCGGGACGGGTATCCTGCGCTCCGTTGATCTCCATCATACCATCGGCATTTCTGGTGAGCGCGAGGTATATCTCCTCTCCCTTCTCCGGTGCTTTCTCCCCGTGCCACGGAGCTTCGGTGAGAGGCACTGTCACGGGAAGATAATTTCTTTCATAGAAATTCCCCTTGAAATCGATCGCCGCAGGGACCTGATACTCTGCCCCATCGATCATCGTACTGCGATATTCGCCGCGGATCCAGACAAGGCTCGTAAGCTCTACGACTGCCGCCGCCGCAAGGAGAATGAGAGACAGCTTCTTATTCAGCATGGTCGTCCTCCTTTTCTTCCTCTGTGGGAACCACCTTTCGTTTCCTCTTCGCCGGCAGGTACAGCAGGAAGCAGACTGCGCCGGAGAGCAATCCGACCATCAGGAAAAAGAGCCCACGCTCAGAGAGCGACAATGCGGAATCTATCACACGGATCACGCCGTCCGCCGCCAGAAGCGCGACACCGCCCCAGCGCTGCATCGGACGATCCATCTGCACGCCGCGTGCAATGACTGCGACCGAAAGGATCGCGCAGAAAATAGAGATCACCGTCGCAGAGAGCGCGCCGGAGGATTCAAAGATCGCGATCATTGCCGAGACCGCCATGATGAAAGGCGTAAGCCCCGCAAGGATCGAGAGCCACTCCTTCTTGACCGCCATACGCACGATAAGCACCGCATCCGCAGCAAGGAAGAGCAGGAAAAGGATCCACAGTGCGTAGCTCCCCGACACATCTGCCCAGACCGCCCCATACGAGCCTTCGAGCAGTACCGCAAAGACCGCGATCCCCCCGAAGAAGCGAAGCGCTGCCGCACCTACGCCATAGGAGCGGAAAGCGCCTCCCGCCATCCATGTGAGCGACGCCGCAAGCGAAAAGAAAAGCGTCTGCCACAGCATATTTCCCGCCGACCAGAAGATCAAAAGGAGAATGCCGACCGCCCAGACCCAGGAGAAGCATACGACAGCGCGATCACGACGCTCCCGCAGCAGATGCGCCAGCATCACGAGCGCCGTCAGCATGTAGATCCATGAAAGGAACTCCGGCCAGCCGCGCACCGGCGCTGTATAGAAGACACCCACGGACACGATCATATACAAGATGCCGGACGCCGCCGAGCTTGTCACGAGCGTCAGCACCAAAAGCAGCAAACCGCAAAGCGAAAGACCCACGTAGAGATCATCCGTCAGCTTGAAAGAATCCGCCACCATCCAGAAAGCAGCGAGAATGCTCACACCGTGGAAGGCAGCAGCCGACTCGCGCAGGAAGACAGGCATACGGTGATGCCACGTCTTCGCCGGCTCCAGACGCTCCTCTTCCATGAGCGCTCCCCAGAGCTGCGCCTTTTTGCCGATGCGCTGCGCCCTTTCCAGACTCCCTGCCGAGTCTGACACCTCATCGAGTACCCCCGATGCACCAAAGGGCATCGCTGTCCCCTTCACGGCGACCGGATCATCCGGGATTCTCCGATCCAGCAGCACCATGGTGGCCACGAAGAGAAGCGAGACCAGCAAAGGAACGAGTGCCAGCAGAAACCGCTCATCCTGCGTGAGCCCATTCCACAGCCCTGCTCCCAGAAATCCCAGTCCGCCTAAAAGGCAGACCAGCGCCATCACAAAGAAGGCCTCCTTGTACGGCCCCGGTTTCCCCTTCCGGTACCGGGCCAGCAGCGCCTTCCCCTCTTCTTCACTGATGAGCTTCTCTTTCACCCATGCGGGCACCTCGCGCTTCAGCCAGTGCCTGTTTGTCATACTATCACTCCTACGATCGGACTTTTTATCATAAAATCAAAATGCCGCGCCAGGAAAAGCAGTGGCATTCACTGCTTTTATTGTATACAACAATGGATGAAAAAGCTAGAGAAACACGGATGAAATCCCACAGCAAGAATGAAACGGGAGGGCATCGTCCGATCACAGAAAAAGCACCAGCCATAAAGGCTGATGCTTTTTTAGAAAGATCATGATCACATGCAAGGCTTGGAGGGATAGACCTCCATACCATCACCTATTTCATTAGAAAGAAAGACGCACACCCGCATTCCACTGCCACGTCTGCGAAGTCACCCACTCTTCCGTACCGTCATCCTGAGCGGACGAAAACGCCCCATGTGTGAAAACCCCCAGCCCGAACAGGTGAGGACTGAGTCGAAGAATCTCATACCACGCATGTGAGACGATTCCTTCCCTCGTATCGTACGAGTGACTAGTGACTGGTGACTTAAATGCCACTTCCGGGCATCGCCCAATAAAAAAAGGCGGCGAAGCCGCCACCTCAACCCTGAACCTTGAACCCTGAACCAAATGAAAGCAAAGCAAAAAGAGCCAATCCTAGGAGTGACCGAAAACCTTATCTCGGCTGTCTTTCATACCATACTCACCCTATCCGCCCCTGCGGGGCCCCTTCCCCTAGAGGGGAAGACTGCGATACGAGAATACCATCTTCTAAAAAGGCGGCGAAGCCGCCCTTGTGAATCTATCCGCTCCCCAAGCACCGTCATCCCGAGCGCAGCCGAGGGATCTTTATTGCACTGCCGCCATATGCACACATGCACCCTCACTCAAACGACACCTTGGTGCTTCCTTTTTCGCCTTTCCCTCACCCACGTTTTACCGGTCTGCAAGAAAGATCCCTCCACTTCGGTCGGGATGACGTTCAAGAAAGACGGATAACCTCACATAGTCTTTCACACCGCTTCGTGGATCCATCCTGCGCCTTTGGCGCGCCCCTTCTCTAAGG
>OIXX01000690.1_pt1 | contig 17271 bp, 18 predicted proteins | sample 1588161 | NCBI WGS metagenome assembly OIXX01 (sample SAMN03283274) | human gut metagenome | biome: human-associated habitat; material: feces | host: Homo sapiens | place: Peru | collected 2012
AAAAGCATAATCTAATATAAAGATTACATAAGTATGGAAGAATAGCAGGAATATATTGGTTCCTGCCATTTCTGTATTCCTTGCAAGCGGTTGTAAAAAAGCAGAACGGTTTGAGTATCAAGAAAAAACGAGGTGAGAATATATGAAATTAGCCATGGCGTTAGAATGCAAGAAAAAAGAAGGTATTCAAGAAAACAGAATGGCTATTGCTGTAGATATGTTGAAAGATAACATGCCTAAAGAAAAAATTGTTAAATACACAAAACTGCCATTAGATGTAATTAATGAATTGGCGAAAAAATATAATCTAATATAGAAGCGTATATATTGTTACAGGGCAGGAGACTATCATCTCCTGCCCTTTTCCTATGCTATCTTTTTCTGGCACTATAAAACAGCCCTAATAAAAAGACCTAATAAAACGGCCTAACTATATTTTTTTTGAGGCCCTAGGATAACATACCGCGCCCATTCTGCAAGGCTAAACTGTACGCAAGCGGCCCTGCGGAATGGGCGCGGTATGTTTATATATAGGCCAACAAAAAAAGGAATACTTGTGGAAGGTACAGCACCTGACATAAGCCGTGAAAGGAGTCTATGATGATTTACGTATACTATAAAGAATGTGAAGAGCCGATATCCTATCCATCGGCAGAAGAATTTATGACCTTATGCACCCCGGATGTGGCCTGGGTCATGGAATGTGGTACGTATACCTACCATGTTGCCTTACGATTGATCCATAAACGGTCAGGCTGGTATGTCGACCGTATTGCAGATACGGGGATTCAGTATTGGACGTTTCCTTGGCATAATTTCTTTTATAGACGGTATCACCTGCCCAGCTGTACGTGGCCGCAGTTTAGAGGGGAAATCCAATGCCATCACGGCATCTATCGGTATTACAGCCGGCAGGGCGTGCCCTCAGATATGCCAGGATTTTCGAATTTGTATCAGGCCATAGCGGCATACAACGGCAGGTACCATATGGATATCCTCATTCCGGAAGACACCAGGAGGTACTATGAAAAGACAAAAGGCCGGGAAAGCAGAACCTGGGATGAATTCTTTAAAGAATGACAGGAATAGCTGTTTTTTCTAAGCAGTAGAAAACAAAGTACCCATAAATAATAGTAATTTAATGGTATTTACCTATAAAACAATGATAAAATAATGGTAAATACAGGTACGTATATCGTCCGTAGAGACGGCTCCCTCGGGTATTCCGGCGGATACCGGAAGGAGCCAAAAGATGAGTTTTGGGAAAGGATGAGGTTGTATGATGTGGTATATCCCGGCATTACAATATATACCGGACGAAATCAAAGATTACGCCCAATGGGTGGTTTGGAACAAGCAAAGTGATGTATTGAGTTGGAAAGACTATCGGAGAGGGTATACGTTATACCATCCCAGGACAGGCGAACCGGCAAATGTCTACGATCCCTTGACTTGGGGTACCTACGAGGAAGCCTGTGAGGCTTCCGGGGGCTACGAAGGTATCGGGTTTGTGTTTACCAAATATGATCCGTTTGTGGGTATTTCGATTAATCACTGCCGTAATGAAAGCGTATTGACGAAAGAAGTCAATACGCTGATGAGACAAGTGGTATCGTACACGGAATTCAGTCCCCACGAAAAATCCATCCATATCATTGGCAAAGGGAAAGTCAAAGACTGCCCGGAAATTGATGGGTATTGGTGCCGCGGCAATATTGCGGTAAACAGCTGGGACCGGTTCCTGCCCTTTAAAGGGAATACCATCTTGCAGGTACCTATTAGAAACGTGCAGCCCTTATTAGACTGCCTGGCGCAAACGTATAAGATAGAACACGGCAAGCCGGAAAATGCCTTCGAAGAACTCGTATTTCAGGTAATTTGGAAAAACCAGCGGTATTATTTATGGTAGGGACATGCCGGTATGGCGGTCTTTAGCAGAAGTTTTTTTACGCAGGATACATGTACGTTTAGGGCGCTGCTGCTTTTCCTTCTCATACCGGGATTGGGCGTCCATCAATAAGACAGGGGCCTGTACCCATGAGACTTGGGCCAGGCGTTTAGGATTGCGGACAATGGCATGGACATGGCGGAAAATATCATTGAAATCATCGGCGCGGATACGGACTTTTTTGCCGTTCGCGACGTAGACGTTACGGATATCGCTGCGGATGAGCGGCAGCATTTCGCTGACATTGAAGCAGGTTTCTTTTCCTAAAAAGTGATAGAACCGGTACCGGTCCGGGAATTTGACGGCCCGGTCTTTATATTTATCGAGGCTTTGGCTCGTCAGTGGTACGGCCCAGTAGATGCCGGTCCGTATCGGGTCTTTTAAGATAAGGCAGTTGGGGCGGGAATTTTTCTGGGCAATATGGGGATCGATGGCGGCGTAATGCCGGAGCGTCGCTTCTTTGATAAACACGAAGTCCCCCATTTGCACCGTAGCTGCGTGATGGTCCATAAAAAGACAAAACCCTCCTGTGCATATTCTGCCGGGTTTTGTCCTGCGGGCAGTGCACAGTAAGGGTAATCGCAGCCGTTTTGTTATCCCGTGGGCGGCACGGTGTATCTAGCCGCAAGGAACGCGGCTGGATACGTGGAAAAACGCCGTATATGGCGTTTTAAGGGATTCTGGGTATGATGTTGTAGGTTTTGCCGCAGGCCGGGCAGCGCCACTTCTGGCGCCCGTCTGGCAGGATTTGCGGCAAGAGTTTTGCGTCACAGTCCGGGCAGTAGTATGCCCCGTCTTTGATGACGACCGGTTTATCGCCGGCAATGGCTTTTTCCCAGCAGGACGCACAGGGAAGTTCCTGGGTATCCGTAACGGCACACTGGTCTTTCAGGCCGACCATGGACGGGCAGCAATGGCCTTTCTCGGTCAGCATGGCCCAGACGGCAGGCATGCGCTGCCGGATTTCTTTGACGTCCTCTTTAATGGCTTGTAATTCTGTTTCATCCATAGCAATGCACCTCCTAACGGGTCATGACGTAAATTAGGATGAGCTGCAAGACGGCGATGCCAATGGTTGGCAGTAAGGAGCTTTTGGAGCCGGTACCGGTATTGTCTGCAATATATTTCCCGACTTTACTGAGCAGGTCTGAATAGGCCTGCTGATGTTTGGCGAGGACTTTCGTATAGGCGGCATCGGCTGCTTGGGGAATCTGCTCCATGACCTTATAATAATAGCGCGTCGTATGCTCTACATGATGACAGGTCTGCTGCAAGGTCGTGCGCATCTGGACGGCACTGGCTTCTCCTTCCGAAAGTGTCTTGGCTGCTTCTTGCAAGACTGCTACGGAATCTTCCAGGATACGCTGCTGGGCCAGCCATTCCTGCTGCAGCTCCTGTAGGTGCTGCACCTCTTTTTGGAAGGTTGTTACGGCTTCTTGGAGTGCGGCTATATCCGTTTGGAGAGCCGGTATATCCGGCGTCGGCGCGGCTGCTGCCGGTAGTTCGGGTGGTTCTTTCGGGTCTGTTTCATTCGGTACTGCTGACGGTGTGGCGGCTGCTTCTTCGCTAGGGGCAGCCACGCCCTCCGCTGTGGTTTCAGCAGCCAGCACTGTAGATACAGCTTCGGTGGTATCTGTTTCTTCGGGGGTGGATTCCGGTACCTTGGGGGCTTCCTCTTCTTGGGATGCTGCCGGTGCATCTGTGGTGGAAGAAAAGGAAAAGGCACCATTGATTTGGGCTTGATTATCGGTTGCGCCGGCACCGTACTCATCGGGCATAGGACAGGCCTCCGTTTCTATTTACCTATACATGCTAGTAATTTATATATAAATTAATGATACATACCTATAAAATATCTATACTATACCCCTAGATAGGGGTATAGCGGGATAGGGAAGAAAGCTACGCTTTTTTCTTTTTCGGCGAAAAGTCCGGTTTTCCGTTCTTTTCGTTATATGTGGCCTTGCAGTTCGGGCAGGAGTAGAAATAGCCGAATTTGCCGTTGCGCCGTTTCAGGAGAGCCTTACATTTCGGGCAGGTGGAGAGCACCGGCTGGCCGTCGGCATCGTCATAGTAGACTTTCTTGCCCGTATCCGGGGAGACACAATCGGCATTGCTGCATATCCAGAACGGCGTCTTATCTTTTTTGCTGAGATGACGCAGCAGCGGTTTGCCACAGATTGGGCAGGGGACGCTGGCTTTGGCGTGCTTTCCTTGGGGCCATGTATACGATTCGGCATGTTTGATGTTCTGTTCGACCATGGTGATGACGCCTGTCAAATAGTCTTTCCGGGTCTTCGTACCGTGTTGGATATCTGTCAGTTCCATTTCCATGAGAGCCGTTGTATCCGGATACGTAAGGGATGGGTCGAGCGCGGCAATGAGGAGGTTCCCAAAAGCTGTCGGGACGAGGTTATTCTTAACCTTTTTGAGGCACGGTTCCGGCTGGAGCTTACTGGATTTTTGCTGCAGTTTGGCAATAATCTGGTCCCGGGTAGCCGGTGTACCGATGCCTTTAACTTCCTTGAGTTTTTCCCGGTTCGGGTTATCCGGTGCGACAAAGCGATAGATATTTGCCATGGCAGCGAGCAGCGTGCCTTCGGTAAAGCGTTTGGGCGGTGTCGTTTTCTTCTTGGTGATACTGTACTGGGGATTGGTCAGGGTATCGCCCGGGTGGAGCGGCGGCAGCACCGTATTATCGTCATCTTCTTTTGGTGCCTCTTCGGGCTGGCCGCGCAAGGCTTTTTTAAAGCCGTCTTTTAAGATATGTGTGCCGGAGCCTTTCAAGAGGACATCTGCGGCTTTGATGGTGAACTGGACTTTTTCCCATTCACACGGCGGGTAGAACTGCAGGCAGTACTGCGTGGCGATGAGCTGATAGACGTTGCTTTCGACCGGGGACAGGTCTTTCGGGGAGACGCTGGTCGGGATGATGGCATGATGGGCCGAGACTTTAGCGTCGTTGAACGCTTTAGAGGTCAGGGCGGGATTGGCCATCACGGCTGCCGGCAGGCCCAGCTGCTGGAGCATAGGGATGATGGAGGCGGCGTCTTTTTGCTGTCCCTTCGGGATATACTAGCAGTCCGAGCGGGGATAGCTTACATATTTCTTCATGTATAAGGCTTCGACCGTATCCAGTACTTCTTTTGGCGAATAACCGTGTTTCTTATTGGCCAGGACCTGCAGCGTATCCAGGGAATGGGGCAGCGGCGGCGCCGTTTTCCCTTTCTTTACTTCCGCCGTTTGGACCGTAGCGGCCGCGGTTTGCAGCTTTAATGCGACGGCTTGCAGGACATTTTCATCCAGGATGCGCCCGTCCGGGTCTAAGGGGAGCGTATCATTCGGTACCATTTTAGCGGTAAACGAGATATTATCTTTAGTGAACTTGCCTAAGAGTTCATAATAGTTGATACTTTTAAAGTGCTGGATTTCAGCTTCCCGGCGGACGACGAGGGCCAGTGTCGGGACGACGACGCGCCCGATACGGAACACGCCTTCATGACCATAAGCCCGGCTCGATTCCGTATAGGCCCGAGTCAGATTCATGCCGACCAGCCAGTCTGCCTGGTTACGGGCAAGAGCTGCTTCGTATAGGGGCTTATATTTCTCGTTCTCTTCGATGCTGTCGAAGGCCCGTTTCATCGAGACATCGTCTTTGGCGTTGATGAGGATACGTTTTACCGTGCCCTTATACTTAAAGTACTCCAGGAGTTCATCGATGAGCATCTGCCCTTCCCGGTCAGGGTCGCCGGCATTGACGACGACGTCTGCTTTAGGAAGGAGCCGTTTCAGCGTGTCTAAGAGCGGCTTGGCATTGGCTTCTTTACTCGGCAGGTATCTATACGCTGCCGGATAGATATGGTAGTTATGCCAAGACTTGTAGGCCGGGTCATATTCTTCCGGTTCGGCGTTACGTAGCAGATGGCCGCTGGCCCAGGCCACGATGGTCTGGTCATCGCCTTGGATATAGGTCTTATTCGTTTCTTTAGGGCCGTTTGGCCAAAGGTAGGCGGCAATCGCCGTGCCGATATCTTTCTTTTCGGCAATATATAATGTAAGCATGAAGTAAACAACTCCTTTATAGAAAGTAATATAGATAGCTATATATATAACAAAGAACTACTATATAGGACTAAAAGTAGGATTTTAGTTATATACATAGCTGAAAATATTACTAATAGAAATAAAAATAGCGAAAAATATTACTGATAAGTAAAAAGTGTGCTATAATACACGTAAAAGGGGGGACACTGATGACCGAAAAAACAGAAGCTGCAAAGAAAAAAGCCAGGCCGCCGAAGCCTAAAATCATAAACGAAGAAGAAAAAGAATTTGGGGCAAGGCTTAAGGTAATCCGTACGAGCATGCATCTCCGACAGGGGGAAATGGCGGAATTACTAGGGGTCAGCCAGCCGTTCTACAGCCTTTTAGAAAAAGGGGAACGGTTTATATCCATACAAATGCTGAAAAAAATTTGTGACCTTGGATTTCAGCCGGAATGGATATTATATGGAAAAAACATTTATGTGGATCAAGGGAAAGACAAAGTACTGGAAGAACTGCAGCAGTATCTGCCGGACTTACACGCAGAACAGCTGCGGTTCTTAAAACGCATGGCCAAGCTTATGCGGTTAGATAACCTGAAAGAAACAGAAGCCCAAGAAGGGAAGGATGAAACGTGATTATTACGGTAGCACATCAAAAGGGCGGCACCGGCAAGTCCACGATTGCCGTGAACGTAGCCGTTGCCATGCATGCTGACTTATTGGATTTGGATAAGCAGCATTCTTCCATTATTTTTAATTACAACCGCAAGCAGGCAGGCCTTCCGGAACTTACCTGCTTTACCGTCGCAGAAAGCCGCTGCCGGTTCCGGGAACAGACCCCGGTACCACAGGATAACTTAGACGATTTAATGCAGGACTATGCCGGCGTACCCGGGAAAGATTTAATCATTGACTGCGGTGGTTTTGACAGCCAGAACAACCGCGGTGCCTTATGTTACGCCGATTACATCGTGACACCGCTGGCCCCGTCGGGGACGGAAATCTATGGCCTGCAGATGTTTGGCGAAATACTGGTCGAAACAGGACAGATGCTGGACACGACGTTAAAGACCCATGTCCTGATTAATAATGCCGACTTACGGTCACGGCAGCGTATCCGAGACTTACAGGAATTCGTACAGTCCCGGCCGGATATTTACACCTTATGCCAAACGATTGTCGGCAGCCGCCAAGCCTTTAAGACGGCCTATGAAGAAGGAAAATCTGTGACAGAACTATATGAGGCTGCGACCGCTAAAAAGGAAAAACGGCGCTACCAATACAGTGCGCAAGAGCTGGACTCGTTAGTCCAGGAAATTCGCAGCACCTTACCCGTAAAGGAGGCATAACGAGATGAAGATTACAACGATTCCTTCGCAGGACGAGCCGGCACCGAAAAAACGAATTTTTGATGTCATGAAGACCGAAGGCATTTCGCCGGAATCCAGTAAACCGGTGGGCGCTAAACGCATCCCGATTGACAAACAAAAACGGATTCCCGTGACGACATACCTGTCGGTTGCGGAATACAAGGCATTTCGTGACACGTGCCTAGAAAATGAAGAGAAACTGGCGGCGGTCATGCGCCGCATGATCCGCCAGTATGTCCGAAAAAATCAGGCAAATGATATATAGCCAGTAAAGGCCAGGTATGCTATACTTTGGGTATAACATTCTGTAAATACAGCAAGGGAAAGGAGCAAGAGAATGAAACTGTATGTGCGTATCGTGGGGGTAGCTCTGCTGGCGGTGGCAATGGTTGTGCTGGCAGGCTGCGGGGAGAAGGATAAGTTTGCGAAAGCGCAGACGGAGGTCATGCAGCTGGCAAAACAGGCTGATGCATTGGATATTACATCTGCTATGAAAAATGCTCGTGATAAAGACGGCGCAAAACAAGATTTGGAAGCCGTTGCTAACGTAAAAAAACAACATCAGCAAATCATGGATCAGATTCAAACTAAGTTTAACGAAATGGAAGGATATGCTAAATCGGAACCAACACTCGGGCCAACATTAGAAAATCTAAAAACAGAAATAGAACAACAAGATAAAAGTTGGAATCAAGGAATGAACGAGACAGAATACATAACGGGACTTGCGCTAAAAGAATATAAAGCCCCGGATCCTGATCCTTGGACCGCACATAGTAAGTGGTAAAAAAACTATGATAAAGAGCTGCGAAAGCGGCTCTTTTTTGTATGGGGTTACTCTGTTTTTTTGGTAGATAAGAACCCAAAATCTTCTACAGCTGGTGCATGTACTTTATCCGATTCGGTTGGATGATATGGATCATAGGCCGGACTTCCTCGTAAGCTGGCTGCCCGGATTTCTGCCATATCGTTGGCAGCAGCGGCATCTTCTGCTGTAATTTTTTGAAGTGCTTCTGTTGCAGATAACCGAATCCTGTCTTCTGTATTGAGCACTTGTAGTGCTGAAATCGCCGTATTTTTCTGGATTTCTCCAACTTCTCCCGGTGTTTCTATGGCCGTAATGCTTAGCATATCTTGGTAACGGTTTCCAAAACGATTCAGGATGCCTTGGGTTGTAGAAAGCGCATCTAGGTTGGCATTTTGCTGTTCATGGAGCAGTAAGGAACGATAATCAATGAATTGATTCGCAAGATATTCATTAGAAAGAGGTTGCCGCATTGCGGTACTCTCCAGCGTATTACCAGGCGAGACGACACTTTGACCATGCCACTGTGCTTCAAACTTACGAATCGCTGTATCGATTCGTTTGTCAAGCCCGGTAACGCCTGTCATCAGGAGTATTTTTTTCTTCCATTTATCAATTTCCTGTGTATATGTCTTTACCATTTCTGCGGTTTCCTTGACGCTGTCTTGGAAACGCTTCATATCAAAGACATGATCGCCTGGTTGGATAGGGCCAAAACCCCAAGCCCCAACGGGAAGTGAGGCAGAGACAAGGACGGTAAACAACACCGTCGTAAGATAGGTGTGGGTTTTCATCAACATCCCTCCTACAAAATGGATGCAATACGTTGATATATATCATTTATCGTTTTAAATTCAAGAACCGGGATAATTTTATGTACTACTAATGCTTGGGGGATTGGGCCTAGGTATCTTGAATCCAACGAAATAGGCGGGTCATTTAAAAACAGGAGCGTACCTTGCGGTACGATTTGTTTTCCCAGATGGAGCAGATGGGGAAGCCCTTGTTTTTCAAAGTAGGGATAAACCCGTCCGTTAGCTGCTACGGTTTGGGGTGTCGCTGTAAAGGTATCCCCCGGAAGTCCTTGGACTTTTTTGATGATGAGATAATCCGCAGGCACATGGAGTGCCGGAATGGCCATGGGGATATGCACTACGGCATAATCCCCATACGTGAGGGCTTCTTTTCCCGGTACGACCATATAGATACCTTGGGGTGCTGAATCGGTGTAGTTAATGTAAAAGAGATGTCCTATGCTCAGGTATAGGCCGCCTACACAGGCTAACAACGTAATAATGGTGAGTGTGATGCGCTGAGGCCAAGTATGAACGGAAAATCGCAATGGTTTTCTATGGCTTATATAGCGTTTAAGCTTCTTGCGGAACAACGATAGTCCCTCCAATCTGTTTAGCAATGGCGCGCGGTACGATGATAATAAGAAGCGCAAGCGCTGTAAGGCATGCGCAAAGCATCAAGTACTTCGCCATCATTTCGCCGGTAATAAAGGTATGCCCAATCGAAGAGATAGGCTTACCGGAAATCTTAGCATAGTTCCGTTGTACAGATTCTAGGTAAGTCGCATCGCCACCACCGTTATAGGCTTTAACGCCGGCCCACACATCTCCACCCATTAAATTGATTTTATCTCGGAGCATCATCATGCCGGCTTCAATGTTTTGGGCTGGATCGGTACGAACATTAGGAAACCGTTCTTCAATGCTGATACGTGTGCCGTCAGGACCTGCCACATCCTGGCCTGGGTCGATTTGCATAATGCCTCCAGGACCGTTCATATGGATTCCTTCTACTGTATCCCCACCGGATTCGCGCATGGCAATCGCAATCGCAATATATGGGTCAATCCCATACTTTTGGGCCATAATGGCAATATCGCCGGTATAGGCATTACCATCGACGGCTGCCGGTGGCGCCCCGGTAGTATCCTCGACTTTTGGATTTAGTCCTATTTTAAAGACATCTTGTGGTCTGGCATCCTTAACTAAATTAACACTGATGCCGATGATGACCGCAATAAACAAGAGGCGGAGCATGTTCGTAAGCAAGTGGCCAACCATGCCTTCAGACGCAAACCGTGTGAATTTATTGACGCCAAAGGGAACCGAAACCACCGAGAGTCCTGCGGAAACATAAAACTCTACATAGGATAACACGATGTAAAAACATGCTAAAATCCAAGCACCAATAACGACAAATGTAGCGATATAGATACCAAAGATATACCCGAAATTACGCATCCATTCTAGTGTTGTAAAAGAAGACACCTTGTTTAGTGCGGGTTCTAACACGGCAACGATATGTTGAAATAAAAGCTGTGGATTAGACAGATTTTCTGTAACTACTGGGTAATCATTTGTAAAGGTACTGGTGGTAGAAGTCATGAAACTGACGAGAATATCATCTGTAAAGGAGGTCCAGAGGACTACCAGGGCCATGGCACCAGTATACTTAATGATTTTCGGAATAAGTTCCCGTTTGTTGGTAACCATGCCGCGCAGCATGATAGGGACAATTAAATCCAAGAGACATAACAGAAGCAGGCTTGGATATACTAGTTTTCCAAGCAAGGTAGCGGCTTTATTCGCAGCCATGCTAAACTTTTTCATGACTTCGCTCATGTCTTTCCCGACTTCATACATTGCTTTAATCGACCACGGGAAATTATGCGTATCACTAGGCCCACTGTGTTCCGGAGACACACTGCCATCCAGGACAACCCCTAACGATTGCAGAATGGGGACGGGATCGTTTTGGCCCGTAGTAAACTCATCATCTACTCCGGGTGGACGATATTCGATATGGACATGTGCCCCGGTAGAGACACTGGGGTCATAGCCATTGACGTAGCCGATGGGTGTACCTGCTTGGACGAACCCGGTAGGATATTGCAGTGTTTCGGAGCCTAAGTCGGCAAAGAATAAGGTACCTTCGCCGTTAGCCCCACGAATCCAGACATAGGCATCGCCATACCCATGGCCGGAATTATGTTGTACATAGCCGTCCCAAGGTGCTTTGATTTCAAACTGGTCGCCGCCGACATCGATACCCATATGGGGAAGGTCACGGTTCCGGTCTTCGCCCCAAGCACCGGTAATCGGGCCGCCGGCAAAGGGGGGATACGCAAAAGCTGTGGATATACAGGATACAAGGAAGAAGATAAGGAGAAGTATTTTTTTCATATACTGCCATACGCCTCCTTACTTAGGAAAAACGGTTCAAGTCGCTGGATTGTGGCTTTGTCTGAGAGGCTTTAGAAATCGCATCCGAAATATTTTGATTGAACGTATCTCTGCTAGGCCGAGAACCTTGCGGATAGGGAACCGGCGTGCCGGCCATTTGGGAAACGTTATGCGCAAATTCGGTGCCGCTTAAAGAAATGGCGGCTTTATCTGCATACACCTTACCGGTGGAATAGGCATAACCAGCCGCTGCTTTGGTTTTTTCTGCTAATTTGGTAGCTACTTTATTACCGGCATACACCACGGGGCGGGATGCATAATGGCCCGTGCGGGCGATAATGCCGCTGCCATCCATTGACGGCATGCCTTGAATCATGGTTGCTGCTAGATTTGGGATTTTCCAGCATAAGAAGCCTAAGATAAGATAAGAACAAGCAGCCGTTAGGATTTGAGAAAATTCTGCCCCTTTGGCTGTAATTGCAGCAGGTTCTTTTCCCACAAAGTGGATAGTAATGCCGATTAAAAAGTACATAAGCATGAGCTTAACACCAAAGGCAAATACGGCGGAAATACAGCGCTGAAATAAGAACTGTGTATAGCGAATTATGCCAAAGGGCATAAGTATAACTGCGATGCCTGCAAAGATATTGAATTCAATCTGCGTCAGCATAAGCTGAAAAGCGATGATAAAAAAAGCAATCACGACAAGCAAAATCGAAATGAGAAGAAGAAACGCATTGCCAAAATTAAAACCTACGTGTGATAACTCTTCCAATAAGTTTTTGACGACTAGAAATCCTGTAGTAACAATAGAACTAGGACTGGTAACATCTAGCGGTGTATTGGTAGTATCCAGGCCGGCTGCTGTTAACCCAGCTAATTTAAAGGAATTCATAATCATCCCATTGAGTTCTACCCAGTTTAGAATGAGAAAAAAGAAGAAAGAAATCTTCATGATTTGGCTGATGCACTGGCTCATTCGCAGCTGTCCCTCATATAACGACCAAGTAGTACAAATGTTAATGATACCTAAGAGAATCAATAAGCTGCGCGCATGAGGGATAAGATGCAGGGCCCCGCCAACACTTGCCTCACGAAAGACGTTCAAGATACTGGTAAGAATTTGGGCATCTGAAAAATCCATACTAGTTCCTCCTTACCATTTCCATTTACTATACTTTAACCAAGGATCTGGATCAGGAGGCGTGTATGTTTTCGTTTTTAAATTATCAATATAGGTGGATTCTGCCTTAGATCTAGCGTCTTCCATAGTATATTGATTCTGTTTGTCTTGCATTTCTGCTTGATTCTTAATGGCCCCCTGCTGTACTTTCAAGGCTTCGATGTTGGCGTTAATCATGTCCATCTTTACTTTTAGCCCGTTGATTTGGCTGGCGGCTTGTGCTGCCTGGACCGAACCGGTGGCATTGGCGCTGGCATCCATGGCTTCTGCTAAGGCTTCCCGGGTTTTATCTAACTCCGCTAAGTTTTGCTGGATAGCGGTAAGGGTTTCCGTATTATTGCGCATGACAGTCCCTAAGATAATCATGCGGGCGCTGCGATACGAATCGATACTGCCGGGCAGGTCATTCCCGACGATACCTGGGATATTCTGGTTCATATAGCCGGTGACATCGATAGGCATCCCGGGGCCGCCTGCATACCCTGGTGTCCCATATAAGACACCGCCGTTTTTCTGCATAATAGCGGTAATCCGATCCCAGCCGTCTAACAGGCCTTTTTTATACGTATTTAAAATCGTTTTCGGCAGAGACGCTAAATCTTTCGTATATAACTGTATTTGCTCTCTCGTATTCTGTACGACTTTCATCGTTTCCGCGTAGGTCTTCGCCTGCTGCATGATGTTGCTGCTGTCAATGACCGGGATGGCAGCATGAGCCGGTGGAGCCGTCAAGGTTCCGGTAAGAAGGACAGCACAGAGCAGGGCTGCCGCTTTTTGATGCATGGTGTTCATAGAGAGGACTCCTTTCAGGGGATATATGTATGTAAAGCTTTCGCGTGTTGCCCGGCCCCAGGCAGTTTCCTGCCCAGGGATGGTGTAAAGAAGCGTCACGAGGTAACGGGTTGTGTCGATGTTACCTGGAGACTAAAAAATATAAAGATATAGGTGAAATCAAGCGGTGATACCGCTTGCCGCAATACGGGATAGCTCCTGTACTGCGGTAAACAGTACATCACCACACAAAATAAAATGAATTGCTTTAGTACTATACAGCATAAGAACAGCATCCTATGGGGGGGGGCTGCAGGCTGGTAAGCAGGATGTGATGCAGGCGGAAAGGTCGGACGTATGGCGTCCGGCCTTTCCGTATGCACCACAGTAAAGGATACATACGGCCGGAGAGACCGGCGAGAGTGATTAAGAAACATACAATGTAGATGAGTCGCAGGGGGTGTTGCCCTGCTTTTTATGCCTTAGGCTGCCTGCCTAAGGCATATATAGATACTGTGCATATATGTGCTGGTGCTGTATATGTACAGGGGCGGGCCAACCGGGACACTGCTATGGAATACACCGTCCCGGTTCTACAGAAAGGAGACATGGGAACACGACTGGATTGGGGAAGAACATGGCCGGTTCCCGGAAAGCGTTATGCTGATACGCTTTAAGAAGCACCAGGGGAATGACTCCTGATGCTTCTCAAAACGGATAGAGGCGTTCGCCTCTATCGTTTTGGAAACACAGTAGAGAGAAAGATAAAAAACTATTTAGCGAGCTGAATCTGTAATGGCGTTTCGCTCGTATCGCCTTTCTGGTCTTTTTCTTTCTGCAGAGCCAACAGTTTATCGATTTGAGCTGCCATCGCCTGGATTTGCTGCTGCTGCTGTTCAAGGGCCTGGCCTTGGGCTTTGATGGTGCGTACCATAGCCGTTTTAGACGTATTGGTGTCACCCGAGCCTGCACCGACTTTGAAGCTTACGCCGGCATTCCAAGCGTTATCGCCGTTCCCAAAGGTACCGCCGATATTGAACATGGTGTTTTCGTTCGGGCGGTAGAAGGCGCCAAGAGCTGTAGCAGACTGGCCTTTAAAGGAGCCGACACCGATTGCGACGTCGAACTTGTTGTCCGGATCATAATCGAGCGGATGGAGGGCTGCAAGAGCGGCAGCGCCTGCGATGCCTTTCTTAGCCGTGCTGTCTACGCGGCTGAGGTTCTGCGCCAAGGATTGGATATTGTTGCTGTTTTCCGTAACCTGGGACTGTACATCCTGTAACTGGCCGAAGTTGACAGCGTCTTTTGCTTCTGTACCAGCAGCGACGTTCGTGATTTTCTGGTCATTAGCGTTGAGGCCTTTATCGGAGATATAAGTCTTATCGCCGACCTTTACGCCGTCATTGCTGATGCTGGTCTGACCTGCAGAAATGGAACCGGTTGCGGTAATGGAGCCATTGTTTCCTTCAATGGTAACGTGGTTCTTGTCATCGCCAAAGGTGGTCTTTTCGTTATTAAGGCCGACCGTATATTCTTTGCCACCAGCAGCGTTCGTGCCTTCGGTAACGGTAATGCCGTTACCGGCTGCCACAGAGCTATGTTTGCCGGCAGTCTGTTCGAGGGAATCAACGCGTCCGGTGAGGCCGTCCACTTTCTGATTGACAGCGTCTACTTTCTGGTCTACCTTATCTACTTTTGTATTGAGGTTATTGAGGCCGTCGACAACAGAGGTATCGGTGACGTTGCCTTTATCGTCTTTATTCTTGAGGTCATCGGCAAGGGTATCCGTATTGCCAAGGTCTTTCTTGATTTCTTCCGTTGCGGCATTGCCTTTGGAGAGGTCATCAAGGCGTTTATTGATAGTGCTGTCAGCAGCTTTATAGCCTTCTTCTACAGCATCGACCTGGCCTTTTGTTGCGGCATCGGTTGCATTCGTGCCATTTGCGAGGTTCTGGATGACCGTACCCTGGGTTTTACCGTTTGCGTCGGTATACCCTAAGGTGATGACACCTTTATTGACGGAGCCGTCGCTGTTTTTACCGAATTTTACGGCAAGGAGGTCGAGGCTGTTATACTGGTTCGTAAGGTTCTGGACGTTGGTCTGGAGCGTCGTGATGGAACCGTTTGTACCGGTGAGGCCGTCGATTTTCGTGCTAAGTTCCGTGTCGGCTGCTTTATACGCGCTTTCGACGTCATCTAACTGGCCTTTATTGACAGCATCAGTTTTTGCCGTGCCGGCTTTGACGTTATGGAGCGTCGTGCCGTCCTGGCCTTTGAAGGACAAGGAGGTATAATCTACGTTGCCCTTGGCATCGATACCGTACTGAACCGCACGAGAATCTAAGTTGGTAAGGCTGTTCTGGATATTCGTGACATTCGTCTGGATATCCGTAATGTCGCCTGCTACGCCTTCCTTGATTTGGTCTTGGAGGGCTTTATCTGCTGCTTTATACGCCGTTTCGATAGCATCGAGCTGGCCTTTATTGACAGCATCTGTATCAGCTGTACCGGCTTTTACGTTGTGGAGCATCGTGCCGCCTTTGCCCTGGAAGGTCATATTGGTCTTATCTACCGCACCAACGGTGCCATCGTATTTAGCGGCAATCCGGTTGAGGTTGTTCAGGCCGGTGACGACATCCGTCAAGGTTGCGCCGCCTGCACGCGGTGCAGCGGCAAGGGTAGAAGCTGCGACTGGGTCAAGGGATTCAAAGAGGTCGCCGTCAATAGGCGTATCGCTCATGACAAGGTCTTTGACTTCTTTGAACTGCTTGTAATTGACAGCATCCATGGCGTCCGTGCCTTCAGCGATGTTCGTCAGTTTTGTGCCGGTCTTGGCATCGCCTTTTAAGGTGATGGTATTGTAATCTACCACGCCTTTATCGGTGACGCCGTACTGGACGCTGCGGCCGTCAAGGGCAGACAGGTTGTTGGTAATTGTCGTGACATTGCCTTCAATCGTAGAGATATTCTTATTGATATTACTGATAGAACCGCCTTCGGCATTGAGCTTATCCAGTTCAGATGTAGTGAAGGATTTTGCGTCGGTAAGGGTCTGGGTATCAGCATCGGTCATCTGTTTCTTATTGACTGCGTCCGTATCAGCTGTACCGGCAGCAAGGTTACTGATTTTCGTACCGTTTTCGCCTTTAAGGGCAATGGAGCCATAGTTGACAGCTCCTTTATCATCGACGGCGTACTGCACTGCGTTAGCAGAAAGCGTGCCATACTGGTTCGTCAAATTCGTGACAGAGTTCTGTACGTTCGTAATAGCACCGCCCTGGCCGGTAAGTTTATCGATTTCAGTGGATGTGAAGGATTTTGCATCAGACAAGGTCTTCGTATCAGCATCATCCATCTGTTTCTTATTGACAGCATCTGTATCAGCTGTACCGGCTTTCACGTTGTGGAGCATCGTGCCGCCTTTGCCCTGGAAGGTCATATTGGTCTTATCTACCGCACCAACGGTGCCATCGTATTTAGCGGCAATCCGGTTGAGGTTGTTCAGGCCGGTGACGACATCCGTCAAGGTTGCGCCGCCTGCACGCGGTGCAGCGGCAAGGGTAGAAGCTGCGACTGGGTCAAGGGATTCAAAGAGGTCGCCGTCAATAGGCGTATCGCTCATGACAAGGTCTTTGACTTCTTTGAACTGCTTGTAATTGACAGCATCCATGGCGTCCGTGCCTTCAGCGATGTTCGTCAGTTTTGTGCCGGTCTTGGCATCGCCTTTTAAGGTGATGGTATTGTAATCTACCACGCCTTTATCGGTGACGCCGTACTGGACGCTGCGGCCGTCAAGGGCAGACAGGTTGTTGGTAATTGTCGTGACATTGCCTTCAATCGTAGAGATATTCTTATTGATATTACTGATAGAACCGCCTTCGGCATTGAGCTTATCCAGTTCAGATGTAGTGAAGGATTTTGCGTCGGTAAGGGTCTGGGTATCAGCATCGG
>OIXX01000691.1_pt1 | contig 17270 bp, 11 predicted proteins | sample 1588161 | NCBI WGS metagenome assembly OIXX01 (sample SAMN03283274) | human gut metagenome | biome: human-associated habitat; material: feces | host: Homo sapiens | place: Peru | collected 2012
TCATCTGGTTGAACTCGATGGCGCCGAAGGGCATGTGGTAGAGCACCACGTGGCGCACGTCGGGGAGGTTCACGCCCTCGCCGAACGCGCTCGTGGAGATGACGCAGGTGAGCTGTCCGGCGCGAAACGCCTCCTCGACGCGGGTGCGCTCCGAGCGCGTGAGGCCGGCGTTGTAGAAGGCGATGCGCTGGCCAAGCTCGGGGTTGGCCTTGCGCAGCGTGCGGGCGAGCACGACGGACTGCTCCCGGGAGTTCACGTAGCAGACGCACTTCTCGCCCGTGGAGGCGAGCGCCACGAGGGCGGCGTCGCGGTCGCGCATCTCGCGCTCGTCGTCCACGACGAGGTTGGCGCGCACGGCGTCGTCGACGATCACGTCGTCCTCGGCGATGCCCGCAAGGCGACACACCTCGCGGGCCACGGCGTCGGCGGCCGTGGCGGTGACGGCGAGGCACGTAGGACGTCCCAGCTCGTCGAGGACGCGCGGGAGGTCCTGGTACGCCGAGCGGGAGCCGCCCTTCGAGCGGCCCGCGTGATGCGCCTCGTCGATGACGACGAAGCCCACGCGACGGCCCTGCGCAAACTCCCGCGAGTGGATGGAGAGGAACTCGGGCGTGGTGAGCACGACGTCGACCGTGCCGTCGGCGAGGCCCGCGAACGTGCGGGCGCGCTCGTCCGCGGGCGTCTCGCCCGTGAGCACGCGGGCGCCCACGCCGAGCGCCGCGAGCTCGCCCTCAATGTGGAAGCTCTGGTCGGCCACGAGGGCGCGGAGCGGGAACACCAGGACGCTCGCCCGGCCGTGCAGGATGGCCTCGCGCGCGGCGTGCACGTGGAAGATGAGCGACTTCCCCCGGCCCGTGGCCATGACGGCCAGCACGCTGTGACCGGCCGCAAGCGCGTCGAGGGCGGCCGCCTGGGCGGGCAACAGGCTCGCGTCGCCGATGAAGCGCCGCACGAGCCGGGCGGTGAGCCCGTCGGGCGCGAGGGCTGCAAGCTCCGCGCGAACGCCGCCCGCCAGCTCCGGGTCGTCGCGCCGGTCGGATGAGAGGATCTGGGGGACGCGGCCGAAGAGCTCCTCGATCACGGCGGGTGCCTCCACGTCTTCGTCGGCGGTGCGGTAGATGATGTCGCGCACCATGAGCTTGGGCTTGGTGCGGCCTTGCCAGGTCTCGGCCACGGCCTCGAACACGAGGTCGACGGCACCCTCGTAGTCGCAGGCGCGCTCGACGTCGGGCGTGCGGAACATGATGGCGGGCACCGAGCTCACGCCGTCGGTGGCGACGAAGCGCAGGTGTTCGCCGGAGCGGCCCACCCGCCCTCGGTTGCGCATCACGACGCCCGTGGCGGCCAGGAGCGGCACCTTGTTGCCCTGGCCGAAGGGCCGCAGCACCTGGAGCGACTCGATGGTGGGCACATCGAGCTCAGAGAGCCCCACCACGGCGGCGACCTCGCCCGTGTCGACGAACTGCTCGGCGGGGAGCTCGGCGAGCACGGCCTCGAGCCGTGCTCGGAAGGCGTCGATGTTCTCGGCGTCGATGGTGACGCCCACCGCCCCCGCGTGACCGCCGAAGCGCACGAGCAGGTCGGCGCACTTCTCGACGGCCTCGAAGAGGTTGACCGACCCCACGGAGCGGCCCGAGCCGTGCGCCACGCCGTCGGAGATGGAGAACATGATGGCCGGCACGTGGTAGCGGTTCACCACACGGCTGGCGACGATGCCCTTCACGCCCTCGTGCCAGCCCTCGCCACCCACGACGATGGCCCGGCCGCCGTCGTAGGTCTCCTCGATCATGGCGAAGGCCTGGTCGGCAAGCTCGCGCTCGATGTCGCGGCGGTTCTGGTTGATGGTCTCGAGCTCGGCGGCGAGGTGCGCCGCCTCCTGCGCGTCGTCGGTGAGCAGCAGGTCAAAGGCAACGTCGACGTCGCCCATGCGCCCGGCGGCGTTGAGGCGCGGCACGAGCGAGAAGGGCAGCGAGTCGGCCTCGATGGAGGCGAGGTCGCAGTTGGCAACCGCCGCGAGCGCCACGAGGCCGGGGCGGGAGGTGTGGCGCATGCGCTCGATGCCGTCGGCCACGAGGGCGCGGTTCTCGCGCGTGAGCTCCATCATGTCCGAGATGGTGCCGAGCGTGGCCACGTCGGTGTAGGCGCGCCAGAGGTCGGGGCGCCCGTAGCGCCGACCCAGCTCGTGCACGAGCTTGAGGGCCACGCCCGCGCCCGCGAGGTCGCAGCTGGGGCAGGCGTGGTCGAGCTTGGGGTCGAGGACGGGCACGCCCTTGGGCACGAGGTCGGCGGGCTCGTGGTGGTCGGTGACGACGACGTCGATACCGCTCGCGCGCACGAGTTCCACCTCGCGGGCGGCCGCGATGCCGTTGTCGACGGTGACGATGAGGCTCGGGTGGCACCCCTCCACGACGCGCTGGAGCGCCTCGGCCGAGAGCCCGTAGCCCTCGCCGAAGCGGCGCGGGATGTAGGGGTGCACCTCGGCTCCCAGCTCGCGAAGGCCCAGCGTGAGCAGGCACGTGGAGCTCATGCCGTCGACGTCGAAGTCGCCGAAGACGGCGATGACCTCGTGGGTGTCGATGGCCTGCTGGACGCGGTCGGCCGCGGCGACAAGGCCGGGGAGGTCGGTGGGGTCGTACCAGTCGCGGTCGAGCGAGGGGGTGAGATACGCCCGGGCCGCGTCCGCGTCACGAATGCCGCGCGCCACCATGACGCGGGCCGCGAGCGGCGTGACGCCGCACGACCGTTGCACCACCTGCTCGGCCGCCGGGTCGCCGGCGAGGACGTGCCAGCGGCCGGATCTGACAAGGCCGCTCATGGCCTACTCCGCGTGGTCGTCGCGTGCGGCGGCCGGCTGCCTGTCCGCATGGTCGGCGGGAGCGGTGGCGGGCGCGTCCTCGGCGGGCACGGCGGGCGCGTCACCGGCGTCGTCGACGTCACCGTCGCTCACGGCCAGGGCCGCCGCCCCGTTGGCGTCATGCGCCGTGAGCACCACGAAGAGGGGGCTCGTGAGCACGGGAATGGTCACGAGCGCCCCAAAGAGCGCCGCCGAGGCGGCCCAGGCGTACGCACGCCAAGGCTCGGGGCCAAAGACCGCGAGCGCCACCGAGACGGCCACGAGCACGGCAAGACACATCGAGGCGAGCGCGAGCGGCCCCTCGCCGCCGTCCTGCTGCGCCTTGCGCACGGAGGCGCCCTGGGCGCGCGCGGCGCGGTAGGCGACGAGCGCCCACGTGCCAACAGCAGCGGAGACGACGCCGGAAAGCGCCACGATCACGGCCTCGGGGGTGCCGAGGATCACGTAGTCGAAGCGCGCGAGCAGCGTGAGCACGCCAAGCGAGAGCGCCACGGCCACGAGCCCGGAGCCGGCGAGCAGCCAGCCGCCGCGCCCGAAGGCAAACGAGGCCACGAGACCCGCCACCACAGCGAGCGCGAGGGCCGCCACGCCGGCGGCGCGGAGCGCGTGCCCGCCGAAGGCCGCCTGGAAGGCCTCGGGAACGTTAACGGAGAACGTGACGGGAATGGTGCCCGAGCTCAGCTCGGCGGCGAGCGCATGGGCGGAGGACTCGGTGAAGCCGCCCGAGACGGTCATCTTGCCGCTCTCGATCTTGCTGCTCGAGGTGGGCGTTGCCACCACCGTGCCGTCAACGACGACGGCCATGGCGACGTGGGACGAGCTCGAGGCGTCGTCGGTGGCCGTGGCGAGCGCCGAGGTGCCGTCGGCGTCGAGCGTGACGCTCACGGCCCAGATGGTGGTTCTGTTGTAGGGGTTCTTCCCGCTCACGACGCTCGCGGAGGTGACGTTGTCGCTCGTCGCGAAGGGCTCGTAGGTGCCCTCCGCGAGCTTGACGCCGCTCGCGCCCGCCTCGAGCTTGGCCAGGGCGTCGGCGTCGCCGATGGCGTCGACGCGCACGAACTCGACCTTGCCCGTGCCCGAGATGGACGATGCCACGGTCGCCGCGTCATACGAGGTCGGCACGTTGACGTTGACCGAAGTGCCGTCAACCGAGACGCCCACGCCCTTCTCGGCAAGGCCGGAGGCACGCTGCGCGAGGGCACGTCCGGCGGCGGCCATGTCGTCTGCGCTGGCGTCCGAGCCATCCGTCGCGACGGCGTCGAGCGTCACGCGGCTGCCGCCACCCAGAAGCGTCCCCAGGGGAACGCCCCAGCTCGGCAGCCACACGGCCACGAGCGAAAGCGCAACGAGCAGCGCCCCCAGCACGAGCGGGGCCGCATGGCGGCGAAGCTCCTCCTGCGTGCGCGAGCGCCGAGTGCAGCTGTCGTCCTCGTCGCGGCCCTTCTCGGCACCGTTCTGCCCGCCCGGCTTCTTGTCCTCGGCGTCCTCCGTCTCCGCGGCGGCGCGACGAGCCCTGGCCTCTCGACCCATGAGATCCCCCCTGTTGACCGTCGAGCCCCGGCCCTGCTTCCCGCGCAAGTGCCGACGCACGCCCGGTCGTCGTCGTTTTAACCCTTTGATTGTACCGTTACGGGTGCCGACGAAAGGTCAGGCCATCGCAAAGCCCGTCGTGGGCGCGAACCGCGCGGGGCCAGCGCCGGGGCGACGCTGCCCTAGAAGTCGTTGGCGGCCGGGGAGTCCATCCAGTCGCGCACGAAGGCCTCGTAGCGGCCCTCGGTGATGGCGGCGCGCACGCGCTCCATGAGCCGCAGCAGGTAGCGGGTGTTGTGCTGCGAGAGCAGAAGGCCACCCAGCATCTCCTTCTGCTTCACGAGGTGGTGGATGTAGCCGCGCGTGAAGCCGCCGGCGCAGGCCGGACAGTCACAGCCCTCGTCCAGCACGCCGTGGTCGTGGGCGAAGCGGGCGTTCTTGAGGTTGAGCCTGCCCTCGTTCGAGAAGGCCGTGCCCATGCGGGCCGTGCGCGTGGGCAGCACGCAGTCAAACATGTCGACGCCCGCGGCAACCGCGCGCACGAGCGTGGTGGGGTTGCCCACGCCCATGAGGTAGCGGGGCTTGGCCTCGGGCATGTGCTCGGAAACGAGCGGCTCAAGCGTCTCGAACATCGTCTCGTGGTCCTCGCCCACCGAGTAGCCGCCGATGCCGTAGCCGGGGAAGTCGCCGCACTCCTCGAGGTGGCGCAGGCTCCGCAGGCGCAGGTCCATGTGCATGCCGCCCTGCACGATGCCAAAGAGCGCCTGGTCGGGCCTGGTGTGCGCCTCCCAGCATCGGCTCGCCCACATGCTCGAGAGCTCCACCGCACGCTCCACGAACTGCCGGGTGGCGGGGTATCCGGGGCACTGGTCGAGCTGCATGCAGATGTCGCTGCCCAGCTTCTCGGCAATGGCCATGTTGTCCTCGGGCGTCCAGAAGACGTGGCGGCCGTCGTACTCCACCGCACGGAAGCGCACGCCCTCGTCGGAGAGCTTCACGAACTCGCCGTGGGAGAAGACCTGAAATCCGCCGGAGTCGGTGAGGATGGGACGGTTCCAGCGCATGAACTCGTGCACGCCGCCAAACTCGGCCACCGTGTCCTCGCCGGGGCGCATGGAGAGGTGGTAGGTGTTGTTGAGGATGATCTTGGCCCCCAGCGCCTCCACCTGCGACGGCATGAGTCCCTTCACGGTGGCCTTGGTCCCCACGGGCATGAAGATGGGCGTGGGGAAGTCGCCGTGCGCGGTGTGGAACACGCCCGTGCGCGCGTGCGTGCCGCCGTCCTTGGCGAGGATGTCGAAGCGAAAGAGGTTGTCGGGGAGGTTCTGCGATGACATGGGGCTCCAGGCGTCGTAGGGTGCGCGGGGCGGCCGGCCCCGGCGTCATGATGTGCTCATGCCATCCTAGCGGAGCCATGTGTGGTGCCAAAGTCATGACATTGGTGTCCGCGCCAAAGTGCACAATGTTGGCGAACACAGAGACAGGGGAAGCGAGGGGTCATGGACAAGTCGTCCGAGAGGCACGAGGTTGCGGACGAGGCAGAGGCCGAGCAGGTAGAACGGGTCGAGGCGGACGCGCTTGAGGCGGAGGACGCTTCCGCCGAGGGGGACGCGGCGGAGGACGCTGCGGTCGAGGAAGAGGCAGGGCCCTCCCCCGCCGAGCCCGATCCGGAGGGCGTCGTCGATGCCGAGCCGGAGGTGCCCGATGCCGCACCGGAAGCGCTCGACGCCGAGGGCGAACCGGAGGAGGTCGCGGTCGAGCCGGAAGACGCCGTGGCAGAGGCCAACACCGACGCAGCCGAGGCCGACAGGGCAGACGCTGGAACCGAGCCGGAGCACGACGCAGACACGGCCAGCGCCGACGGCAACGGCGCGGAGGAGGCCCCGGCGACAGAGGCCGACGAGTCCCCGGAGGCCACGGACGAGGGCGTAACGACTGCCGAGGGCGGCCCCGCCGACTTCGACCTCATCGGCGCGGCCCGCTCGGTCACCGAGGTCGGCAGCCGCTCGGTGACCGACGGCATCTCCGCCATGCGCGAGGTCTCGCGCGCCAAGCGCGCCCACGCCAAGGCCCGAGAGACCCTCGCCAACCTCGAGCAGAAGGCGCAGGAGGAGGCCGACGAGCTGGCCCGCCGCCGCGACGTCGAGCACAACTACGACGAAATCATCAAGGTGCAGCGCACCGAGATCTCGGACGCCGCCGCAGACGGCGAGAAGGCCCGCCAGCTCCAGGCCTCCCTCGAGGCACAGCGTGACGAGGCGAAGGCCCGCCTCAAGCGCCTCAAGAGCGACAACGACCGGCGCATCTCGCCCTACAAGGAGCTCGCCGAGAGCGCCAAGGGCACGCTCGACGACGCCGAGCGCGCCTGGTCCGAGGCCCGCCGCGGGCTTCGCACCGCCCAGGCCCAGGCCGACGACGCCACCAACAGCCGCGACTCGCGCCTCGCGGCGGCCAACCGCGCGGTCGACAACGCCGCCGAGCGGCTCGCGCGCCTCCAGGACCAGCTGGCCCAGATGCGCCGCGACCCCTCAACCGGCTCCAAGGAAATCAGCGAGATGTCGGGCGGCGTCGCGGCGGCGCTCGCCCAGCTCGAGAACGCCCGCGAGGACGTGGCGCGCGTGACCGCCGAGACCAGCCGCGCGGTCGAGATAGCCCAGACGCACCTCTACACGCAGAAGAAGTCGCTCGAGGAGGCCGAGGAAGACCTCGAGACGGCCCGAACCGACGAACAGGAGAAGCGCGAGGCGCACCGCAAGCTCAGGGACGAGGCCGACGAGGCCGAGCGCGAGCTTGCGAACGCCTCCGATGACCTCGATCGCAAGATCGCGGACGCCAAGCGCGCCCAGACCGAGGCACAGGGCCGCGTGGAGGCCGCCAGGGCCATCATCGAGGAGGCCGACGACATCCACGCGCACCCGGAGGCGACGCTTGCCCTCGAGAAGCAGGCGCAGGAGAGCCGCGAGGCGGCCGGGGCCCAGCACCAGCAGGTCGAGGTCCTCGCCGACGAGGAGCGCAACGTCCGCGAGCGCACCCGCACGGCCCGGCGCGTCTTCCTCGCGATCGTCGCCGCCGTGGTCGTGGTGCTCCTCCTCGTCGCGTGGCTCGTCACGCGCTAGACGTCGCTACTCGATGAACATCGCGTCGCCAAACGAGAGGAAGCGGTAGCGCTCGTCGATGGCGGCCTCGTAGGCGTCCATGATCTGCTCGCGGCTCGCAAGGGCGCTCACGAGCATCATGAGCGTCGAGCGCGGCACGTGGAAGTTGGTGATGAGGGCGTCCACCACGTGATAGGTGCTGCCCGGCATGAGGTAGAGCTGCGTCGTGGCGTTCTCGCGTACCACGACGTCTCCCCGTCCCAGGGTGTCCGCCGAGTCCGCGCGGCCCTCGAAGCCCCGCGCCACCATGGGCGGCACCGCCGCGGGCGCGTCGGGGTCGAAGGCGCTCTCGAGCGAGCGCACGGCCGTGGTGCCCACGGCCACCACGCGATGCCCGGCGGCCTTCGTGGCGTGCACGGCCTCCACCACCTCGGCGGGCACGTGGTAGCGCTCGGTGTGCATCACGTGCTGGGTGGGGTCGTCCTCCTCCACGAGGCGGAAGGTGTCGATGCCCACCTCGAGCTCCACCGTGGCCCAACCCACCCCCTTGCCCTTGAGGCGCTCGATGAGCCCGGGCGTGAAGTGCAGGCCCGCCGTGGGAGCCGCGGCAGAGTGCTCCTCGCGCATGGCGTAGACGGTCTGGTACTTCTCGGGGTCGCCCTCGTACTGGGTGATGTAGGGCGGCAGGGGCACGTGCCCCGCCGCGTGGATGGCCGCGTCGAGCGTGCGAGGCTCGCCGGTGGTCGGGTCTGTCCCCTGCGGCTCAAAGCGCACGAGACGCCCGCCCTTGGAGTCCTCCACGAAGTCGGTGACCTCGCCGGTGAGCACCACCGGCGCGCTCTCGGGCGCGTGCAGGCCACCGGCGCGGTACTCGATGACGGCACCGGGCTTGAGGCGCTTGCCCGGGTTCACGAGGCACTCCCAGACGTGGCCCATGGCGTCGAGGTCCTCGCGGCGCTTGAGCAGCAGCGTCTCGGCCACGCCGCCCGTCTTGGCCTTGCGGCCCACGAGGCGCGCCGGCATGACGCGCGTCTTGTTGGCCACGAGCAGGTCGCCCGGCTCGAGGTAGTCGATGATGTCGGTGAAGCGACGGTGCTCGACCGAGCCGCCATCCGCGATGGAGGCCGCCTGCCCCGTCACGCCCGCCCCGCCTTGGCGGTGCAGCACGAGCAGGCGGCACGAGTCGCGCGGCTCTGCCGGAGCCTGGGCAATGAGCTCGTCGGGAAGCGGATAGTCGAAGTCGTCGGTGCGCATGGGTGTCCTTTGGAGATGCCGCCCGGGACGTCCGGGCGGGCTTGCGATTGCCAGCGCCCTACCTTACAGCAACGGGGACGCGCCGCGAAGTTCTGCGAGAATGGGGCCTGCACAAACACGACGGCATTCGGGGCGGTCGCATGCGCATCACACAGACAAGGGACATTCGCTCGGTCAACAGGCGCGAGGTGTTCCGCTGCCTGCTCGACCACTACCCCCTCAGCCGCCAGGAGCTCTGCGGGCGCACGGGCCTCAACAAGTCGACGGTCTCCGTGATCGTGAAGGAGTGGATGGAGCGCGGGCTCGTGGTGGAGACCGAGCGAGGCGCCTCCGCAAGCGGTCGCAAGCCCATCATGCTGCAGCCGAGCGTCAACGCTGGCTTTGCCGTCGCCATCGACCTCGACGTGAGCCACTTCACAGTCATGACCTGCGACCTGTCGGGCGAGCGCGTCCTCGACGAGCTGCGTCTCCCCATCGAGCAGACCGACTTCCCCACCGTGTGTGGGCGGCTCTTCTCGGCCGTGGACGCGCTCGTGGCAAGGCGGCCGGCCTCGCGCTATGGGCTCATCGGCATCGGCATCGCCGTGCACGGCATCGTCGACCTCACGGGCACCATTCGCTTCGTGCCTCAGCTCGACTGGCACGACATCGACGTGCGTTCCCTGTTTGCCGAGCGCTATGGCATCCCCGTCCTCGTTGACAACGACGGCAACTTTGCCGTGACGGTGGAGCAGCGGGCCGAGATTCGCCTCGGCGAGGGCACCGGCGACGACCCCGACGCGGGACGCGACCTCTCCTTCGTGAGCATCAGCGACACTATCTCGGGCGGCCAGGTCGTCAACGGACGGCTGCTCCGGGGCCATCACGGGTTCGCCAACGCCATCGGCCACCACACCGTGCAGCAAGACGAGCCCGTCCGGTGCCGCTGCGGACGCTACGGCTGCTGGGAGCAGTATTGCTCCGACGTGGCGGTGCTGTCGTCGGCGAGCGCGCTGCGCGGCGAGCCCGTGCGCTCCATGGACGAGTTCGTGGACCTCGTGCGCCACCAGGACCCGGCGGCCAGGGAGGCGCTCGACCGCTTCCTCACGCACCTGGCGATTGGCCTCACGAACATCATCTCCATCTTCGACACGCAGCTCATCGCCATCAACGCGCGGCTGCTCAACGAGTTTCCCTCCTACCTGCCCGAGGTGCAGCGCCGCATGACGCTACCCATCACCCACTTCGAGACCGTCGTGCTCGCACGCACGGGCGGGCGCGGCGCCGTCCTGGGCGCGGCCGACGCGGCGGTCGACCGCTTCTTCGAGGGCCTTTCGGTCGGCGAGGGCGAGCCGGAACGCCCGTAATGCATCGTTTTTTTGACGCCGCCGTTGGCGCGCCAAAAAAACGTGCACAACCTCACGTACTGCACCAGGCCGATTACCTGCGATTTTATAACAATGACGCAGGTATATGCGTTGCTTTACAGGCTGCAGTCATTGAGGTTGTGCACGATTCTTAAGCAGGCCTTTCGTATGGTATGCATAAAGATTCGGTTGCGCGCATATTATCAGCCGCGATATGCATTCCGTGGACGCAAGCGGCGCACTCGAGCTCGCCGACCCTATCGATGCCGATTGAACCCCACGACGTGCATCACGAAGAAGGCCACCGCAAGCACAGCATAGGCCACCACGAAGTCGGTCTCGAACACGTAGGTACTCGTGAGGATGGGGCCGGGCGAGTGAATCATGCCGATGAGCGTGAGGCCGAGCGCCACGACGTTGGTGATCGAGGCCTTAAGCCAGTCGTTGTCGATGATGAAGACGAAGAGGCAGCCCACGAGCAGGCCCGTGAAGGCCGCGCCGGGGGCGAAGGCGGCAAAGCCGGGAAGGCCGTCCTCGGCCGCGTTGTCGGAGATGAAGCTCATGACGAGCGGCAGCGACGCCATGATGGACGCCGGGAAGTACTTCTTGTCGACGACCTCGAAGGCCTGGGCGTAGCTGGAGATACCCACGAAGACGAGGATGGGCAGCACGACGGCCGCGGGCACGAAGGCGGTGATGATGGCCGTGAGGCCCGTGAGGCCCACGAGCGCGTAGATCACGACGATGCCGAGGTGGTAGCCGGTGCCGGAGCCCATTTCCTTCCAGCCAGGGTAGCCCCAGTAGACGCCCGGGGCGAGGGGGTTGCCAAAGAGCGCGCCCACCATGCTCGCGAGGCCGGAGATGACGAGCGGCTCGTTGGTGGTGAAGTAGGTGTCACCGCACTCCTTGGCCTGCTCGACGCCCTGGATGCCGGTGATGACCTCGTTGAGCGAGAACACGATGATGATGGGGATGAAGCTCACGACCCGCTCGAACACCTCGGGCGCGAAGATCCAGAAGGTGGGAAGCGGCACGTAGAAGCCGATGTTGGCAAGCGAGCCCGTGACGGTGTCGACGCTCATGGCGCCGGAGATCCACGCGATGCCCGCGCCCATGACGATGGCGACGAGCGCCGCCGGGAGCTTGGTCTCGACCTTGCCGAGGTAGATCACGAAGAGCACCACGAGCGAGAGCCAGCCCACGAGCGGCATGGCAAGCGCACCGTTCATCGACTGAAGGATGAGGAACGCCATGGCGCCGCCGCCGAGCGAGCCAAACAGGGCGCCCGCCGGGACGATCTTGAGCAGCAGGGGCACGACGAACGCGCCAATGAGGAAGACGAGGCCGCTGAAGAAGTGCGCGAGCACGCCCACCTTGAAGGCGAGCATGGCGTCGCCCGTGGCCTGGTAGACCGGCAGCATGATGCTGAAGAGCCAGATGAACATGCGACCTGCCTGCACACCCGCCGGAATGGCCGTGAGGTTGGCGTCGCCGCGCTGTTTGGCGACATGGCGGTAGTAGACCCACATGCCGCCGTTGAGTACGATGACCGTCACGAGCAGGCCCGGCATCATGGTGCCGAACACGGTGCTCGCGTCGAGCCCGAAGGTGCCCACGAGCACCGACAGGGCGACGATGACCTTCGAGAAGCCGTCGAAGAACACGCCGATGGTAGCGTCGAGGTCCGCCTTCTTGAAGAGCGGAATTCTCACCTGTTCCATTGACTTCCTTCCCTTTCAGGGGTTGACCACACTCGAGAATCGAGTTTGTTTGACACTCGAACTAGTTGCGAGGAAGAACAGGTGGGGGTTTGGCCCCGACCTATCTAATCGATAAACGGCACGTATCGCTTGGTGAGCGGCACGTTTGCTCGGTAGCGGGTCGCCGGGTCGCTCGACCGGGCGCAGCCACCGATGGCGAACGAGCATGCGCACGCGCCCGGACTACGACACTGGTGCGCTCGGGGCCCGCAGCCACCAACGCCGGGGGCGCTCGGGGCCACACGGCTCATCGACGCCGGGACGCCCAGCCGCACGCGGCTCATCGATTTAGCATCGCTACGCATTTGCCTCCCACTCCGGGAGGCAAATGCGCACAAATGCTAAATTGGCACCCGCACAGCGCAGAACACCCGCGCCACGCAGCACGATGGTGCAACGCGGAACGGCGGCGCCACGTTACGGGCGCTGACCGAGACCGCCCTCGAGCGTGACGGTCTCGCCGCTCATGTACTTGAAGTCCGGGCCGCAGAGCTGCACTACCACACGGCCAATCTCTCGTTCGACGTCGCCGAAGTGGCCCGCCGGCGGCGTGTGCACGTTCTTCTCGTACGCCTCCGGATAGGCGTCCTTGAAGCCCTCGAGGGCACGCGTCCAGGCAAGCGGGCACACGACGTTCACGTTGACGCCGTCGGCCGCCCACTCGGTCGCCGCGACGCGCGTGAGACCGCGGATGCCCTCCTTGGCGGCAGCGTAGGAGCATTGCCCGGCGTTGCCGAACAGCCCCGCGCCCGAGGCGAAGTTCACGACCGAACCATGCGTCTCCTTGAGATGCGGGTAGCACTTCTGCATGTAGAGGAAGGCGGCGTAGAGGCCGGAGTAGATGGCGAGGTCGAACTGCTCGAGTGTGTGATTTGCAAGCGACACGCCCGACGCCGACGCCTGCGCGTTGTTGACGAGCGCGTCGATACGGCCAAACGCGCGCAGCGCCTCGTCGACCACGTGCTGGACGGTCGTCTCGTTGTCGGCACCGGCCTCCACGTCGGCGCGGACAGGCAGAACCTGCACGCCAAACTCGCGCTCGAGGTCGTCCTTGGCAGCCTGCAGCTTGGCCTCGTTGCGCCCGGTAATCACGAGATTGGCTCCCTCGCGCGCAAAGGCGCGGTCGATGCCGTAGCCGATAGAACCCGGCGCCCCGTCCTTGAGCGTGGCCTTGCCGCCGCCCGTGACGATGACCGTCTTGCCTTCGAAGTATCCCATGGGTTCCCCTATCGTGCGTCGTATGTCGCGTTGTCGCCGCGTGGTGCGTCCTTGCCGCGTGGTGCGTCCTTGCCGCACGCCGCACGGCGCTCCTCTGCTGGCGACAGCTAGCCTACCCAGAGCCGCGCCCGCCATTCGGAGCAGGGCCTGTCGCGCAAGGGTTCTGCAAGATGGGGCCGCTGGGCATGTTGGCGCACCGCGCGGCGCACGGGCGGCGTAGACTCTACCCAACGACCGCCAACCCACGGGAGCGCCCATGAGCAGCGACTCGTCACCCTCCCCCGCAGCACGCGCGACCGCCATCGTCCTGCTCGCCCTGGCGCTTCTCGCGCTCGCCGCCTGCGCCTCGCCCCTCTCCGCGCTCGTCCCGGGCGGGGGCCCCGTCGTCCGCGAGGAGGACGCCGGCAAACTCGCCCAGCAGTACTGGCTTGAGAAGTACGACGAATCGCGCGACGTCACCGAGGTCATCCGCCCGTGCTACGCCACGAGCATCCCCTGGCCCGACGTGGACACGGACAGCGTGGTGGTGAACCTCGGCGAGAAGAGCTCGTACGACAGCCTCGTGCTCGTTGACCTCAAGACGGGGGCCGTCTCGGACAACCACCAGTCGACCGAAGTGCGCGACGCGCTCGAGGCATACGTTCGGGAGGGTCTCGCCAGCTTCGGGGGCACGGGGCGGATCGCAAGCGCCACGATCGACAAGGAGGCGACTTCGGACGCCTCGACGGGCGAGGCGGCCGCGACCCCGCTCACGTTCAACACGCCAAAGGTCGCGAGCTCGTCTTCCGTCTTTCCCGACGACGCCCCGGAGGACGCGCGCATATTCTTCTCGGCACGCTATGACGGCGACGCGGAGGCGTTCGTGCAGGAAGAGCATGCTGCGGAGGGTCTCTCGCTCGAGAGCGACGCGATATGCGTGCGCCTGGACACGCCCGCCGAGTTCCCGACGGGCCTGCGTGCTGCCGAGGACGCCGGATGGCGGAAGGACGTCGACCCTCTGCGCGACTGGCTCGCAGAGCGCTTTAGCGACTATCCCGAGATCGTGGTGCTCCCTGCCGACGACCCCGAATGCGGATGGGGCGAGGAATCTCCCTACCGGCTTGGGGTCTATCCGGCAGCCTACTCGGGCGGAGAGGACGCGGCGGAGCCGCTCGTGGACAACTGGGTGGCCTTCGGGGAGGGCTCCGAGATTCGCGCGGAGTCGGACTCGGCGGGCGTCATCGTGACCGAAGACGGCCTCGTGGCGCGGCGGCTCGACGCGGGCTCGGTCGACCTTGACGCGCTCATGGGCGACGACTCGGACTGGCAGCTCGCGGACGTACGAGACGTCTACGTCGTGTCGCTCGCGGGAGAGACGCTAGAGCAGGCGCAGGCACTCGCGGACGCCAGCCAGTCGGATGGGCTTGCCCCGGCGCTCGACCTGCGGCTGAGCCTGCTGGTGCCGGGCTTTGACTACGCGGGCGAGACGGACGTCACCGGATCGGACGGCGTCTGGGGGACGGCGGAGTACGAGCGCAACTACTACGCGTACGTGATGGAGGCCGGGAGCGGCGACGGCGTGGTGCCCGCAACCGGCGACGACCGACTCTATCCCATGGCGCCAGCGAGCGGGTACCCCACGAACGTCGCGCTTCGCGACCCCTCCGACGCCCTGCTCGTCGTGGTGGCAAGGAAGGCGACCTAGGCGCGGGGCGTCGAGGCGCGGGTTTCCTCGACGTGAGCCACCACGGTGCGGGCCGCCGCGGTACGGGCCGCCGCAGTGTGGGCTTCCTAGACGCGGGCCGCTGCCCGAGCCGCCTTCGCGGCGGCCTTCTCGCGCTTGCGTTCGTCGCGACGCTCGTGGCGCTCGATGGCGGCCTCGGCGGCCGAGATGCGGCAGCCGCAGTAGTTCTGGCGGTACATCCCCAGCTCACGGCTCTCGCGCGTGGCGTCAGGGTAGAACGGGCGGAAGTCACGCACCACGGGCGTGAGGCCGTTTGCCTCGGCAAGCCGCACGAGCACCTCGCTGCACGTGTCGAACAGCTGGTACGGCGACACGGCGAGCGTCGTTGAGATGTGCGTGAACCCCAGCTCGCGGGCGGCGCGGCAGGCCGCCGAAAGCCGGATGGCGTAGCACGCGCGGCAGCGGGCCTCGCGGTCGAATCCGTGCGGGGCCACCGAGCGCTCCCACGTCTCGCGCGCCTCGCCAAGCGTGGGCGTAGAGGTGATGCCCGAGCCTGCGCCACGTTCGCAGCGCACCACGGCAACGCCCGCCTCGGCCGCCCAGGTCATGAGCGTGGCAAGGCGCAGGTCGTGCTCGGTGGACGGCTGGATGTTGGGATTGTCCCAGAGGATGACGGGCTCGAAGCCCTCCTCGCGCAGATGCAGCACCGGCTCGAGCGAGCAGGGCCCGCAGCAGGCGTGCAGCGCCAGCGGCAAGCGGCCCGTGGAGGCAGCGCGTGCCAACGCACACCCGGCGGCGGCTGCCTCAGCGGGCGTGTGGCCCGCCGAAGCCTCGCACAGGTGGTCTTGCCCTCGGTTCTGCTGGCTCTGCAAACTCTCCCCCATCTAACGATGCCTCCGGGCATCATACGACAGCCGTCTCGGGACGGTGCGCGAACACGGCGGGTGGTACGGGCCCGGCGAACCGGGCAGAGCGGGTAGCAGCGGCCGGGCGCGGCGGGTCGAGGCGTACGGCCATACGACACACGACCGAACCGCCAATGACGAAAACCCTGCGAATTGTATGGATTGCTGCCCGTGAATGGAGGACTTCCGAAGCCACCACAACGCATCGTTTTGCGAAACCCCTGCTACACGGTTTGCCGGTTAAACTGGCACCATCGCACATTCCGATGATGGCCACGCTGGACGCCATCGCGTAGGCCACCATCCATACAGTTCGCGGCCAACTCGTCGACAAGGTCGCCCACGGCTGTCATCGCCCCCGCCGCGGCCACGCGCGACGCGCCACGCCCGCACCCACGGGCGCCCCGCCGCAACCCGCCGCCCGTCGGCACTCGTAGCGGTACAGGCCCCGCCGTCCCCTCCGCAACGCGCCCGTCACGCCCATGCCCGACGGCATCGAGCCGCTCATCGAGCGCCGCCAGGCCATCAACGAGGACCTCGTGCGGGACGCAAGCGGCGAGGAGCCCATCCTGAGAAACGCCCCCAGCTACCTGCCGATGTTTCCTCACGACATGGCCTACGTCATGAAACATCTCGATCTCATACGAAAACATGGGCCATGCGGAGCCTGAAAACGCGAGCTATACAGAATCCGGGATGGTCGAGGCGGTAATCGGCCCCTTCACTGCCCCGGATTGCCGCCAGTGTACGAGCGTAGTTGCAGCGCGAGACTTGCAACTACGCCGTGAGCCACCGGCCCTTATGTGCCCGAGAAGCACCGAGCACCACTGCCCATAAACCCGCAGGTAACCGGGCCGTGCCTCACGCCGTCCCAACACATGTCTCGCACGTCAGGGGCACGAAGGGGCAACGCGCCTCGCCACCTGCTTGCGACATTCGTACACTGCCCGCAATCCGGGGCAGAAGGAGCCGTCCATCTTGACCCAAGCGCGCACGAGGCTCAATCCGGGGCATCGAAACGCCAGCGTGGGCACACGGAACGCACGAGGCGCGTCTCCGCCCAGTTCGTGCGTAGAGCACGCTCGAGACGCAAAAGCGTGAGAAGGGCACCCGAGCAGGACGAGAAGGGCCGACTGATGGGCCTGCCCAAGCCGAGAAACGCGAACAGGCCGCAAGAAAAAGCCCGCCACCGGTTGGTGACGGGCCAAAGACGCCAATGGGCAGGCAGAAGCGCAGGCCGCTCCAAACATCGCTCCTACTGGATGCGTGTGCGGCAGTACGGGCACACCTTCCAGTCGGCGTTGAGCGGTCGGTGGCAGGTGGGACACACGTTGCGGACCTGGGTGTTGCAGTTGGGGCACACGATGAAGTCCTTGTCGATGGGCGTGCCGCACTTGGGGCAGATGCCGTAGTGCGAAAGCTGGTGCTCGCGCAGGGCGATGTCGAGGTCCTGCTCCTCGCGGTCGACCAGGTACGAGCTCGGGCGCAGAATCACGTAGGCAAGCAGGCCCACGATGGGGATCACCGAGATGATGGCCCAGAGCCACCACGGCTCGGCGCCGCGCCGCTGGGCGTCGCGAATGACGTACACGATGGAGAGCACGTACAGCATGACGACGCAGGCGAGCATGAGGTAGAGCACCAT
>OIXX01000692.1_pt1 | contig 17221 bp, 11 predicted proteins | sample 1588161 | NCBI WGS metagenome assembly OIXX01 (sample SAMN03283274) | human gut metagenome | biome: human-associated habitat; material: feces | host: Homo sapiens | place: Peru | collected 2012
AGTTCAGATGTAGTGAAGGATTTTGCGTCGGTAAGGGTCTGGGTATCAGCATCGGCCATCTGTTTCTTATTGACTGCGTCCGTATCTACGGTACCATTAGCAACACCGGTAATTTTCTGATTATTAGCGTTGATACCAGTAGTGGAAATATATGTGTTGTTGCCTACCGAAATCGAACCAAATGTGCCGTTTCCTGTGGTAGAGAGAGAGGCTGCACCGAGGGAGACAGCTGTCTTGTTAGCATCTGTATATTTCACATTCAAACCGTCTGCTACCGCAAGCTGCTGATCTGCATATGTTTTGGCACTGGAAAGGGTGGCTTGGTCTGCTTTGTCCATTTGGCCCTTGTTGATACCGTCTGTATCTGTCGTACCCGCTGCCATATTAGTAAGTTTTTTGCCGCCCATGTTACCATCAAAGGAAGCCCTAACCGCTATTTTTTCATCCACATATTTTTTGTTAGCTGCGTCATAATCGCCAGTTGGTGTATCGACATGGGTGAGACGGCGGTTTAAATTGTCGGAATAGGTATATTTAGTTAGCGTATCGCCTACGCCGATATAATAAGTATCACCAACAGAATGACCAAAGCTGACCTCATCTTGATTAGTTGCGGTAGAATCATCTCCGATAGCAACACTAGAACTTCCTAAGGAGGCAGCCCGTATTCCTAAAGCAATAGAATGGTCTCCTAAAGTATAGGCATGGCCTAAGGCTATGGAATAAGAACCTTTAGCAGTGCTTTGGATTGCTAAAGCACCATCCCCCATTGCGTATGAAGATAGACCGATAGCGACACTATGCTCTTTTTGTGCAGTCGCACCGCTACCTAAGGCGATTGCACCATCCTCAGAAGCGGTTGAGTTAGCACCTATGGAAATAGCATTTATTTTAGAAGCAGTGGCACTACTTCCTAGTGCAATGGTCCAAGCGGCTGTAGCCTTTGCATTATTGCCTATAGCGGTACTAGTCGTTGCTGTAGCCTGTGCATCATCGCCTATAGCAGTACTACCTGATCCTGTAGCCTGTGCACTATCGCCCAGAGCAGTACTACCTGATTCTGTAGCCTGTGCACTACCGCCTATAGCGGTAGACGTAACGGCAGATGCAGTAGCGTTTGTTCCTAGTACAGTTCCTTGAGCACCTGCGGCAGCTGGGGTCACCTCTTGGGTATTTGTCGTATCTTCTGTGGCAATATCTGTTGCTGTGGTTTTTGTAGCTTTTACAGGAGTAGCACTAGCAAAGGCCGTGGAAATAGAGCCAGTAAATCCAACGAGCATGGCTGCTGCAACATAAGCAGCTTGTTTTTTACTGAATTTCATAAAAGTACCTTCTTTCGTTACAAATACTGAAATATGTGGAAAAGAAAGAATTGGTTCTGTTGCCATATATTCCAGTACCGTGACAAAGAATGGTGAAATATATGACAGCAGCATGTTCCCTGCGGCCCTCCTTTCGTTATGTAGTTGTAGGGATTTTCGCAAGGAACATACCATGTCATATACGGATTATTTCGCCTGGAGCTGTTTCAGTTCCGGTTCATATTCCTTTAAGGTATCTTCACTTACGTGTTTTCCCTGTTGTAATGCTTTATATATGGTTTCGGCTGCTTCATACCGGGTAATGGTACGGTCGCCTTTAAAGGTGCCGTCCGGGTAGCCCTGCATGATGCCGCTACCTGCTACATGATCGACGGCGTCTTTTGCCCAATGGTCACTAGGGACATCGGGCATGGATTTAATATTGGTGAGGTTTACCATGTTCACGAGGCCTTGGATAGCTTTTTCCATGCCATTAACCTTAGCAAGCAAGGCTTTGATGGTTTCCTGGTCTTCTTGGACTTGTTTTGCAAGTTCCGTACGGCTCCGGCCGGCCGTGCCTTGGCCAATCTTGAAGCTGACGCCGGCACTGAGCATCTTTTCACCGTTTACGGTGCCGGAAAGGTTGAACATGGTGTTTTCATTTGGGCGATAAAAGGCGCCGAGCGCAACGGCATTCGTGCCTTTATAATTACCGTAACCTGCGGTTACATCCCATTTGGCATCGCTGTCAAAGTCGAGGGGATGAAGGCCGGCAAGGGCAGCCGCACCAGCGCCGACTTTATTGACACGCCCATTAACGTCGCTAAACTTACTGCTGATGGACTGGCCGCCAAGATAGAAGTCTTGGGCACTGATTGTACCGTCAACGGCAAGATTCTTATCCATGTGCACATCATCATGGAAGGTTGCTTTCCCGAAGGTTTCGGTGCTGCCAGCAAAAGTGGTATTACCACCAACTGCCAGGTCTTTATCGACAGAGAGACTGCCATGGTAGGTACCATTGCCATCGACAATGCTGTTACCCGTTACGCGGCTGTCTCCGTTTGTTGTGAGATTGCCTTGTACCATCGTGCCTATGCCGTCGATGACGGCAACGTAATCCTTGCCGTTTTTGAGGCCGGCTACGCCGTTATTAATGACGAGAGACGAATCGCCTTTGGTGATTGTCGTACCGTCTGTATTAGACTGGATAGTGGAATCGCCGTTTGTGGCGGTGAATGCACCGTTAATATGGGTATCTTTTAACGTGGACGTGTCTTTTACGATAAGGTCTTTGCCGACGACCTGGCTTCCTTGTACGGACTGGTTGCCCAGGACGACCTGGTCTTTTTCAACGGTCTGATTCCCTTTAATATCGCTGTCTCCATTGACGGTCTGCTGGCCGTCAATGACGGCATTACCCTGGATATGGGCGTTGCCGCCGACGGTGAGGTCTTTATCAATGGCTTGGCTGCCGTTTACGTGGGTATCTCCTGTAACGGTAAGGGTGCCATCGATTGTGGTGTCCTTCAGGTTCGTTTTACCTTCTACAGTGAGATTGTTATGCATCGTAACGTCACGGTCAAAGGTAGCATCAGCTTTGAAGTGAGACGGGCCGTAGAAATTAGATTCTCCGGAGACGTCTAAATTACCGCCGACACTGGCATTCTGGTTGATGGTGAACTGGTTCTTGCTGGACGAGAAGCCCGGGCCATAGACATGGTCATCTGTGACTTTGAAGGCACCGTTCCCGGCAGAGAAATCACCTTTTACGGTCGCATTGCCATTGACGGTCTGGTTCTTATCGATGGTCTGGCTGCCAGTGATGTGCTGATCGCCATTGACATCTTGATTACCGTTGATGGTTTGGCCGTTGTTGACTGTTTGATGGCCATCGACCGTGGCATCGCCCTTAATCTGGGCATTCCCGTTGACTGTGAGGTCTTTACCGACTGTAGTGTTCCCATCGAGAGTAGAATCGCCTGTGACATGGAGCGTATCGGTTGTAGTGCCGCCTGTTACGGATTGGCCGCCTGTTACAGTCTGATGCCCAATAACTGTTTGGTCTCCTTTGATAGTGGAGGAACCATTGACGGTTTGATTGCCGTCGATTTGAGCGTCGCCTTTGACGTGGATATTCTTATCGAAGGTAGCGTCATCTTTGACTTCCTGCGTGCCGTCTACGACTTGATTGCCATGGATAGCAGAGTTACCATCTACGGTTTGGTTCCCATGGGTAACAGAATTTCCGTCTGTAATGTTGTTTCCATGGGTGAGAGAATCACCGGTTATGGTGGAATTACCATCCACGGTAGCATTCCCATGGGTAATGCTGTTGCCATTGGTCGTAAAATTACCGTTCACTTGCTGATTCCCTTCAATAGAGGAATTGCCGGTCACGGTTTGATTCCCGCCGATATGGGCATCGCCGGTAACATCTAAAGAACCATTGACATGGGTATCATGTAAATTAGAGGTTCCATCTACGGTCTGATTGCCTTTGATGTGGCTGTCTTTGTCGACCGTTTGATTGCCGTTGACCGTGCTGTCACCTTTTATGGTAGAGCTCCCATCAACTGTTTGGTTTCCGGTGACATGCTGTGTATCGACAGTCTGGCCGCCGGTAACGGTTTGGCCGCCTGTGATGGTCTGGCCACCGGTTATAGTGGAGGAGCCATCAACCGTTTGGTTTCCGGTAACATGCTGCGTATCTACCGTTTGGCCACCGGTAACGGTTTGACCACCCGTAACGGTCTGCTGTTTATCGATGGTTTGATTGCCTTTGATATGGCTGTCGCCATCGACTTCTTGATTTCCTTTTACCGTAGAGGAGCCGTCTGTTACGGTATTGCCGGTCACGTGTTGGTTTCCATTGACCGTGTTATCTCCATTGGTCGTAGTATTGCCATTTATGATTTGATTACCGTTTACAATCTGGCCTTTGTTGACTGTCTGGGAACCATCAATGGTTTGGTCGCCTTTGATGTGGCTGTTCTTATCTACCGTTTGGCTGCCGTTGACTGTCGCATCCCCTTTGACGGTGGAAGTACCGTCTACGGTTTGATTCCCAGTCACGTGCTGCGTATCGACAGTCTGGCCACCGGTGATGGTTTGGCCGCCAGTAACGGTGGAAGAACCATCCGTTGTGGTATTACCTGTGACATGCTGATTGCCGTTTACGGTCTGATTTCCCTCAACGGTGGTATCGTGAAGAGTTATATTTCCATTGACCGTTAAGTCTTTACCAACGGTGGTCGAACCATTCACTTGCTGATCCCCTGTAACCGTCTGATGGTCGACGGTTTGACCGCCTGTGACATTCTGCCCGCCAGTTACGGTGGAAGAACCATCAACAGTTTGGTTGCCTGTGATATGCTGGTTGCCATTAACTGTCGTATTATGGAGATTGGTGTCACCGCCAACCGTAAGATTCTGGTCGATTGTGGTGCTGCCGGTGGTATGGTTATCTCCGTTGATGGTCGTATTATGAAGATTTGTTTCGCCATTGACCGTTAAGTCTTTGTTGACAGTTGTACTGCCGTTTACGGTCTGGTCGCCAGTTACGGTTTGATTTTTGTTAATCGTCTGGTTTCCATTGACTGTTTGGTCTCCTTCCACCTTATTAATCATGTTCTGGATGACTTGCTTTTGGTCATCCGTTAACTCCCCAGAAGAGGAAGCGCCTCCGAGAATGGATTTTGCAATACCCAAATCCACATAACGATCAGCTGCACCAGATGACATCTCTTTATCAAAATAATAAAGATGACCAGACTTGAGGCCTAAATCTGTCTTCTCTGTCGGGGTATAATATAAAAATGTTTCATGATAGATGTTACCCGAGTCATGTTCTGGTACTGAATATTCCCCAAAACGAAGTATTTGTTCTTTTGAAAAATCAAACTCTGAAACACTAGCAAAACTAGTAAGTAAAAACGGATTAAGAAGGCAGGATAATACCAACGTAGATAATCCAACTTTTTGAATTAACTCTTTATTTGTTGCCGAACATATATTTTTATGGGGGGGGTGAAAGTAAATTTCATTATGAAAACTTCCTTTCTAAAGATAAGACATTAAGACGTATGGGCAGGAGCTGGTTCCTGTGCATACAAGGGTTTTAGCTTGTCCCATTCAGCTTCAGCGTCTTTATATATCAGCCACTCTTTGATGAATTCATCACGCTGGCCTTGGCTGATGATTTTATTCATCTGGAGCTGATCCGTTTTAGCCGTGGCCGTGACAAAGGGGGCTTCGCTTGGCCTAAGGGCCAGGCGAAAGACGCGGTTGCCTTTCTGGGAGCAATAATAGTAATCCTGCCTCGGTGTCATGTGGGCAATGATATCTATCTGCCGTTCATTGCAGCCAAAGGTATGGTAGAGCTGTCTATTCGTTTCGTTATTGGCGTTGATGTTCGGCAAATAAATCTTATTTAAGCACTGGTCATTGACGGTATTTAAGAGGTCGCCTTTAGCGGCGATATCACTCAGGTTCTGTGTCGCAATCCAGATACTTGTATTTTGCTTACGCATGACTTTAAAGTATTCCCGGAGCTTATCTCGGAAGGCATCGTTATCGAGGAACAGCCAGCATTCATCGAGAACGATGATGGACGGGCCGTCGGCTTTGGCAATCTTCTTTTCGATGATATGGAAGAGATAGCTTAAGGTGCTGGGCACGATAGTCGGCGTATTCATGAGGCTTTCCATTTCATACACCTGCCAGCGGCCGTTCCCGGTCTTTTCCTGGTTATTATCGAAGAGTTTGCCGTACGTGCCCTGGATGGTGAGGTCTGTCAAGGCCTGTTTTAATTCCATGGACTGGACCATCGTGACGTAGTTGCTTAGGGTGCGGCGCTGCGGGGAAAGGGTCGAGAGGCTTTTCAAGGCATCCCAGAGGAGGCCTTCTTCCTTCGGCCCAATCTTAGCGTTACGCTGCAAGAGGTAACTGATGAGCCAGTCCCGGGCCCACTTGCGTTCACTGTCTTCATCGATGTGCGCCAAGGGTTGGAAACTGAGGTCTTCATTGCCTTCCGCGGCAATGTTATAAAAGCTGCCGTCCACGGCCAGGGTGAGCGCCCGGCTGGAGGCGCCCTTATCGAAGATGAAGACGTTAGAATGCGGGTACTTTAAAAAATGGGCCTCTAAGGTATTGAGAAGTACGGATTTACCGGAGCCGGACGGCCCTACGATCATCGTATGGCCGATATCGCCGACATGGAGATTCAGACGGAACGGCGTATAGCCGCTCGAGTCTGTGTATAAGAGACTTGGCCCCTTAAGGTACGCATTTTTGTCATCACCCGACCACATGGCCGTAATGGGGGCCAAATGACAAAAATTTAAGCTGTTGACGATAGGCCGCCGGATGTTGCAAAGGTAGCAGCCGGGGAGGGAGCCTCTATAGGCTTCGAGGCTGTTATCGGACTCGATATAGCCCGTAAAGCCCATGGAGTTGATGACGTCAAGGACACGGTTGGCTTTTTCGTTGCACCGGTCCCGGTTTTCATCCATGACCTGGACAGTCATGGTGTAATAGCCATAGGCCACGGCGTCGTGGCCCAGCTCCATGAGGGCGGCATCGGCATCGTCTTTATTGGAGACTGCTGTCTGGTTGATGGCGTTATCCATTTCCGTTTTGGTAATGGCTTCACGGATCTGTGTCCAGAGCCCCTTGATTTGCTGGTTCCAGCGCTGCTGGTAGTTATTAAGCTCTTTTTCGGCATCGAGCTTACTCATGCAGATATAGCGGCTCGTCCAGCGATACTCGATATTTAAGGCATTGAGGGCGTCGAAGACACCGGGCGACGAGACGGCAGGGAAGTTTAAAATCGTCACGATTTTCATATATTTCTTGCCAAGCTTCGGTTCCCGGCCGCCCAGGAGCGGACTGTCCGTGACGTACTCTAAGATATACCGCTGGTTATTGACCTTGACGGGAAAGCGCTTATCCGAGACGAGGCTGTGCAGGTACGTGACCGTTTCTTCCGCGTTTAAGTACTGAATGTCCTTAAAACTATGGGAGAGCATGGTCGCTACCTGCTGCACACGGTTGCGGAAGGCATCAAGATACTCGAAGTAAATCTTAAGGTTCTGCTGGTCGATTTTTTTCTTATCTTTCGCGGCGCCTTCAGAGAGAAAGGCATTTAAGAATTTCTGGCGCAAGAACGGCGGCGGTGCCTGATAAAACGTAAAGTAATATTCCGTTTCATAGTGCGCCTGGCTGCCATAATAGTCACGGCGTTCGTCTTCCATTTGCTGGAGTAGCGGCGACGGCATCTCCGCGGCGTTATAGTCTGTAGACAGGTGCCGCTGCGCTTCAAAGTAGAGCGTAAAGCCCGTCGGGAGCATCTTCAGCACTGTATTGAGCTGCTGGTTATACTGCATGAGTTCCAGTTTGGTAGCGCTGTCCATATCGGGGCCGCGGAATTTCATGACCGCAAAGACGCTGTAGTCTGTGCAGTACACCAAATGGATACCGTCTTCTAGATCCGGGTCGACGGCGACCCAGGGCACCATATATTCCATATGGGGCCGCTCAGTATAGATGCCGACTTTATTGCTGTACGCGGCCAGCGGGATAGGCCGTTTCTTTTGGCTGCGTTTGAGGCCAAACACGGTATCACCTCCTTAAAGATGAAAACAGTAGATAAAGTAGTATTAAAATATAAGTAAGTACAGGTAAATATAGGTAAAATACTATTACATTACATGTACTTAGGGGTAATAATAGGATTTATAGTTCTTAGCCCGCCAGAAGACTTCATGGAACTGCGGGTCCTGCTGCCCTAAATAGCGGAATAAGAAATGGGCGAGGACGCAGAGGATGGGGACGATAAACGTCTTTAATAAGAGGCCGCCAAAGACCCCGGTGATGACTTCGGCAAGCAGGATATTCCGCGGCACGCCGGCCCAGTACATCGTGCCGGTCAGGCTTCTATGGATTGGGATTTCATACCCTTCCGGGAGTTCTTCTTTTGCCATAGGCCCTCCTTAGAGACCGGAAATCGTCAGCCCGCCGGCAGCAGAACTGCTGAGCATATCCATGAAGCCCGGTGCAAAGAGGCAGATGGAAATGGCAAAGATGAGGAGAATGAATTTCTGGGTCCCTGCGCCGCCATGGCCGGCAAAAAGGGCAACGGCCGCGCCGACGATACCGAGGACACCGAGCATCATCGGGACCGGGCCGGAAAGCTGTTCCGTCAAGGAACGCAGGAATTTAGTCCAAGGCTATTGTGCTTTGTCTCCTAAGCCTTCTCCAACTCCTAAATCACCGACAGAGGCAGCAAAGCTGGAAAGGACGCTGTTCGTAGAGAAAAGGACGACCAAAAAGGCTACTTTTTGACAATACGAGGCATGCCATTTTTCGGATTGTTTGTGGATAAACGTGGAAAGAATACGGCGTTTCATTCATAAGACTCCTTTACTATGGATTTATTTAGAATGTTTTGTTTTATCTACGATATGATGAAGGACGTACTGGTGCCGTTCTTCGTCATACCGTTCGACGGCGATGATATCGTTGACCTTACGCCCCCGTTTGCCCTGGCCTAAATCGGTATGGACGATGGAGATGACCACGTCGATGGCTTCGCCGATGAGGCCGTGCAAATCGCCGGCGGCGTACGGGTCTTCTTTGGCGAGGAAGTTGATACGTGTCAGGCCTTCTTCAGCACCGTTGGCATGGACCGTGCAGGCCCCGCCTTCATGGCCCGTGTTCCAGGCCTTGAGCATGGTATAAGCGGCGCCGTCCCGGACTTCGCCGACGACGATACGGTCCGGCGAGCGGCGCATACAGTCCATCAACAGGCGTGTCATATTAAAGCGGACGCCCTGGCTGTTCGTTTCCTGCATGGTATACATGGGCGAGTAATCGTCTGCCGGGCACTGTAATTCCGGCGTATCCTCCAGCGAAATGATCCGGTGATACGGGCTGATCTGGGCGATGGCGTTTAGGATGGCATTGAGGAAGGTCGTCTTTCCCGTGCCCGTGCCGCCGACGATGAGGATATTTTTCCGGGCGGCAATGGCGCGCTCGATATAGGCCTTATAAAAGGGAGAGAGCGTACCGTTTTGGACGTACTCTGCGAGGGTAAAGATTTTCGTCGCCCGCATGCGGATATTGAACTGCGGGTTCGTGACGACCGGCGGCAGCTCCCCCTGGAAACGTGCGCCGTAGCCTTTGAGTTCCGTTGAGACCGACGGGATATCGGCGGTCGCGATTTTTCCGTTCTGCCCGGCAATGAAGCTGATAGCGGCGGCAATCCGTTCCGGCGGGAGGTAGATATCCGTCTTGACTTTACCGTCCAGGTATGACTGGTAACGGATATAGCCGTCGTCATTGACGTAGATTTCCGTAATATCCGGCCGGTGCAGGAGCGCTACCACGCCGGGCCCCAGGCTTTCCTCGACGGGCGGGTTCGACATGGCCATGGCCTGTACTGTAGGCTGCGTAGTATCACCTCATTTCCGGTGCCGCCGCATACGAGACGGCGCCTTCATTCGGCGTGCCCGGCTGCATCCCGGAAGCATCCTGGCCTGGTTCCGGGTCTTCTGCTGCGGGCAGTTTCGGCGATTCCTGCATGAAGTCCGTATACCGTTTGGTATAGCGGTTGATCATCTCGGTCCGCTGCGCTTCATCGCTGCCGGAGAGGATATCGTTGGCCTCTAAGGCGAGCCCGATGAGGAGGGCCATATAGTCGATTGGGAACTTCGTTTGCTTCAAGGCCTTAATGAGGAGCGTATACTGCTCGTTTTCAATAAGGCTCGCCAGGTTCTTTTCGTCCTGTTTGAGCTTCAGCTGCTGCTGTTGGTACGCCCGGCGCTGCCGGTCGCTCCGTTTCTGGAGTTCTGCCTTTTGCCGTAAGAGGCGGTCCAGATCACGGGTTGAAATGAGAGCCATAGGCATCACCCCCTTTACTAAGATTGGTTATGAAAGCGGCTTCAGGACGGCCGCTTTTTTGGCGGCAATACGGGCCTGCCGTTTCGGGTTTTGATTGATTTCCTTCGCTGTCGGGCCGCTCCGGATGACGTCCGAGACATAGGGTGCGTCGCGGAGCTTAGAAAGGAAGTACCCCTGCTGGTAGTACTTGATCTTTTCCGTCTTCACCGGCGGCTTATCCTGGACGAGGATGATTTCCTCATCGCCCAGGCGTTTGGCTTCGTCCCCGGTCATGAGGGGGCGGGCCGTAGCGCTGTAGGAATAGTTCTTCTTCATAAAGCCGCTCTCGGACGTGCTCTTGACGAGGATCGTCTCGTTTCCGAGCATCTTTTCGACGTACTGCGCCGTGTCGTTTTCATTCGGGCTGTAATAGATCTGGAGGCCGCAGTTCATAAGGATGAGGTTATCCTTCCCGTAGACTTCAAAGAGCTGGGGCAGGCCCTGCATGATTAAAAAGGCCTTCATGCCGTAGCCTGCGATATACGCGAGGGTCCCGGCAAAGCTTTGGAGGTTCCCGAGGGCGGCAAATTCGTCCATGAGAAAGAGGCAGCGGTGCTTATAGACGTTCTTGCAGCGCCCGGCTTTATATTCGCCGAGCTTGACCGTATGGTGGCGCACCATCATCTCGAAGAAGAGGCGGAAGATAGGCGCCAGGCGCAGCAGGTCCGACGGCGGCGTGATGAGGTACAAGGACACGGGCTTTTTGGCGTTCATGACGTCATCGATACAAAAGTCCGAGACCCTCGTATTGCTCGTCAGGACCGGGTCGAGGTACTCCTTCAGGGCCGTATTGGCCGTACTGACGATGGAGCCTAATTCGTTATCCGGTTTCTTCGCGATTTCAATGAATGCCTTATTGATGATGGGATGCGTATACGGTGCCTCGCTCTCTGCGCCGTTCGGGAAATCATCGGGGTACATGGCCCAAAGATCCTTAGGGTCGAAGTGGCGCTGGACGTAGGCGCCTTGGTCCGTATCCCATTCGGTGATATCGATGCCGCCGGGCGGCACGTGGTCATAATTCTGGAGGCCCTGGATGGCCGACACAAAGTCCTGGACGGAGATTTCGTCCGGGTCGATCGTCCCGTCCTCATCGACGGTCGGCGCGGCCGCGGATTTCAGGAAGCTTGCCACGCTGTAGAGGTTCGGTTCATGGGGGTAATGGTCCGGGTCCGCGTAGTGTGCATACTTTAAATGGAGGATGACCGCGAAGATGACGTTCCCGGCGTTCGCGATCCAGTGGTCGGCATTCTTTTTGCCTTCGTAGTTGGCAAGGACCGCCCCCAGGTTCTGGGCCATACTGACTTCCGTCGGCGTGCCGATATGGATCTCATCCAAGGGGTTCCAGCGGGCGCTGGAACCGTCATCGGACGTGGGCTCGAACTTAATGACCGTCTGGCCCATACGCTTGCGGTAGCCGGCCGTGATGCCCCAGTTTTCGCTCTTGATATCATTGACGATGACCGACTCGCGCCAGCCCCCAAGGAGGGTCGGCACGATGAGGCCGACGCCTTTACCCGAACGGGTCGGGGCCACGACGGCGACGTGGCGGTTGCTGTTATCCCGCAGGTACGTATGGGAGAGCTGTGCATACCACGAGGCATAGCTCTTAAAGAGGCGGCTGTAGATACCGGGCAGTGACCAGGGAGACGCCTGATAGGACGGCGGGTCCTTGATAAAAGCCTGGGCTTTTGCTAAGGCCTTTAATAAGGGCTTTCGCTGCGGCGCCCGGTCCGGGAGCGCCGCCAGCTCGATATCAAGCTTAGCGGCCCGTTTCATTTCCCGGTCGACCCGTTTATCCCGCCGTTCGTTCCAGGCGATTTCGGCCATGTTGTTGCTTTCCGTCTTCTTATGCTCCAGGTACTTTAAGAGGGCATAGAGCTTTTGCTTGAACGGGCCGTCATACATACCGATGACGATGCCCGAGCTTGCGATGAGTTCCATGTTCTTTACGTCGCTGTGGGTGGCCCAATGGGCCGTGCCATGGCTCGTGAGCTGCTCTTTCGGTTTACAGAAAAAGAGCAAGAGAATCGTTAGGAACAAACCGCCCATGAGGTAGATGGGAAAGGTCGAAAAGAGGCCCGGCGCATAGATGTGATACTGCTGGTACCACGTGAAGATTTTCCACGGGAGATAGATGCTCGACGGGCCGCTGCCAAGGAGCGGTTCCCCGAGGAAAAAGATGTTATATTCTACGGTCTGCGCAAAGTGTTGGGTTGCCAGCCAAAGCCCGCCCCAAAAGGGGATGGTGCAGACGAAGAAGAGGACGACCCTAGCCATCGTATGCGCGGATCAAAATGTCTTGGTTGATGAAGACACTGAATTCGACGCCCGGGCGGATGGTGACGGTCGGGGCGATGCTGGCATCCCGGCGGATGAGTTCATCTGCCGTATCGAGAATCTGCGAGACTGCGCCGGAGACGGCTTCCTGGCCGGGGCTTCGCGTATCCGTGCCGGACGTGCTGCCCGTTGCGCTCTGCGCGGCGGCCGCGATCAGGCCGGTCATGATACCCGTCTTAAATAAGGTGCTGCTATGCTGCGTGTACTGGTCCTGGAGGCCCAGCATGCCCGCCCCGTCGATGGCGTTCTGGTTCGGCAGTTCTAAAGACGCGCCGTCGGGGAGGATGATGCGCGTAAAGGTCACGCCGATACGCTTGTTCCCGCGGCTCCCGGCCCCGCCGTAGGTGCCGATCAAGCGGCTGCCCTGCGGGATGAGGAGATGGGTCCCGGTTTCGCTGTCATAGATGTTCTGCCGGACCTGGGCGACGACATCGCCGTTCGGGCTGTCACTGGTGATGCCCGTCAGGAGCGTGGCCTGGATGACTGAGCCGGCCTGGAGGGCGTATTCACTGCCGGCCGGTTCCTCTTCGCCATAGCCGTAGTCATCGCGGCTGGCGGTGACGGTGACGTTCGGGGTTGCGGCCGACGCCGGCTGCGTGCCCGTGACGGCCTGCGTGACGGCCTGGGCAATCTTAAAGGCAATGCCGCTGTTCATGGCTTCATGTTCGGCTTTTAACGCTTCGTCCCAGGCCTTATCTACCGCGGTTTCGCGCGTCACGCTGACACGGGCCTGCGGGGCACTGCTGCCGCCGCCGGAACTCGGGCGGGAACTGCTGGAAGAACTGCCGGACGAGGCGGTCTGCCGCGGGGCGCTTTGGTACGTCGTGCGCGCCGCCGACGGGGTCGAAGCGTTCTGCCGGGCTGCGGTCTGTTGCGGTGTCTGGTACGTCGCATGGACAGGCTGGCCGTTCGGCGTCTGGCTCTTGATGGCACCGCCGCGCTGGTTCTTATCCTGGTATTTGGCGATATCGCTGTAACTATTGGGCAGGTTATTGCCGTCCAGGGTATTAGTGGACACGTTTTGCGAAAGCTTTTGCTGGTCTTTCGGCTCTTTGGGCGTATCCGGCGAGAGGGCGTTATAGGCCATGGCCGCGGCCCCGAGGAAGATGACGGCACCGCCGGCGATGAGGATTTGCTTCTTCCGGAGCTGCTTGGCCTGGCTGGCCTCATCGACTTCGTCTTCTGCCATTTCGATGCCGGCACTGTCGTAGTCGACGTCTTCCGGGAAATCTTCCTTGGTCCGGCCGTCCGCGGCATACGACGTATACGGGTCATAGGCCTCGTCCGGGTCTTCCTGGCGGAGCAGTTTACGTTTCATGCGGAGGGATTTTTCTTTCAGCTCTTCCGCCTTTTCTTTCAGGCTGTCTAAGTTCATTTCGTATCCCTGCCTCCTTGGTAAGATGTATCGGCCGACACGATATCGAGCCACGTCTTCGGGCCGAAGAAGAGGCGGGCCTTCGTAAAGACGCGGTCGGCGATGATAAAGCCGTTCTTGATCCGGTAGTTCACCAGCTCGATTTTGTTGTCTTTGACGTTATAAAGGACCGGCATATCATACTTATTAGACGGGCGGATCTTGATATACGTCCGCGTGCCGTCGTCAAAGATTTCGAGCGGCTCCATATCCTTCGTGACATCGCCGTGGTCTTTCAGCGTATACTTCCGGTTGATATCCTTTGGGACGTAGCCCGTGCCGTCTTTTTCCATATAGAGGTCGAAGTATTCTTTTTCGGCCTTATCTTTCCACGGCAGGGGATGGTCAAGCATGGCCTGCATGGACGTTGTTTCAGGGAAGGAGAACTGCACGATCGGCGTATAGTTGCTCGTGACGGAGACGAGGTAGAGGCGGTAGCTGTGCTGGTCCGTGTTGACGATCATATTCGTCTGGATGCCCGGGGCCAGGGGCTTAAGGTAGAGATGGGCCGTACCGTCTACCGTCGCCTGGTCGATGAGCCAGCGTTTCGTATCGCCGGCACCGATGTAGGTGATGGTCTCGCCTTTCTTAAAGGCCACATCGGAAAGAAAGCCCATCTGGACGTTGACCTGGAAGAGTGAATCCGGTTTGTACTCGTAGACGACTTTCGCTGCGGCGTTATTGCCGTCGCTCGTAAAATACGTCGATTTATCTGCCGCGAACGTACCGCCTGTGCATATGGCGGTCGACAGGAGCGTCAGCACGAGCAGCTTAGAACAAATTGATGTATTACTGGCCATGTGACGCACCTCCCGGCTGGGTTGTGACAGGTTTAGCGGCGCTTTCGGATTCTACCGAAAGCGTCAGGTCGGTAATCTTTAAGCCCAAGGGATTGATGAGGAGTTCTTTTTCATCGCTCGGCGGGTCGATGCCGACCTGGATTAATGCGACATAATTGATCTGTTTATCCGATATGCCGCCGGACAAACTAAAGTCCTGTTCGCTCCACCGGATCTGGTACGTATTTTTAGAGCCCGGTTGGAGCTGGATGCTTTTTAATTGTGGGATGACCGTAGCGTGTCCGAGTTTGGCCGCAGGGTTGGATTTCTGGATGAGGCCGCTGTACTTTTTCGCGGCTTCCGTGGTCATATAATGTTGGGCGTGGTCGATTTGCTGCTTAAAGGCCACCGGGTCCATGGGCACGCCGCGGACGTCCATGATCCACTGCATGAGAAAATGCTTGACTTCTGCTTCCTGGGGCGAGTAATTCGTCGCTTTTAGCTGTCCGCCGGTCTCGACGGCACCGGTCGCGTTATCGACCCGGACGACGTACGTCTTATAGTTAAAGGTCGTCGCAATGAGGACGACGGCCAGGACGCAGACGGTGATGATGAGTAAACACCAGTTGCGCTGCTTCTTGGCGGTGTCTCGTTGGTAGCCGAGGTTCTGCAAGTCGCTCCGAAAGACGCCGAGGGCGCCGTTATCAAAGGGATTGGTTGCTTTTCCGGCTGGCGGGACGCTGTGATGTGGGTCCAAGGGGAACACCTCCTTCTAAATTTATAACTAAAATAGCAGAAAATATTACTGATGTAAATAGCAATAAATGGCTTAATAAAGCAACTTAATAAGCATATATGATATAAAAGCAGAGAAAAATATAACTAAAAATATTGCAAATTGAAATATTTATGTTACAATAAAATTATCAATCTCGAATGGTTAAAAGAAGGGGATGCGCATTTACCCAAATGTCTCCAACATTGGGGATGCGCCGCCAGGAAACCTGCCGGATAGGCCTGCTTCGCCGGGCGCCTGCGGCGGTGTCCGCAAGCGGACAGAAACCCCGGAAAAATTTAAATTATAAAATTTTTCTAAAATACCACAGTAAAAAGGAGAGACGGACATGGCCCTGTACTATTTCTCGAATCTGCCCCATGCGACGCGTCCGGACGGGACGAAAGTCGACACGAAAGCCCATTTCGACTATCTTAGCCGGCAGGGGCAGTATGCCCGCATGAAAGACAGAGAAGAAGATTTAGTCTACACGTCTTCCGGGAACATGCCGGCCTGGGCCAAAGAACCGGGCGATTTCTGGCAGGCTGCTGAAGAAGGCCGACAAAAAGGCGGCCGGGCGTACCGGGAAATCCGCTTAGGCCTCCAGGAAGAACTGTCTTTAGAAGACAACATTGCCTTAGTCGAAGCGTTCTTACAGGAAAGCGACATCAAAGACAGCCATGCCTACTCCTATGCCATCCACGACAAAACGGCGGCCTTTGACAAAGACCACCGTAATATCCACGTGCATATCATGTTTAATGAAAAGATACAGGAAAAAGACCGCCCCTTAGGACGGTCGGAATATTTCCAGCATTACTATTTAAATAAAGACGGCGTGCCTTCTGCCGGATACAAGGCGTCGCGCTACTATAAGAGCCGCCTTGGCACCATCGAGATGCGCAAGCGCTGGGAACAGCTGGTCAATGCCAAGTTCGAGGAACGGGGCCTGGATGTGCGCGTCTCCGCAGAGAGCTTAAAAACGCAGGCCGAAAAGCTCCGCAAGGAAGGGAAAGAGGCGGAAGCCGAACTCTTAGAACGCGTCCCGGCACCGCATTTAGGGCCGGCCTATAAAGGAAAGGAAGCCATCGCAAAAATACGTTCCTTCATGGAGACCATGCTGCGCCAAAGCGAGCATCCGGAAGAAACGAAGGAAGAGGCCGAGCAGATGGACCAACAGGAGACACTGGAAGACCAGAAGATGCTCCTCTTTGCAACGGACGCGCTCCTTAGGAAAATTACGCAGGAAATCCGGCGGCAGCGGCAAGAACTCCGCCGGCAGGAAGTCCAGGCACTCGAAGCTGCCCGTGCGTCCTATGAAGACGACCGGGAAGCTGAAGAGCTCGCGATGCAGCCCCTCGTGATTACCGTCGATGACGTGGTGCAGCAGATGGTCCAAAAAGTACAGCAGGCACGGGCGGAAGCTGACACGAAGAAACAGGAAAACGACCGCCTGCGCAGCCAACTTATCCCGGAAGCACGTATCCGGGCCGAAGCGATTTTCCGCGTCGTCGGGCCGGAATACCGCAATGCCAAGAAACGCCGGGATTGGCTGAAAGACCGGCTCGAACCCATGAAAAAAGAGTACGTCCGTTTGCGGGACGTACCCTATACAGATGATGAATTGCAACTTTTAGTGCGACACTCGTAATTCATGTACAAGTACCTCAAA
>OIXX01000697.1_pt1 | contig 16959 bp, 20 predicted proteins | sample 1588161 | NCBI WGS metagenome assembly OIXX01 (sample SAMN03283274) | human gut metagenome | biome: human-associated habitat; material: feces | host: Homo sapiens | place: Peru | collected 2012
CTGTATGCGCAGGTGCTCAAGGAGGACCGCGACCTCGCGCTGGTCTCGAGCGACTACCGCCTGATGAACTTCAACACGTCGCTGCTCAAGACCAAGACGACTACCAACACGCAGGGTGTCCAGGCCTTTACCGCCAAGAAGGGTCGCTCGGTCACCACCGTCGGCACGACCGAGGAGATTCTTGGCGCCGGCGTCTCGGCCGAGAAGTTCACCGCGCAGAGCCTACCCTCCGCCGGCGCCCTCATGAAGGAAAACGACATGCCGAGCCTGTTTGACTAGGACGACGGCAGAACCGCCATAAGCTCTCAAAACGTTGGGGCCCGGAGCGCAGTAAATGCTGCGCTCCGGGCCCCACTCGTTGCAACGTAGTCGGAATAATAGAACTCCCCGTTTTTCACTCCTCCAATCCCACGGCACAAGGCATGTTAAGCCATTAGCAAAACTTGCAAAAGTTAGCAAAAGTTGCAAAAATTAGCAAAACTTGCAAAGGAGCTACCATGGAGTACAGCAAGAACCCCTTTACCCCGACGTTCGGAAGCGTCCCTCCTTTTCTAGCGGGTCGCGAGCATATCCTGCGTGACATCAACCGTGGCTTTATCAATGGCCCGGGAGATCCCAACCTGTCGACTATTTTTACTGGCGCAAGGGGAACGGGCAAGACGGCGCTTCTCTCGCTCCTTTCAGAAACGGCGCTTGAACACGACTGGATCGCAGCAAATGTCTCCGCCATGCCAGGCATGCTCGAAGATATTATCGAGCGAACCAAAGAAGCCGCAGATAGCTACCTCTCACAGCCTCATGCGCGCATAAACGGCGTTCAAATTGGTCCAGTGGGCATCGATTGGACATATGCTCAAGAGGCCCAGGGCAACTGGCGCACACGTATGAACAGCATTTTCAGGCAGCTCGAGAAACATGACATCGGGCTTCTCATCACCATCGATGAAGTCACGGTCGATCTTGATGAAATGCTCCAATTTGCCTCTGTCTACCAACATTTTGTACGAGAGGGCAAAAAGGTAGCCCTTCTCATGGCAGGGCTACCCTACAAAGTATCGGCGCTGCTGCGCAACGATTCTGTTTCGTTCCTCAGGCGCTCCCAGTATCATCAGCTGGGACGAATCACTGATGTTGAGATTGCAAATGCCTTCCGCAAAACCATTGAGGCTGGAGGACGCTCAATCACGCCAGAAGCGCTCGAGGATGCTGTGAAGGCCGTCGACGGATTCCCCTACATGATGCAGCTCGTCGGATATCGCACTTGGGATGTTTCGGAGAACTCGCCCCAAATCAGCACATCCGATGTCCAGCAGGGTTCCCTGCTCGCACGCATGGAGCTGCGCGATCGCATTCTCGAAACGACCTATCGAGAGCTTTCCGATAAAGACATTGAGTTTCTGCTCGCGATGCTGCCCGATTCTGGCCCCAGCAGGGTCTCGGAGATAGCCAAGCGCATGGGCGTCGCAAGCAACTACGCAAGCCAGTACAAGCGCCGCCTCCTCGAGGACGGCGTTATCGGGGAACGTGGACGTGGCCTCATCGGCTTCGACATCCCCGCGTTCAGGGAATTCTTGAACGAAAAGGCGTTTTAGCACACCGGAATTGTCCGCTGGAGCATCATTGCATGGCAATCAGCACTCCTCTTGGTAAGGGCGGCACGCATTTCCGCTAGCGCTGATTGCCATGCGCTCTTCTTGTCCTTAGGCCAGCTTGCGAGCGAGCTCGCACACCTCTTTCAACTTGGGCGAGGATGCCATGCTGTCGCGCTCGGTCATGCCGCTAATGGTGACAATGCCCTGGTCCTCCCACTTGCAGTACGCGCAGGCTGACTTGTACATAGCGATCGCCGCATCATAGACGCCCTCGCTGTGGCTATCGAGCAAAAGGGCCGTCTTGGTGAACGGGAATCCCGTGGCACCGAAGGCGTACAGGCGGTCGATGACGGCCTTCTCCTGCGCGGTGATATCGAACCAGTAGATAGGCGAAGCGAAGACGACCATATCGGCGCCTTTCAGCGACTCAATCACGTCGGCCATGTCATCCTTCTGCACACAGGTGCCCTCATGGGTAAAGCAGTACTGGCATCCCAGACAACCAGCGATCTTCTTGCTGGCAACGCGGATGACCTCAACCGTATTGCCGCCCTCACACGCGGTCTCGGCAAACGCCTCGACCATGGCGTCGGTATTGGCGCCCTTACGCGGGCTGCCGCTCAATACAACGATTTTCATAAGAATCCCCCTCCTTCATGCCGCAGGCGCGCAGCATGTTTTTTTGTAACCAAAACGAATGGAGTTAATCAATCGCCTCGTTTCAGCTACTCCCACTCTTTAGAAGGATCGTCGCTGGAGACTTGGCATTAAATCAAGGCACGCCTTATTTCAGATGCTCCCCAAAGAACGCCTTCAGCTTTTCAAACGGAATGACATCCATCTGATCGTAAAGGTCGGTGTGGCTGGCGCCGGGGATAATGAGCAGCTCCTTGTTGTCCTCGGTCAGCTTGCCGTAGGCGGTTTCGCTGAAATAGCGGGAGTGCGCCTTCTCGCCGTGCACCAGCAGCACGGCAGAGCGGATCTCGCCGGCGTACTGCAGAATCGGCATATTCATAAACGACAGCGAGGACGTCACATTCCAGCCGCCGTTGGAGTTCAAGCTGCGGGGATGGTAGCCACGCGGAGTCTTGTAGTAGGCGTAATAGTCCCTCACGAACTGCGGTGCGTCCTCCGGCAGCGGATCGACCACGCCGCCCGCCAGCATCGGTTGTGGAAGGCCACCTTGCTGTGCTCGACCTTGTCGCTTTTGGGGAACACCTTGTCCCATTCTTGCGTCAGATTCAACTGCTCCATGCTTAAGCCTGCCTGCTAGTCGCTTTAAGGTACTCCTCATCACCCACAGGCTCCAGCCACTCGTTGGAGGCATCCTCGCCCGGAACCTCCAACGCCAGATGGGAGAACCAGCTGTCGGGCGCGGCGCCGTGCCAGTGCTTCACCCCCGGGGCGATGTTGACCACGTCGCCAGGGCGCAGCTCCTGTGCCGGCTTGCCCCACTCCTGGTAAAACCCTCGACCGGCCACGCAGACGAGGATCTGCCCGCCGCCGCCTTTGGCGTGATGGACATGCCAGTTGTTGCGGCAGCCAGGCTCAAACGTCACGTTGAAGACGCCGACCTGCTCGGTGGAAAGGGGCGCGAGGTAGCTTTGACCGATAAAGAACTTCGCGAAGGCGTTGTTGGGGGCACCGATGGGGAAAACCATCTCGTTTTGGTGCTGAGCCTTTGCGCCGGCGGCATCGTCGTCCGCCCAGACCTCCTTCGCCATGCGGAAGGCAGCCCACGCCTTGGGCCAACCCGCATAAAACGCTGCGTGCGTAAGGACCTCCGCTATCTCCGCCCTGGTCACGCCGTTGTTCTTTGCGGACGTCAGGTGATATTTGAACGAAGAGTCCGTCAGCCCCTGCGCCATCAGGGCCACCACCGTCACCACGCTGCGGTCGCGCAAGGAGAGCTCGCCCTCCCGGCTCCACACCTCGCCGAACAGCACGTCGTCGTTGAGCTGTGCGAATTTGGGAGCGAACTCCCCCAGGGCATCTCTGCCGGCCCGTCTGCTTAATTGCCATAACCAACTATCCCCCGTCGATGGTTCTGAACGCAAATCAGTTTCCGCATTACGGAACACCCCTTGCACTCCCTGCTTAATCGACGAGAATGAAGGTAATACCTAAACCTGACTTTAGGTCAAGGATTGAATTCGAGATTAATCCGGAGGGGCCATGTACACAATCGGCCAGGTGTCGGAGATGTTCGGCTTGCCAACTTCAACGCTGCGATATTACGACAAGCAGGGATTGTTCCCGGGATTGGAGCGGACGTCCGGCATTCGCCAATTCGGCGACACGGAACTTGAGGCGCTTCGAGTTATCGAATGCCTAAAGAAAGCGGGGATGGAGATCAAGGATATCCGGCGGTTCATGGAATGGTGTGCGGAAGGTCCATCGACATACCCCCAGCGCAAGGCCATGTTCGAGGACCGGAAGGCCCACATGGAGTCGGAGATCGCGAAGATGAACCGCGCACTGGACATGCTGAAGTTCAAATGCTGGTATTACGAGCAGCTGAATCAAGGCGATAACGAGGCTGAGCTGAAGGCCATGATTCCCGACGGCTTGCCGGAAGAGGTCAAAAAGGCCTACGAAAACGCCCACACTCGATAGCGACGTTTGATGTTGAGGGGGCTTCGGCGCGGAGCCGCATTTGGTTAGGAGTGCGAATGCCGTTTCTGCTCCTTGGGCTCTATCCGTGTTTGCTATATCGCCCACAAAGGAATCGCCTGCACCTTATCTGTTAGGGAGTATGGCTCAGGGGTCTGGCAAACGACATGTCCATACCCCACTTCATACCCCGACAGACCCTCGAGGCAACCAAAGTGCTTGATGGCGTCAATTCTGACTGTGGACGATGTCTTGATCTCGACGGGATGGAGAACATGCCCTTCTTGTATCACGAGGTCAATCTCGCGCTTCTTTGCGTCGCGATAGAACCAAACATCTCGTACGTTTCCGCCGGCGTTCATATAACTCTTGAGAACCTCCGACACCGCGAAGGTCTCAAATACGTGCCCCGCGACAGCGCCAACTTGCAGCTGCTCGGGCGTGGTCCACCTAGTCAGGTGGCAAACAAGCCCCGTGTCCATAAAATATAGCTTCGGCGTCTTGGTGAGACTCTTGCCAATGTTTGGACAAAAGGGCTCGATAATGCGAACGATATTTGATGCCTGTAGAACGGATAGCCAGGCCTTCACCGTCTTATGATCAACGTCAATGGCGTTGCCGATGTCCGAGGCGTTGAAGAGCTGGCCAGACCTAGCCGCACATGCAACCATGAAGCTGTAGAACTTTGCCTCGTTCTTAACGTTAATAAGGTCCCGCACATCGCGCTCTAGGTAAGCGGAAACGTAGTCTGAATAAAATGAATCCCAGTCAATAGTGCTGTCCTGCAGCTCCGGCATCGAACCGCGATGAATAATTTCCCAGATGTTTTTATTGGGAGCTTTCTGCGCCACTGCGACCGGAGCGGGAACATAGGGGTGCGCCGTCCCCACATTGCCCATAAGCTCCCTCACACTTAACCCCGGCATTTCGAGAATCCTAATTCTGCCAGCTAATGACTCACTGACACCCTTCATGAGCCGATATGTTTGGGAACCCGTAAGTACGACTTGTCCCTTTTTAGTCGATTGGTCAACAATCCACTTAAGAGGCGAGAACAGCTCGGGGACCCTTTGAACCTCGTCAATGATCAGCGGCAGGGATTTTGATTCGAAAAAGAGCGCAGCGTCCTGCTTGGCGAGCAGGTAATCGCGCGGGTTTTCCATGGATACGTAGCCAAAGGAGCTGCCTAGGTGCTCCCTGAGGACGGTGGTCTTTCCAACTTGCCTTGCGCCAGTCACAAGAACGACCTTGCCCTGCCGTAGCAAGCGATCTATAGAGGATTCAATTTCGCGTTTGATGTACATCAGCATAGCCTCCCGTCTTGGAAGTCATTATCGCAGTTCGTTATATATTATGTCAAATTTGGAAATAATATTCCCAAATTTAGCTATTATTCACAACAGTAATTATTACCTCATAGCCTTTGTTCTTTGTTTTCTTTCCTTCTTGTAGAGTGTAAAGGAAGGATCCATGGCAGGGGCAAAAGAGGGGGTTTTGTTCGCGCGCAACGGCATCGAGAACACTGGCTTTGCGTACGCGTTCTCCCTGATAGAGGGCAAGTACAAGCTGCCAGTTCTGTTCTGCCTGTACCTGGACGGCACGACGCGCTACAACGAGCTCAAACGCAAGCTTGCGCCTGCTACTTACAAGTCGCTCACCTCTGCGCTGAGAGGTCTGGTCGCCGATGGTCTTGTCAAGCGCGTTGAGTACCCCCAGGTACCACCGAAGGTGGAGTACAGCTTGACCGAGCGCGGCTTGTCGCTCATGCCAGTGCTTGATGAGCTCTGTCTTTGGGGCGAGGCCCATCGCGATGACCGGGTTCCTTCGTCCGACTGGTAGGCGAAGGGGGCGACGGAACGTAAATCTTTCAATTGCCTAGAGAAGGATTGGATTGTCTTATTGGCAGGGAGCCGCGCGTGTCGCCCCTCACGCAGATTCAGTCCATGACTTTCTCGAACAGAAAGTCCTCTTCGAAACCGGGGAAAGGGGTCTCGCCCGGCTCCATGGGCGGTATGCGCCGATCGGGATGGCGGCTGTTGTAGAACTAGACTATCTTGAACCCGCACTTGTTGACGTAGAAAGTTTGTCTTTGAGAACGGCCGTGTGGTGCGTGTCGCACTTGCCGGATACGCTACCAAGACCAACCGCAAGCGCCTTAAGAACGCCATCTACGGCGGCAGCAAGCTGCTGTATGCGCAGGTGCTAAAGGAATCACCACCGTCGGCACGACCGAGGAGATTCTTGGCGCCGGCGTCTCGGCCGAGAAGTTCACCGCGCAGAGCCTCCCCTCTGCCGGCGCCCTCATGAAGGAAACCGACATGCCGAGCCTGTTTGACTAACGCCCACGACTTCGTGTCATTTTAGTTTGGCATTATCGCAAAAGGGGGCTGAGTGGCACGCACAATGTCACTCAGCCCCCTTTTACATCCCCGTGCGCGTTTTCGCGGCCAACTCACGGGCAGAAATCTGACCTATTCCTTAGGAAGCAAACAGGCAGATATAGGCACCTTGACGACTAAGATGACGAGCCTATGCTGACACAATCGGCAATACCGTTCATTTAGACGACTCATCTAGGCAGCTCACTGGGCAGTTCATCGCGATTTCTTTACGGTCGCCATACGTCCTGCAATTCTGAGGTTCATATCATAACAACCGTTCCATATGACGCTCGTCAAAAGGAGATAGATATGAAGCTTAAGCACGCGATTGTCACCGTCATGGGTACCGCTTTGATTATGGCACCGGCGGCGATGCCTGCAACGGCGCTCGCCGCACAGGCGGACGCCACCCCGGTGGCCGCCCAGGATGCGCAGAGCGGCTACAATGTCAAGGCGCAGAACGCGACCATCAACGCGAGCCAGCTCAAGGGCAACCTCATGCAGCTCAAGTGGCAGCTCAAGGATCTGATGCTCGTCGAGGCGACCTATAACGGCCGCGACATCAAGGACAGGGTCGACGTCGGCTTCGGCAACAGCGCAGGCGATCTCCAGAACAAGAAGCCCGGAACGTACACGATTCAGTTCTTTGACGGCAACAAGATCGCCGAGGCCAAGCTGACCGTGACCGATTCCGCCAGCGAGGCGGCGCCCGCGCTCACCGCGGACACGGTGTCCTCCACGACGGGCGGTATACTGCTGACCGTCATGGGCCAAGGGATCACGAACGAACAGCATGCCCTGCCCGCCGGCTCCTTCTCCATCGCAGCGGCGCACAAGGGCACCGACGGCGCCTGGTACACCGACGTGACGGTTAACTCGTCCGCAATCGATAAGTACTACCGCCCGCTGGTGCCGCCCGTCGTCCTCGACAAGGTGGCGTGGGACCAGAGCGCCTCGAAGCTGACCGCGACGTTCAAGTGGGATGCCGCCGCACAGCGGTGGACGGTTACGGATCCTGCAAAGGTTACGTTTAAGGTCGCGATCACCAAGAACGGCGTCTTCGAGTTTGCCGAGTCCGCAACCCTTGCCCCCAGCGACGTCAAGGGCCTCAGCACGAACAAGCTCATCGCTCTCATCAAGGAGAAGCTCGTCAAGACCGCCGAGGTCAACGGTAGCTCCGTCGTGAACGACAGCAACTTCCACGTCATGCTTGGCACGCAGCTGACCGACATCCAGAACGGGAAGCCGGGCACCTACCAGATCGGCTTCATGTACGACGGCAACGGTTACAACAACGAACAGGTCGGCTCCGCCACCCTCGTGATCGCCCAGCCCAGCAAGCCCGGCACTACGACACCCGGCACCACAACCCCGAACACCGGCGATAAGACTGAAAAGGGCGATAAAGCCAACGGCGATAAGAACGGCTCACCTAAGAAAGCCAATGTCAAATCTTCCGGTAACAAGACCTCCCAGAAGTCCGGCAAGGACCTCCCCAAAACAGGCGACGCGGGTCTGGGCCTCGCGGGCATCATCTCTGCTGCCGGCGCCTCCCTCGCAGCGCTGGGTATCTTCACCAAGCGCCGCGAACACCAACGCTAATCCCTCAATCATCCGGTAACGAATTCACAGCCGCCTTCCCTATGGGGAGGCGGCTTTTTACCCCTCCCGACGAACAAACCACGGCAGGTACCATAGATAATGAGGGGGACATACGGCCTAGTCCTGGACGCGGTGATAGACAATCGGGTCGTCAAACCCAAAGACGCGCCTACCGTTTACCTCCATGGTCTCAGTCACCTCTAGAGCATCGGCTGAGAATCGCTCAAAAAGATGGAACTTCATAACCGGCGTAAACATCGAGTCCGATCCGCCCTCCCACACGCCGTCGCGTTCACGATAGAGCGCGGGCACAAATTTTCCGGACTCCTTAAGCGAAGCATACTCTGCAGGAACCATGGTGTCATACGAGAGCGTGCGCTTGTCATTGCCTTCCGGCGCATCGTAGGAGGTCAGCAAAACACCTTCCGACTCCTCGGTGAAGAGAAACAAATGGGGTGACGAGGATTTTTTCCCATCGGTCTCGTAATAGCTCTCTTCGATCATGAATACGCCGGGGAAATCTGCCGGTAGGCCTAAAATCTTATCGTTGCATGCGGTGTTGACATGGCGGGCGAAAGGAAACACTTCCCCAGCCGCCTTCTTCGCCTCAAACTGTTCGCGGTTGTCGAAGCGTCCCAACAGTAGGCTCATAAAACTGTCCAGCGTTGACGTTGCCATAGCTATCTCCTTAATCGATGCCATCATCGTTTTGCACTGATACCCATGGGCGCGACGAGGCCGAAGCCACCCCTCCATCCACACGGTTTCTTCAAATGCCGCATATTACACAGTTCGCATACCGCCCACACCACACACTGATTGGGCTGATAAGCCGTTTGCGTGAGAAAATGGAGCCTACGAGATGCCGGAGTACACAAACACGCTTCTGAAACGCGCCAATCTAAACTGACGGGCATTCCCGCATTGTGCGCGACGCCGTGGACTCCCAGTGTAGAATGAAACGAGTTGACGGCTCGAGCGTCGATTGAATAGACCTGGCAAATGACATGGCTTTGTTGTCCGTCATGCAAAGGAGGTACGGCAGTCATGCAATGTGGCAGACGAACGAACGGGTATGTCGCACTATTCGTCTTCGCAGCGCTGGTGGGCCTCCTGGGCCAGACGGTTGTTCCATGGTTGTCCGACCAACTGAACTCGCCCCATCTAGGATTCAGGTTCCTGGCCTCCAACATCGACATCTATCCATTCGTGGTGGTCGCGCTCATAGCATTCAGGAACACGGAGCCCAAAAGGGCGTTCTGGAGGGTTCTGGTTTTCTTTTCCGGCCTGTGCCTGGGCTACTACGGGTACACGGCCGCCCTTGCCGCCTATAGCGCACTTGAGTCCAGGAGCGCGGGCTATCTTGCGAACGTCCTGTCCAGCGCAAAGGACGCGCTCGAGTACATGGCCGTCGCGCTGTGCGCGGGTGCGTGGGGGTTCGCCATGCAGAGGAGCGCGCGCAGGCGCCTCCTGTACGCGGCGATGCTGGTTCCGTTCATAGTGATCACCATGGCGTGCACGTACTCGAACCTCGTCGCCGAGCCTCCCCAGTTGCTCATGGCAGCCGTGGACATCCTCTGCCTGGCTGGAATCTTCCTGTGTTTACCACGCAAGGCGACCTCTGGGTAAGGCGCGGCGTCGGCACGGCTCTTGACGGTCATGGCATCAGAGGTGGATTATGCGATCCGCCATGATTGCTTTAAGGTATTCCTCGTCGTCCACAGGCTCCAACCACTCGCTAGAGGTCTCCTCGCCCGGAACCTCCAGCGCGAGATGGGTTGAGCCCCGGCGACTTGAATCAGCGGTCGTACCGGGGCTAACTGTTTACACTGTAACATGCCATTCGATTTATGGGAGTCTCTACTGGCATCTGCAATCAGCTACCAATCAAGGCGTGCTTTCTCGACATGACACATAAAGCACGCAACAAAACGAGAGCGATGCCATGACAACCCTACTCGTCAAGAGCCGCCTTAAACCAACTCGTAACGCTCGTAGGATGTGTGATAGCCGTCCCAACCACCACGGCCCAGGCGCCAGCGTCGAGGGCAGCGCGGGCATCTTGCGGCGTATGCACATGTCCCTCGCAGATGATAGGCAAATCTGGAAACTCCTCGACGGCCTGGCGCAATAACGGCAGATCGGGTCCTTCGTTCAATGACGTCTCAATCGCAGGTTTATTGTGCGACAGCGTGGTGGAAACCAAGTCGAAGCCCAACTCGTACGCATGGCGAATGTCCTCGATAGTCATGCAATCGGCCATGAGCAACACCCCCTCTTCCTGAAGTGGGTGCACGGACATGGTAATCCTCCATCTAGGATGATTGTCTATTGGGGATGACGTGGATCTTCAAAATAGAATCGAGTGCGAACTCGTGATCGGGATCGCGATGCAGCAGTAGGCCGCCGATCACGTAATCGAGTACAAACAGCACGATAGTGAACGGGCCGAGGACGACTTTCATTATGCATTCCTGGACAAATATCTGAGAAGGTGTGCGGGCGCGACGGTCCCACCGGATGACCCTGAGGCGCAACAGGTGTTCTCCCACGCTCGCCCCAGTTTTCCATGGGACATAGATCGTTGTCTGTAATACGAACAGACTTGCGCACAGAAGCATCAAGCTGCCCTGCGAGGAGGTGGACGTATCGAGGTAGAAAATGTACGCGCATGCGTAGAAAATACTAACGACCCCTGCGCTCACTACATAATCGACCAATAAGGACACAAGTCGGCGTGCGAAGAAAACACTTCCTCCGTCACTGCAGGCGGCAGGCTGCTGGACCCTCTGCGCAGGCTCACTCGGGCGGCGTTTTGCCTTGTTGGCAGACATTTATGCCCTTTCTATCGCGATGGCTGCAGCGCACCGCATCAACGATGTTCGCCATGCGATGCGGATGCAGCCGCTCATTTTACTCGTCTATACCGAGTTCCTCGAGGACGGCGGTCTTGTACAAGATCGCCTTTGCACCAAAGACAGCCTGGATGCCGCCATCGACATCCAAAACTCCGGCAGCACCAAGCTTTTTGAATGCATCGTGATCGACCTTGGCAGGATCTTTCACCCCAACGCGCAAGCGGGTAATGCACGCATCCACATCCTCGATATTCTCGGGACCGCCCAGTGCCTCGACGATCACTTTCGCATCATCGGCAAGGTCGCCTTTGGCAGGAGCCTTCGGCTCTTCAATCGTCGCTGCCTCCTCATCGCGACCGGGTGTCTTGATATCGAATTTGGTAATCAGGAAGCGGAAGGATAGGTAATACAGAGCGAACCACGCAACACCGACCGGGATCTCGAGTAGCCAGTTTGTCTTGGCGTTTCCCTGCATGATGCCAAAGAGGAAGAAATCTATGAAGCCGCCAGAGAACGTATTACCGATTCTGATGTTCAAGATATCGGCGACAAGAAACGATATGCCGTCAAAGAACGAATGCAGCACATACAAAGGTGGGCAAACGAAGAGGAACATATACTCGAGAGGTTCGGTGATGCCGGTCAGAAACGACGTCAGGGCAACACCCAGAAAAAGGCCGGCATATTTCTCGCGGCGCTCCTTGGGCACACAGTGGTACATGGCCAGTGCGGCGGCGGGCAGACCGAACATCATGGTCGCGAAGCGCCCCGCGAAAAAGCGCGTCCCCTCGGTAAACAGGCCGGTGTGATTCGGGTCGGCAAGCTGGGCGAAGAAGATGTTCTGGGCACCAACCACGGAGTGGCCGGCAACGACAGCGGTACCGCCCAGCTCCGTGTACCAGAACATGGGATAGATCATGTGGTGCAAGCCGATGGCCCCACACAGGCGCATGAGGAAGCCATAGAAGAACGTACCGACAACACCGGCAGCAGAGATGACCTCTCCCGCACGAACGAGCAGCTGCTGAAACGGCGGCCAGACGATATAGAACAGGGAACCGACAAAGATCGCTGCCAAGCTCGTAACAATAGGCACGAAACGCGAGCCGCCAAAGAAGCCCAGGACCTGCGGAAGCTGGATGTTCTGGTAGCGGTTGTGCAAGGTGACGGCCACGAGGCTAATGACGAGGGCGCCGATAACGCCGGTATCGATCGCCGCACCGTCAGGGTTAAAAATCGAGAGCAGTGTGGACGAGGTCGCCGTCATGACCAGGTATCCCACGATGCCCGCGAGCGCCGCCACACCCTTGTCGCGGCGGGCAAGACCAATGCAAAGTCCGATGCACAGCAGCATGGGAAGGTTGGCGAACACCACGTTTCCCGCCGCGCTCATGACCTTGAAGGCCGCCTGTAGCCAAGGTACGTTCAACAGGGGGTATGCGGCAATGGTTGCGGAGCTGCTAAATGCGCCGCCGATTCCCAGCAGCAAGCCCGCTGCCGGCAGAATAGCAATCGGCAGCATAAATGCCTTGCCGATCTTTTGCAGTTGCTTAAACATGTATCTCCTCTTTCTCGTGAATCTCTAACCGTGAACGTAGACTGTGACCCTACACATCCCCTCCTCTCCCGGCGTGCTGGCGTGGGCTGCCGTGCACCACGCGCTCGATATGCAAGGCAAGGTACAGACACTCGTCCTCGGGAACAGGGCGGCCATAGGACCGCGCCGTACGCAATGCAATCTCCTTGGCACACTCGTAGGCATCGGGGTACTGTTGCATCACCGTGATTTGCAACTGGCGGTCACGGGACTCGGTGGCGGCATCGGACATATCGGACATGACAACACGCTGAGCGAAGATCTTAAGATGGACCATAAAACGGTAATAGGCAATTGTTGCCTCGTCCAAATCAATATCGAAGTACTCTTTAACGATATCGAGCGCTCCGCGTATGATCTTGGCCATCGTCGTCGCCGTCTGTATGCCCATACCACCCATCTCGGCGTTGACGAGGTGCATGGCGATGAATCCTGTCTCCTCCTGCGGAAGCGTGACGTGGAAGGTGCGGTCGATAAAGGAGATGGCGGTCTGGGCACATTCGAACTCATCGGGGTACACCATACCGATCTCATAGTTCAGGCGGTTATCGAGGGCCTGCCCCGCAAGGGCTCGCTTGACAGCAAAGTGAATATGATCCGTCAGTGCAAGATAGACCCCGTCATCGAGATTCCTGCCGAGACGCAGTTTGGCATGCTCGACAATCGCCCGCGTCGCCTCGAAGTACTCTTCGGGAATAGATGACACCAGTTGGCCCAGCTTGCCGGACAGCTCGGCGACGTGCTGGGTAAACAGGCGCTCTACACTATCCTCGTCAATGAGGTCTCCGCGCTTGCGACCAAACGCAATCCCGCGCCCCATGGCAATGCAGTCGCTACCGCGAGCATCAACCACAACAGCAATATTGTTGTTGAGTACCTTTGCGACCTGCAACATACCCATACAATCCTTCGAACGTCCCGTCCAGAAAAAAGCGACACCGAAAGCGGCCAGCGGCCAACTTTCGGTGTCGCCTGTCATACAGTCACGATCCTCATCAAGTTTTTGACATCATACGTGCCGCATGTGACCCTGTCAACTCCAAACCGGGGGTGTGGGAGCAACGCCTCGCTGGCCATAATTGAGCACGATGCATTGAACCCGAGACCGGGCGCAGCGGCGGGGAGCCTCTCGCGCGGACAATCTGCTCGATCTTGCCGCACCCGTCTTATAGAAGTTCGACAAACGTCTAATAGTACGACATCCGTCGAACAGTCGGGGGCACATACCGCTACAGAAGGCCCACGGAACGGGGTGGCGAGATGGTCGGCGACGGGTTCAAGGCACTCTCCGGCCTCACGCGCCGCCAGGGAGGGCGTCGGGAGGGAGGCCGTAATGGGTGAGAAGGGCGAGCGGCCGGAGCGGGTGTTCCCCGGCAGGACAGACCTGTGATTCATAGCGGCCATGGTGATTGTGGCGGGCGGTTTATCCGCGGCGTGCATTGCGTGCTTCCTGAGCTCGAGTCCCGCGCTCCTATGGGGCTGGCTCGCGCTACTACCCGTCCCGGCCCTCGTGGCCCTGGCCGCCCTGCCCGTCCGCAGCAACCGCCTCGAGCTCTACGGCGACCGCCTCGTCGTCGTGTACGCTGGGACGCGTTCGGTGATACCCTACGCCCACGTGCGGGGCGTCCGGCGCACCAGGACGCTCTGGGCGGGGACGGCCAACTCGCTCGACCGCGTCTACATCGAGGCGCCCTACGACGGCGACGCCATCGTCTCGGTGACCGACAACGACGCCCTCGTGGCGGAGCTGGGGCGCAGGTGCGGCCTTGGGCCCGGCGCCTGACGCCCCGAAAGGAGGAGGAGAGGATGGACGTCCCGCACTGGCCCTACTGGAGGAAGAACTCCCTCGGCGGCACGCAGGTCTGGTACGCGGACTGGGGCGACTGCCCCTTCGACACTGGGCTACATGAGCCCAGTTGAGTTCAGGAACGCAGGGCTGTCCCTGTAAAAAATGTTTAAGCAACCGTTGCAAATCCATTCTCCCGCGCGGAGAGCCCCGGGTAGGCCGAGCTCGCGTCGGGCATGTAGCCCATGCGCCTCCGGGCGGCGGCAAGCCCGCGCTCGCCGAACAGCTCGACCGAGCCCGAGCTGGGGCTGGCGGTGCCAGTGACGATACGGATGAGCGTGGACTTCCCGGCGCCGTTCTCGCCGATGAGCCCGTAGACGTGCCCCGCCTCGAGGGCGAGGTCGATGGGGCCGAGGACAGTCCTCCCGCGGTACGCCTTCGTGACCCCGTGAAAGCGGAGGGGCATGGCTGTCGTCATTGCGTTCCTTTCTCCTCGGATGGATTTTGGGTATGCGTCATGGGCCCCCGCGCGGGGTGGGGAGCGAATCGACGCAGGCTCGAGGCCGGTTGGGTTGGGGTTGAAGTTCGGGTTCCACAGGCTTGCACAGCCCGACGGACGGGGCGTCCGAGCGCGCTATGCTTAGGGAGCGGTGGGCGCCTACGAGGCAGCAGGGGACTCGGACGCGGTGATGCCGGAGGTGTCGACCTCGCCGATTCCGGCGAGCTGCTCGATGAGGGGGAGGCCCGTCGGGTCGTCCACCTCGACACCGCCGAGGACGATGGTGTCGTCGCGCATGTCTATCTGGGTCGTGAACACGGCCGGGTCGAAGTCCGAGGCGATAAAGCCGATACCCGCGAGGACAACGCCCGCGGCGACGAGCCCGCCCGCCACGGCGAGGTAGATCTTCTTCACGCTGGTCATGGTACTCACTCCTTTCTACGCCGTGAGGTGCGCGGCAGTGCCGCCCTTCTCGCCCCTGTCCTTCCAGAAGGGCGAGGAGACCTTCCTCGCCCAGAGCGCCGAGAGGCGCGCAATTTGTTTTGAGGCGGCCCAAGCGCCAGCGCCAACGAAGAGCGCCACGCCGACGAGGCCGAGCCCCACGCCCGCCGAGGCGAGGGCGTACGGGAAGTGGCCGATGGTGACGCCGCTTACGGCAAACAGGAGCTCAACTACGCCCACGCCCCCCAGGGCCGCCGCGACGATCCACACGCAGAGCGCCAGCACCCAGATGCAGATATAGACCGTGACGGCCACGGCGGCGAAGGCGGCGAGCAGCGGCACCCACACCGGGGAGCCCACGATGGTCAGCACCCACAGCAGCGCGGTGCTGCGCCGGCGCGTCCTCGCGATCGCGCGCGGCACGGCGGGCAGGTCGTCGAGCGTGGCCTCCGCCACCTCGCCGGGCGTGCCCATGGCGGCCACGGCCTCCTCCTCGCCCATACCGTCCTCCATGCGGTCGGCGATGGCCTCCGCGTAGAAAGCCTTGGTCTCCTCCACCTGCTCGGCCGGAAGGCAGGAGAGCAGCTCGCCCAGCCGGCCCAGGAACTCATCGCGCGTCATGGTGCGCCTCCTCAATGTATGCGTAAATCTCCCGTACGGACGGCCACTCGGCCAGGAACTCCTCGATGCGCGCTCGCCCGTCATCCGTGATGCGGTAGTACCGGCGCAGCCGCCCGTTGTGCTCGGCGGAGCGCGCCGTGATGCACCCGGCCTTCTCCAGGCGCTTGAGCAGCGGGTAGAGCGTCGACTCCGTGAGCCCCATGCTCGCCGGCACGTCCTTCACGATCTGGTAGCCGTAGGACTCCTCGCCCGAGACGGCCGCGAGCACGCAGGCCTCCAGGAAGCCGCGCTTCATCTGGGCCTCCATCCGCACACCTCCTCTCGTCATATACTGTGCTATACACACTATACGATGCAAGGTATTAGACGTCAACTCTCATCGTGAAGATTCTCCGGTCCCTGCGCACTGCGAACGTGATGTTGCGGGGCGGTTGGCATTATGCATGAAACGTAAAACAACGCGCAGGCGACAGCAGCAGTCCAGCGCTGGCTGGAGACGCCGGGGTGCCAAGAGGAGGCGCGTGCCGCGGTTGAGGACACCCCCACCCCAGGGGGCGCGATCGAATCAACCCGAAAGCAAGGGGGCTAAATTATTCCCACTCTTTCACATGCGTTTGCAGTAACGCTAATCCAGTTGATTCTAGGTTGGTCGTCAGTCTTGTCCACCTTGCCGACGAATCCCTCCGCGTGTCCTCGCGTAGGCGTTTGGGACAGACCCTGGGACAAATTCGCAAACTACTTCGAAACCGCAAGCCCGCAGTTTCATTTTTGTCCCGGGGACAAGAACACCAAGGCTTTGAGGTCCGGAACCGCTCGAAAGGGATGTCAGAACGGCTGCTTTCCCTCTTTGGCGCCCGTTTGGCAAAGTGAATCGTAGCCAGTGGCTTTACCGTCTTACGTTCCCGCGGACCAAAAGGGATGTGCAAGAGCGATGGCCGAAAGAATCGTCGCAGGCGGCTTATTCACCCA
>OIXX01000698.1_pt1 | contig 16946 bp, 15 predicted proteins | sample 1588161 | NCBI WGS metagenome assembly OIXX01 (sample SAMN03283274) | human gut metagenome | biome: human-associated habitat; material: feces | host: Homo sapiens | place: Peru | collected 2012
TGAAGCAGATTGACCTCAAGGAATATCCTAAACGTTTTGCTCTATGTGGCTTGCCAATCGTAAAGGTAGGCGTCAACTTTGATGTCGCTTCGCATAATATCACGGATTGGAAGATAGAAGCTTATACATAATGGTGAAATTGGAGTACCCAAACATGCTTATTCCAAATATTTATACTAACTTTGCGACAAAATAAAAATATATAAGGAGAATCGCTCATGGATAGTAATATCACAAAGAAGAAAAATGCCAAGCGCGAATACATTTATCGCAAGCGCATCCCTTACGGAATCATGAACTTCGTTACCGTGAGAAGAGACGACTGCTATTATGTAGACAAGACAGATTTTATAGAAGAAATAGAAAGATCCAACATGTATTTCTTCTATATCCGCCCTCGTCGTTTCGGCAAGAGCCTTACCCTCTCCATGCTCAAACAGTATTACGACATCAATATGGCTGATAGGTTTGAGGAACTGTTTGGAGGATTGTATATCGGCGAGAATCCTACACCTGAGCATAATACCTATCTGATTATCTCGCTCAACTTTGCCGTGGTGGATGCCAATCTTGAGAATTACAAGAAGGGACTTGATGCGCATTGCAACACAGAGTTTAACTACTTCTGCGATGTGTATGCACAATATCTGCCAGCCAACTTGAAAGAAGAGATGAACAAGAAGGATGGTGCAGCAGAGCAGTTGGACTATCTCTGCAAGGAATGCAAGAAGACCGGACAAAAGGTGTATCTCTTCATTGATGAGTACGACCATTTCACCAATACCATTCTGGCAGAGCCGGATTGCCTCAACAGCTATCAGGCAAAAACCCATGGAACGGGATATCTCCGTAAATTCTTCGATACTATCAAGTCGGCAACCGATTCCACCCTGGAGCGAGTATTCGTAACGGGTGTTAGTCCTGTTACTATGGATGATTTGACCAGCGGTTTCAACATAGGTACCAACTACTCCCTGTCATACGAGTTTAACGAGATGACGGGCTTCACGGAGGAAGAAGTGCGCGAAATGCTCACTTACTATACCGATACCCTCAATCTCCACAACTACACCGTGAATGAATTGATAGAACTGATGAAGCCATGGTACGACAACTATTGCTTCGCAAAGGCTTCTTACGGAGAAACCACCATGTATAATTCTAATATGGTGCTCTATTTCATTGATAATTATATAAGAAATCGGGGAAGACTGCCGGAAAATATGATAGAGGAAAATATCCGACTGGATTACAACAAACTCCGCATGCTCATCCGCAAGGACAAGGAGTTTGCCCACGATGCCTCTATCATCCAGCAACTGGTAGAAAACGGCTTTGTGGCTGGCGAGCTCAAGACCGGCTTTCCTGCCGAGCAGATAGGCGACCCGGATAATTTCGTGAGCCTGCTCTACTACTTCGGCATGGTTACCATCGCAGGAAATTATCAGGGAAAGACCAAGTTCGTGATACCAAACGAGGTGGTGCGAGAGCAGCTGTTCAAATACCTCCTCGACACATACAAGGAGAACGACTTGAAATACGATTCCTACGAAAAAGGAAACTTAGAAAGTGCCTTGGCATATTGTGGAGAATGGAAGCCTTATTTTGAATATATTGCCGACAGTCTGCATAAATATTCATCCCAGAGAGATCATCAGAAGGGGGAATATTTCGTGCACGGATTCACGCTTGCCATGACTTGCGACAACAAGTTCTACCGTCCGATATCCGAAAAGGACACCCAGGAAGGCTATGCCGATATCTTCCTCTGTCCGCTTGTTGACAACTTCAGCGATATGCAGCATTCCTACATTGTAGAGTTCAAGTATGCCAAGTCTAAGGATACCGCTGCGCATATAGAACAACTCAAGCAGGATGCCATCAGACAAGTGAATAGATATGCAGAAAGCGAAGTAGTAACTTCTGCAATCAAGACCACGCAGCTACACAAGATTATCATAGTGTATAAAAGCACGGAAATGGTGGTTTGCGAGGAAGTGAAATAATCACAAGGCGTACGCTCCTCTGAATGGAAACGTATGCCTTATTTATTCCCCCCACTCCCTTTATCAAAATATTGATCTAATTCCTTCTTCACGTCGAAGCAAGGACAGGCTTTGGTGGAAAACTCGTTGTGGACGTGGATGGTGAATACAGGGAATAATTTTGACCAGAAATGACTTTGGCCAAATGACCGATTGTAGTATGCATCGCCAAGAGACGTTTTGGGGATTTATAGCAACTGAACCTAATATCTATATATTTTTAGTTAAATAACGTTATCAAAAAGTTACACTTCGAGAAACAATTTGTATATTTGTCATCAAAAAAAAAAAAAGAATCATAATGACAAAAGACCAATTTCCAATTCGATTACATGAAGCAAGAATGATGATGGGATTAAGCATGGATAAGCTGGTAGAGCGAACAGGCGGAGCCATCACCAAGCAGAGTATATCTCGGTATGAAAAAGGCATCATGCGCCCAAAGAGACCAGCATTGTTGGCCTTGGCTAATGCCCTGCACATCAGTGAAAAATATTTTTGGGGAACCAATATAGACATAGATATGCCCACGCTACGAACAAATGCCAATGGCAAAATTTCAGAAAAAGAACTGTTGGCATTGGAAGCCAAACTTTCTTTTTGGGCAGAGCAATATTTAGAGAAGGAGCATAAGGCAGGTTTCAGTTCCACCTTTAAGAATCCCGTTTTAGGGACGAAAATCTCAACTTTGGAGGATGCCATACAGGCAGCCGACCTTTTAAGAGAGAAATGGTGTTGTGGTGACGGTCCTATAGCCAGTGTTCTTCGTTTATTAGAAAGAAAAGGAATCAAAGTGATGTCAGCAGAATTGCCAGAATCCGTTTATGGATTAAGCACCTGGGCAAATCACAGATATCCTCTGATCGTACTTGATATGAGACCAAGCAAGACTACAGTAGAAAAGCTTCGTTATACCGCCATGCATGAGTTGGCTCATTTGCTCTTTTCATTTCCCGACAATCCTTCATTATCTTTGGAGAAGCGTTGTGATTTATTTGCAGGTTACTTTATTCTCCCCAAGAAGACATATATAGAAGAGATGGGAGGAACCCAAAGGACGAATATATCCTTGGAAGAAATGATAGATCTTAAAAATGTCTATGGTTTATCACTTCGTGCTTTGATTCTCAGTGCCCGTGACTTTGGCATCATAGAAACAGAATACAAACGATGGTGGTATGCAGAGTATCTGGAAGATAATCCATGGGAATCGGGCTTAGGACATTACGCTTATCCAGAAACGACAGGTAGAGAAAAAAGAGTGGAAACAATAATAAAATACAAAAAAGATGAAGTTTAAAATCACATTAAAAATAAATAGAAAATTTGGTGACTTGCTGCCCTTTAATTATCAGTACGAGCAGTCGGCAGTCATTTATCGCATATTGGCGCAAGCTGATACGCAATATTCATCATGGCTTCATGAAAATGGCTATCTCTTACATGAAAGAAAGAGGTTTAAGCTATTTTGTTATTCACCCTTCATCTTTGAGAAAGTAAGACCTTTGCCTGAAGCGGGGTGCTTGAATATCATTGGCGAAAAAGTGGTATGGTACATTAGCTTTATACCAGAAAAAAGCACCTTTGAATTCATTCAAGGAATATTTGCCCATCAAAGCTTTACTATTGGCAATAAGGAACATCGTGTTGCTTTTGATGTTATTGGAGTAGAGGCTATGCCTATGCCACAATTGACAGAACAGATGGCTTTCCAAGCTATGTCTCCTATTTGTGTCAAGTTGCATGAAGACAACAAGACTCAATATCTATCTCATGATAATCCTATGTTTGTTGAAGGCATATTAAAGGGATTGAAAGCAAGATATGAGAGTATTCATGGGCAACCATTTGATATGAATGACAAGGAGTTTTCATTCGAATTGACAGACAATAAGGTCAAGTCGAAGTTGATAACCATAAAAGCCAATACTCCTTACGAATCAAGAGTACGTGGATATCTCTGCTCCTTCCGCATAAAAGCACCTTTGGAGTTGATGAAGATTGCTTATGAAGGAGGTGTTGGAGAACAATGTTCACAAGGTTTTGGATTTATTGAAATAAAGAAAGAAACAATATGATAAGAGAATTAATCAATTTTATGAATGACCTTATGTCTGACATTCCTAACATTATGGAATGGAAAAGTCAGCCAGATAAGGGGCTTCATGTCTTTATTGATATTGACAGTAATGGTGTTTGGATTAACAAAGACCTTAAGAAGGGTAAAAATTATGATTATTTCGATGGAAAGAATAAAAATATCCGCCTATGGGATAATTGTATAAGATACCAAGAGGCAACCACATATATTACGATGAATAAAGTTAAGAGATTCGATAAGGAACAGAAAATTCATTCTTGTTCTCCTTTCGCAATAGCTTACAACTTTAATTTCAGTGATAAAGATAAACAATCTCATGGCATTAAGACATTTAATAAGAAAGACAAAACAAACAACGATAAAATAAAAGAAAATAATCAGCTAATACGAAAGAAACGTTTTGAGGTTGTAAGTGACCGACTAAAAGATTATTATGACAACTGTATCCTTCGCTATAATCTAAACATGTCAGAAGCTAACAATAGTCAAACCTATAAATATAAAGCGGAGATTGAAGGTTTCTTCGCTTCCTTCAAGGACATCATTTCGTGTTTGAAAAGACTTAAGGCATATAAGCAATTATCAGAAAAGGATTATCTTCATCTGTATCTTAGAAGTGTTCCTATAGAAGAAATTGAAAAAAAACATAAAGAATATATTGAGCAGGAAATTTTCAACGGGGAGGTTCTTTCTGATAAGAAATATGGAGTTGTTGGTTTTCTTACGGCATACAATAATAAGAAGCCTTTTCTTAAACATCAAACATGTTATCTTAAGAATGGAATAAGCCAAAGATTTTCAATCAACGATGCTATGGCTTTGTTCTATTTGGACAAGTTGCTTAAACGCAAATCGAAATGTCTCCCCAATCCACTCCCTATTGTGGTGGACCAACGTGAAATAAATACGGCTATCGTGAAAATATTCAACGATAAAAAGGAACCATTATCGTACAGAGAGTTATTAGAAAGCCTCTTTACAAGTACGAATAAAAAATATCTTTCAGATTATTATCTCCTGAACTATTCAAATACAAAGTCAGGTATGGTCTTAAATGATTTTGATTTCGTTCCAATGTTTAGATATGAGCTTAGTCAACCTGTAACCGTGTCTAATGTAACAATGTCAGGATTTGTAAAAGACAAAGTATTCAACAAGGATCCCGATATCAATATCAAGACGATATTTGATTTTGAAAGAATTGTGGTAAAGATGATATTTAATAATACCTTGGTCAAGATCAAAGATGACGATTACACTTGTTCTTATTTTGGAGATCTCCCTAAACCTGAGTATGTACAAGGAGGTAGCCTTATGGTTGATTTAATCCTCAAGTATAGACAAGCAGTATACGCTTATATATATAAATCTGATTTAAAGGCGATAACTCATAACATGTTTGATGACATGATGTTCAATTCAATTCTAACGAACATCAGATCAGAGATAATAAAGAATCGATGTGAATGGAATAATGATATAAAAAGAAAGATAAATTTATGGTTTAGCCTTCAAGGAATGTTTAACCATTTAGACAATAAAAATATGGAAAAAAATGTAACAGAGTTAAGAGAAAAAATAAGAGACGTTGCCTCTGGTAAGGCAACCCTCAATAGTTCTGAAGAACTTGCCTTTGCTGCAGGTCAACTTGTATCATACATTATAGACCGTAGCGAAGCTAAGAACAAGACTTATGCCATGCTTGAGCCTTACTTGCAGAAAAGCACTTCGTCTCAGCTACAGGATGAAATTGCTCAGTCTATAGCTATTTACAAGCATGATATAGAAGTAAAATACAAACGTGAAGGAAATTTTGAAAGACTTGCATCAGAGACACTTACATACGGCAATGAAGTAAAAATGAGACCATTGCTTAAATTCTTTCTTGCTGGTTGTTTCAGCCCTTGCGTGATATATGAGACAAATAATAATACAACTAATAAATAAAATACGTATAATATGGCAGAGTTCAAAAAACGAGTGTATGGTTGCGCAATAGTGAAAGCCATCAACTCAAATTACAATGCAGATTTCTCAGGACAGCCTCGCACACTTCCTGACGGAATCGTGTATGCAACTGACAAAGCTTTCAAGTATTCTATCAAAAAATATTTGAAGGATGCTTATGAAAATGTTGAGGTTTTCTACATGAAGACCCTTAACGATAATCTAAATCCAAGGTCTTTGGATGAAAGATACGAGTATCTGTTTAGAGCACTACCTAAGGATGATACGAAGAAAAAAGATGTTGCCAAGAACCTCTTATCATGTCTTGATGTCAAGTTGTTTGGTGCAACATTTACAAGTGGTAATAACAGCGTTTCTGTTCATGGACCGGTACAAATAAATCATGGCGTAAATATATGGAAAGACAATAACTAAAGTTTCCCACCCTTGTTTATAGGGCATTTTTGAGTCCTTAATGTTCCATCAATCCCTATAAACAGGGCATTTTAACGGTTACCTAAAAAGTGTTTCATGCCACTTCTTTCCCATTTTCCCTATTTTCTAGAGCTTTAGCCATGACGAGATAAGCAGATGCAGCTTCTTCGTCGTTGATAAGAGACTCTGTCATTTCATCAACTGTCACGCCAAGATGCTCACAAAGCACCTCCAAAAGTCTCTTGATGCATGTTAGTACTCTCTTCCATAAGGTCAATGCCATGAGGTCTTCCTCCATGTCTGTGAAAAGTTCTCCCATGGTCTCATATTCAGAGAATCGTTTCTCCAAAGCCATGGTTATATATGTGAGAAAGCAGAGGGTGCAGTCGGCAATCTGCTCGTCAAAATCTCTTCCAAGGCATTTGCCTAGTCCGAGATACTGTTTACATTCTTTGTTCAAGACTTCTATGTTCCAACGGATTTGGTAAACTTCGAAAGCTTTCACAAAAGTCATAGACAAATCTGTGCTTATCAAAACGTTCCATCTTTGGTTTCTTCCATATCGAATCAGGAATATGCGTACAGGTTGCTCCCCCAGCTTACCTTGCAAAGATATATAATGGCATTTATATAGGCGACAGTTATGAGAACGCTCTCTTTCATATAGAGCTATCAATTCCAAGGCATTGTGTAATTTGCCATGGACAAGATACTTGGCATTTCCCATTTTCGCCAATCCTACAAGATGCAAGGCTCCTTTGCCAAGCTTTCTAACTTCGCCGATGAGATATTCACAAGTAAACCAGCTGTCACAAAGAACATACTTGGCTCGCAGGCACTTATGACTCCAGGCTCTCTTTATCATGTCAACGGCAACCTTCAGTTTCGATTCCGTAGACTCATTAAAGCGGATGGCGTTTGGATTCTCGGCATTACGCTGTTTGGCAAAACGCTTTTTTCGTTGCTTGGAGGTTAGTCCAAAGTCCTTCTTCTTTCCTTTTTCACAGTGCAGCGAAAGGTCTATAGGAATAGTACTCTTCCCATCAAAAAATGCACAAACCAACAGTTTGTACCCCAACACACATTTGCCTTGGACATGGTCGAATACTCTACTGATCTGTTCCATGCTGAAACCTGTCTTTTCCAAGGTGGTATCGTCCAGGATATAGCTCTCCATTCCAGTGGAGACTTCTGCATGCTCTTTGCGGATGATAGCTAGAAAGCGGAGGGACATACCAAGGAGGAGCTTACGCCAATCCATGGAAGCTCTCGTCATCATTCGATAATAGCAGTTCTTGCCAGTACTCAACAAGTCGTAATATGATTTCTTGTACATAGAGTGAATACTTTCACTTGCTATGCGAAACAGACACAAAGACAGGATTAGTTGAACGGCAGGAATACCAGCTTCTTTCTCCAATGATAGCTTGCAGAGGAGATGACCTAGACCAAAACGGGTAAAAAGCGCCATTAAATTGGTTCGCAATGAACTTTTAACACTTAATATGTTTGATAACTCAGAAAAATTGCTTAATTTTGCATTCATAACAGTTACTCTTTAAATCGTTGTTTTTTTGTTCTTTAGCGATTACAAAGATACAACTTTTTATCGAGAAACTGTTATTTTTACCCTACTATTTTGGGGTGGGAAACTTTAGACAATAATATCTATACCGAACAGATTACATCGCCTTTTAGAAATGAGAAAAAGGGTAAAGATCGTGAAACCGAAAAAAGTATGACTACGATAGGCCGACAGTCAAGACTAGAAGAAGGTCATTACCTTCATCATTTCTCTATTAATCCAGGCAATCTGGATGATATCTCTGAAATTGTAGGTGAAGGTGCAAAGTTAAGTTCCGCAGATATAGACAAGCTGAAAGTAGGTATGCGCTGTGGAGTAACATGGTATGATTCTGCGTCCAAAGCAGGATGTGAGAACGAGATGCTTGTTTGGGTAGAACTCAAGGAAGGTTCAAAGTTGGTTCTTCCCAGCTTTGCAACACTTATTAACTTGGAGGATGAGAAAGACAAAGGGAAATGTGTGTACGATTTTGAGGCATTAACAAACAAACTCGAAGATATCAAATCCTCCGTTGAGAGTGTGGAGGTTTACTATAATAAGCAAACCTGCATTTTGAAGAATCTGACCGAAGAAGTCAAACAATACGATATTTAATATGAATTCAAATCAAAAGCTAATATCGTTTGATTTGAAGGCAGAGATGGGTTTCTTCAAGAAGCCTGATATCAACGATGGCATCTATCTGACTTACAATATGCTGCACAAACCAGCATTATTGGGGATACTTGGTGCCATCGTTGGCCTAAAGGGGCATGAAAAAGAAGGTGTCTTGCCAGAATATTACTGTAAATTCCGAGATTTGAAAGTGGCCGTACAACCATTGGCAAGTGACAAGGGTAACTATACAAAAGAGGTTATCACTTATAATAATGGTACTGGGTTTGCAAGTAATGAAGCTGGAGGTAATCTGATAGTCAAAGAGCAGACTCTTATCAAGCCTTCTTATAGGTGTTACCTGCTTTTAAATACAAATGATGAAACGGAAAAGCGGATTTATGAGAACATAATGTCTTATAGAGCCGAATATATTCCTTATATGGGTAAGAACGAATTTGGTGTCTGGTGGGTCAATCCAACAGAATACTCTGAATTTAAAGCTTTCCTTTTCAACAGGGATTTTAAGATATCATCTCTTTTTCGTAAGAATGATGCGGTAAGTAAATATATTGTAAAATCATCATTGCCCTTGTTCGCAAAGCGTGATGAAAAACCTACGTTCATCTATTTTGAGAAATTGCCAGTAGGCTTCAATGAAGAACTCTTTCAATATGATTATGCAGATTTTGTATATTCAAATATTTTATTCAGTAAAGAATTGACGGTTGATGGCTCTGCTGCATTCTTTGATATAGGTGATTCACAGATAATACAAATGATATAAATAATATAAATGATATGATGGGTAGATTATACGATAAGGCCTTTTTTGGCAACTTGATCAAAAATGCGGATATTTACTATTCACATGTATCCAATGATAACAGATCCGTTCGTGAGAAATTGGTTGATCACTGCGTACTCACGATGAAATATGCAAAAAGTATTGCTGCATCAAATGGTTTGGATGGCATTATAAAAGGTCTTATCGAAAAATCTACAATTGGGCCTTGTGATGCTAGACTCCACCAAATGGTTTATCAATTATTTTGGGACGCAATAGCTTACCATGATTTAGGGAAGTTGAATGACCAGTTTCAAAAGAACAAGATGAAGAACAATCAAAAACTGAAGATTGTTCTTCATAATTTTGGCTCAAACCATTCACTTATAAGTGCCTACCTATATCTTGCCATTTCTGTTTTCAACCTGTTAGATAAGAACATTACAGAGAATGACGAGATTGTCTTTCTTTGTAATATCGCCTTGTTTATGAGCTACTCTATTGCAAGGCACCATAGTAGCGAATTGGGAGAGTGTGAGAATATGGACTTTTGGACAAATATTAAATCCAGTGATCTAAGTCCATACATATCATTCCTAAATATAAATATGTCAGAGGACAAGTTGGAAAAGTTTAATAATTTCTTGTCCGGAATAGACGATGCATTTGATTATTTTAATGACTTGTCGAAACTTGCAGACCACAATTATCCTGTTTATGCACTTGTAAGACTGTGTTACTCTTTGTTGACGGCATCAGACTATCTTGCTACCGCTCACTTTATGAATAATTGGAAAAGTATTCATTCTGGTAAAGGATTCATTAATAGTGTGCTTAGAGATAAGATTATTTATAATGTTCATAACAGCAAAGCCTACAATCACAAAGTATTTGATTATGTGGACAAAGGTATAGTACCGAAGCATGATGTCAACCAGAGATGCAACGAGAGTCTTAACAACCTAAGGTGCGATTTGGCGTATGATGTCGTAACAAATATACGCCATCACCTTGGTGAAAGGCTTTTCTACATAGATGCACCGACTGGGGCAGGAAAGACCAATGTGTCCATGTTGGCTTTAGGAGAATTGCTGGATGCAGATTCTTCCATTAAGAACATTTTCTATGTTTTCCCTTTCACAACACTGATTACACAAACATATGAATCGCTTAAGGAAACCCTTGGTCTTGAAGACGATGAAATAGCAGAGATTCATTCAAAAGCTCCAGTAAAAAGTTCGGATGGAAAATATGAGAATGAAGATCAGTATCTTAATTATCTGGATCAGATGTTTATGGACTATCCCATAACATTAATGTCCCATATCAAATTTTTCAATGTTCTAAAGACAAATGTAAAGGAAAGCAATTATCTTATTCATCGGTTAGCCAATTCTGTAGTTATTATAGATGAGCTTCAATCGTATCCACCGAGAATGTGGAATAAGATTATTTGTCTTATTTCATGGTATGCACAATATTTCAATATGAAGTTTATCCTAATGTCTGCCACACTTCCAAAAATCGGAAATTTATTGATGTCTAATGATAGGCAAGACCCATTTACCTATTTAGTTCCAGACAGAGACAAATATTTTAGAAATCCCAATTTTTGCGACAGGGTATCTTTTGATTACTCTCTTCTTGAAAAGGAAAAACCAAATGATGATACAAAGGAAGCATATTTGAATGAACTTTTTAATGTTGTAGAAGAAAAATCGAATCAGTATTCTATCGAAAACAACGATAATACGAATGGGGTCTTTACAATAGTTGAGTTTATCACCAAAAGAACAGCTAATACTTTTTATTCTCTCGCAAAAGAAGCAAACAGCTTTTTTGACAATATAGTTATTCTATCTGGGACAATTCTTGAACCAAGACGTAGAATGATAATATCTGCTCTGAAATCAAAATGTTATAGAAATAGCAAATTGCTGCTTATCACCACACAAGTTGTAGAAGCCGGAGTGGACATAGACATGGATCTCGGATTCAAAGACAAGTCGCTAATTGACAGTGAAGAACAACTGGCAGGCCGAATCAATCGTAATTGCAATAAGGACAATTGCAAACTCTATTTGTTTGATTGCGATTCAGAAAAATCACTTTATGGTAAGGATGAACGATATGAAATTATGACAAAAACGAGTGATGGCTCAACAGTATATAAAGAAATACTTGCGAGTAAGAATTTTAACAAGTTGTATGATATGATCATGAGTAAGATAAAGCAGCAGAATAAATCTGCTTATATTCAGAATATCCATGATTTTTATGAAGCAATTAAGACTTTAAACTTTCCTGAAATTAATCGGTCTATTTGCCTTGTTGATCAAAAAAACGTAACAGTTTTTGTTCCGTTACAGATACCTTCTTCTATGTTGGGAAATGCGGTTGCTATAGCTAATGAGTTTGGGCTTTTAGACAATGATAATGTTGACGGACGTAAGGTATGGGATTTCTTTGAGGAGTTAGTAACTGCACCTGATGAAGACTTTATAAAAAACAAAATCAAGATGAAACAAATACTCAGCTTAATGAGTCAGTTCTCATTTTGTATCTATCCTTATGGTAAAGATTATGATATAATTCATACGTTTGGTTACGAAAAATATGGATTTCTTTATCTTAACAGTTGGGAAGATCTTTATTCCTTCGATGAAGGCATTAATACGGATAAGTTTACTGATACTAATTTTTTGTGAGTTTTATATGAGAATTTCAGGCACATTTATAAACTATTATTTCGTATGTCATAGGGAACTATGGCTGTTTGCCAATAGCATCAACATGGAACAAGAATCTGACTTAGTCTATGAAGGAAAGCTGGTGCATGAATCAAGTTATCCGCAACGTACATCAAAGTATGAGGAAGTGGAGATTGATGGTATCAAAGTGGATTACTATGATGCCAAGAACAAGATCATCCACGAGATAAAGAAATCTAATAAGATGGATAAAGCTCATGAATGGCAACTGAAATATTACTTGTATATTTTCGAACAGCATGGAATTAATGGCGTGAAGGGCATCTTGGAATATCCTCTTTTACGTAAGACGCAAGAAGTGATACTAACAGATATAGACAGGGAAGAAATCATGGCTATTGCGGAAGACATCACAAAGATAATCTCTCAAGAGATATGTCCACCAATTGCTAAGAAAGGCATCTGCAAGAATTGCAGCTACTTTGATTTTTGTTATATTAACGAGATGGAGGAAGAAGAATGAAAAGAAGTTTCTATCTGTTCAACCCAGGCATTATGGAACGCAAAGACAACACCTTGAAGTTTACGCCTGTGGTAGTGAACGAAGACAATACGGAGATTAAGCAGCAACCTCGATACATTCCTATTGAGGATGTTGCAGAACTGTATGCCTTCGGCAGTCTTAGAGCCAATAGCGCATTGTTCAATTTCTTGGGACAAAAAGGCATACCCGTACATTTCTTTGATTATTACGAGAACTATACGGGAAGCTTCATGCCTCGCGAAAGTCTTCTTTCTGGCAAGGCATTGTTGGCACAAACATCTGCGTACCAAAATAAGAAGAAAAGGGTAGAATTGGCGCGTAAATTCATTCAGGGAGCAGCTTGGAATATGGTTATGAACCTCAACTATTATAATCGTAGAGGAAAAGACCTGCAAGATATTATCGATACTATTAAAAGATTGAGTAATACTTTGCCAGATGCTAAGGCTGTAGATGAGATAATGGGAATTGAGGGAAATATCAGACAGACATATTATGCTGCATTCGATATCATTCTCGATGATTTCAACATGGGATCAAGAACCAAGCAACCGCCAGAGAACGAGGTAAATGCTCTCATATCTTTTGGCAACATGATGTGCTATACAGAAACTCTCCGAGCTGTTCATCAAACTCAGTTCAATCCCACGATAAGCTTTCTGCATACTCCGGGAGAAAGGCGTTTTTCTTTATGTCTTGACATTTCTGAGATATTCAAGCCTATTATCGTAGACAGAGTTATTTTCAAGGTGCTAAACAAGCATGCTTTAAGCACCAGTCATTTTGACAAGAAGCTCAACAAATGTCTTTTGAACGAAAAGGGAAAGAAGATTTTTGTAAAGGCTATGGAAGAGCGCTATGACGAGACTTTCCGTCATCGTTCTTTGGGACGTAATGTAAGCTATAAGCATCTTATAAAGTTGGAATGCTATAAGCTACTGAAAGATATTTTGGGAATAGAAGAATATAAACCTTTTAAAATGTATTGGTGATATGTATGTGATTATTGTTTATGATGTCGGTGAGAAGCGAGTAGGCAAAATGTTGAAGCTTTGCCGCCAATATTTATGTTGGATTCAGAACTCAGTTTTGGAGGGAGAATTATCTGAAGCTAAACTTCGGGAATTGCAAATGAAGATGAAAGCTATCATTGATGAATCCGAGGATAGTGTCATTGTTTTCACCAATAAAATGGGGTATAATATGAACAAACAGATTCTTGGAAAAGAAAGAATGTCTACCGATAATTTCTTATAAAGAGTTGTCGATGTGGTTCTAATTGCTGGATTTTGATTATGCAAAACCTCCAAAAGTGCTCTTTGACTTATTGAAACCTCCATAAATAGGCAGGTTGTCGTAAGGCCGCAAAGAAAATATTTTTAGGCATCGACATTTTTCTGAAGATTTTTTTGTATCTTTGCACCCACAAACCCATAGAGTCTTCGGGGGTATATGCCTTAGACTTAACGGGTTTTAATCGTACCTTTATGGAATTGAAATATAACAAACTCACCCGACGAGTTGTTGATGGTTTTGTTTTAATCGTACCTTTATGGAATTGAAATCGCATCGTAGAGTCAGATACATTCACTCCGTTAGGTTTTAATCGTACCTTTATGGAATTGAAATTTCCAAGTTATTGAATCAAATGCCAAACTCATATTCGTTTTAATCGTACCTTTATGGAATTGAAATATTCCTTCGGTGTATTGGAGTGCGTAAGCATACCAGTTTTAATCGTACCTTTATGGAATTGAAATATCAATACTGCAAGAAAAATGAATGGGATAAAAGGTTTTAATCGTACCTTTATGGAATTGAAATTCTAAACTCTCACCCAATGCCTTCTTGCCGAAACTGTTTTAATCGTACCTTTATGGAATTGAAATATCCGAGATTTTTTTTAGAATCATTCCGGCATAAGTTTTAATCGTACCTTTATGGAATTGAAATATGATAAACTCACCAGATGAGTTATTGATGGTCTGTTTTAATCGTACCTTTATGGAATTGAAACTAGCCTATGCGGCTATGCGTATCCTCTACAAAATCACGAAATAAGGGTTGGGAGGGGCGGTTTTAACCGACCCCATAATGTGGTGAATGGAAGTTTACGATGCTACGTTTTACTGTTTTTACTTGGTAAACGCAGTTTCTTCATTGATTGTGCTGGCTTTTGGGATAAAATCATTCTCTTTGCGGTGTAAAATGTGATACCAATATCAAAAAAGTACTCTAATATGATATTTGAACGTAAGAAATACTTGGATGAACTTATCGCAGGACGTGGAAACGGTCTTGTGAAGGTTATAACAGGTGTCAGACGATGTGGGAGTCTTTCCTGCTGTTTGATATCTGGCATAACTGGCTGTTGGAACATGGGGTGACTGATAATCACATCATCGAAATACAACTTGATGATTTCCGAAACAGGCGGTTGAGAAAGCCTGATGCCTTGCTCGACTATATAGACTCAAAGGTAGTGGATGATGGCAAACCTTATTATCTTGCATGCAAGAGTAAATAAGCGTGGCTACAAACGATGACTAAAGCCTCGTTGTAACCACGCTTTTATATTCTCTATATCCAACAAGGAACGTACCCTTGTTTATTTATTCCCCACCCCCTTTATCAAAATAGGGATCTAATTTCTTCTTCACATCGAAGCAAGGACTGGCTTTGGCGAATCTGTCCCTCGCCACCAATATTACTTGAAAGCGCACCATTCGCCAGCATCATGCATTTCTATATTCGTAAAGAGATCCACCACATCACCCAAGCGGCGCTTATCCAGCTCCTAACGGGCGAAATTCTTAGGTAGAATTCCATTCAGTCTTTCGTTTTCACGCTCGATGGCAGTCAGCGCATCATCTATCACCATTTGCCATTTTCTATCTATTTATATTATAATAAGGTGATATAGTATCTATTTGAAAGCTAAAAAATTCCTGTCTCCGCGCTAAAAACACGCACTGAAAAGCCCTTTTTAGTGATTTTTTCTTCATTTCCCTGCATTTGCTCCACAGAAAATGAAGAAATCTGAAAACACGAAAAGGGCGAATACCAACGCCTGAAACACGCTGATATTCGCCCTTCGATATACACATAATCCTGGAGAGTATTTTTGACGGTTCAAACACCATCACAATTAATACACTGAGTATCAAATGGTTATACATATACCTTATCGATTATTTTTTCTATTTTAAGTTTTAGATTGCTTGTGGATTTCCCCACTAAGCATTTACAAGAAACAAAGGTATAAAAAATAAGGAAAACACCAAATTTAATGCCTTCTTTAACGGAAAAAGTTATTTTTGAGGCTATTTTTACGATTTAAGACCCTCGAAAATGGCGAAAAAATGAAGCAGAAATACAAAAACAAGTACCCCAAAATGCAGTTTTAGTAAAGAAACACAACAAAAATGATAGGCAAGAAATGGATATTGAACATGGATTTTCTTAGAATTTGAGAGACAGGAGCATATAAGAATAAGATTTTTCAGGAGAGAAAAAGAGGGTTTCAATAATCATATAAAACACTGATACTCAAGCACTTCTAATTACATCTTATACACTAAGATACTTGCTATGAAGAAAACAAAATCCGGTCATTTGGTCAAAGTCATTTTCGGTCAAAATGAAATTTGAATCGGTCAAAATGGTCTATAATATAATATAAATATATATTTATATTATATTATAGGATGACCGAGCGCTCCCGAAAACGATTTTGACCGAACATGACCATGACCAAATGACCGCTTTTCTAAAATTCTGAGTCACAAGCCTTCATTTTCTTCCAATTCTATCAAAATGCAGCAATTGATTTCCGAAATGTCGTTGTAAAGCACTATCAGTCAAACACTTACAGACACCCCTAAAAAATCTGTAGCTCCAAAATTTGTTTTCAACTCCAAATTGTTGTACCTTTGCACCAGCAATCGAAAGAAAGCTTCTCTTGTACCGAAAGTCGGTCTTCATAGACGACACATTTGAGTCTCGATTGATGTTAGGCGCCAGACATCAATAACGACCAAAAGAAGGGCAAGAAACGGGGCTTCTGGGGAATTGAAATATCAACCATCAAAACACACAAAAGTATGATAAACTACAGCATTACCATGCGCTCAGTGAACAGTAACCTCATTGCCGATGCAGAGTTCAACCTCGTAGCCAGCCGTAGCGCTCAGGCTG
>OIXX01000700.1_pt1 | contig 16914 bp, 15 predicted proteins | sample 1588161 | NCBI WGS metagenome assembly OIXX01 (sample SAMN03283274) | human gut metagenome | biome: human-associated habitat; material: feces | host: Homo sapiens | place: Peru | collected 2012
CGCTGCGTCGGAGTATTGCCGTACTCGTCCTCGATGGCGGTGCAGTCGATGGCAAGGGCAGAGCCATCTGCGAACCGGGTTTCTACCCGGTTGGTGTCCATATTGTGGCGGCAGGAAAGCAATTTGTTCATGGTAAAACTCCTTTTATATAAGGTAGTGTCAGTTCGAGTGTCCAAATTCCTGCCATGAATCGTAAGTGTTGATGTACATTTGATGCTTGGTTTAAACAGGTGAAATTGCGGATGCCATTTTCGAGCCAAACCAGCCCATTTTCCCGGCTTTGCATAAAAATCCGATCCCTGTTTTAAGGGGCAGATTTTGGCTCTGCACATTTTTGCACACTTTTTGCACACCGGAACGGCTGGATAACGGATGCAAGAGAGGGTAACAGGTGCAAAGGATGCAGCAGATGCAAAACGCAAATTTACGATAAAACGACAAAAACAACGAATTTATGCAATTCTAAAAATTGACGATTGTTGCACGTTGGTTTCTCTTAATCAGTGGGCCCAGGGTTCGAGTTCCTGGAGGTGCACCACAACAACAAAATCCGAACTTTTTTCCGATAGGAGAAGGGTTCGGATTTTTTGTTTTCTTTGGAAAACAAAATGAATCCCTTGCTTCCATCGAAAAGCGTCCTAGACCTTATCATAGAAAAGCACGACAAACTATTGCGAGAGTGCCGTAAGGCGGAAAGGACACGAACATGAAGTACGATAAAAGAGCTTGCAGATTCAACATGGACACCGGATGTATGGAGTTGCTGCTTCAAGATGGGAGAAAAATCTCCATTGACTGCACCGGAGTTGAGGATGTGCTGGATGTGACCATGGCACAGAGGTCAGAGTTGGATTACCTCATCTACAACGACCCTCTGGGATATGTTGCTTTGATTCTGAACGGTGACCCGGAGGAATATTTGAAGAATGTAGCTGGGAGCCATGGGTTAGAAAATTGAGGGCAAAACAAAAACAGGGTGCGCCCACCCGGACGCACCCTGCCAAAAGCCACAGATAATATCAGTATGTACAGCAGGGAGTTCCCCATTGGGAACTTCCTGTTTTTCTTTTCCTGCAAGATGAGCCTGTTCCGCCTGCCATGCGGCAAACTCCCTCTGGCCTTCCTCACTGTTCCAGCAGGCAAGGATGGCCGGGTAGAATGCCCGTGCCAGACGGTCAATGACGTCATCGGGATAGGGGGAAATGTTTGTGGACTTTTTCTTTTTATTCAAACGCACGCTCCTTTGACTGTCCCACCGTGGCAAAGTCGGGCGAGAAAATCAAAGCTCCAATTTCTTATTTCTTATTAGGCGCAAGGGCGCGGAAGTTTTCCACCCTGCACTTGCTGTTCGTGGATTGATTGACGGCTTACAAATGCCTGTCGTTATGCGATTTCTTTGTCGTTCAGCATTTCCTCAAACTGTGCCATATACGCCTTGTGCTGCTTGAGGATTTTCGTGGTTTCCACTTTCACATAGGCATCATCGGGCACTTTGGGAAGGTAGCGCATAAGAAAATCAACATCCTGCTGAATCCGCCGGACAGCAGCTTCCAGCGCGGAGTAGTTGATTCCAGAGTAGTGTGAGTAGTTCGACTGCGGAGCTGGACGGTCTTCCGGGTGCAGAATCTCGTGCACAATCTGCTTGCGGTTCGGAAAATCAGCTCTGGCGAGGCGGTGCATATCGGCATCACGGACTTTGAACTGCCCGGATAGGATTTTCTCCTGCATACCGGGTATCATCTGTTCCATAATCTCCACGCCGCGCATGAACTTTTCGGAACGGACAACGTAGGATTCGCTGACGTTGTTCCGCTCGGCGATCTGCTTGCGGATGCTCGCCTCCGCAGAGGTGAGAGGAATTGTGTCAATTTGACACAATTCCTCCTGTGCGGTTTTCTTGGCAGCAGCCGTATACTGGTTGTTACCGTTTCCACCGGGCTTCCGATGCTCCACACTGTACTGCTTTCCAATGAGGAACTTCTTCTGCTCCGGTGAAAGATTGCGCCGCCCCAACTGATTTTTGCAAATCCAAGCGAGAACTTCTTCTCGGCTTTCAAACGGGAGCGGCATCGTGGAGAAAGAGATTTCGGGATGTTCCTGAACGATTTCATAACGATTGTGTCCGTCAACAAGGGTGTTACCCCAGACGATCAAAGGAGAGATTAGCTTGCCTTCTTTCAAAATGTTTTCTTCAAGCTGATCGTATTCATCATCGGTCAGAGGAGGAATCTGGGACTGAAACTCCGGGTCAATTTTCAGATTGATCATACGCGCACTCCTTTACCTCTCCTGCTGCGCCTGTTTTTCCTCCCGGAAATAGGACGCAACATTCTGTTTTGCGGTTTGAAGTTTGAGCAGTTCTGCTTTCGCTTCCTTGTACCGCTCGTAGAACTTTGCCCTTTCGGATGCCAGCTGCTCATACTCGGCTTCCAACTTTTTCAGGCTGGGCAGCGTGGTGATGTTGTTTGCCTTGAGATAGGCTGCTGCCGCCCGATACTGTGTCAGCTCTGCACGGTGCTGGTTCTCAAAGACTGCGGGCTGCTTGGCAGTCTTTAACTGCTGTGCGGCCTTCTTGGTGTTGGAGTAGACTGCGACATTGTTGCGCAGCTCCCGGTTCGCTTTCATGCGATCTTCGAGGTCTTTCGCTACATCCGACGATTCATGGAACTTATTGCTAAGTTCTTCGATTCGCTGGTTGAGTGCGTCCTCATCGGTCAAGCCCTTTTCTTGCAGAAGCAACAGGGTCTGAGCCATTGCTTTGAGGTTAAACTTTTTCGCCCAACGCTCATAGCCTGCGCCCTTACCCTCGGCCAGCTTTGCCTGAATGTCGATCAGCTTTCCAATCTTGTCGGGTTTCAGTGTAACCGTGCGCTTGCGCTCGGCGTTTGCCTGCAATGCGGTACTTGCGGTTTGCCAGCAGACAGGCCGTTGCAAACGAGAAATCGCCACATTCAAGGGTGTCGAGGATATACGATTCTCGCAGCTTCGGCTTGCCGTGCTCATCCAGAAGTTGCTTTCCGGTGAACGCATCATGCTGGTAAACGAGGTACGCTTCGATAGCGGTGTAGTCCGAGTTTTTAGAGCTGATATGCTTGAGCGTTGCCATACAGTTCACCTAGAACTTTCTCGGCGTTCAGCCGGAACGCAGTCAGGTCTGCAAGTTCGTCAAGAATTTTCGTTCGTATCTGCTCGGTGTCTGCACCGCCAGAATTGAAGTGCCTTGCAAGTTGGTTCAGGTTTCCGCCCACCTTGCTGCACTGAGCAAGCAGCGTGGAAACAGCGGTCAGTGTTTCTTCTCCGCTGTTCGCAACGATAATCTTTTTCTCAATTTTTACGTTGTGAAGTGCGCGGCGAATGAGAGTGGAGAGGGAGAGATTTAAGAGTTTTGCGGTATGTTCGAGTTCCATTTTTTCGATTTCTGTTACTCGAAACTTGATGAAGTGCGTTTTGTTGTTCGGCGTGTCGTGGTGCTGGGTCGTGCTGGGGGATGCGATGTTTTTCTTCTTCTGCATTGTACCTCCTGTTCGTTCGATAACTCCTCGGTGAAGTTATGGAAACACGACACGCCGTTGCTGTTCGCGCTGCAGGGCGCGAACTATGAGCAGGGTTTGGGGCAGGCACGCCCCAACAAGATCACTTTGAAAACTCGCAAGAGTTTGAAAAGTGAAGTCCCGGTGGAACACAAAATTTTCAAGAATTGAAAATTTGTGGTCACGGGACGGTTCTTGCCCTCCACCGCTGCGCTCAAAACGCTCTATCAACAAATGTTTCCGAATTGTTAAGACGCAAAAATAAGTAGAGGGATTCTACTCATGTATGTTAATCACAGTTTGCTCCGAACGAAGTTCCTGCCCCTGTTTGTGCAGCAGCGTTGACGAAAAGTCGGTATCACGTTCGGACAGCTCATGAAATTGTCAAGGTGCGTTTCCCGTAAAAGAAAAATACCGCCCACGCAGCGCAGCGATGATTTTGTCGGGTGAAGTAAGCGGCAAAATGAATCGGGTGTGTTGCGGGGCGGTAAAAATCTTCATGGAGAATAAACCCTCAACGTGCAGTCATTCGTGGCTAACACGGCGGGATTTGCGATAGAGAGTATCATGGATTGTGCGGTGTGTCAAGATGTTTTTGCAAAATTTATTGAGGTAAAGTGGTGAAAGTATGACACATTATAAAAACACACCAGTTCGGTATGGCAAGGACTGGCGTGTTCTCTTAGGAGAAGAACATGTAGAAGGTATGCATGGTATGGTTTAGGAGAAAAGTTGGAAAATATCAAAGGATCTCGAGGAGGGGTGCTTTTAATTCAGGTGCCGCCAGAGGGTAGACCGGCTGATGCCCAGCTGTCTGGCGGCAAGGGTCTGATTGCCGCCGCAGTCGGAAAGAGTCTGGTTGATGGCGGCAGAGATAATCTGATCCAGTGTTTTCCCGCTGAAGGGATTCTCCGCCGTGGGGGGAGTCTCCACATGATGGAGGGTTCGTTCCTTCAGCAAGACCTCGGTGACAGAATCGTTCAGGATGTAAGAGGAGGAAGCCAAGGCCGCCAGCTCGCTCAGCACTGCTTTGAACTCGGTGAAATTGTCCGGCCAGCTGTAATGGATGAGCTGATCCATGGCATTGGGGGCAAGACCGATGATCTGCTTGCCAAGGGTGGCGTTCAGGCTGTTTAGGTAGAGATTGGCCAGCGACGGGATTTCGTCGGCGCGGGAACGCAGGGGAATCACCGAAAGCCCCACACAGCCCATCTCGGCAGAAAAGCTCTGGATGGTGGGGGCTGGGGCGTTCTGCTGGGAAACAATGCAGGAGAAGATCATGAACACCCGGGTCTTCAGCGAGATCTGGTTGGAGTAATAGAGCAGCTCCTGCAGGTTCCGGTAGGCCAGCTTGCCGATGTCCTGAAAGTAAATGGTGATGTGATTTTCCAGCAGGGGAGAGGAGGGTGAATTGAACAGAAACTCCCAGCCCTTTTCGTTCAGGGTGGCGCAGTTGATGACCACAAAGGGGTTCTTATTATAGGGGCTGTTCAGGTAGAGCGCCTTGGCAATCTGCTGCTTGCCGGTGCCCGGCTCGCCCAGAATCAGCACCGGCTGGGCCGTGGCTGCCAATGCTGAAAGCCGCTTTTCCAGCGGGCGGATGGCACCGCTGATGCTTAAAAAGCTGTCCTGGAACAGGTGCTGGACCTCGTTGTGTTCGTAGAGGTAAATACCCGCATTGATGGACTTGCGGGAAAGGATGGTCTGGGTGTAGCAGAACACATAGAACTGTTCGTTGGCAAAGGTCATGGCCTGGGCCGTGACCCGCAGATAGGTCAGCTCGTCGGTATACAAAAACTGCCGTACGGCCCCGGAGCTCAAATCGCCGATGCGCTGCAAAAAGTAGGTCTGGACTTTTTCCGGCACAGAGTCCTCGGTGGCGTAGCACAGCTCCTTTTTCTCGTTGAACACCAGAACATGTCCCCGCGACTGCCGCACCGCATTCTGCAGCAGCACAATTTTCCGGCGCATCCGGCGGTATTCTTTCGAGATATCGACCGCGTGTTCAAAGGCGGCGTGCAGGCTCTCGGCACCGCTGGTGATCAGGAAGGCACTGTACCCCAGCTCCCGAGCAATGCTGTGGGTCACGTTGTCGCAGATGACCATATTATAGCCGCCCAGCTTCAGCCGCTCCAGCGCCGAGTGCACCTCGGCTTCGCTGTGGACGGTAACGATGTCAGTGTTGAAGCGCAGCAGGTCGCACAGGGTATGGGCCGGGCCTGTGATGCTGGGGAAGCCCACGATGGCGTACAGGCTGTTGTAGTTCTCGGCCATTTTGATGGCGCGCAGGATGTCGTAGACCGAAAACGTGATCTCGACCACCGGCATTGTCAGCTTTTGTTTCAGCAGCTCCGCCGTGCCGCCGCGGGAGATCACAACGTCGTAACTCTCGTTTTCATTGACAAGGCGCTGCGCGATCTTGACGCCCTCTTCCAGGTCACCGGTGTAGGCTTCAAAGCGGACCTCCGGGAACGCTTCCCGCGCCACACGCTCCATTGCCGCACGGATGCTTTCAAACGGCGCGATTCCAAGAATACGAATCTCTTCCAAGCAGATCCCTCCTCACGATGGGGAAAACAGTGGATTTCGCCCGAAATGTTCCAAAACGGGACGCTTCGCGGGCTTTTTCAACAAAATTGTAACATAATGCAACGTTCTACGCCAGACGAGATTACTAAAACGTTCTAAAATGAAACGATTTGAACCAACAAAATTTGACAAAAATCCAAAATTGTTTCATAATGACACAAATTGAAATTGAGAACCGCCCTGCTTTTAGCTATAATAAGGCCACCGAAGCAAAGAAAAGGCAAGCTAAAGAGAGCGGTGAATCAGCAATGTTTACACTTTTGATATTGGCAGATGACTTTACAGGAGCACTGGACACAGGAGTGCAGATCTCTAAGACCGGTGCCAAAACGGTGGTGCTGACCGATTCCCATGCAGACCTTGAGCGCTTTGCCGATGGAACGGATGTTCTGGTGATCGACGCGGAAACGCGCCACATCTCCCCGCAGCAGGCGAAGGAATGCGTAGCATCCATCGTCCGGCGGGCCTTCGCCCTGAACGTTCCCTGCATCTATAAAAAGACGGATTCCGCGCTCCGGGGCAACATCGGAGCCGAGTTGGAAGCAGTGGCAGAGCAAAGCCCAGAAGGGCAGCTGTTCTTCGTGCCGGCCTTTCCCCAGATGAACCGGACCACAGAGCACGGTCAGCAGCTCATTGAAGGAATGCCGGTGGCCCAGAGCGTGTTCGGGCAGGATCCCTTCGAGCCAGTGAGAAACTCCGACGTGGCCGCCATCATTGCGGAACAGAGCAAGCTTCCCACCGTGATCACAGAAGCGGGAGAGCCGATCCGGCTGACCGGCCCGGGCATTCAAATCTATGACGCCAAGTCCATGGAGGACATCCGCAAGACCGGCGAGGTGCTCCGGCAGAATGGCAAGCTGAACGCGCTGGCCGGATGCGCAGGCTTTGCGGCTATCCTGCCCAGCCTGCTGGGGCTGGAACACGCCGAAGCGGCCCGGCAGCCCCGATTGGATAAGCGGTTGCTGGTAATCTGTGGAAGCGTGAATCCCATTACCCTTTCCCAGCTGGATGAGGCTGAACAGAACGGATTCGTCCGCCTGAGACTGACACCGGAAGAAAAGCTCACCGATCACTACTGGGAAACCCCGGCGGGCCAAGAAAAGCTGAAAGCCATGACCGAAGCGGTGAGCCGGAGCGACTGCATCATCATCGATACCAACGATGCCGACGGCAATCGCTCCACACGGCAGTACGCCGAACAGCGGCAGATGAGGGTGGAAGAGATGCGGCAGCGCATTGCGGATTCCATCGGCCGGACGGCCAAATACCTCATCGAGGCGGATGGGCCAGGAGAAAACGGCACCTGCCGAACCCTGATGATCACGGGTGGCGATGTGCTGATCCAGACCATGGGTGAACTTGGCGTGGCAGAACTCCATCCCATCTGTGAGATGGACCCGGGCGTCGTCCTTTCCAGCTTTACCTGCAAGGGACAAAAACGATATGTACTTTCCAAGTCCGGAGGGTTTGGCCCCAGCGACCAGCTCCTGCGGATCCTGAACAAATTAAATCAAACCATCGAGGAATGAGCAAGGAGGACAAGACAATGCTGAAGCAGTACACATTAAGAATGCCGGGCGCGGTCTTCGGAGGCGAGGACAGTCTGGACAACCTGACGAACCTGGTCAAGGACAGCGCAAAGGTGGCTGTGTTCACTGATAAAGGTATCGAGGCCACTGGCCTGGCGGCTCTGGTCACGGCCAAGATCGCGCAGGCCGGCAAGGAGTACGTCGTGTTCGACGAGCTGCCCGTAGAGCCTTCCTACCAGCAGGCACAGGCCGCCATCGATGCCTTCAAGGCATCGGGCGCAGACTTCATCGTGGCAGTGGGCGGCGGTTCCGTGATGGACATCGCAAAGCTGGCCTCCCTGCTCAAGACCGATGAGTACGGCGTCAAGGAACTGCTGGACACCCCGCTGCGGGCCCACAAGTGTGTTCCCACCCTGATGATCCCCACTACCGCAGGCACCGGTGCCGAGGCCACCCCCAACGCCATCGTGGCTGTGCCGGAAAAGGAAGTCAAGATCGGTATTGTCAACCCGGAAATGATCGCAGATTACGTCATCCTTGACCCGATCATGATCAAGAAGCTGCCCCGCAAGATCGCTGCTTCCACCGGTGTGGACGCCCTGTGCCACGCCATTGAGTGCTGGACCAGCAACAAGGCAAACGCCTTCAGCGATATGTACGCCATGTGGGCACTGGATCTGATCCTGAACAACATCGAAAAAGCCTGTGATGATCCCGAAGCTGTTCAGGCCAAGATCAATATGCAGACTGCAAGCTTCTACGCCGGTGTGGCCATCACCGCTTCCGGTACCACCGCAGTCCACGCTCTGAGTTACCCCATGGGCGGCAAGTATCATGTGGCCCACGGTGTTGCAAATGCCATCCTGCTGGTGCCCGTCATGCGCTTCAACGAGAGCGTCTGCCGTGAGAAATTCGCCGAAGCCTATGACCGCTGCGTCCACGGCGAAAAGACCTGTACCACCGTGGAAGAGAAGAGCGCTTACATTATCCACTGGCTGGAAGAAATCGTCAAGCATCTGGACATCCCCACCAGCTACAAGGGCTTCGGCGTGAAGCCCGAAGATCTGGACGGTCTGGTGGAGGCCGGTATGCAGCAGCAGCGTCTGCTGGTGAACAACATGCGTCCCGTCACAGCCGAGGACGCACGCAATATTTACCTGGAAGTTATTTGAACCGCGTGAACAGAAAAACATAAATTTACATGAAAAAGGAGAAAGCGATTATGAAGAACGTTCCTATGAAAGGCATCATCACCCCCATCCTGACCCCCATGAACCCCGATGAGACCGTGAACCTGGAAGTCCTCCGCCAGCAGATCGAGCGTCTGATCCAGGGCGGCGTCCACGGCATCTTCCCCATTGGCACCAACGGCGAGGCCTACGCACTGTCCTTTGACGAAAAGCTGGCCATCATCGAGACCTGTGTGGATCAGGTCAAGGGCCGTGTTCCCGTTTACGCAGGTACCGGCTGCATCACCACCCGCGAGACCATTGAGCTGAGCAAGCGTGCTGCCGACCTGGGTGCCGACATCTTGTCCATCATCACCCCCAGCTTCGCCGTGGCTTCTCAGAAAGAGATGTACGACCACTACGTGGAAGTGGCAAAGCATGTGGATGTTCCCATCGTGCTGTACAACATCCCCGCACGTACCGGCAACAAGCTGCTGCCCGAAACCGTTGCCAAGCTGGCAAAGGACGTTGATGTCATCATGGGTGCCAAGGATTCCAGCGGCGATTGGGACAACCTGCAGGCTTATATCCGCCTGACCCAAGATCTGGATAAGGGCTTCAAGGTCCTGTCCGGCAACGACTCCCTGATCCTGAAGTCCCTGCAGGCCGGCGGTGCAGGCGGCATTGCTGGCTGCTCCAACGTTTACCCCCATGTCCTGTCCTCTATCTACAACCTGTTCGTGGAAGGCAAGATCGAGGAAGCACAGGCCGCTCAGGATTCCATCGCAAGCTTCCGTGCCGTGTTCAAGTACGGCAACCCCAACACCGTCGTCAAGAAGGCCGCTGCTCTGCTGGGCAACCCCGTGGGCGAGTGCCGCCGTCCCTTCTCCTACCTGAGCGAAGAGGGCACTGAGGCCCTGCGCAAGGTGCTGGAAGAGAACAAGGCAAAGGGCATGGCCTGATCTGAAAACAGGAGGGAACAAGGATGGAGCGTCCTATCGTTGGTATTTCTATGGGCGACCCCTTTGGCAATGGACCGGAGATCACCGTGAAGGCGCTGAACGATCCGGAGGTCTACAAGACCTGCAAGCCGCTGGTGGTGGGGGATCGCTCTTGCATGGAATATGCACTGGCCGTGTCCCAAAAGGTCAACGGCATCGACCTGAAGCTGAATCTGGTGGAAAGCCCCGCACAGGGCCGTTATGAGTACGGCACCATTGATCTGATCGATCTGGGCATCGTGCCCAAAGACAAGATCCCCGATACGCTGGCAGAGGAGCACCCGAAGGCCTTTGACGTAGGCCCCTGCGCTCTGGGCGGCGAGGCAGCCTTCCAGTATGTGGTCAAGGTCATCGACTTGGCTATGAAGAAAGAGATCCAGGCCACTGTGACCAACGCCCTGAGCAAGGAAGCCATCAATATGGCAGGCCACCACTACTCCGGCCACACTGAGATCTATGCCGAGTACACCGGAACCAAGAAATACGCCATGATGCTGGCTCACCACGATTTCCGTGTGGTCCACGTTTCCACCCATGTGTCGCTGCGGGAAGCATGCGACCGGGTGAAGAAGGCCCGCGTGCTGGAAGTTATCGAGATCGCTGACAAGGTCTGCAAGGATATGGGCATTGAGCATCCGAAGGTGGCTGTGGCCGGTCTGAATCCCCACTGCGGTGAGAACGGACTGTTCGGCCGGGAGGAGATCGAAGAGATCAAGCCTGCCATCGATGCCGCCAAGGCCGAGGGCATTGATGTCATCGGCCCATGTCCCCCGGACAGTGTATTCAGTCAGGCCATCGGCGGCTGGTACGATATCGTGGTGGTCATGTACCACGATCAGGGCCACATCCCCATCAAGACTGTCGGCTTTGTGTATGACCGCGAGAAGCAGTCTTGGAAGGCCGTGGAGGGTGTAAATATCACTCTGGGCCTCCCCATCGTCCGTGTCAGCGTGGACCATGGCACTGGCTATGCACTGGCGGGTACCGGCACCAGCAACGAGCTGAGCTTGGTGAATTCCATCGCATACGCCGCAAGCTTCGGAAAAAACAGGACCTGAAGGAGAAACACTATGAAATTTGTTATGACGCAGTCGATCTGCCCGGAAGGCATCGAAAAGCTGAAAGCTGACACCAACGGTCAGGTCGAGATCATTGCAGAAGATAATCCGGACCCCAATAACTACTTAGACGACATGCAGGATGCCGACGCCCTGATCGTCCGCATCGCAAAGTGCGATGCCCATGCCATTGAGAACAGTCCCAAACTGAAGGTCATTGGCCGCACCGGTGTGGGCTACGACTCCGTGGACGTGAAGAAAGCCACTGAGCTGGGCATCCCCGTGGTTATCACCCCGGGTGCCAACAACCGCAGTGTGGCAGAACATGCCGTGGCTATGATGTTTGCCCTCTCCAAGAACCTCTACGAGGGTCAGGTGGAGACCGAGAAGGGCAACTGGGAGATCCGCGGTGTCCACAAGGCCTTCGAGCTGGAAGGCAAGACCGTGGGTGTCATCGGTCTGGGTGCCATTGGCCGCGAGACAGCAAAGATCTGTCAGGGCGTGGGCATGAAAGTGGCCGGTTACGACCCCTTCATGAGTCAGGACAAGATCGAGGCTCTGGGTGCTGAATATTACGCCGATTACAAGGAGCTGCTGAAGGTGGCCGACATCGTCACCGTCCATGTGCCCCTGACCGACCAGACCCGCGACATGATCAGTGCAGCCGAGCTGGCCACCATGAAAAAGACCGCTCTGGTCATCAACTGCAGCCGCGGCGGCATCGTGAACGAAGCCGACCTGTGCGCAGCTTTGCGGGCCGGCACCATTGCCGGTGCTGGCACCGACGTGTTCTGCAACGAGCCGCCCAAGCCGGATGATCCGCTGCTGAACACCCCCAACCTGATCGTCAGCCCCCACTCCGCCGCACAGACCCGCGAAGCCGTCATTAAGATGGCCAATATGTGCGTGGACGGCTGCTTGGCCGTTATCCGCGGCGAGAAGTGGCCTTTCGTGGCAGACAAAAAGGTTTACGACCATCCCAAGTGGGCCGATAAGTAATACGGGCTGACACAAGATCAAAACAGAAAGAAGGGAAAGCATGAGCGATTACAATCCTCGCACGCGCTATGAACATTATTACGTTCGGCAGGCCCGATTGGAAGGCCGGGATGAATTGCAGCATCGTTACCCGGATGACTTTTATGTAAAACCTTTCCGAATTGCCGGAAATGTTTACTACATTGGCAATAAGGCGGTCTGCTCTCATCTGATCGACACGGGTGCAGGTCTGATCGTGATCGACACAAGCTACCCCGAGCTGGATCATCTGCTGATCAATTCGATCTGGGAAGCCGGATTCAATCCCAAAGATATCAAAATCGTGCTCCATACCCATCTGCACTACGACCATTTTGGCGCGACCAATACACTGACAAAAATCTACGGCGCAAAGGCCTATGTAGGTAAGGATGAATGGGAGAGCGTACAGCGGAAGCCGGAACTTGCAGTAATTCCGCAGGACAAATATCTGAGCTATCGGATGATCCATCCGGATGTTCTGCTGGAAGACGGCGACGAGATCTGCTTGGGCAACACCGTGATCCATTGTGTGGAAACGGTGGGCCATACCGAAGGAACTATGTCGTTCTTCTTCGATGTTGAGGACGGCGGAAAGGTTTGGCGTGCAGGAACCTTTGGCGGAGCAGGCTTCATTACCATGTATAAAGAGTTCTTTATCCGGTACGGCCTGCCGGATCTGCAGCCCGCATTCCTTCACTCTCTGGAGCTGATGAAGCAGCAGAACGTACAGCTGGTTCTGGGAAACCATCCCGGTCCCAATCATATCTTGCAAAAGATGGAAAAGCTTCTGAACAACCCGCAAGGGGGAAATCCGTTCATTGACCCGACGGGTCAAGACTGGCAGAACTACCTGGCCTGGGTGGAAGCGGAGTTCAAACAGTTTATGGCAGACGGGCGCTGAGTCGTTTGTACAAAAAATAGGGAGAACAGCTTATGAAATACGAAAAATACAATAAGGGGAAGAACGATCTGTTCAGCGGCATCGTTCTGGGCGGTTTTGCCATCGCCTACCTGATCGGTGCAGCGATGATCAAGATTCCCAAGATGCTTTCTGCATCGCTCCTCAACGCCTCGTCCGTGCCCAAGCTGTGGGGCGTGCTGTTGCTGATCCTCGGCATTGTGCTGATCGTTCGCGGCCTGCGTGTGATGAAGGCGGAAAAGGCAGCAGGCAATGCTCCAGAAAAGAAGAGCGCTTCGGAAGCTGCCAAGGGCTTCTGGGCTGACAACCGCGCCGTCGTGGAGATGTTCGTAGTGCTGCTCATCTACATTGCTCTGATCCAGCCGGTGGGCTTCCTGATCTCCACTTTCCTGTTCCTGTTTGCAGAGTTCAATATCCTGACCTACAAAGAGGACCGGAAGCTGGGCTTTTCCGTGGCCTTCGCACTGGTGTGCGCCGTGGGCATTTACGCCATGTTCAAGTACGGCTTCAAGATGCCGCTTCCGCAGGGCATCCTGAAAGGAATCTTTTAAGGAGGGAAGGTACAGATTATGTTGATGGAAGGTTTCTCCATGGTTCTGAGCGACCCGTTAAGCGTCGTTTTGGTGGCCGTGGGCACTCTGATCGGCACCATCTTCGGTGCCATCCCCGGTCTGACGGCTACCATGGCCGTTACGATCTGCCTGCCCATGACCTTTGCAATGAGTGACAGCCGCGCCATTGCTCTGCTGATGGCTCTGTACATCGGAGGCATTTCCGGCGGTCTGGTCTCCTCGATCTTGCTGAACATCCCCGGCACGCCCGCTTCGATGGTCACCGCCTTTGACGGCGCGCCCATGGCCCGTAAGGGCGAGGGTGCCAAGGCACTGGGTACCGGTATCTTTTTCTCGTTCTTGGGCACTATCTTCGGTCTGATCGCTCTGATCATCATCGCCCCCTATCTGGCGGCTGTGGCCATCAAGTTTGGTGCATTTGAGTACTGCGCTTTGTCCATCTTCTCCCTGTCGCTGGTCATCTCGCTGGCCGGTAAGGATATGGTCAAGGGTCTGGCAGCTGCTCTGCTGGGTGTCATGTTCTCCACCTTCGGTATCTCCACCTTCGACAGCATCGTCCGCTACGATTTCGGCAGCGTGAACATGCAATCCGGCTTCCAGCAGCTGGTGGTTCTGATCGGTCTGTACGCTATCCCCGAAGTGGTGGGTGTCGCCCAGAAGGTCGTGGAACCCAAGGTCATCATGAAGCAGAACACCACCGTGGATAAGATCCATGGTCTGGGCTTCACTTGGCAGGAGTTCAAGAGCCAGATTGTCAACTTCTTCATTGCAGCTGGTATCGGCACCGGCATCGGCATCCTGCCCGGCATCGGCGGCGGTACAGCCGGTATTATGTCCTACACCACTATCAAGAACCGCTCCAAGACCCCTGAAAAGTTCGGCACCGGCATTATGGACGGCGTCGTGGCTTCTGAAACTGCAAACAACGCTGCTGTTGGCGGCGCAATGATCCCCCTGCTGACCCTTGGCATCCCCGGCGACGGCATCACCGCCATCCTACTGGGTAGCCTTATCATCCACGGCATCGCCCCTGGTCCGCTGATCTTCGAGAAGAGTGGTGCATTGATGTACGCAATCTACCTGATCATCGGCCTGTCCTCACTGTTCATGATGATCTTCATGCTATTCGGCATCAAGGGATTTGTCAAGATCCTTTCCGCTCCGCAGGGCCTGCTGATGCCCATCATCCTGTGCATGTGCTGCGTGGGTGCCTTCGGTTGCTCCAACCGTATGTTCGACGTCTGGTGCCTGCTGATTTTCGGTTTGATTGCTGTTGTGATCCGCGCTATGGAGCTGCCCATCATGCCTGTGGCCATCGGCTTCATCCTGGGCCCCATCTTTGAAAAGAACCTCCGCCGTGCAGAGTCCTTCATGACCAGCGGCCCTGCTGAGCTGCTGAGCCACCCCATTGCTCTGGGCATCCTCGTCATCACCATTGTGATGATTGTCTTCAGCCTGCGCTCCAACAAGCGCGCTGCCGAGCGTGAAGCCGCTGCCGCTGCTACCGAGGAGCAGGAGTAAGAAATGTAAGTAATCAGACGCTTATTGTGCGGCGTCTGTCGGAAACACAAGAAGAAAGGAAAACTACCATGAAAAAGATCTCGCGTCGTTCGTTCCTGTCCGCTATGGGTGTTGTGGGCGCTGCTGCTGCCCTGACCGCCTGCGGTGGTTCTTCCAGCTCCACTGCTGCTTCTTCCACTGCCGCTTCCACCGGCAGCAGCACGGCAGCCGCTGGCAGTGCTGAAAAGCCTGCCGATTACCCCAATACTTCCGTGACCCTGGTCGTCGGTTTCAACCCCGGCGGTGACTCCGACCTGAACAACCGTCTGTTGGCTCAGTATGTGGAGCCTGAACTGGGCCAGTCCATCGCCGTGACCAACATGGCCGGTTCCAACAGCTCAGTTGCACTGACCCAGTACCAGAGCAATCCCACTGATGGCTATACCATCCTGGGTACCAACACTTCCGCACTGGTCAACAACTACGCTTCCGGCACCTGCCAGTACAGCTACGAAGACTTTGAGGTCATTGCAGTCTTTGGCCGTGGCGCAGGCGAAATGCTATTTGCCAACAAGGCTTCCGGCATCACCTCTATGGAAGACCTGCTGGAAAAGTCTCAGGCCAACCCCAATACCATCAAAATGGGCATGTCCTCCGGCGGCAATACCCACGTCTATGCTCTGCTGCTGCAGGAAGCCGGTTTCCAGTGCAACATCGTGGACGGCGGCGACGGTTCCGACCGTATCGCAGCTCTGGTCGGCGGCCACGTGGATGTCTGCTTCGTGCCGTACCTGACCGCAAAAGAGTACATCGAGAATGGCGATGTGATCCCCCTCTGCACCATCGGTGACCGTTGCTCCGCCCTGCCTGATACCCCCTCCATCAATGAGGGCGGCTATGTGAAGAACAATTTCAATGGCTGCTATGCATGGCTGGCACCCAAGGGCACCGATGCGGGCATCGTTTCTTATCTGGCATCTCTGTGCGAGGATGTTTGCAACAATAACGAGAAGTATGCAGAAGATCAGAGAGCCATCAACTTCAACGATCCGTTCGTTGTGACCGGTCAGGATGCTCTGGATTTCCTGGCTGAACTGCAGCAGACTGCAATTGACAACGTTGCCGTTCTGGGCTGATCCTGAGATCTTGAGTTTCTCCTTACCTTAATCATACCAGCATTAAAAAGCGAAAGAACGGCCTGAATTCTGTACTGCACAGGATTCAGGCCGTTCGGGCTTATTGTGTGGGAGAGTTTGTACGCCTTTACCAACATTTTCGTCCGGCAAAGCATCGGTATGATGTGGTCTATGTTTTCACCCTGTCCGAAGTAAAGGAAGCAGCACATTTTTCCAAAATGTGGAATCCGATATAATCGTCTGATAGCGGTAGGTTTGAACTGGTGGAAGAAATAGTTTTAAGTTGTTGTTAAGCTGTTATTTTCCCTATTGCAATCCGTTGCAAAGTATGGTATATACATTATACGAAACGTTGCTCTGATGAACGTATTACCGTTCAATGATGTATAAATGGAGGTGCCTGCCATGACTGCCGTAATCTACGCCCGCTATTCATCGGATAACCAGCGCGAAGAATCCATTGAAGGCCAGATTCGTGAGTGCACCGCCTATGCAGAGAAGAACGATTTCACCGTGGTCAAGCACTATATTGACCGAGCAATCTCTGCTAAGACCGATAACCGTCCGCAGTTCCAGCAGATGATTAAGGACAGTGAACGTGGTCTGTTCGATACCATTATTGTCTGGAAACTCGACCGTTTCGCCCGAAACCGTTACGACAGTGCCCGGTACAAGACCCAACTGAAGCGGAACGGCGTGAAACTGGTGTCGGCAACGGAAGTCATTTCGGCTGGCCCGGAGGGCATCATTCTGGAGTCAGTGCTGGAAGGCTATGCCGAGTATTATTCCGCTGACCTGTCCGAAAAGGTAGTACGCGGCATGACCGAAAACGCCCTCAAGGGTATTTATAATGGCGGCACGATTCCGTTCGGCTACATGATCGATGAGACC
>OIXX01000701.1_pt1 | contig 16881 bp, 17 predicted proteins | sample 1588161 | NCBI WGS metagenome assembly OIXX01 (sample SAMN03283274) | human gut metagenome | biome: human-associated habitat; material: feces | host: Homo sapiens | place: Peru | collected 2012
AGCGCTTTCGTTTTCCATGTTTTCCCGGCCCAGTTCGACCAGACCGAACCGGGGAGGCGGTCGTATTGCGCAACCAAGCGCGCCGCCCATAGCATGGTGCGCACAAGCCACCAAGGGCACGCAAACGAAAGGAACGGACATGACCGGCAACACCACGGCAAGAACACAGGCCATCGAACTGGGAGAGCACCTGCGTGAGGTCGCCGCATGGAACGTGCGCCTGCACCTGGCCAAGGAAGAACTCGAACAGCAGGCCCTGTGCGAGGCGACCGGCGTGACCAAGGCCACCATATCGGCCAGAATGAACCTCGACACCGCATGGGATCTCAACGCCATCGCGGCCGCGGCCGTCACCCTGGGCATGCCGCCGGCCGAACTGCTCGACGACACGCTGTACGACATCGTCAACAACGACGACACGAACACAAACGAAGGCAAAGGTGCATCGTTGGTGGCAGCGCTGACCTCGACGCTCCTGGCACGCCACATCGCCGGCAGGTGCGACCCGTTGAAAACAAAAAGCTCCTGCCGAATCACAATGATGGCGACAGGAGCAAACCGGTACCCCCAGAGAGGGTGTATTCGTTTCATTTTGCATATTCGGACTTGCAATTTCTTCTTACAACTGCGCGACCGGTGCCAACGGGGGAGCAAAGGAGAATCTTCCTTCCGCTATCCTGTTCGCTTTACTGGGAATACCAAGCCTTCTCGGAATTATATTGAGCATTGTGCGGCGGAAAAACCAAGACAGTATCCTGCAATTCCGGAAGACAACGTACTATCCAGTCCTGCTCACTGTTGCAGTTGCGGTAGGGGCGGCGGCACCTGATATGGTCGACGTGTTTGTATCTGCGGTATTCGCTCTTATCTTGACGGAACAGGCCAGAGATATATGGGACATGTGGGTGGAGAAGCCGTCCTCCGCATGGGCATAGACGTCTGGGGAGCCGGTAAAGCCCGCCGATCGGTTCCTGTACCAAGTCCAGTGGTCTGACGAATGCAAGATGTACATCGGTAGCTGCAGCGGTTTTCCGAATCTGCGGTATCCGGCAAAACCCCGGATGAAGCGCTTTCCGCCATCCGCGATGCGGTTGCGCGGAAAAACTGATGCCATGAGGGCAGCGTGGAAATTCCGGATGTGCGTAGAATATTGGGACTGAAAAACTGGCCGACTATCTTCTGTTTTGTCCGGCGCGCAGCATGCGGGCCTCATCGGTGTCGCGGATGCGCAGGTCGGTGACGGTGAACGCGAGGATGGGGCCGCCCTTCTCGGGCCGGTAGAGACGTGGCCTGCCGGCGAACTCGACGATCTGGCCGCCGGCGGCCCCGAGCATGCGGTTGTGGACCGCCCCGGTGGCGGGGATCAGGGCGACGGGGATGTCGGCGCCGCCCTCCCGGGTCACGCAGCGCAGCATGCGCACGCGTGTGCCGTCGGGCAATGTGATGCCTCGGATGCCGGCCGGCAGGATCTTCGCTATGCCGGGGCAGGAGCCGATGTCGAGACGGATGCCGGAACCGCTGTGCTCCCGCCGCGTGGTGTCCGCTGTCATTGTGCTTCCTTTCCGGTGTCGGGTATGGTGGCCGATGGTCCGTCCTGCGGGAACAGGCGGTCGATCTGGTCGACGGTCATGTTGGCGGTGCATGCGCTGATCGATTTGGTGAGGGTCTGCTGCGCGGAGGTGAGCTTGTCGTAGTCGTCGGATCCGGCGTCGACCAACGTTCGCGCCTGTTTCGCGGCCTTGGCCAGACCCGTGCAGTCGTCCGGCGTGGGGTCGGGAAGCCTGTCCACGGCATGTTCCGCTTTGGGCAGACTGGATTTGAGATCGTCGAGCCGGTATCCGGCGGCCTTCGGCAACGCCTCGGCATACCATTCGTCGGCCAATGCGCGGACAGTGGATTCCTTCTCCTGCCGGCCGATCGCGTCGAACAGGTCGGTCGCGTTGCCCAGGTCCTTGTCGCCGTGGCGGATGAGCGTCTGGCCGAACGTGTCGATGTTGCCGCCGTCCGGGGAGTTGAGGATCGACCGGGCCTTGTTGGCGATGTCCTCCGTGGAACCGGTGAATTCCGATGGTTCCGAAGACGGGTCCGTCCGGGACTGGTTTTTCGTATCCTTGCCGCTGTCTGTCGCCTGTTGGGCGGATTGAGGTTCTGGTTGATCGGATGTCGTGGACTGGAACGGGTTGAGCGCGATCGTGGCCGCCAATGCGATTACGGCCGCGACGGCGAGCAGCAGCGCCTGCCGTTTCGGTTCCATCCGCTCGAATCGGTCCCTTGCTCGGCCGAGAAGGCCCTGACGTTCCCTGTGCTCGTCTTTGCGTGGTGTCTCGTCCGTCATGATGGTGCTCCTTTCGAATGGATGATGGGCTATAGTCCCGGATCGTTGCCGGGCAGGCCGTTGCCGTCGCTGGGGGCCGGCACGCTCCAGCCGTTGCCGGGCTGGGAGCCGGTTCCGCCCGATTGCCCCGACTGTCCCGACTGTCCCGACTGGTATTGGGGTATCCATTGCTGTTGCTGCTGTGGCGGCGTCGGGTCGGGGACGGTCTGCTGTTCGGCCTGTCGTTCCCTCTCCTGGCGTTCCCGTGCCGCTTTCTCCTCGGCCGCGCGCTTGGCCTTCGCATGCTCCGCCTGCGTGGCGATGGCCTGTTCGAGGGTCTTCCTCGCCTGCTCGACCCGGGAGGCCAGATCCTCGAGCTCCTTGACGGTGACGTCCTTGCCGGGCTCGGCGGCCCGTTCGAGGATCGTCGTCAGATCGTCGATGGCCGTGCCGGTGTCGTCGTCGCGCTTCGCGCCGTCCCGGAGCTTGGTGGCCTCGCCGACCGCCTTCGCGAGCGATTCGCGCGCGTCGGCCTCCTGTTTGATGGCGAGGGCCCTCCTCGCCGCCGACACCAGCGTGTTCGTGTCCTTATTGGCCTTGCCCGCGCGGTCCTTCAACGATCCAGCATCCCTGATGGACAGCCGGGCGGCGGGCTCGTCGAGTATCCTCGCGTTGTCCGAAATCCGCGCGTCCAGACGGCTCCACGCCTTCGCGTCGGCGAGGTCGGACGCCTTGTGGGCTTTGGCGAACCGAGTCGCAATCGTATTGGTCTCCCGCAGCACGGCCTGCGCCTGTTCCGCGCCGTGGCGGGCGGACGCGGTGACGGCGCCGGCGGCGATCACGCCGACGAGCGCCACGGCGGCGACCACGGCGAGCACCGTCAGTACGATCCGGCCGGCATGGACCGAACGGGCGGGCTCATCGGCATCCATATCGGTGCCGAATCCCGGGATCGCGTCCTGGTGCATGTCATCCAGGTCATCGGATGGCGACGTGTCGTCGGATGCCGGCAGGGGGATCGCATGCGCGCCGGAAGGCGGGGGAGCCGTCACATCGCCACCGGCCCCCGGTCCTGAGGCCTGCGGCGGGACAATCCTTTCCTCCTCTTGGGGAAGATCGGGCTCATGGCCGGTATCGGTGCCGTCGTCGCCGGCGGCCGGCGTGGGGGAGGGAGTCTCGTCCGGTTCCGAGAGCAGGCGGCGGATCCAATCGTCGCCGTTCTCGGCAGGGAAGTCGAGTTGTTCGAACAGGTCCGGCATGGTCATGGGCGCATGCCTCCCCTCGGGCCGATCGTCGCGCGTATCGTGGCCGTGAGCCGGTCGAGCTGTTCCAGGGAATCGAGATCCCGTTCACGGGCGATGCCTTCGAGCCGTTTCGCGAGCTTCAGCTCCTCGTCCGGGTCCCGGGGCCGGTACGAGTCGGGGTTCCAACGCGGGTCCCCGGCCTCGTCGAGCAGGGCGCGTCCCCGTGACGCCAGTGCGCGCGCCTCCTCGGCCTCCTCATGGGACAGGGGTGCCTTCCGGTCGTCGAGCCGTCGTTCGATGGAGGCGATGGCCTGGTCGAGCCGGTCGCGGGCCGCGAGCTCCATGGACCTCCAGTCACGCCACCGGTCGGACAGTTCCCGCAGATCACCGCCGGTGTCCGCGGCGAGCTGGCGTGACAGGCGGTCGCGTTCCGGCCCGTCGGGCATGCGGCGGATGCCGTCGCGGGAACGCCGGTAGCCGTCCAGCCGCTCCTCGCAGCCCGCCAGCGTGGCCATGAGCACGTCGGCGGAGGGATCGTCATGCGAGGCGGGCGAGGGAGGCGTCCCGTAGGCAAGGAGCGTGGAGGAGACGAAATCCTCGCCGCCCCGCCAACGGCCGGTGAACGCCGGTTCCGTCTTCCATCCGCCGCGCCGGCGATACCACGACTCGTATTCGACCTCCCGGGCGCGTCGGCGCGAGGCATGCTGTTCGCCGTCCATGTGATGCGCGTGGGAGGATTCTCCCGTGCCGGCCGCCGTCAGGTATTCCTTGACCCGGGCGAGGGCCTGGTGGATGTCCTGCATGAGGGCCGGCATGTACATGCCGCCGTTGGGGGAGGCCGCGGCCAGGTCCGCATGGCATTTCAGGGCGAACACCTCAGCCACCACGTCGTCGTGCTCGATCCAGCAGGCGGGCAGCGTCTGCTCCCATGTGGGGAACGTGCGGCACAGCCATTCGCCGTAGCGGATCGCGTGCATCGTCATCAGGTCGATCTCCGTGCGCGAGGGCGCGCCGGTCCAGTCGATCGGCCGGGCCATGCCCATCGTCTCCCAGGAGCGTTGCGGCATCGCCGTCCACAGGCCCGGCCCGTATTCCGGCTCTTGCGGAGGCTCGCCGGTCAGGTTGCGCACGGTCTGCTCGATCTGCGCGGCCAGGCTGGCCGACGGGTCCTTGCCCTGATGCGCCCTGTACACGTCCGACAGGAGCACGGTCAGCCGCGCGGCCGACGCCGACGCGGCGTCGAGCCCACGGGCCCAGTCCGCGGCCGGCGGCACGGGGGATGAGACGCCGCCGGCCGTACCGGTCCGGCCTCCCGTCATGCCGGCCAGGATCTCGTCCACCTCGTCACGGGTGTCGTCCATCACCTGTCTCCTTCCGCGTCATGCCACCATCCGCGTTCCATGAAATGCGGGGCGCGGACCAGGGCCGGCGCCTCGCGCACGGGCTGGACGACCATCCACCCGCGCGGCAGACGGCTCAGCTCCCACGGCAGCACCGTCTCCTCCGCGCCGCGGCGTTCCGTGACCCCTCCGAGCGGGCCCTGTCCCGGATTCCACGTGGACTCGAAACGGGTGACCTCATGCCGGCCGATCTGCATGCCCCACCATTCGAGGCTGTCCCGGTCGGTGACGCCGCCCAGCATGATCCGGTTGCAGTTGTTCCAAACGGTCTGCTCGGTCTCCCGGTCGTAGTCGCGCACCATCATGTCGCGCGACTGCTCGACCACGAGCAACTGATAGCCGTTGCCGCCGCCCTGCGTGATCGCGTTGCGCAGGCCGCCCCACGTCTCGATGTTGCTCAGCTCGTCGAGCACGAACCGGGCCGGCGGCTCGATCTTGCGCAGGTTGGGTCCCGACGCCTCGCGCGACAGGGCGAGATCCTGGCACGCCTCCTGGAACGTGTCCAGCAGGAGCACGGCGAACAGGCCCGCGTTCACGCCTCCGCCCGCCTGCGATTTCGGCCGGCTGAGCACGTACACGGTGTCATGATCCTCGACCATGCGCCTCGGATCGATCAGACGCGGGTCGCGCGGCGAGAAATCCATCGTCGAACGCACCTTCGGGTCCGCGAGGATCGCGAACGCGTTCCTCACGCCGAACCATTCGCTCGACCGTTGGCGCGTGTCCATGGTCTCCAGGCCACGGATCGTGTCCGCCCAGCGCAGCATCTCCCGTTCGCCCGTATGCTCGCGGATCAGGTCCGCGGCCTCGAGCGCCTTGCGGGGGCTGACCGACCACTCGTAGCATTTCGAGATCGGCAGGTTGCTGATCGCCGCCGCATACAGAAGCGCCTGGATATAGCCTCCCGCGCTCACGCCCCACTCCCTGTTGTTCGACCCCTGGCCCAATCCGCCCACACCCACCAGGGTCTGCGCGCGGCGCATCGCCGTGGTCGGGTCCTCGCACCCCTGCAACGGGGTCCAACGCATGTTGTGCCGGGTCAGCGGGTCCGCCGCGCCCAAACCCTCCGGGTCGAAGATATGGACACGGCCACGGCCGCCGTACCGGGCCCCGTTCGACGGATCCGCCACACCCCTCTCCCGCAGGCGACGGGTCGCGGAGATGATGTCGCTGCGCGTCGACGTGGCCAGCACGAAGCCGGGCGCCTCCACCACCGCGGGGATCACGACCGTCACTGTCTTGCCGGACCTGGTCGGTCCCAGCACGTACGCGTGCATCTCCAACGACAGCCAGACACCGACGTGATGGCATTCGCCCACGTACATGGCCGCCTGCCAGGGCCTCGGCCACACCGGGTCGCCGCCCATGCGACGCTCCCGCATGGCCGCGGCCAGCATGGCCGGCAGCACGCTCGGCACCATCGTGCGCATCACCTCGCGCACCCCGCACGCGGCCGCGACCTGACGACGCGTGGCCATGCCCGGAGCCGACGACAGACGATCCACGAGCCGTTCCCCGGAATCACGGTACGCGTCCCAGAACGCCCACAGCACGGCGCACACGGCCAACGCGGCCATCCAGAAGGGCATGGACAGCAGCCCGCCGGCCACCGGATCGCCGCCCGCCGCCGCGAACAGCAGCAGCGTGAACGCCATCGCCACGAGCAGGACGCCCACGGCCAGACGACGCACCAGCACCGACCCCTCACGCGACAGGGCGGCCAGAAGCCCCGTATGCTCCGCCAGCCACACGCCCGCACGCGAGTCCTCGAACCCACGCCACACGGCCATGACCCGACGGCGCGAATCGACACGCGACCCCTCCACGCCCCGGCCGGCATCGCCCTCCAGATCGGGCGCCAGCTCCTCATACCAGGGACGATCCCCGGACACATCCGCCATCAGCGGCCTCCTCACCAACGAATACGGAAAACGGATACAACAAAAACGATGCGGTTCAGGCCGCGGACCTCAGATCGCTCGTGTCGAACAGGGCCGACAGGGTCGGACCGGCCAGGGCGCGCACCATACGCGGATGCTCCGCGCCGACCCTCCACACCCCCAGCCCCTGCGGCAGCGTGGGAATCACCCGCCGCTCGTCCTCGCTCAGATCCGGGACCAGCCGGCTGAGCATGTCGATGTTCGACCCGCCCTGACGGAAGATGATCTTCGTCTGCATCTGGTTGAGGATCTCCTCGACACGGCCACGCAGCTCGCTGCCCTCGCCGAACACATGCGTCATGTCGTTCACGCCATGCACGATCAGCCAGGTCGCGCACCCCCAATGGCCGGCGGACCGCTGCCTGGTCTGCAACGAGTCCACCAGACGCGCGTTCGACAGCAGATCCCACGCCTCCTCGTCGACCACGATCCGCCGCCTCCCGTCACGCCCCTGCAGCAGACGGTCGATCCACGAGCTCACCGCCGCCGTGAACACGCGCTTGAGCTGCTCGTTGTTCAACGCCGGACTCGACGTGTCGAACACGATCATCGGGCTCGACGGGTCCAACCGGATCGTGGACTCCCTGTCGAACATGCCCGACAGGGTGCCGCCACGCACCATCGGCGCATACACGCGAGCCGCCGCGGCCGCCGCCGCACGGGCCAACGCCGGCTCATGCTCGAAACCCGTCATCGAGGGCGACTCCCCATCCACCCACGAACGGTCCGCGAGACGGTCCACCGCCGCCTCCAACGTCATCGGCCCAGTGCCGAACGACACCGCCACACGGTCCACGACCACCTGCATGTCGCGATCCAGCGGGAACGGGCCTCCATCCTCGCGCAATGCCTCCGCCAGGCTCATGAACGCCGCCTTGCGCCCGGAAAGCACCTCCTGACGCCACAAATCGTCCTCGCCGGCGGACGGACGGTCCGGCAACGCGAACGGGTTCAGATAATGGCCGCCGCCCGGCGAGACGACCTGGCCTCCCACATGATTGGCGACCCGGCCCCACTCGCCCTCGCGATCCGACTGGACGATCACATGACGGCCCGCCTCGATCTCGCGCAACGCCATCACCTTCGCCGCGAACGACTTGCCGTTGCCGCGAAGACCGCAGATGAACACGTCCGGGCTGGTCGTCATATGCGGGCCGTGAACGCCCGGCGCGTCATACGTCGCCCACGAATCGAACCGCCACAACTCACGCGACAGCACATCCACGCCGATGACCGGCCCGTCGATGCGAGGCGCCCCCGACCCCGCCACCAGCGTGGACAGGACCCCCGCACGCCCCGTGCTGGTCTGATGCCACGCCGTGACCGGCCGCACGCGGAAATCACGGGTCATCATGTCCACGGGGGAGGGCGAACCGAGGGGCAGACGCCCCTCCTCGTCCGCATCCACCATGCGCCGACGCCGTTTCGCATCCGCGGCCATCGCGCGCATCAGACCCGGGGCCACGCCCATCGCGTCCTCCACCGCATGCCGGTCGGCGCGACGGAACGCATGCGCGGGCATCGGCCCGGGCTCCACACCCGCCGTCAGACAACACTGCATCCACATCGCCTCGCGCAGCGTCAACCCCGTCGCCACCGGCACCAGCCCCAGACAGAACACGCCGCGACGCATGCCCTCGCCCAACCGGTGTTCTCCCTCCAACACCGGAGCATCCCCAGTCGAACCAGACATCACACCAACCTCCGACGATCAGGCCCACACACAAGACGAAAGCCCGCCGGACACGCCGACGGGCCGGAAGCGAAACGACGATGGACGGTCACACCGAGCCGCCCATGCCGCCCACCAGCACGCCGACCAACACCATCGCGGCCACGCACAACACGCACAGCAGCACATTGCCCCAGAACGCGCGACGACGCTGGCGACGGCTCATCGCCACCACCTCGTCACGGAAACGGCTTCCCACATACCGGGACGACGGACGGGCCCGCAGCATCCAGAACGCGCGATACGCGAACGACGCCGCGGCCACCACCAGCAGCAACACCAGAACCGACAGCATGACACACTCTCCCAATCAGCCCGCCGACACCTGAACCGGAAAACGGAAGACGCGACGGACGGGCAAGCGGCCACGCCTCCACGGACACCACCAGCGGGGCCGCCGATAACGGCCGGGATGAATGACAGGGGACGCGCCGAGAAGAACCGGGATTAAGGGCACGGCATCTGCCTTTTCAGGACATGGTGGGATTATTGGAATTGGTGTCAACAGGAGGGGCGGCACATGATGCAGAAGACGAACGAGGGAAGTGCGTTCACAAGGAAGAGCCTTCCGGGACTCGTGATAGCGGTTGTCTTTTCGATAGGCGGGTTTGCGATCGGTGACTGGTTGTGGTGGCCCTCGCAATACGTCTGCGACATTGTGAAAGCGGCCTTGTTCTCGTTGGCGGCTCTCGCGCTCATTCTTGGGTACACCGAATCATGGAAACTCATACCAAACCGTTGCCGTGTTGTATGGTCCGTCGCATGGGCATTACTGGCATGGAACATCGGAGTGCTCGGAGGCAGTACCGGCAAATTCCCTGAGCTCTCGAAAGAAAATCCCGTGGTGTATTCGTGGTTCGGACCGGCGGTATGGTTTTTGTCCACTGCAATAGCAATGGGCATCCTCATCGTGGAGTCAAAAACAGTCAATCCGTCGCGTCTGCCTATCTATTTTGGCCTGATACTGACTGTGATGGGCATGGGCATCAGCGGCCTTGTGCCCATCAGCCCGGCCCCTCTGAACTACATATGCCGGATCGTGGCGTTATTCCTGTTGTGGGCAGGCACGTATATAGTCATGACCCACCTGACGGATACCCAATGGGGAGCGAATTTGGCGGACAAAGTGACGATTCTCATGCTGCGTTACGTACTGATGCGTGATCTGGCATTGACGGCAGGCCTGGCGAATGGAATATCCTTCGAAAACGCTTCGCAATGGGGTAGCGGAATCCATGAATTCCTCGAAAAACACATCGACGAAAAGAAAGATAAAGCAAAGGCAGTGGCTGATGGAATAGGCCTTGGAGGTCTGGCGACGATGGTCGCCGGCATATACTCATCCAAGCTTATGCAGGACATGTCAGGCGCATCATCAAAAGTCCTTCTCCTGTCAGCCTTCGTGATATCTCTCGTGATTGGTCCCATCAAGGCGATTCAACTTCAATATTGGAAACGGCTCACGGATTGCTGCAACGCCAAGGAGACGATGGAACAAGACCCCCATGACGACAAAAAGAACTGAACAGGAGGAGACACGGGGTATTCAGAGGAATGCCATCTCGTGGATATCGGGAATCCTTATGGTGAAGGTGCTGAGGATGCGTCCGCGCCGATAATGGGTTCAGACAAACGCGCCCATGGACCGTCCGCTATCGAGAAGGAATAATCGGAAGGAGCCGCTACATGACGGAGCGTATGGCGGTGGATCCGTCATGAAGAAGCATGGACGACTGATTTCATGCATCGGAATCGGGCTGATTCTGTCTGCAGCGATATTGGAAATTCTTGCATGCCGTATGCTCCCGCTCGTCAGGAAAATGGATTATGCCCGGTTGGTCACTGACAAGGAAATAAAGGCTGCCATCCTGTTTGCGCCTCTCGTGCTGGTGCTAATTGTCTGCTATCTAGGTATCGGAGTCATGCTCGTATGGACGGGTCGTCATATCGTAGGCATGACGATGGTTTCGTCTGTGTTGTTCGCCGTGGGATTGATAGACATGATGACGGAAAAGACCGTGACTCCGCTCTTGACTATTTCTGTGGTCCTGTTCTGTTGCACGCTCTCTTATCTGCTGGCCTCCGTGACCGTATCTGCATCCGGGCTGATACGGCGAAGTTCTCAGTAGTGATCCTTCGCGGAGAGGATGCAGAGCCTGTCGTCGGCGACGGTATAGATGATACGGTTGGCCGAATCGATACGCCGCGACCATGCGCCGGACAGGCCCCATTTGAGGGGTTCGGGCTTGCCGATGCCTTCGAACGGGGTTCGCTGCATGTCCCGGATGAGCGCGTTGACGCGCTTGAGGGTCTTGCGGTCCTGAGCCTGCCAGTACAGGTAGTCGGCCCAGGCGTCTTCGGTCCAGCAGAGCAGCATCACGCACCCGCTTCGACAAGGTCGTGGGCCATCGCCTGGCCCTGCCGGACCTGCGCCATGCCGCGCATCACCTTGTCGCTCAGATATGGGTTCTGGTAGACGCGCAGCGTCTCCATGAGCGAATCGTAGTCGTCGGCGCTCATGACGACCACGTTGTCCTCCGGGTCCGCATTGGTCACGAGAAGGGTGTCGGCGTCCTCGTTGACCTTGCGCATGTAGGTCTTGAGATTCGCCCTGAAATTGCTGTAGGCCACGGCCTGTGTCATCACGCACCTCCTATTTGTACAAGAAATTGTACCATGACGTTGCCGGAATGCGGGTCGGAGCCTCGGCGCGCCCCGCGTCGGTCGCAGCGTTCTCGCCAGCTGGCGCGGGACGCATGTCCCCGCCTTAATAGAACATTTGTTCGAATACTGGTTCGGTTCTTGTTCCGGAAAGGGCGGTAGGTCATGGCTTGGAGATTCGTCACGCACGCATGCGGGCACCAGGAGCGGATCAACGTGGACGGCCCGTACGTGGTCGTCGAACAGCGGGTGAAGAACGCGGAACGGGTGTCATGCCCCGCCTGCATCGGCATCGCGTCCCGGCAGCGCAACAGGCTTGACGGGTTCTGCGAACTGTGGGGCTCGAAATCCCAGTGCGACCGGGCGGAGCCGATACGACGCCGCACCCTCAGCCAGGTCGACGTGCTCGCCCGCCACGCGCGCATCGAGGACCGTGACGCGTTCGCCGAACTACGCAGACAGGTGCTGCGGATGAACGACGCGGCATGGTGGGTCGAACACAAAAACGACGCGGCCACCACGCTCGCCCAGGACATCGAGCTCTAGGATTTTGGAAAGGAGACGGTCATGTACGAGGAGCATGAGGACGGGTCGTTCACGCTGCACATGTGCGAATGGTGCGAGCAAGGCAGGAGGCTCGTGGGCGAATACGAGACGCTGGGCGACGGATCCGGGTTCGCCGTCACCGATGAATGGTCTACCTGCAGCAAGGTCGTCGTCAACCATCCGTTGACGCGTCCGGATGGCACCGTCATGCCCGGAGTCAGCCGGCTGCGACGCTTCGACTGGAGGGTTGGTCCCGAAGAGGGGCTGCGCGCCGACGACTATGAGATATGGGAGAGGGAACTGCGCGAGCAGACGGAGCACGACCGGTTCGACGGCGAGCTCCGATCCCTAGGAGCGTTGGGCGACGGGGAATCCATCTTCGACCGATAGCCAAGACAGGGCCGTTGCCTCCCCGGGACAATGCCGGCCTACATGATGTCGCAGGAGGTCAAGCATTCCACGCAGGGAAACGAGATCGTTCGCTGACGGGGGATGACCGTCGTCGAACGATCCCTATGACGCCAACGATTCATTCCGGCCATGCCGGGGCGGTGTCCGTCCTGTGAGGGAATCAAAGAATGTCATTCAACGCCTTGATGTCCGTCAACGCGCCTTGAATGATATGGCCCATGTAATTGTCCATGTATGCCCAGTCGACGGTCCCATCAGCGGAAACGGGGAGCTTGATTTCGTCGTTCCGCATATATTCCAGTTTCCACTTGTCCGCGAACCCGTATTTGTCTCGACCCACCCGTTCGATGGCGGTGGCGATGAACAGGGCGATATTCCTTGTCATGACAAACCTTGGGTACAGAATATGAACATCATCGGATGCCCAGAATGATTCGTTCTGATAGAACGTCTTGCCGGTGCCCCCATTGCCGTTGTAGGCCACTGTGAGTGTTCCGCTTGGGTGAAGATGTTCGTTGTTTGCGATGTAGGATGTAATACCGTTGTTGATGTTGGCGGCGCCGATAAAGGGGATATCGCCGATTTTCATATTTGCTCTGGTCAGACGCGTGCCTTTCTTGATGTCGAACAATTCGTCCAGCTTGAACGCTTTCCACGCAGTCACGTCCACCGCAGTGTGTGAAGTGCTGATGCCTTTTAACGCGTAAAGCTTCGCTGTTGTTGAATCGAATATCTTCCTCATGAAAGCTCCCATGAGGTGCCAATCCGGTGTTCCGTCCTCCAGTGCGGGCAAATGTATGACAAGATTCTCATATTTACTGATTCCGGGCTTATCGTCATAAGTAAATCGAGTTACGTACCGGCCAAGCACTGCGGCTATGAAGATGCCTGAGTACTCGTTCATACGGGGATTTCTCGCCGTGATTACCTGGCTGGCGCCAAACTCATCCCGTTGATACGACACGGCTGGAAGAGTAACGCCTAGGGCAATGGCATTGCCGGGAACGGGCGGTTCATCGTGATCGATCAACCACTGACGGCTCACTCTGCGGACAACCATATTGTTCCTGATGGATTGGATCACGTATGGTATACCGTTCTCGTCATCCGGGATTGCAAGTTGCGTACGCGCCTGCTTGATGCCTTCGAACTCAAACACGTCACCGAGACGAATTGGCGACCAAGAGGAAATGTCTAGACGCGTCATCGTTTATCGTCTTTCGGAATGGATATGGTGACGTTTTCACCGTCATCCGATACCTCGCCTGCATAGACTCCTGCGAGAACGCTCTCATCAAACTCCTTGGCATCGATACCCTGTTGAAACATGAGATAGTCCATTGCCGTCCTGCGGAAGTCCTCCTCTGTGATCTCAAATGGTTTCACCGGCATCTGATACGACAGGTGTTTCTTGGGGCTTTCCCATTTACAGGTACTATCGCCGGACTGTTTCTTGACGGTATTCACCCATGTGTCCTCTATCTCGGGCCATCTGCCGTACACGTCGTGCCGGCCTTTGTTTTTCACCGTCACCAATCCGTCGTCCTTCATCCAGCAGGTGAAGAACTCCTCGTCGTTCTGGGGCACTCCCGCCTTGAAGACGAATATGCTTGTGGTGACGCCGATGCCGAAGAACAAATCCTCCGGAAGTTTGATGACCTTCAGAAGACGATGATGTTTGAGAATGCGTTGTTTCTGTGCTTTGCCGGTCTTCTCCAGTTTCTTGTCCGGGAGGATGAACCCGCACAACGTGTTTGGCGGAACGTTGTCCATCACGTTCTCCGCTATCGTCATGCATCCGTACTTGTTCTCGTAAGGTGGGTTCATCATCACCTTGGTGACACCGCCGGAGCGGTATACGTACCGGCCGGCTTCGTCCTTCTCCCACACGCCTCCCGCGATACGCCGTATCCATTCGCACGCCGTCTCCTCGCGCGTGTCCATCTGTTCGAGGTTGGTCTTGCCGTCCTTGTGGATGAGCATGTTGGCGCAGGCGAGGGCGTATATCTCCCTGTCGTATTCGATGCCGAACAGCTGGCCGTCCTTGATCTCCCTGGCCTTCTCGGTTCTCACGCCGCCGGCCTCGCGTATCATGTTCGCCATCGCCTTCACCAGGAACCCGCCCGAGCCGCAGGTTGCGTCCAGTATCCTGTCGTCCTTGTTGACTTCGAGTATCCGGTACATGAAGTCCGTGATGTGCTCGGGCGTGAACACCTGGCCCGCTTCGGATTTCGTCTTGTAGCGGTTGAACTCGTTGAAGAAGATGCCCATGACATCCTCGCCGCGCCATGCATCCGAATTGATGCAATCGCTGATCTCGGTCACCCATTCGATGAACTGCTTGATGAGCTCCCTGACATGAGCCTGCTCCTTCTCGTCCTCGCTGTTCACGTTCAGGTTCATCTTGATCTCCGCGAACACATCACCCAACAGGTTGAGTTTGAAATTCTGCCTTTTGTCGCGCAGCATCTCCTTGTTGATGGTGCTGAGGATGACCTGATGGAACTCGGAGTAGTCGACTTTCCCGTCGGCTACGAAGTGCGCGTCATAGCGTTTCGCTACCAGGGCGCAGGCGGTGAATATCATGCGATGGTACAGGTTCTTTATGCCGAACTCGAAATGCAGGCAGTTGTTGATCCTGGCCGTCAGCTCGTAGATATGGTCCTTGTCGATGCCGTTCTCGTTGAACAATCCGAGATAGTAGCCGACCGCCTGCAACGCGGCGGGTGCTTCGACCTCTTCGAGGTTCTTGAACACGCGCAGATCGTCGCCGTTGTATAGCAGGCCGACCGTCTTATGGTACTGTTCGTTGACGATTCGGATGTTCTTCAGCAGCTCTTCCGCCTGCGGCCTGCCCAACGGTATCGTGGATGCCTTGGCCTCCAGCACCAATGCCACGTCATTCCGGTTCGAGGGAAGATACCAGCCGTCCGGTTTGTCCTGAACGCCTTGGAATCCAAGCTGATTGAATGTGGTTATCTGGCCCGTTCCGGATCTGGCTCCGTCCTTGCCGTCCAGGGCGGACAGCCCCAAAACGGCATCGGCCTCCGTGCGGACCTTGTCCTCCGTGAGTCTCACGACCATCGTTCGCCGCCTTCCTTGGCGGTGAAACGGATTACGGGGAGGCTTCTATGCAGCCCCCCCCCAATGTTATTCCGGGGGTCATGATGTATCTGCTCCTTGCTGTCGTTCCTCATGCCGGGTGCCAGAACGTCTCTGCGGATCACCGTCTTGAGAAAGACGGCGGCGACCACGGTCATGCCCGGCACCGGAAGCCCGATCGCCCTTATGCACCGGTTCCCCAGACTCTGGGCCGAACCGTATGATCATGGCCGGTGGGATCCCGCCGTTCCGGTATCGCCGACATACGTACAGTGTACGCGCGGCCGGCGCGACGGACGTCGTCTTGTGCAACCGTCGTGTTTCCCGGTTTCCCCGAGAATTAAGGCAAGCGGGTTTCTGGGTCTGATGGCGTCGGTAGGCATCGGTGATCCGTCTGCGAGTTCATCGAGCTTTGAAAGAGCCGCCGCGCGTATCATGCCCGGGGCCGGTGATTCGAGACCGATGTGTATCGGGTTATTATGCATGTTGAGGAATTTTGTTCGGTGTTCGCAAGAAAGAAGGCAAGAGAGATGCTGCATTTCGTGAATGTGCTCGATTACGCGGACGCGGGAAAGGTCGATCCCCACTCTCCCGAAGATGGATCGTTCGACAATCTCGATTTGAGACACATCCGCCGATTCGTGCAGCTGGACATACGGCTGAGGACTCAGGTGAAAAAGACCGTCGGTTACGGACGGACGATACCGTCGATCGCACGTCAGGTGCTCGTCTCCTTCTGGGAGGAACCGCGGACGGGATTCCACTACAAGGAGATCGAAGGGCTGAAGGAGCCCGTGGACTTCGGCTCCAAGAGACTGGACGTCCCATGGTCCGAAAAGGCGTATCTTCGCTTCAAAAAGTCAGACGACGTCAAAGGGCTTCTGCTCGAACATGTGACCCCGATCAAGGAGCTATGGAAGTATCTGATCGGACTCGAGGAGAACGATGAGCTCATCGAGAGCGACGAGGATTGGGAACGTGAGGCCGGAACATATCTGCAGAACAACTACCGTATAGCCGTCGTCACGAAGGAACAGGCCACGGGAATCGACAAGTATGGCGGTCGAGATACCAACCCGTTCCGGAATCACCCGTTCTGTCGATATGAAAAGGCCAGAAGAAAAGCCGTGGAAGATGTGTTGCAGAAGGAGAATCCCGCGAGGGAAGCGGCCGCCGGTCTCGACCTATCGAGGTTCGTGCATCCCGGGATTAAGAAATAGCAAGGCGGGGAATCGCAGCGAATTGCCGTTGCCGGACGTGATGACGGACAACTGGGGTTGATGAATGACGTGCGGATGAACCTGTCCATGAAACTCAGACGATTCCACCATGGTCGTAAAGCACTTCGGCCGGCGCGGGCCGGCCGAAGGATGATTGATGTCAGTCGGCCGTGGTCCCGTCATGGCCAGCATCGCGGCGGCGGGTGTGGGCCACGGCCGCGAGCAGGGAGGCCCCGGCCATGGCGAGCAGCCCCGCCACGGCGATGGCAGGGCCGGTGCCCGCGCCGGTCGAGGCGAGCGGGGCGGGCACC
>OIXX01000705.1_pt1 | contig 16830 bp, 13 predicted proteins | sample 1588161 | NCBI WGS metagenome assembly OIXX01 (sample SAMN03283274) | human gut metagenome | biome: human-associated habitat; material: feces | host: Homo sapiens | place: Peru | collected 2012
AACGGTAAGGCAACCGTAAGCCATATCGATGGTAGCCGACTCGGCTTCTTGCGACTATAGATGCCGTAGACTAATCGCAAGAAAGGACTCGGTATGCAAACCACGCACATGGCGACCCCGGTACTGGAGGTCGCGAATCTCGAAAAAGTATATGGAGCGCTGGGCAACGTGACCCGCGCGCTCAACGACGTCAGCTTTACCGTCAACCGCGGCGAATTTGTTGGCATCATGGGCGCCTCGGGCTCGGGCAAGTCGACGTTGCTCAACTGCGTCTCGACCATCGATAGCGCCACGAGCGGCACCATCCGCATCAACGGGCAGGACGTTACGCGCATGAAGCAGGCTAAGCTTTCGCAGTTCCGCCGCGAGGAGCTCGGCTTTATCTTCCAGGACTCCAACCTGCTCGATACGCTCACGGCACGCGAGAACATCGCCCTGCCGCTCACCATCGCCCGCACAAATTCGGCAGAGATCTCGACCCGCGTGCAGGATGTGGCCGCGCGTCTGTCCGTGAGCCAGGTGCTCGACAAATATCCCTACCAGATGTCCGGCGGCCAGCAGCAGCGCGTTGCCGCCTGTCGCGCGCTTGTCACTGACCCCACCATGATCATGGCCGACGAGCCCACCGGCGCCCTCGATTCCAAGAGCGCTCGCCTGCTGCTCGAGAGCCTGGAGGCCCTGAATCGCCGCCTGCGCGCCACGGTGCTCATGGTCACGCACGATAGCTTTGCCGCCAGCTACACGAGCCGCGTGCTGTTTATTCGCGACGGTAAGATCTTCACCGAGCTGCGCCGCGGCGACACCGACCGCCGAGAGTTCTTCGACCGCATTATGGAGGTCGTTGCCATGATGGGCGGTGAGGGCTCCGATGCTCTGTAAACTCGCTTGGGGCAACGTCCGCCGCGCCGGCCGCGACTACCTCGTTTACTTGTTGACGCTCACCCTGGGCGTCACGGTCTTCTATGCCTTTAACACCGTCTCGATGCAGGTCGACATCGCCGGCATCGAGGAAGCGGGCTTGTCCGAGGTCATGGGTACCATGCTCGGCTACCTCACGTACTTTTTGGCCGGCGTCATGGCCTTTTTGATGGTGTACGCCAATAACTTCATCATGAAACGCCGCAAAAAGGAGTTTGGCCTGTACCAGGTACTCGGCATGGGGCGTGGGCGCGTCGCCACGATTATGGCGCTCGAGACTGTGATCGTTTCGGTTGGCGCCTTTGTTGCCGGCATCGTGCTGGGCGTGGGGCTCTCTCAGCTCATGGTATTCTTTACGGCCTCGCTCTTTAAGACACAGATCGCCAATTTCCACTTCTTCTTCTCGGTGCATGCGTTCAACCTGACCCTTGCCTGCATGTTCGTAATGTTTGTGCTCACGTTGCTGCTGAACCTTCTCGCCGTGCGTCGCACCAAACTCATCGAGCTTATGGGTGCCGAGCGTCGCAACGAGAGCATCAAGACACGCAACCCCTGGATTGCGATTGCCATCTTTGCCGTGGGCGTGGTGCTGGTGGGCGTGGCCTATTACCGTCTGCTACGTGATGGGTTACCGCTCACCGATACGGACAGCAAGCTGCAAGAGGCCATGAACCAGTTTGGCATCACGACCGCTATGGTTACCGTGGGCACCTTTGCCCTGTTCTGGGGACTCTCGGGCATGCTCATCAAGCTGCTGCAGAGCCTGCGCGGTGTGTATTGGCGCGGTCTCAACATGTTTACCGTGCGCCAGCTTGCGGCCAAGGTCAACACGGTGTGCTTTTCGATGGGCGTCATCGCGATGATCCTGTTTTTGGCCATCACCTCGGTGACGTGCGGCATGTCGATCGCCAACGTGATGAACGAGAATCTGGAGCGTTATACGCCGGCCGATATGTCGCAGACGTATATCTATTACACGAACGCGTCCGGTGAGCTCGACCATTACAAAGAGTATGCTGACCCGTCTGAGGCCGATCGTATGGTGCCGGCCGACGCAACGGTCGACTTGTACGCTGCGTGGCATGGTGAGCTTGTCGATCCGGACAATGATACGGAGAGTATTTATGGTAAGTCGGCGGACAACAGCGTCGAGACCGGCAAGAAGGTCAATATCGCCGATGTTGCCGGTGAGCATGTGCAGATCGATTCGTATCTAAGTTATCCGCTTGGCGGCTCGGATCCTTCGGTGACTCCAAGTGAGATGTGCAAGATCATGGGCGAAAAGCTCCCCAAGGCGCTCGAGGGTAGCAACGCCGACACGACAGGCCTGTCTGTGACGCCGGCAAGTCAGTACAACAAATTGCGTCAGATGATGGGCAAGGAGCCGGTGAGCATTGGTCGCGACCAGTACTTGCTCACGTGTGATATGGGCGGCGAGCTGGTCGACATGTACACCAAGTATATGGCTGGCGGCCATGCCCTTACCTTGGGCGGGCATACGCTCAAGCCCGCTGGCGACAAGTCGGACGAGGATACGGCTGCCATCGCCAACTCGGCGATGGGCAGTAATCCGGGTACCGTCGTCGTTGCCGACGAGCTGTTGTCCCAACTTAATCTGCAACCGTATTCCAGTAGCCTGCTCGTTAACTACAAACAGGGGATGGATGCGACCGAGGCAGACGAGAGCATTAAATACACTGCGCTCGACAATCTGCTCGTTGACGGCAAGGAGCCGGGGTCGTGGGGACTCTTTATCACACGCTCCGAGATGTATACGCAAGCAGCGCAAATGAACGGTCTTATTAGCTACCTAGCCATCTACATCGGCTTTGTATTGGTCGTTGCATGTGCGGCGATTCTGTCGATCCAGCAGCTCTCCAATGTGGCCGACGGCAGCCGCAGCTATCGTGTGCTGGCGCAGATCGGCTGTGACGACCGCCAGATCCGCCATTCGGTGATGGCACAGCAAGCGGTGTTCTTCCTGTTCCCGTTGGCGGTGGGCTTGGCGCACTCCTTTGTGGCGCTCAAGGTGATTATCGGCCTGGTGAGCACGTTCGGTCATATGAGCATCGGTGGCACGGTGGGCCTCACCTGTGCGATCTTCTTGGCATCCTACGGCGGCTACTTCCTGGTGACCTACCTCATGAGCACCGGCATGGTGCGAGCCGCCATCGCCACCCGCCACAGCGAGTAACAAGCGGGCAAAATCGTCGCAAAACCAGTGCGAACAACCGCTGCGAAGGGAGTCCAGCCCCCCTTCGCGGCGTTTTTTTGCCTGGCTGATGAGTCTCAAGACCAAGTGAGTAGACTTTTTTGGATCTGTCGAGCACATCGCGGGTGGCGCCCAATAAAACAGCAGGTCAGCGCTGTGGTGTTTTAGGGTGTGCTCGGCCTCCTGCAAAAAGCCTACTCACTTGGGTTTTTCTGCTAGAAGACCGCCGCGAGGGAAAACAGCTCTCTCGGAGCGGCTGGTGTTTGCCCAGATAAAACCTACCAAAATAAACCTGTCCCTTTTTGACAGGTTAACGCTTCCAGAAGTGGAGGATGAGCGTGGTGCGGTTTTGCTGCTCGGTTTTGACCAGGATGTTGTGGATGTGGGTCTTGACGGTGCCCACGGCAAGGAATAGCTCGTCAGCAATCTCTTGGTTCGACTTGCCCAGCACAACCAGACGCATGACTTCGGTCTCGCGGTTGGAGAGCTTGTAGGCGTTGCGATAGAAGGGCATCTGCTCTTCTATGTGCCGATCAAGATCGCTGACGTTCTTTTCCTCGGGCGCCTCCTGCATGCGGATTGAAAGCACGTGGTAGGAGTAGATAATCAGCAGAATCGCAAAGTAGCACGCAAAGACGTTTTCGCTAAAGTTGCGCTCGGACAGATATAGCTGCAGCCAAGAGGGCGCCAGACTCATGGGGACGACAAGGATGTTGTAGAAATCCTCGGCAACGATGCAACCGACCAGAATAGCGCCGATAATCAGGTGCTTTCGCTGGTTGTTAACGCGTGCCTTCAGCTCAACCTTTGTACTCTTATGAGCCGTCCAGAAGATGTACAGTCCCACAAAGACAAGGAATACCTGACGCATCGTGTAGTAGAGCCACTGATGCATGGGGCCGTAGGGGGCAGCGACGATAATCAGCGACTCGCACAGCAAAAACGTTAGGACAGGGATGGCGAACAACTTCTTAGAATGCTTATCGAGCAAGTCCATGGCAATGGCCCAAATAAAAGCCTGTGAAGCGGTCGCCACAAGGGTCCGCATTACAGGCATGGTAATTGAGTAATAGTCACTGGCCGGAAAACTTCGGTTTTGCAACGTGTATTCAAAAAAGAAGATCTCGGTCATCTCGATGGCATAGCAAATAAAAACGCCGCTGCCATAGATAAAGAAGCGTCGACGAGTCGAGGCATAGGCGGCAAGAGAAAGCACTGCCGTCACAATACAGATAACCAGTATTGCCAAGGTATAGAAAAACATGAGCGTGTTCATCTGCCACCGTCCCGTCTCATTTGATCTCCCGTGGGGCCCGCTATATCCCTCGGATATATATGTCCCAGCCGGCCGTTCCGTTGCGGATTAGGCGCCGAGATACAGAATAGCCGTATACCGTTCGCGGTTCTAGATAGTAAACCCCCTACAAGCCCGCTACCTGCGGGTTTATATTGGATTAGAGAGGGTGTAACTCCGTGAACGGTCTTTAATCCCGAATAAACTAGGTAAAAATTGCATACGGGTGAATGATGGTCTTGTCAACACGAGGCGTGATGTACGAACGTCTCATAGTAATAGTCGGCAAGACCGGCGGAAAGGAAATCGACATGGCACTGCCTAAGGATTTCATCGACACCAATGAGTTCACCAAAGAGCAGATTCTGGATATCGAGGATCTTGGTCTTGCAATGAAGAAGGCCATTAAGGTTGACGGTTATTATCCGCACCTGCTCCGCAACCAGAGCCTTGGCATGATCTTCCAGCAGGTCTCCACCCGCACCCGTCTTTCCTTCGAGACCGCTATGACCGACCTCGGCGGCCATGCTCAGTTCTATGGCCCTGGCACCATCCAGCTTGGCGGTCACGAGTCACTGGGCGACACCGCTCGCGTTATGGGCTCGCTGCTCGACATCATGATGGCTCGCGTTGACCGTCACAAGGACGTCGTCAGCCTCGCCGAGGGCTCCGCTGTGCCCGTCATCAACGGCATGTCCGAGTTCAACCACCCCACGCAGGAGATGGGCGACCTCATGACCATGCTCGAGAACCTCCCCGAGGGCAAGAAGATCGAGGACTGCACCCTGGCCTTCATCGGTGACGCCACTCAGGTCTGCGTCTCCCTCATGTTCATCGCCTCCAAGGTCGGCATGAAGTTTGTCCAGTTTGGACCTAAGGGCCACCAGATCCCCGACGGCGGCCTGCACGTTGGCACCGTTGAGGAGCGCGCCGAGTTCGGCAAGCAGATGATGGCCATCGCCGAGGAGAACTGCAAGGTCTCCGGTGGCTCCATCGTCATCTCCGACGACATCGAGTGCATCAAGGGCGCCGACTTCATCTACACCGACGTGTGGTATGGCCTGTACGACGAGGAAGTCTCGGGCGAGAACTACATGGACGTGTTCTATCCCAAGTATCAGGTCACCATGGACATGATGAACTTCGCCGGCGCAGACTCCAAGTTCATGCACTGCCTGCCGGCCACCCGCAACGAGGAGGTCGTCGACGAGGTCATGGACGATCCCGAGCGCTCCCTGTGCTGGGTCGAGGCTGAGAACCGCAAGCACTCCATCCGCGCTCTCCTTGCCGCCCTGGGCAAGCGCACCCCGCTCAACGACGAGGGCGTCGAGTACTCCGCCAAGGCTGAGCTTCACGCCGCTCTCGAGGCTCTCGAGCAGCTCTAAGCCTCAAGGCTTCTAAAAGTACGTTTGCGGGCGGCGGATGCTCGTCTCCTGTCGCCCGCTCACCGCGGCCCAAGCAATTGCCTTAATACCTTAGGGCCTCGGATCTGTCCAAGACTGAGCGAAGGAGCTCATCATGAGCGACGGAAAGAAAAAGCTTTCCTTCCTGACGGTCATTTCGACCATCATCTGCGTCGTCTTCGTTTGCGAGGCCGCCGCACCTGCTGCTGCCATCGGCAACCAACAGTTCTTCTGGTGGATCTTCCTGATCCTGACCTTCCTGCTCCCTTATGGCATGGTTGTCGCCGAGCTCGGCACCACCTATGACGGCGAGGGCGGCATTTACGACTGGGTACGCGATGGCCTGGGCGACAAGTGGGGCGCCCGCATTTCGTACTACTACTGGGTTAACTACCCGCTGTGGATCGCCTCGCTGGCCACCATGTTCCCCGACATTTTGGGCATGGTCTTTGGCGTCGAGTTCAACCTAATCGCCAAGATGGGTATCGAACTTGCCTTCGTGTGGATCGTCTACCTTATGGGCCGCTCAAAGGCGGCCGACTCCGAGTGGGTCCTTAACGGCGGCGCCATCATCAAGGTCGCCGTTGCCGTTATCGTCGGCGCTCTGGGCATTTGGTATGCCATGGAGAACGGTTTTGCGAACGACATGTCCGCTGCCACCTTCCTGCCCGAGCTCACCAACACCAACGCTCTCGGCTATCTGTCGATTATCATCTTTAACTTCATGGGCTTTGAGGTGATCTGCACCATGACCGACGACATGGCCGATCCCGCTCGCGATATCCCCAAGGCTATCATCGTCGGTGGCCTGTCCATCGCCGTGATCTACCTGTTCGCTGGCTTTGGCATCGGCGCTGCGGTGCCGGCCGATTCCATCGACCCCGACTACGGCATGATTTTTGCAGTCCAGACCATGGTGGGCAACTCCATGATTTTTAAGGTCATCTGCATCGCCTTCCTGATCACCCTGTTCGCCAACATGGCAGCCTGGTCCTTTGGCGTCAACTCCGTTGCCCGCTATGCTGCCGAGCACGGTAACATGCCTAAGGTCTTCGCTTCGATGATCTCGGATGACGACATGCCCAACGGCGCCAACCTGGTCAACGCCATCGTTGCCTCCCTGGTGCTGTGCCTGCAGCTGGTTCCCATCGACGCCATCTCCAACGGTGTTTTCTGGATGCTCTTCGGCACCTCCGTTGTCTTCCTGCTGCTCACCTACATTCCGATGTTCCCGGCGTTCCTCAACCTTCGTAAGAACGACCCCAACCGTGAGCGCATCTTCACGTTCCCGTTCAAGGGCGCGATGATGAAGGTCATGCTGGCCATCCCCTGCATCGAGCTGGTTCTTGCCATCGTTGCCACGCTGATCCCGTTCTCCGCTGCTGAAATTGGCGACAAGGTCCCGATGATCGTCATCTTCATCGTGCTCGTGCTCATCGGCGAGGTCGTCCGCGTCGTCAGCGCCAAGGGCCGCAAGGAAGAGTACAAGGGTCTGACCCCTGAGCTCGCAGCCCAGCGTCTCGCTGAGGAGGCTGCCGAGGCCGAGGAGAACTAAAGCACCCGGATTCGGGGCTCCAACCCTCCTTGCGTACCAACGTGCGCTTCGTCGGGCTTGTCGCTCCCGACCTCGGGCACTCCAGCCTCTTCGGAGGCGTGTCCAAGCGACAGGTTTGCTAACCATTCCCTGGGGTGGGTGTGAGCGATAGCTCCGGTAACCACCGCCCACCCCAATCTCTCTTCCGTATCCTTCGTGCGTTTTGTCTCCACGCACTTGGTTACGTCGTCGCTTGCCGGTGCGATTCCGTGAAAACCGGCACCGGGCGCCCCGACCTTTGCCGGAGAACGGGCGCCTACCATCTCTTGGTTTTAGGCTGCGGGTAACCCGCCCGCAGCAAGCGATCGTTCGATTTGGAGGAAATCTTATGCGTACGATCACCGAGTCCGAGTCCACCCCCAAGGCCGACGGCTTCTTCATGCCCGCCGAGTTCGCCCCGCAGGATCGCGTGTGGATGGGCTGGCCCCACCGCACCGACACCTGGGCCCACGGCGCCAAGCCGGCCCAGAAGCAGTATGCCGCCATCGCCCGCGCCATCTCCGAGTTCACCCCGGTCTATATGTGCGCCAACCAGGTCGACTACGCCAACTGCAAGGCCGTCTTCGAGAACGACGAGAACGTCACCGTCATCGAGATGACCACCGACGACGCTTGGTTCCGCGACACCGCCGCCACCTACGTCATCAACGGCAAGGGCGAGAAGCGCGCCAACCACTGGCACTTCAACGCCTACGGCGGCCTCGTCGACGGCCTGTACTTCCCGTGGGACAAGGACGAGCAGATCGCCCTCAAGATGGCTGAGCTCTCCGGCTGCCGCCGCTATCGTCCCGATGACATGATCCTCGAGGGCGGCTCCATCACCGTCGACGGCGAGGGCACCCTTGTCGTGACCGACCAGTGCCTGCTTTCCCCGGGCCGCACCTGCTCTGCGGTGCTCGAGGAGGAAGAGGATCCCGAGTCCATCTGGCCCAAGTACCACAAGAAGTTTGAGCCCTGGAGCGAGGAGCTTCGCGCCTACATGGACGAGCACCTCAAGGATTACCTGGGTGTCGAGAAGGTCATCTGGGTCAAGGAGGGCATCGACCCCGAGGAGACCAACGGCCACATCGACGACGTCACCACGTTCATCGCCCCGGGCGTCATGGCCTGCATCTGGACCGACGATCCCGAGTATCCGTTCTACGAGCAGTGCCACGCCGCCTACGAGACCCTCTCCAACGCCGTTGACGCCAAGGGTCGCAAGATGAAGGTCTACAAGCTCTGCATGCCCGTGAACCCGCTGTTCATGGACCAGGCCTCCTGCGACACCATCGACGCCGACGAGAACGCCGAGCCGCGCGTCCCCGACGAGCCGTTGATCGCTTCTTACATGAACTACCTGGTCACCAACCACGGCGTTATCGTCCCGCAGTACGGCGACGAGAACGACCAGCTGGCCGTTGACACGCTCCAGAAGATCTACGACGAGGTCTGGGGCGAGGGCGTCTACAAGTGCGTCGGCGTTCAGTCCGAGCAGGTCGTCTTCGGCGGCGGCAACATCCACTGCATCACGCAGCAGGAGCCGTCCGCGTAATTGTCTGGCTTCCTGAGGCACGGCACCTTCCCGTTCATTCGTCGCTTGCGTACCAAAGTACGCGGCGCTCCTCTTTCACGGGAATCTGCCGCACCTCAGAAACCCAGCCGATCAAGCGGACAGGGGCTACCTGATTGGTCGGCTGGGTTTTTTCTTTGGGCATTCCGTTGCCTCCACTTCGGAGTGCCCGCCTCTTTGATTGAGTGCGCGTCTGATCTGGGATTTATTGCGGGTTAGGCCAATTGTTCGCTTGAATATCCCAGGTCAGACGCGTCTTCAATTGCCGAAAGTTTCCGGTTGCGAGCGCGACCGTTTTGATCGGAGTATCTATGTACCAGCGTATCGTTATCTACACGCGCCTGTTCCGCGAGCGTTGGTCCAACAATTGCATCCTCTCTTCTCTTTGGGATGGCACCTGCACCGGTGACGCGGCCTGCAACCCTACCTTGGGCTGCGCCTTCGGTACAGATGCCATCCTTTTTGCTGTAGGGGAAGCGTGCCATGGCAGGTAAGAAGTTCTCCCTGATCGAGGTCATCCTCTCGGTTATCTGCGTTGTCTTTACCATCGAGGCGGCTGCTCCGGCATCTGCCATGGGTAACGTGCAGTTCTTCTGGTGGATTTTCCTCATCATTACGTTTTTGCTTCCCTATGGCCTGGTGGTGGCCGAGCTGGGCACGGCGTTCGATTCCGAGGGCGGCCTGTACGATTGGGTTCGCCTGGGCTTGGGCGACCGTTGGGGCGCCCGCTGCTCCTGGTGCTACTGGGTCAACTTTCCACTGTGGGTGGCAAGTATCGCCTGCATGTTTCCCAGTGTCATCAATGCGGTATGGGGCATCGAATGTTCGCTTGGGGTCCGAATTGCCATCGAGCTTGCCTTTGTGTGGGGCGTCACGGTCATGGCAATGCAGCCGGTGGCCGAGGCCGATTGGGTCATGGATGGCGGCGCCGTCATCAAGGTGCTCATTACCGCCGTGGTGGGAATCGTCGGCATCTGGTTTGCCTGCAATAACGGCTTTGCCAACGATATGTCGTTTAAGACCTTTGTCCCCGATCTGGGAGACACTAACTCACTGACGTATCTTTCAATCATCCTATTCAACTTTATGGGCTTTGAGGTGGTCGCGACCTTTGCCAGCACGATGAAGAACCCATCGCGTGATATCCCCAAGGCGGTTATCGCCGGCGGCGTTGCCATTGCGGCCATTTACATCATCTGTGGCGTTGGCATTGGGGCCGCGGTCCCCACCGAGCAGCTTTCGCTCGATTCGGGCATTGTGGACGCGGTCGGCGCCATGGTGGGGCGCAGCCACCCGCTGACAATGATCGTGGGCATGGCCTTTTTGGTAACGCTGTTTGCCAACATGATCTGTTGGAGCTTTGGCGTCAACAACGTGGCGAGCTATGCCGCGCGCCATGGCAACATGCCGCGTCCCTTTGCACTGGTGTCCAAGAAGACCGGCATGCCAGACGGCTCGGCACTCATTAACGGTTGTTTTGCCAGCTTGGTGCTGCTACTTCAGATTCCGCTGGGTGAAGGTTCCGACGTCTTTTGGGTCTTCTTCTCGATGAACGTCGTCTTTCTGCTCATGAGCTATATCCCGATGTTCCCGGCGTTTTGGCGACTGCGTAAATACGACGACCGCCCACGTGTGTTCCGCGCGCCCTTCGAGGGCAAGGTGCTTGCGGTAGCGCTTGCGATTCCCGTGGTGGAGCTTGTGCTTTCGATTGTCGCTACGATTGTGCCGCTCAACGGCTCGCCTGCCGAGATGGCGAAACTGCCGATTCTCGCGGGCGTGGTGATCGGCGTGCTGTTGGGAGAGGTGTCGCGTCTCGTGTCGCGTCGCGGCCACGGCATCGACAACCCTGGTGTTGGTTCAAGAGAGACAGGTTACTTTGCACTAAAAGAGTAGCGCTACGGGCAGCGTTGTGCTTGGTGCATCTTGGATTACTGCTCGCGGTGCTCGGAATCGGAAGCGGGCTTGGGCGCAAAGTAGGGGACATGGCCCAGGTAAGGGCGACTGTCCGGGCGTGCCTCCGCGGCGCAGGGAATATCGTCGTAGGTTAAGGAGTCCCTCAGGTGGGTGATGGCCCTGGCGGCGGGTGCAACAAGCATCTCGAGTGGTGCGATCGGCGCCACGGCATCTCCTTTCCTGCATGCGACTCGTGTTTTGGCGCGAATGTGTACGCCGCAAGTCTAGCATCCCGCCGAGGAGAGCTCCAAACCACCACAAAGGCGCCTGTCCCCTTTGTGGTGGTTTTGGCGTTTGTCGAGATAAACCCTGCAAAAACCTCTCCCTAGGGGGATGGCGTTGCTTGAGAATCCGGGTTGTTAAATGGCATTCCAGTACTTGGCTACTCGTAGATTATGAAAAACTCTACTTTCAGATTATGGCGTGTGCTGCTTTGATCGTCGGGAACGCACCTCATGAGCGCCGGTATGGTGCGAGCTGTCATAGCCACCCGCTACAGCGAGTAGCAAGCGGGAAAAACCGTCACAAAACCGTCGCGAATAGTCGCCGCGAAGGGAGCCGGATCCCATTCGCGGCGGTTTTTTGCCTATCTGGTGCGTCTTAGATGCAAGTGAGTAGACTTTTTGGATTTGCCGAGCACATCGTGACAAATGCCCGATAAAACAGCAGGTCAGCGCGGTGGTGTTTTAGGGTGTGCTCGGCCTCCTGCAAAAAGTCTACTCACTTAGGTTTTTTCTGTTAGAAGACCGCCGCGAGGGAAAGCAATTCCCTCGCGGCGGTTGACGTTTGCCCAGATAAAACCTGCCAAAATAAACCTGTCCCTTTAGGCAGGTGGTTTCAGCTGAACAGTGGCGATTGAAGGCGAGGGGCTCGAGCCCAGAATCCGGATAAACCGTTGGATTCTAAGAAGGGCTCGCTATGATCGATTCGAGAGGTAACGTTTCTTGGGCCGGAATATTCAACCGGGCTCATCTTGAGCCCGAACTATGGCATGTCGGTAAAGCGAAAAGCTTTTTGAAGGTCGCTTGAAATATGCCCGTGGGGTTGTTTTTTGCGGAGCTCACCAGAGGGTAAGGGATGTAGACGGCTTTTGCTGCCGGTTGCGGCGGGACAGAAAAAATGAATGGGGCCTCCCGGCTGAGTCGCGTGCCGGGAGGCCCCTTGCTTGGGCGTGTGCGGGAGCGGACTTCTTGCGTGCTGCCTACTTCGCGTCCGCTACGGCCTTGGAGAGCAGGTCCTGGTCCCAGCCCACGGCTATAAAGTTGCCGCCGTAGGTGTTGTCGTACACGCCTTCAGTATCCGCGGACTGGTACGCCTCGATAACCTTGCGGTACACCTCCACCTTTTTGGGGTCCTTCAGGTCCTCGGTGCGCGCAGCGGTGAGGTTCCAGTACTGCTCGTCGCTAATGCTCGTGTCCTCGAAGATGATGTCGTCGTGCGACAGGTTGTTGTCGATGGCGTAGTTGCCGTTCACCACGGCCGCGGCAACGTCGGGCAGCACCGAGGGGATGTTGTTAGCGGCGAGTTGCACGATCTCGATCCCGCGCGGGTTGGCGGTGATGTCAGCCACGGTGGGGTTGAAGCCCGCTGCGTCCGAAAGCTGGATGAGCCCCGCGGCCTCGAGAACCTTGAGCGCGCGTCCGCCGTTGGTCACGTCGTCGGGAATGGCCACCTTGGCGCCGTCGGCGATCTCGTCCACGGACGTAACGTTCACCGAGTACAGGTGCATGGGCTGCACGAACGTGTTTGCGATGTTGGAGAGCTTGTAGCCCTTTTTCTCAAGCTCGGTGGCGAAGAAGATGCGGTGCTGGAAGCTGTTGAGGTCGATGTCGCCGTCGGCCAGCGCGGCGTTGGGCGTGGTGTAGTCGGAGAACTGCACGATCTCCAGGTCGATGCCCTCGGCGGCGAGCTTCTTCTTAGCCGGTGCGTAAAGCTCCTCGTAGATGGTGCCGGTAACGCCCATCTTCACGGTCACACGCTCGGTGGCGGGTGCGGCGGTGAGCGCGTTTACCGCAAAGTAGAGGCCTAAGCCCACAGTGAAGGCGGCCGCGCCGATGATCACGTTGCGGCGCGTGTGCGGGCCTGTGGCGCCGGTGCCCGTGGCCGTGCCGTTGCCGGCCGCTGCCGCCGCGGCGGCGCGGTGCTCGGCGCTCGAACGCTTGGCCACCGCGTTGCCCACAATCTGGATGAGTGAGACCATGATTACGAGCACCACCACGGTCACGTATATTACGTCGAGCTGGTTGCGGTCCTTGCCGTACTGGATGGCGAAGTTGCCCAGGCCGCCGGCGCCCACGGCTCCGGCCATGGCGGTAAGGTTGAGCAGCGAGATGAGCGTCACGGTGGTTACGCGCGCCAAGCTCGAGACGGATTCGCGCAGGTATACGCGCAAGATGATGTCGAGCGGGGCCAGGCCCATGGCGTCGGCCGCCTCGATGAGCCCGGGGTCAACCTCGGCGAGCGATACCTCAACCTGGCGGGCGAAGAACGGGATGGCACCCACTACGAGCGGCACTATGGCGCCCGGCACGCCGATGGCGGTTCCCATGATGAGGCGTGAAACGGGGAGCAGCGCCGCCAGCAGGATGATGAACGGGATGGAGCGAAACACGTTGGTCACCTTGTCGAGCACCTGCCACAGTGGGCGGTTCTCCAAGATGCCGCCGGCGCGCGTGACGGTGAGCGCCACGCCCAGTACGCCGCCGAGCACGAACACGAACACGCCGGACCACGCGAGCATGAGCAGCGTCTCCCAAATGGAGGAGATGAACGTGTTCCACTGGGCCACGACGTTGGGAATAAATGCGGAAATATTAGCGAGCATCAGCGATCACCTCGACGCGGACGTTTTCGTTCTGGGGCAGGTATGCAAGGGCGGCGTCCACACGGTCGCGCGTGCCGGAAAGAACGGCGACGGTGCCGCCGATGGGCGCATCGGCCACCACCTCGACGTCGGCGAAGATGATGTTCACGTCGATGTCGAAGCTGCGCGAGATGGAGCTGATGATGGGCTCGTTCACATCGCGGCGCTGGTAGTTGAGGCGCACGAGCACTTCGCCGGGGCGCAGCGCCACCACGGGGCTGCCCTCGGCCACCAGCTCGTTCACGCGGGTGAGCGTGGAGGTGGAGGAGATGAACTCGCGCGTGAGCTCGTGCGACGGGTTCGCGAACACGTCGTAGACCGGGCCGGACTCGATCACGCGGCCACGCTCCATCACGGCCACGCGGTCGCAGATCTCCTTCACTACGTTCATCTGGTGGGTGATGACCACGATGGTGAGCCCCAGGTCGCGGTTGAGTTGCTTGAGCAGGGAGAGGATGGAGTGCGTGGTGGTGGGGTCGAGCGCGCTGGTGGCCTCGTCGCACAGAAGGACGCTGGGGTGCGTGGCGAGCGCGCGGGCGATGGCGACGCGCTGCTTCTGGCCGCCGGAGAGCTGCTCGGGGTAGGCGGTCGCCTTGTCCGAGAGCTCCACGAGCGCGAGCAGTTCGGTCACGCGGGCGTCGATCTCCTCGCGGGAGAGGCCGAGCTTGGCCAGCGGGAACGCGACGTTTTGTGCCACGGTACGCGAGGGAAACAGGTTGAAGTGCTGGAAGATGATACCGATGCTCTGGCGCTCGCGACGCAGCTCGGCGCCGGTGAGCGCGGTGACGTCGCGGCCGTCCACGCGCACGGTGCCCGAGGTGGGGCGTTCGAGCAGGTTGATGCAGCGCACGAGCGTGGACTTGCCGGCGCCGGAATAGCCGATGATGCCAAAGACCTCGCCGGTCTGGATGGTGAGCGTCACGTCGTCCACGGCGCGAAACGCCCCGCCCGCCCCTTGGTATTCCTTAACTATGTTGGTGAGTTCTATCACGGTACAGCCTTTCGATTGAGTGTCGCTGATGGTTGGCGCCCGCGGCGTGCCAAACAAAAAGGCGAGGGCCCGGTTGCGGGTTCCTCGCCTTGAAGTCCGAGACTATGCGCGGGCTACATCATTCGCAGACAGCGGGCGCTGCCGGCGGGCGAGGAGACAGGGGACATCATCATGTCCGCGCACATGCACATCATCATGGAGTTGTTGGAAATGAATCCGTTCATGTTCGCTCCCTTCGCGGTGTAGCTGGACGGCGCGGTATCTCCGCGCTCATTGGTAGAACACCTTACCGTGTCTGCGCGCGCCGCACAATACCCATTAACAAGGTTGGTAAAAAGAAATCTCCGCGGAGCTTTTGGACTAGTCGTTGGGGACGTTCTTAAACGACTAGTCATTCAAGACCGTCCCCAACGACTACCTGTGACAACATCGCAGGTAGAGGACGGACAGCGAGCGGGCACGAGAGCGAACAAATTGGCATGAAAAGAGGACGGCATAGACCTTCTGGTCATGCCGTCCTCTTTGAATGACAAGTTGTCGCTCTCGTGCCCGCGCAGCGTCAAGTCGTTACGCGGTTTGGTAAAACCGCGTAACTAAACCCGCTCTGCGATCTCGTGGATGAGGTAGTCGGTCTTTTCCCAGCCCAGGCACGGATCAGTGATTGACTTACCAAAGACGCCACCGTCGACCGGCTGGTTGCCGTCCTCCAGGTAGGATTCGATCATAAAGCCCTTGACCAGCTTGGAGATGGACTCGTTGCGGCGGCAGCTGTCGAACACCTCCTTGCAAATGCGATACTGCTCCAGCGGACGCTTGCCCGAGTTGTCGTGGTTGCAGTCGATGACCGCTGCCGGATTGGCATAGCCGGCGTGCTCGGTATAGCGCTCGGCCAGGCGCTCCAGGTGCTCGTAGTGGTAATTGGGGTAGGTGCGACCGTCGAGACCGATGTAGCCACGCATAACGGCGTGCGCGAGCGGATTGCCGTCGCACTCGACCTCCCAGTTGCGGAAGATGAAGCTCTGGTGCGCCTGCGCGGCGTAAATGGAGTTGAGCATAACGGTGGTCGAGCCAGCAGTGGGATTCTTCATGCCGACGGGTACCGAAATGCCGCTCGACACCAGGCGATGCTCCTGGTTTTCGACCGAGCGTGCGCCTACGGCAACATAGCTCAGCAGGTCAACGAGGTACTGGTAGTTGGACGGGTAGAGCATCTCGTCGGCGGTGAAGAAGCCCGTTTCCTCAATAACGCGCAGGTGCATATGGCGGATGGCCTTGACGCCCTCGAGCAGGTCGTCGGGAGCCTCAGGGTTGGGGTTGTGCAACAGGCCCTTGTAACCGGTGCCCTTGGTACGCGGCTTATTGGTATAGACGCGCGGAATGATGATGAGCTTGTCCTTGACCTCCTCGGCGGTCTTGGCCAGTCGGTTCATGTACTCAAGCACCGAATCCTCACGGTCGGCAGAGCACGGGCCGATGATGAGCACCTTGCGTGCGTCCTCGCCGGTAAAGACTTTGGCGACCTTGGCGTCAAATGCCTGCTTTTTGGCGGTAAGCTCGGCAGAAAGCGGCATTTCCTCGCGAATCTCCATGGGGATCGGCAGCCTGCGTTTGAATTCCATGGACATAGGGGCCTCCTCAATCAAATAAGTCAAAGCGTGAATTGTCGAATGTACGGCATTATCCGCTGTCGCACGCTAAAGTGCAAGCCCTCGTTACCCCGAAACCTGCCGAAAAGGGACAGGTTTATTTTGGCAGGTTTTATCTGGGGAAACGACGGCGTTCATCGCAAGAAGGAGAGCTGCCGTTCATTGGGACATTTTGATTCCAGCCTTTGCAGGACCTCGTGGGCAAAAAATGCCAAATATGAGTACTGTTGCTGAAGGAGTATCATATCGAGTCTAAAAGATAACGGACATTACCGTGATTATGTTCGCTAGATCCGATGCATCCGAACCCGGTATCGGGCGTTTCGATTAATTTATAGGCATATAAAAGGGTCGCGCGCGCGGACGTGGTGTAAGAGTGTCCTGAGGTCCGTCGCTGCAAGTCC
>OIXX01000712.1_pt1 | contig 16556 bp, 17 predicted proteins | sample 1588161 | NCBI WGS metagenome assembly OIXX01 (sample SAMN03283274) | human gut metagenome | biome: human-associated habitat; material: feces | host: Homo sapiens | place: Peru | collected 2012
TTTTCGCAACTAACGCTAGTTTTTCTGCTGCCGTCCATACTTTGTTTTGCGCCTTATGGCGCAGGGCTTCCGGACCTTGCGCTTCTTCTCTCTTTGCCCATCGGCGAATCATGTCTCGAAAATGTTGGGGCTGTACTCCTTTTGGTGTCAGAGGCCAACTGCCTTGGCGATACAATGTTACGCACTGTCTTTTGTATTCATAGCTATATTTCATGAAAATACCCCCTTCACTGGGTTGTCCAGTAAAGGGGGTACGCATCAAAAAGAAGGTTCTTTTTATACTAGCTTTTGTGTTGTTGTATAATTTCCTTTTAGGTTAGTTTAGATGATGCATCTTTGCTAATGTATCAATTTCTTCTGCTGTGAGATTGGTGTATTTGGTAATAGTTATTTTAGGTAGCTTATCTTTTAACATTTTCAAAGCCGTTAATTCAATCTCTTCCCTAATTCCTTCTTGTTTTTTACGTTCTAATTCCATTGCTAAGGTCATATATTCTCGCCTCGTTTCATCGTATGAATCCTTTTATTACCTTGGTATATTTTATATATTAGCATATTTTTGGTTTTACCAATAGGAGATACTATGGCGGTGCCAATATTGTTGATGTTTGTTTAAACAATGTGTATACTAAACATAAGAGTCTATAGTCCAATGATCTATATAAGGAGGAGAGAACTATGAATGTGACCTATGGAGAAACGACAACTTTACGAAAATGGGGAAGCGGTCAAGGTGTTCGATTTAACAAGTCAATATTGGAACGGATGGGGCTGATGACGGGCGATTCCTTATCTATTGAAATTGTAAATCAGGCAATTGTCATGAAAAAAATTAATAAGCCTATAAAGCATCGCACTTTGCGAGAACGATTTGCTGGTTATGGTGGAATGTATAAAACGACAGAATGGGAAACAGGCAGTCCGAAAGGAGAGGAAGAGTTTTGAGTAGTAAGCGTAACCTAGGTAAGTATGGTGATATTGTATTATTGGATTTTGACCCGAGTGCAGGAACAGAAATACAAAAACGCCGTCCTGCTGTCATTGTCTCTAACGATACGTATAATGAATTTTGTACGACTCGGATGGTCTGTCCCATTACCCATACGGATAGGCCGTTTCCCTTGCATGTCGCATTAAATGACAAGACGAAAACCCAAGGCGTAGTGAAGTGTGAGCAAGTCAAAGCCTTAGATGTCCCAATTCGGCATATACAAATTTTGGAATCTATGCCTGATGAATTGATGGAAGAAATTTCCGATATTTTAATTGGTTGTGTAGAACGAAATGGCTAAAACCAAACGGCCCGTTCCAAAGCGGTTACTTGTCCGTCCTTCACAGTATGGACTTCCTTATCTTCTAAATCTGTAAAAATGCAGAGGCACGCATCGGATGTGGCGTGTTCTTTAATGAAGGTATCATCAAATTTCATGAGGACATCGCCTTTTTTGACTTCTTGTCCTGTTTCGACGAGGACTGTAAAGCCTTCGCCTTTGAGGTTGACTGTATCGATGCCGATATGGAGGAGGTACTCCAGGCCGTCTGTCGTCGTTAAGGCAATGGCGTGTTTCGTATCGAAAACGAAAGACACTTCACTGTCTGCCGGTGCATAGACTGTGTCGGCGGTTGGATAGACGAAGAAGCCGTCACCGGTCATTTTTTGGGCAAATGCTTCGTCTGGTGCGTCCGTAATGGGGTGGAGCTCGCCTGTAAAGGGGGAGTCAAAATAGGTCTTTTCTGTCGTTTCTTGAGGCGTATCCGTTGGGTTTGGACCTGTCTTTTCCGGGGCAGGTACAACTGGTGCTGGAGCTGTTTCTGTTGTCGGTTCTTCGTCCGGTGCAGTCGTTAAGTACGTCTCTAAATTGGTCTTAATGACTGCTACTTGCGGCCCGTAGACGACTTGCACGCCTGTGCCTTTGACGATGACCCCAACGGCACCGGTTGCTTTTAAGAGGGCTTGGTCGACTTTCGTTGAGTCTGCTACGGAGCAGCGAAGGCGCGTCGCACAACAATCGACAGCCGTAATGTTTTGCTTACTCCCTAGGGCACGAGCGATAACGGGGCTCAGTGTATCGCCAGCAGCGGCCGTTGTTGTACCTGCAGAAGAAGTTCCCTTTTTGGCATTTACGTCGGCTTTCGTATAGAGTTTGACTGCTGCATCGTCGTCTTCACGGCCCGGTGTTTTGAAGTCAAATTTCTTAATGAGGAACGTAAAGATGAAGTAGTACAGGAAGAAATAGACAATACCCACAGGGATGATATACATCCAGTTCGTTTTTGCTTCGCCTTGGAGAATGCCGAAAATAAAGAGGTCCAACAGGCCGCCAGAGAAGGTCAGGCCTACGGCAATATTCAGCATGTGTGCAATCATATAGGCTGCACCGGCTAGGACGACTTGTACATAAAAGAGAACAGGTGCGACGAAGAGGAAGGAAAATTCAATCGGTTCTGTAATGCCTGTGAGCATCGAGGTCAGTGCTGCCGAAAGGAGCAAGCCCCCAGCGACTTTTTTCTTTTCTGGTTTGGCTGTACGATACATAGCAAGAGCTGCGCCGGGAAGGCCGAAAATCATGAAAATAAATTCGCCCGAGAAATAGCGCGTTGCATCGGCACTAAAGTGAGCTACGTTAGGCGATGCGAGCTGAGCAAAGAAAATGTTCTGGCCCCCTTGGACGAGGTTGCCGTCAATCATCATCGAGCCGCCAACACCGGTTTGCCAGAAGGGGAGGTAAAAAACGTGGTGGAGCCCAAAGGGAATGAGAGCTCGTTTAATAATCCCGAAAATAAGAGTGCCAATGTAGCCCGTGCCTGTGACGAGGCCGCCCAGGGCAAAGATGCCGTTTTGCACGATAGGCCAAATGAAGTACATAGCAATACCGACGAACATGTAGACGACGGTCGAAATAATGGGAATGAAACGGGAGCCGCCAAAGAAGGATAAGGCATTAGGCAGGACGATTTTATGGTAACGGTTGTGGAGCCAGGCAACACCGATGCCGACGAGGATACCGCCAAAGACCCCTTCTTGGAGGGACATAATGCCGACCACGTTGGCAATGGTTCCTTCGAGGACATCAGGCGCAACTGTGCCGTCAGAGAGTACTTTGCCAGTTAATTTTAAGACTGCACTCGTCGACGCATGCATGACGAAGAAGGCAATCATGGCCGATAAGGCAGCCACTTCTTTTTCTTGTTTGGCCATGCCAATAGCTACGCCGATAGCAAAGATAATGGGCAAGTTGCTAAAAATAATATTGCCTGCGTCGCTCATAATGGATAAAAGTGAATGAAGTAACGTACCGCTGCCGAGCAGGCCTGTAAGGCCATAGGTCTCGATGGTCGTCGCATTCGTAAAGGATGCGCCAATGCCTAGGAGCAGACCGGCAATCGGTAAAATCGCCACAGGAAGCATAAAACTGCGCCCAATGGCTTGTAAGACTGTAAATACTTGGTCTTTCATAGGAGAACCTCCTTGAGATAAAATATTGTTTAACAAGAAAGTGATAAGCTATTTTACCATATCTTTACTCGCATTTCTATACTATTTTTGACGTAAAACGTAACACTAAGGTATAAAGAAATACATAAAAAAATACTGCTTACAGACGGACTGTAAGCGGTACAAGAGCTATCTAATTAGCGAACGACCCAATTGACGAGATAGAGGGCAATAGGAATCGTGACGACGGCAATACCGATAATATCGATGTATAAGCCGGTCTTAATCATTTTCGTAATGGGAATATAGCCGCTGGCGTAGACAATCGTATTAGGTGGTGTCGACACTGGGAGCATAAAGCCCAGCGATGCCGAGAGGGCAATAGCGACGGCTACAGGGACAGGGCTGAGACCTGCCGAGACAGCAGCGACGATGCCGAGCGGGCCAATCATGTTGACGGCTGCTGTGTGGGAAGCTAATTCCGACAAGAGGAGCGTCAAGACCGAGAAGACTGCAATGAGCATGACTTCCGATGGATTACCGCCGAGGAAGCCAATGATTTGGTCGCCAAACCACTGGGAAAGCCCCGTCGAGAACATCATGGCACCGAGGGCTAAGCCGCCGCCTAAGAGGAGCAGTGCGCCCCATTCGATACCGGCTACAGCGTCTTTCCAGACCATCGTGTACTGCCGTTTCTTAAAGTTAATGGGCAAGAAGAAGAGAAGCAACGCGCCGACTAAGGCGACAACAGCTTCCGGGAAAATCACGCTGTAGAGCTGCACATACGGATGTGTTGGGCCATAGACGAGATTGAGCACGCCTGGTGCAACCCAGAGGACAATAGCTGTCAAGAAAGCGATGAGCGTGTTCTTTTGTGCCCGTGTCCATGGGCCTAATTCGTTGCGCCGTTTAGCAATGAATTCGTGCGCCCCTTCGATGTTTTCCACACCGAGAGGATACATTTTCACAATGATGACGTACGTAATGACGAAGTACGCCACCGTTGCGACAGAGCCCCAAATCATCCATTCAAAGAAGGAGACATAGGTCTGGGTCATGGAACTAAGGAAACCCAAGAGGACCATGTTCGGTGTCGTGCCAATCGGCGTGAGGACACCGCCAACAGAGGCTGCATAAGCCGTCATGAGCATGAGGCCCGTAGCGTATTTGTTGTGGTGCATGTCGATGTGTACCCCTTGGAGGGCGAACATTTCCTTAATGGCCGAGAGGAGACCCAGCGTAATAGGGAACATCATAGCGACGGTCGCCGTGTTGCTGACCCAGCCGGAACAGAGGGCTGTCGCCAGGCCAATGGCGAGCATGATTCGCTTCGGATTGGAGCCGACCCAGGGCTGTGAGAGGAGCCAAAAGGCAAAGCGTTTGTCCAAATGATGCATCATCATGGCTTTAGCCAGGATAAAGCCCCCTAAAAAGAGGAAAATCAAGGGATTGGCAAAGGCTGCAAAGGCTTTACCAGCCGGGACGACACCTGTGACGACGGCTAAGGTCGGTCCCATCAGGGCCGTTACAGGAATGGGAATAGGTTCTGTGATCCACCACAAAGCGACGAGTACCGTAATGGCGAGCAACTTATGTGTTGCCAAGGACAAATCAGGAATCGGCGTAAGTACAATGAGCAAGGCGCAAATCGGTGCGCCAAACAAGCCGATAGTCCGCCGCCGCTGGTCGAATTTCGAGGGTTGTGGACTCATACATAAAGACCTTCTTTCTAAAATATATCAGTATACTTATCATTTTACCGAATTTTGAGACTATTACAATATTAGATACAAATCCTATTTTACAATCTTATTATGCTTTTTTGCGATAAAGAAGAGAACTACCATGGTAGTTCTCTTCTTTGTAAGAAAGACCTTAAATTTCTTTCATTAATTGCTGTAAATGTTCTGTTAATTTCATATTTTCGCTGTAGTCTACAGGGCAATCGATAATAGCCGGACGGTCTTGGGCAAAGGCTTCTTCGAGAGTCGGCAAGAGGTCTTCTGTCTTTTCAATGCGGTAGCCTGCAGCACCGAAGCTTTCGGCAAATTTGACGAAGTCCGGGTTCGTAAAGTCCACATATTCGTGATGGCCGTACTGCATGTCTTGTTTCCATTTAATGAGGCCGTAGCTCTTGTCGTTGAAAATGAGGGTAACGAAATTTGTGTTCAGACGGTGCGCCGTTTCAAATTCTTGGCAGTTCATGAGGAAGCCAGCGTCGCCCGTAATCGCCAGGACTTTGCGGTCTGGGTGGACAAGTTTGGCCGCAATGGCACCGGGCACAGCAATTCCCATCGTAGCGAAGCCGTTCGAAATGAGGCATGTGTTCGGTTTGTAGCAGTTGTAGTGGCGCGCAATCCAGACTTTGTTGGCACCAACGTCGGAAATGACAATGTCGTTTTCACCCATGACGCGGCGGCAATCGATGAGGGCTTTCTGCGGTTTTACAGGGAAGGACATGTCCTGAGCGTAGCTTTCGTGTTCTTCTACCATTTTTTGGCGAATATTGAGGGCATAGCGCGGCTCTTGGAGGCGCGCGCATTTTTTCATGATCCGGTCGAGAGAATCGGAAATGCTGCCCACGACTTCCACTTTAGGCTGGTATTTCTTGTTAATGTCTGCCGGCATCGTGTCGATGTGGATAATGTCGGCATTGCCAAGATTCCATTTAGCCGGGGCGTATTCGATGATGTCATAGCCAATAGCGATGACGAGGCTTGCTTTTTCAAGGACGCGCGTCTGGTAGTCGTCCATAGGGATACCGACGGTCCAGAGGGAATACTTGTTGTCAAAGGGAATAGCCCCTTTGGCCATCATCGTGTTGATGACCGGTAATTTTAACTGCTGTGCAAATTTCGTCAATGTTTCGGCTGCGTGGCTGCGGATGACACTGCTCCCGGCGAGGATGACCGGGTTTTTAGCGTACGAAATCATGGTGGCTGCTGCTTCGATTTGCGCATCTAAGGCCGTTTCCGGTAAGATTTCTTTGCGCTGCAAGGGACGTTCGTCTTCGCCAACAGGCATTTTACCGATATTTACAGGCAGATCAATAAAGGTTGCGCCCGGTTTTTCCCGTTCGGCGTATTTAAAGGCAAGGCGCGTAATTTCAGCCATCGTGTCCGGACGGACGACCGTGTAAGCTCGGCGCGTAATCGGTTCGAACATAGCCCGCAAATCGAGGTATTGATGAGCTGTAATATGCATTTTATCTGTGCCGACCTGACCGGAAATAGCGACGACTGGCGCACCATCGCAGTCCGCATCAGCAACACCTGTAATGAGGTTCGTTGCACCTGGTCCTAAAGTCGCCATGCAGACACCGGCTTTGCCCGTAAGGCGGCCGTAGACATCAGCCATAAAGGCAGCACCTTGTTCGTGACGGACTGTAATAAATTCTATTTTCGAACGAGTGAGTGCTTCCATGACTGCTAAGTTTTCTTCGCCAGGAATACCAAAGATATAATGGACTCCTTCTTCTTCGAGGCATTCGACTAACAAATCAGATGTATTGCGTTGTTTTTTCGTTTCTGTCATTCTCTATTCTCCTTATATATAACATAAACATAAAGTCAATTATCTGTCTCATTCCGTATTATAGTATGAACAGGCGATTTTTTCAATTCTACGGCTGGAATTTAATATTCTTTTAATTTTTTATGATTTACTGGGAAAATAATTCTATTCGTACAGTATAATCTATAAAAAATAAAGCCTTATGCCAAAAGATATAAAGCTTTTTGTAAATACTTTAGATAGAATTAAAAGGAACGAGTACCAAGGGACGGATGACTACATCTTTTTAAGGTCAAATGGTCCACAAGGTAGCCTGCTTGGTCTAAAGTCACGTCTTCTTTGCGGCCATCGTGCTCGTAGACGCAAAGGGGCTGTGCTGTGCCCACTTCACCGCCTGGGAGGTAGATGTATTCGCCTGTGTCGACGTCGCCAAAGATAAGGCCTGCTAGTAAATGTTTTTTTGCGATTTGGCTCATGATTTATCCTTTTCATCAAATGTAATTTCCAGGAGCTTGCAGTCCCTGTAGTCGGCCGACACGAGCTGGAGGAGCGTGCCGTTGTAACGGCGCGGAAACATCGTATTCGGTTCCATGCCGTGGAGATGACCAAAGACGCAGAGCGGGACGTGATATTTTTCGAGGAGTTCCGTAAAGCCGCTAGGCTTCGTCAAATCGCAAACCGGCGGATAATGGAGCAAGAGAATCGTGTGTTCACAGCCAAGCTTTTGGGCTTCTTCGAGAGTTCGTTCGACCCGTAAGAGTTCCCGGCGGTAGGGTTTGGCGTCGTGGTCTTCTTTGTAATGAATGTCGCCAGGGCAAATCCAGCCGTGGGTGCCGCAAATGGCGATGCGGCCGTTGTCGATGACTTTCGTCGTGCCGTAAAGGTAGGTAATATGGTTGGCTGCATCCATGCGGTTTAATTTACCGGCACTGTCCCACCAGTAATCGTGGTTGCCGCGAATAATAATCTTCTGGCCCGGCAAGGCGCGGATGCCGTCCAAATCTTCTTGAGCTTCTTTTAAATGCATGGCCCATGACGTATCACCGGCAATGAGCACTGTGTCTTCATCAGTGACGCGGTTCCGCCAGTCGTCTTGGATACGCTGCCAATGGTTTTTCCAGCGCGGCCCAAAGACATCCATCGGTTTTTTCGGCGGATTGCCGGATAAATGTAAATCTCCTATTGCAAATAAACGCATTGTATTTTGTATATTATCCTTTCTGTCTATGGTCGGTGAGGTCGTCTTCTAAGAGAGTGTCCTGTAATTTTTCAATGACCCCGTCGGTGTGGCTCATATTGGCAATTTGCGAAATCTTGTAGCCCACAAAGAGGGGATTGGTCAAAAAGCGGGGAATAATCTTCACAAAGAGACGGTCGTCACCAGGAAAATCGTAAAAGAAAATGTTGTAACTATCATTAAACCGTACGAAACGGTGCATGAAGAAAAAGGCTGTCCGTTGCATGTACTGGACGAACTGAGGCAGTTTATCCCGGTCGGTCAAGATGAGGTTGGCTTCGTAAAAGCCGATGATGGGCCGATGGGCAATGTTGATTTCAAGGCCCGGTTCGGCATGGACGCAGGAGCCGACGAAGTAATAAGGCGCAATGTCTTCATGGTAGTCGTAGTCTTTGAGGCCGACGATTTGCGAGTGCGGATGATGAATCGTGCCGCCTGACAAATAGCCGTGGTTGCGGTAGAAAAGCACTGATTTAAAGGTACCCATGTCTTTGACTTGCTGCCATTTTTCGAGGCCAAAACGAATGAGCTCCGTTGCGTATTCCGGCGTGTACGTCGAAAAATCGCCGTCACAGTTGTCTGTTTCAATGATTAAGGTCTGCCACGTATCTTTGAGGACGCGGAACGCATTTTCCAGCCAAATCATATGGCCCCGCGTTTCCATGACGTTCTTTAGATTTTTGACATCACAAAAAGGGCAATACCGTTCGTCCCGATGTACCGTATCGGGTTTGGTCTTCCCTAAGTCCAAGTTGTATTCCAGCAAGTGGTGTAACGGATTTTGTGTCATAGAAAAACTCCCTTTCCACATCTCATTATATTGTAGCATAGGCCTTGCCTTTTTTAAATAAGAAAGATGTTATATAATAAGATGAGAATTTTTATATATACAGTAAGGAAGAGTGTATGACAAAAACGAAACATTGGGCACCTGTGCTCCTCGAGTGGTTTAGGACGCACCGCCGCGATTTACCATGGCGTCACGATACGCCGCGCGACCCTTATAAAGTATGGGTCTCTGAAATTATGCTGCAACAAACGAAGGTCGAAGCCGTGCGGCCTTATTATGAACACTGGCTCGAACGGTTCCCGACGATACAATCTCTAGCCGAAGCGTCGTCTGACGATGTCCTCAAAGAATGGCAGGGCCTTGGCTATTACTCAAGAGCCCGCAACCTCCACGAAGCGGTGAAAGAAGTGCAGGCCTCGTATGGTGGCAAAGTGCCCGATACGAAAGAAGATATACTGAAACTCAAAGGTGTAGGCGAGTATACAGCTGGGGCAATACTGAGCATTGCCTACGGCAAAGACGAAGTCGCCGTCGATGGCAATGTCCTCCGCGTCTTCGCCAGACTCTATAACATTCAAGACAACGTCCTCGCCGGGCCGACGAAGAAAGAGATTACAGCTCTCGCAGAAGAACAATTACTTCCTCATACGGGTGCGGCTATGTGCGAAGCCCTCATGGACTTTGGGGCCATGATTTGCATTCCTAAGAGTCCGCGCTGTGAAGCCTGTCCCTTAGTGAATTATTGCCAAGCCTATGCGGTCGGGACGGCGAAAGACTTGCCTGTGCGTATTACGAAGAAGAAAGTCCCGACCGAATACATAACAGTCGTCATGGTCACGCATCACGGCAAATGGCTCATTCATCGCCGACCTGAAAAGGGCTTGCTCGCGTCTATGTGGGAATTTCCAAGTAGCCTAGGCAGGGGCAAAGCAGGACGGCAAAAGGCTTGCGAAATGTTGCAAGACTTGGGCCTGACCATTGCTATCGACGACAAGGCTCTGACGAAAGTAAAACATGTCTTTTCCCATAAAATTTGGCAACTGACAGTCTATGCCGGCACAGTCGTGTCCAGCACACTTGTAGAAAAGGAGGATTGGCAGTGGCTGCCGTGCGCTGACTATACGACCGTCCCTTGGGCTGGTCCGCACGGGAAATTCACAGCCTTATAAGACGATGAGACTTATTTCCTTTATGATTTTTATTTCTACCATTTCTGTCTTGACTCTCTGCTTATGGACGTATATCCGGCAAGGGAAACATAAGGCTGTCAAATTCTTTGGCGGCTTAGGCCCATCCTTGCTATCTGGGGCAATTCTCGTCTACTATGGACAGCAATTCCCGGCTATCTATGACTCAGCATGGCTTAGGCCTTTTCACGGTGTGGCCTTAGCGTCCTTGACGTGGGTCTTATCTCTCTTTATGGCCTTGCCTTTCGTACTCGTCGATGCTGTTGGCTGTCTCATCTACCGCTGGCGCAGACGGAAGAAAAAGGTTATGCCTGAGAACGATGATGACGTAACGGCACTCGATGAAACAGGGCCGCATATGTCGCGGCGAACCTTCTTAAAAGGCGTGACTGCTGCCTTGCCTGTAGCAGCTATTGCCACGAGCGGTGTAGGCAACGTCGTCGGCGAATCGTACTTAGCTGTAACGACGCACGACATTGTGTCGCCTCTTGTGCCCGATTACTTGGACGATTATAAAATTGGCCAGCTCTCGGATACGCATATGGGTCTCTTTTTGGGGCCAAAAGAATTACAACAATCCATCGATGCCGCCGCCAATGCCGGTGTCAATCGCCTGGAAATTACAGGCGACTTAATCGATGAATTATCGCTCTTGCCGGAATGCAAGAAAATTCTCCTAAGTAATTTTCAACGCTTCCCAGACGGCATTGATTTTTGCTACGGCAATCACGAGTACTATCGCGGCATCGGTGAAATTACGGCCATGCTCGCCGATACACCGATTCGTATTTTACGCAATAGCAACGTCTGTGTTAGTCCCGGAAAAGGGGCACAACTCCAAGGTAGGCAGGGGAGAGACACGCGTCCCTTTTACATTGCTGGTGCAGACTATGCCTTTGCCAAGGGCGACGAAGCCTTTGTAGCAGAACGGCAAGAATTTATGGCCAAGACCTTGGCCGGTATTCCTCAAGGGGCCTTTACGCTTCTCTTAGCCCATCATTCTGCTTTTATTGACGAAGCTTTTGCAAGGCATATTCCCTTGACCCTCTGCGGTCACACGCACGGTGCCCAAGTGGCTCCTATTGGCCCCATTGTCAATGCAGTAGGCTTTAAATACTTGCGCGGCATGTACCGCCAAGGTGACTCGTATGGCTATGTCAATCGCGGCACAGGCCATTGGCTGCCGTTCCGCCTTCTTTGCTCGCGAGAAGTGAGCATTTTTACGCTCCATCAATCATAATACTGAAAAGGAAGATACTCCATATGATGATTCAACAAGCGATGTTGCACATCCTCGATTTCAATGCCAACATGTGCATTGTCTCGCAAAAGTCCCTCGATTTTACGAGTGATGTTGTCTATGAATACATAGATAAGCGCATAAACCGCATCCTCCACGACGCAGGCCAGCAAAGCGGCATTTTTTATGCTACTAGTGCTATGCAAATGGCTTTGCAGCAGGTCCAAGAAGAAACGCTTGATTTTCAGACCTTTGCGGCCAATACGGCAAAGCAGCTCTACGATGTTCTCTCGCACTGCGAAATGCCCGAGTCTTTAGACGTACTGTTCATCGATTTTCGGGACGACAACGACGTGCGTAACGTAGCCATCTTGCTTTTAGAGCATAAGACGGCCTATACGCACCAAATCCTCGACGATGACGGTGCTGTCTACAACCAGCTCATTAAGCATCACGCTATTTTGCCGGGACTGACCCAAAAAGTCGAAGGCTATGCCTTTATTGCGCTGAATGAGTTTTCCATTCATTTCGTCGACAAAAAACGCTCTCTTGACGGCGAAGAAATTTACATCTTGCCTGAAAGAATCTTGCAGTGTACAGCAGCCATCTCCGGGCGCGAAGCCGTGAAGTTAGTCAGCAAAATTGCGATGAAAGTGGCTGAAGACCACGGTGCGAGCACGGTCGAAGCCTTGTCGAAAGCAAAAAATTATTTAGCAGAAAACGCCGAAACAGAAGACACGTTCTCACCGGAAGCCCTCGGTGTTGCAGCCTTTGCGTCGTCACCACAACTACAAGAAGTCTTTAAAGAAGAGCTGGCTGAAGCGAAACTACCGGAACACGTAGAAATCCAGAAGGATTTTGCCCAGCGGACAGGACGGCAGCACAAAATCAAGACCGATACGGGCATTGAAATTACGTTCCCGTCAGAATACGTCGAAAATACAGAGTACATTCAATTCATTAATAACCCAGATGGAACGATTTCCATTGAGTTAAAACATATTGGTAAAATTATTAACAAATAAGGAGGCTTTACGATGAAAACGATTGGATTTATTGGTGTAGGCATTATGGGCAAACCGATGGTGCGCAATCTCATGAAACACGGCTTTGACGTGCAGATTTTTGCGCGGACCAAGAGCAAAGTAGACGATGTCATTGCTGAAGGGGCGACGTTTTTCCCGACTATTGCAGACTGCGTCAAAGGCTGCGACGTGGTCATTACGATGGTCGGCTTTCCGCCAGACGTAGAAGAAGTCTATTTCAAGGCCGACAATATCCTCGATAGTGCTGCCCCAGGGACGTATCTCGTCGATATGACGACGACGAGCCCGACGCTGGCCAAGAAGATTTACACCGAAGGCAAAGCCAAAGGATTCCATGTCGTCGATGCGCCTGTAACGGGCGGTGACATTGGTGCTATCAAAGGGACTCTCTCCATCCTCGTCGGTGGTGATAAAGCAGACTTCGATGCTCTCATGCCGGTCTTTGAAGCTGTAGGGACGAATATCAATTACCAAGGCCCGGCCGGGAATGGCCAGCATGCGAAAATGGCCAACCAAATCATGATTGCCGGTACTTTATCCGGCGTGTGCGAAGCCTTAGCGTATGCGAAAAAAGAAGGGCTCGACCTGGAAATCTTACTGAAATCCGTCGCTACCGGTGCAGCTGGCAGTGCCCAACTCGATGCGTTTGGCCAGAAAATCATTGACCATAATTACGCACCGGGCTTCTACATGAAGCATTTCATTAAAGACATGACCATTGCCAAGGATGAAGCGGCTAAACAAGGTCTCGCCCTCGATGTCCTCCAGACGGCCTTAGAAAACTATAAAGGCCTCCAAGCCGAAGGAAATGGCGACTTAGGTACGCAGGCCTTGATTAAGTATTACGTGAAATAATGAGGGCTGCAGAATACACGATTGCCGGGAGGCACGTCGTTTGTTGGAGCGAACAGCAACCTGTATCTATCGTCGTCTATGCCAATGTCTTCGGAGAAAGACGAGAAGAATTGGCTTCCCTCGTGCCTTTGGAGCAGATGACCTTAGTGACCATCGATAGTATCGACTGGAATCGCGACTTTTCGCCGTGGCCTGCGCCGCGTGTCTTTCGCAGTGAAGACGATTTTGCAGGTAATGGGGACGATTATCTTGCTGTACTTACGGACAAGATTATACCAACTGTAGAAAGCAATATAGGCGTGCCGTCTGAACGCATCATAGCAGGCTATTCTTTAGCAGGCCTCTTTGCACTCTATAGTCTCTGTGGGACGAAAGCCTTTACGCGAGCAGTCTGTGCGTCGCCGTCCCTCTGGTACGATGGCTTTGTAGATTTTATGAAGAAACATAATTTTTTACAGCAGCCGAAGTCCATTTATTTTTCCCTTGGCGATAAAGAAAAGAAGACCCGCAACCAACGGATGAAAATCGTTGAAGATGCCATTAGAGATGCTAAAAACTACATTGCGTCTCAAGGCATTGCGACGACCTTTGTCCTCAACGAAGGCAACCATTTTCAACACTCCATGGAACGCTTGGCCAAAGGCATCCACTGGACGTTAGATGACATACAAAGGAGATGACCTAATTGCAGTATAATTTTGATGAAATTATTGACCGGCAGCACACGAATGCCTTAAATACAGATGGCTTCCGGGGCTATATTTTCCACGCTGGCCCGGAAAAACAATTCCCCTTTAAAGACGATGAATTTGTCCGCATGTGGGTGGCCGATATGGAATTTGCTACGCCGCCAGCCATTTGTGATGCCTTGTGCGCGCGCATAGACCGCCGCATTTTCGGCTACACCGGTGTCTTTGATGATACGTACTATAAAGCCTTTTCGGCATGGTGCCAAAGCCGTTACGGCTGGACCTTCCCGAAAGAGGAACTGACCTTTTCCCAAGGCGTCATTCCGGCTCTCTTTGAGCTCGTCGAAGACCTTGTCGGCCCATACGAACGAGTCCTCATTACGACACCGTCGTACGGCTACTTTAAACACGCCGTGGACTATAGCAGCCGTAAACTCGTTACATCCGACTTGATTCGCACAGACGACTCCTTCGTCATCGACTTTGATGACTTTGAACGGAAAGCAGCCAATCCGCAGACGAAACTCGTCATTTGGTGCAATCCTCATAACCCGACTGGCCGCGTTTGGACCGAAGAAGAATTGACGCGTATTGCTCAAATCATTGAAAAATATAACCTTTGGATTGTGAGCGACGAAATCCATTGTGATTTGCTCCGCAACGGCAAACAGCATATTCCGATGGGCAAAATCATGAAAGATTATCCGAAACTCATTACGTGCATGTCGGCGAGCAAAACCTTCAATATGGCAGGATTTATGTTCTCCAATATTATCATTCGTGACCCTGTCGTGCGGGCAGTCTATAAGAAACGCGACAAAACAGACAATATGATTAATCCCTTGTCGCTCGTGGCCCATACGGCGGCGTATACAGATTGCGATGAATGGCTGGCGCAACTGAAAACCTATTTAGATGGGAATTTTTCGTATTTGCAAGATTTCTTAACCGCTCATTTGCCGCAGTGCAATTTCCACGTGCCTGAAGCGACGTATCTCGCTTGGGTCGATATGAATCCCTACTTAGGCGATGTCGATAATATTCCTGATTTCTTTGCCAACGTAGCCGGTGTCCTTCTCGAAGGGGACAATGACCTCTTCGTCGGTAATGCGAAAGGATTTGTGCGGCTTAACCTCGCTATGCCGCGGAGTATTATCCAGAATGGGTTGATGCGGATGGTAGAAGCAATTCAGAAGCATCAAAAAGCATAATCTTAATCCATAAGTATATCAAGTATAGAAACCAATAATACCCCATCCTTACGACTTAGGATCTGCGATATGCGTCTTAAAGGATAGGGTATTATTGGTTTTTGTTGTATGGCTGGCTCTTTTGTATTGGTGAGGAACATGCTATGATGGATGGTACAGTATAGCAGAGTTGGCGGTGGTAATGTGAACGTATGGCTAAATATGGCATTAGGAAATCCCTATAAAAGTGTTTCTCAGCAGACGCGTGTTATTTCAGAAGATTGGGTTAATCGCAATATGTTTTGTCCGCGGTGTGGTAACGCTGAACTTATGAAATGTAAAAATAATCGGCCTGTATCTGATTTTATTTGTAATGCTTGTGGTAATGTTTTTGAAGTAAAGGCAACAGCCGGAAAATTTGGACATAAGATTAATGATGGTGCGTATCATACAATGATGGAGCGGATTCACAGTGATACGAATCCCGATTTTTTATTTATGGAATATCAAAAGCAAACGGCGCAAGTCCACCAACTTTTTATGGTGCCAAAGTTCTATATTACCGATAGAATGATTGAAAAACGGAAACCTTTAGGGCCAACGGCGAGGCGTGCCGGTTGGACAGGATGTTTCATCGTCTTGGATACATTACCTTTAGCAGGACGTATTGCTATTATCCAGGATGGGTGTATTCAAGATAAAACGAATGTATGCCGACAATATGAACAAACTGACTTTATTAAGCAAATAAAAATACATGCCCGTGGCTGGATTCTTGATGTATTGCGGTGTATAGAACGTATTCCTGACGATTCCTTTTCATTACAGCAAATGTATGATTTTACGCCAGAACTTAGTATATTACATCCGGATAATCATAATATTCAGGCTAAAATCCGTCAGCAATTACAGTTTTTGCGAGATAAAGGCGTGCTTGAGTTTTTGGGGGACGGGATGTATAGAAAGAGAATTGTATTCTAAAAACTATTGTATGAAATGTAAATTATGCATATAATTATAGTAAAACAATACGGATAAAGGTGATATATATGATTAATTCAAATTATATAGAATATGTTCAGTCTCATATTAGAGAATTAAAAGAAAAATATGTAACATATAATAATATGAAAGAATATGATTTGTTTAGTTTTCTATGTATGAAATATTTTTTCTTTAATGAAGATGATGTACCTTTTGATGCAGATATTGCCTTATATTATTTTACGGATGGTCCAAACGATGGGGGAATTGACGCTGTTTTTAACGACCCTAATAGTGATGATAATGATGTTATTGTTATGCAGTGTAAATATTATGATGAATTGCAACTTTTAGTGCGACACCTGTAATTCATGTACAAATACCTCAAA
>OIXX01000720.1_pt1 | contig 16408 bp, 16 predicted proteins | sample 1588161 | NCBI WGS metagenome assembly OIXX01 (sample SAMN03283274) | human gut metagenome | biome: human-associated habitat; material: feces | host: Homo sapiens | place: Peru | collected 2012
CCAAACTAGACCCAATTGGAATGGCGCCACGACAAACGAGCGTGAAAGAGTGGGAGTAAACAAAAATCAAACTTAAGGGACTAATTTTCGCATTTTTGAAATAATTGGTGCCTTAAACGTACGATAACACCTCCTAGCGTACAATCTCGCTTGGAGGTGTTATCTTGCTATGAAGCTATTTCGCAGAGAACAATATCTGAAGAAGATCCGCCCGTTTTACGATGACAACTTGATAAAAGTCATCACGGGAATACGACGGTGCGGAAAATCGTGCCTCATGGCAACCATCGTCGAAGAGCTCAAGGAGCGAGGGGTCCCAGAGAAAGACGTCATCTACCTCGACCTCGACAAGCGCGGTAACCGCTCTATCAAGACCCCGGATCAGCTTGAGGCGGCAATCGAGTCGAGGCTCGTCGACGACGACTTTAAATACCTCTTCATAGACGAGGTTCAGAACGTCCGCGATTACGAGGAGGTCGTGAACGCGTTCAACACCGACGGCGGCTTCTCCATTTTCATCACGGGATCGAACTCCTACCTTCTCTCCGGCGAGCTCATGACCAAGCTCACGGGACGTTATATCGAGTTCGAAATGTTCACCTTGTCGTTTAGCGAATTCCTAGCCATGAAGGAGTTCCTTGGCGTCGAGGCGAAGGACGATAGGATTGAGTTCGAAGAATACCTTCGCTACGGCGGCTTCCCCCGTTCCCTCGAATACGATGACGTCGAGGCGAAGGCTCGCTACATCGAGGATGTCGTGAGGCAAATCGTCAAGAAGAACATCAGGTCTCGGAATAAGATACGAAACATCGACGCCTTCGAGCGCGTTACGACCTATATCATCAACAATTACGGCGCACCGACAAGCCTCACCAACCTGGTTGATCACCTTAGGAACGTCGAGAAGATCGCCATCGAAAGAAGAACCGTCTCTGCATACATCCAGATGCTGGTCGACGCGAAGATTCTCTACAAATGCCAGCGCTTCGACCTGAAATCGAGGAAGTCTCTTCGAGGTGAGGAGAAGTACTACCTGGCCGATCCCGGGATTTACTTCGCGAGGAATGTCGATGTGCGCTTGAATTACGGGCCATCTTTGGAAAACGCCCTCTACATCTACCTCAGGTCCCGTGGATACAAGCTCTCGGTCGGGCGAATCGGCAAGCTGGAATGCGACTTCATCGCCAGGAGCCATGACCTTTACGCCTACATCCAGGTGTCCATGACGATCGCCGACCGTGATGTAGAAGAGCGCGAGTACAGACCGTTCAGCCATATCAGAGACGGATACCCGCGCTACCTCTTCACATTGGATCCGCTCCTGCAAAGGCGAGAAGGCGTGAGGCATCTTAATTTGATCGACTTCATGAAGAGCGATGAAGATCTGCAGTAGCGGGATGATCCGATGTTCCGTCCAATTGCGAAAACCTTCGCTACGGCTTGCAAAGAAATAGCAGCGTTTCCGCAGGTAGATGAATGGTTCTGGTCGATGCGCCCAGAACCCTTTCTTATACTTCGAAACGCTTGAATCGGGGTTGTTTGTAGCAGGATTTGTAGCAGGCGCACGGCGAATAGGAGCGCCCAAGCCCCTCGATTGCCCATTGCGAAAGGGGCCGATTCGCCTAAGGCGGGCGTATGGCTGCAGCCGGATCGTCATCGTCCCAATACTTGGGCGAGGGTTCGCCCGGCATGTCCGAAGACGCGCAATCCTCGGAGGTGCCAGCCCTCTCAGCCGTCAACGACTCGACCATAGAGAGAATCCTCCGTTTGTCATCGTCGGATTGCCCCTAAGCGATGCCGCGAGCGCTTGCGAGCACTACAACAACAGGTCTCCTATCTCTATTATTCGGCGCACATGCTTCAAATGAGATGATGGCGTTTGACGTCAATTGAATTCCAATGCCTCTATCGTGGTACAATATGAGACAAAGCAACGATGGGAGGAGAGCATGGCGACGTTGACCGTAAGGCTCAGCGACGAGCTGAAATCCGATGCGACCGAGGTCGCGGAGTACTACGGCTTCGACCTCGGCTCGCTCACGCGCGCTTTCTATACGCAGATGGTGCGCGAACGCGCCATCCCGCTCAAACTAAATTCCTACGAGCCGAATGACGAGAGCCTGCGCGCGATTGCGGAGACGGACGCCATGATGGCGTCCGGAGACTACGAGACCTACGGCGACGCGGCCTCGCTGCTCCGCGCGGCGGGGGCGTGAGCGTGCGGCTCAGGGCGGCGTTCGCGCCGTCGTTCTCGCGCGATCTCAAGAGGGTGCGTCGGCGCGGGCTCGACGAGGGCGAGCTCGCTGTCGTCATCGACCTCATCGTCGAGAACACCCCCGAAGCGCTGGAGGAGCTTCGTAGACGCCACCGCATGCACACGCTCAAAGGCGCGTGGAGGGGCAGCAACGAGTGCCACGTGGCCAACGCTGGCGACTGGCTCCTCGTGTGGCGCGTGCACGGGGGCGTGGCGTTCCTCCAGAGGACCGGCACGCACGACGAGATATTCAGGTAGCGGCCCCCATGGCAGGAAGGTGCACATGAGAGCCAAGCACGTAGACGTCGTGGACGTCGCCACCGACGACGTGCACGGCTGGTTCGAGGCGTGCGAGACCGAGGCTGAGTGCGCGGAGCTCGCCAAGGACATGAAGGACGTGATCGACGCCATCGCGGTGACCAACGCCGAGCGGCTGCCGTGTCCGGACGACATGTACGACCTCCACACCGTGTGCGCACACGAGGGCCGCGTCGTCCGAGATGCTGAGGACATAGATGCTGTACTCAGCTCTTCCGAATCCCACGAAGATGGAAGATGAGTTTGACGTGCGAGACCCTGTGGGTACCAAATGGGTGCAAAAAAAACGCGGTCTTTCACGCCGATTTGAGATGAGACGGTTCGATCTGAAACCACTGTACACGGCAGAGATGTATGAGACGGATGCTCACATCGAGTGGGAGTAGATATTTCTTTGGTTGTTGGGGCGTACATCATTTAAACGACAACGAATACCCCAATAAATCTCTTATTTGATATGCCGGTTCCAAGTGAAGTGGACGCTCGGATTTTGTCCCAGAGGGCAAGGCTGGAATCTCGGGTGCTGCGCATCGTCATTTCTCGGCCTATTCTCTATTCGTCGAAGCTGCCGAAAAGAGTCATCTGAGCGAGGAGAGCAAGAGGCAACTTGATGTGAGGGCTGGAAAAGGCCAACGCTCCGAGCGGGGCGCTGGCCTTGATGACGTTGGCTTGCTCGCCGACTACGGCGCCTCGACGCGCAGCGTCTCCTGGTCGTCCACAACGAAGGAGCCGTCGTTCAGCTCTGCGATGCGGGCATTGAGCTTGCCCAGCAGCTCGAGCATGCGGGGTTTGTCGGCCTTTTCGCGCACATTGCCTCCCGGTTTCGCAACTTTAATACTATTCAAGTTTCGAAACCGGGAAGGAACGGATGGGATATCTACCTCACGGGGTCGAACGCGTTCCTCCTGAGTTAGGACCTGGTGACCCTGTTCACGGGGCGCCATGGGGAGGCTGCCCACCGCGCCCTTTGGGACAAAAACTAAAACTCAACCCCCTGAGTTTGAAATGGCGAACTGACCGAATGGTTGAATCGGTGACTGTTTGGGCTATTTCTGACTAAATGGGATAGGTGCTTCTCCGATAGATGTGGAAAACTCCAAAAAGTTAGCCAAGGTTAAAAGTTAGGAGCATCGATGACAGACCAGCCATCCAATCAGCAATCAACGGCGGTGCAGCCGAAAAGCGGCCAAGAGAAGAAGGGACTTCGCGGGCGCGATCTCGTCAACATCGGTATCTTCACCGCGATTTACTTCGTGCTCAACTTCATCTGCATGCTTCTGGGAGGATTTCATCCGGCACTCTGGGTGTTTATGCCAGCGTTGATCGCCCTTATAGCGGGAACCCCTTACATGCTCATGTGCGCTAAAGTGCAGAAGGTAGGCGCTGTGCTCATCATGGGGATCATCACAGCCCTCGTCTACTTCGTGACGGGCATGTTCACGCCCTTCATCATCATCCTCATGCTCGTATGTTGCGTGATAGCGGAGGCGATCCGAGCAGCTACCAAATTCAAGAGCTTCTGGGGAGACGCCTTCTCCTATGCGGTGTTCGGCCTGGGCATGTGCGGAAGCCCCTTGCCCATATGGACTATGCGCGACGCCTTCTTCGAGCAGATCCAGTCGCAGGGTATGTCCGCAGAATATGTGGCCACGCTCGCGTCGATTACGGGAGATGCCATGCTGCCCGTTATGCTCATCGCCACCTTCGCATTCGGGATCGTTGGTGCGCTCATTGCGCGCGCCCTCTTCCGCAAGCATTTCGTGAAGGCCGGGCTCGTCTAATGAGCGAGCGCTGTATCCATTTCGACCCACGCGCACTCATAGCCGTCCTTATCGCGGCATCGTGCGTCGCGTTTATGGAGAAGAGCCTTGCCTGCGAGATTGCGCTCCTCATCGTTTTGGCGTTCCTGCAAAGCGTCTCTGGACATTGGAAGATGGCCCTCAGGTTCGTTGCTGGATTCGTGGCGCTCTGGCTCATCCTCAACTTCGCGATGCCGCACCTGGCAGTGACGCCGCTCGGGACGCTCACGTTGAGCCTCACGCTCGCGCGAAAGATCTTCTTCTGTGCCATGGCGGCAGCCCTCCTTGTGGCCGAATGCTCGGTTCACCGGATGTCGGCAGCCCTGGCCAAGCTTCATATGCCGCGCCAGATCCTCATCCCCTTCTCGGTGACCATGCGCTACTTTCCGGCGCTCAAAGATGATATCTTTCACATCCGAGATGCCATGAGCATGCGGCAGTTGTCCGTAGCTGCGCGCATGGAAGCGGTCATGGTCCCCATGATCGTCGCCGCCACCAACACCGCGGACGAGCTTTCACGCGCATCCGTCTTGCGGGGCATCGAGAACCCGGCGACTCCCTCAGACACGGAGCGGCTTATCATGCGCCCCGCAGATTGGATGCTCGTCGTCCTTTCCGCAATCGCAGTTGTGGCAGTGTTCCTTGCAGGAGGCAGCTACTGATGGAACAAGTCGTTAACGTAAAGCATTTGAGTTGCAAGACGGCAGATGGCACGAAGCTCCTGGACGATGTGAGCCTGGAGGTGAGAGCTGGCGAGTGCGTGCTCCTCTGTGGGCGTTCGGGTGCCGGGAAAACGACGCTCACCAAGTGCCTGAACGGGCTCATACCTAACTTCGAGCCGGGGATCACCCGTTTGGGCAGCGTGTCGGTGTGCGGCAATGATCCAGCCGTATGCGAGGCGTATGAGCTGGCGCTCGATGTGGGAAACGTGTTCCAGAACCCGAAGTCGCAGTTCTTCAACCTCACATCCGATGATGAGTTGGCGTTCGGGCTGGAGGTTGCAGGGGTCGATCCCGACACCATAGACGAGCGCATGGCGTACGCCACAGATGCGCTTGCCATCGAGAATCTGCGCGGGCGCAATGTGAACCACATGAGCGGCGGCGAGAAGCAGAGCCTCGTGTTCGCATCGGTGGAAGTGGCCAATCCGGCGCTCTACATACTGGACGAGCCGACGGCGAACCTCGACCATGAGGCCACGGCGAAAATACGCTCGCAAATCGAGGCTGCTCTTGCCGAGGGAAAAGCGGTGATCGTTGCCGAACACCGGCTCGACTTCATAGCCGATCTTATTGACCGCGCCCTGCTCATCGAGGACGGGAGCATCCAGAGAGTGATGACCTCAGAGGATTTGCTTTCGTTGAAGCCGGAAGAACTTGAAGCGATGGGTCTGCGCAACCCACATCATAGTCGCACGTTCGCAGTAAGCGCAATGCCGAGCGCTTCACCTGCTGGAGGCGATGGAACTGGCGGCCTGCACGTGCGCAATTTGACGGTCGCACGCAAGAAGGCAGGCGTGTTCAAACCGGTGAGCTTCGACGTTGCGCCTGGAAGCGTCCTCGGTATCATCGGGGCGAACGGTGCAGGGAAAACGACGATGCTCCGCGCGCTTGCCGGATTGGAAAGGCACGCGGCAGGAAGCGTCGTCCTTGACGGCACCGAGCTCAACCGCAAGCAGAGGCGCCGCCTCTTTGCCTATGTCATGCAGGATGTGAACCACCAGCTCTTCTCCGACAGCGTGAGGGCCGAGTGCGAGATGTCGCTTGCCGCAGGCATAGCCCCAGGGGAAGGGCAACGGAGGATAGACGAGGTACTCGAAAAGCTTGATCTCACCGACAAGCAGCAGATGCATCCCATGGCGCTCTCCGGCGGCCAGAAGCAGCGACTCGCCATCGCAAGCTGCCTTTTGTCGGGGCGTCAAGTGCTGCTGATGGACGAGCCGACGAGCGGCTTGGATTTTTCGCATATGATAGAGGTCACGGAACTGATACGCGGTTTGGCGAACGAGGGGCTCATCGTATGCGTTGCCACCCACGACGGCGAGTTCATGGAGCGTGCCTGCGACTGCGTGATCGAGGTTGGCGGAGGTAGGGATTGAGTTTCGACGAGCTTGTCGCAAAGGAGGCGCATCGCGCGTTCGATGGGGACATCGAGCTGCACGAGAGCGACGGCCGATACTCGCTCATCATGAGAAATGAGACCGGCGAGGGCAGCATGCTCTTCTACCGCGTCATGCCTGGGATTTATCTGGCCTACTGCAACTTTTCAATGCAGTCGTGCGTCTCGAACCTCGTTGTCGCCAATGACGACATGCTCTGCGTGGACTACTGCAAGAGCGGCAGAATGGAGCAGGAGGTGGGAGGCGGTGCGTTCGCCTACATAGGAGCCGGCGACCTTAAGATCGATGACCGCCGCAACCACACGGGCCAGTTCGTCTTGCCGCTGTCCGAGTACCAGGGAATCACGGTCTCGTTCTCCATAAAGGAGGCCCAGCGATCCGTCAAGGGCGAGCTTGGCGGCTTTCCCGTCGATCTCGGCAAGCTGAGGGAACGGTTCTGCAGGACGGGACGTCCCTTCATCGTCCACGGGCAGGCAAACGTGAACCATATCTTCGCGGAACTCTACTCCGTTCCGGAGCATATGAGGGATGCGTACTTCGAGCTGAAGGTCTTGGAGCTTCTGCTCTTCTTGGAGATGCTTGACCCAGAGGAGGCCGATCTGACGCGCCCCTATTTCAACAGGACGCTCGTTGCCAAGGTGAAGGCCGCGCACAAGTTGATGACGTCAGACCTCTCCCACACATACACCATCGAGGAGATCGCAGAGCGCTTCGGCATCGCTCCCACGGCGTTCAAGGCGTGCTTCAAGGGGGTCTACGGCGAGCCGCCCTACCGCTACGTGAAGGCGCTGCGCATGGAGCATGCGGCGAAGATGCTCGCCTCCGGCGAGCGCCCCGTTGCAGACATCGCGCTCGATGTGGGATACGAGTCGCCGAGCAAGTTCACCGCCGCGTTCAGCGATTGGGCTGGGACGACGCCTTCCCGATTTCGCCAAGGGATTTAGGTCTGCCCACGCCCTGTCGTCCTCTCTCCATATCTGTTATACAAATCTAACTTCTTTGTCCGAATGGATTAGTCGCCGTCCGCATGGAGCGGAAGGCGTGCGCCCGACGTCCTATCCTTTGCGGGGACATAGGTCTTTGAAGGAGATTTCCATTGGCACATGCAGACATCGAACGCGAGGCCGTCGCCTCGCAAGAGGAATATTTTGCCAAATGCACTGAAAGCGGGAAATCGCGCAAATGGCTCTCGACGCTGTTTGGCTACGCCACGCGTTGCCGAGCGAAGATGACGGCGTCCCTTCTGTTCTCGTTCTTGAGCGTGGCGGCGGGGTTCGTTCCGTTCTGGTGCGTGTACGAGATACTGAAGATGTTCATGGATGCGGGATTTGAACCCACAGCCGGCGCCATTGCGTTCTGGGTCGCGATCACAGCTGCCGCCTATGTCCTGAGCAAAGTGTTCTTCGGCCTGTCCACCATCCTCTCGCACATATCGGCCTACACGATACTCGCCACGCTTCGCCACGACTTCGTCGAGAAGCTCATGCGCACGTCGCTCGGCACGGCGACTTCCAAGAGCATCGGGCAGATCAAGAACGTCTTTCTGGACCGCATCGAGGGCATAGAGGTCCCGCTGGCTCACATGATTCCAGAGCTATCTGGCTCACTCGTGCTTGCTGCAGGGATCGCGGTGTGGCTCTTCGTCATCGATTGGCGTATAGCCTTAAGCTGCCTTGTGGCGGTTCCGGTGGGTCTTGCCGTCTTCGCCGCCGGCCTCAAGACCTTCAACAAGATGTATGCCGCCTATATGGAGCAGTCGAACCGCGTCAACAGCGTCATAGTGGAGTACATAGAGGGCATCGAAGTCGTCAAGGCGTTCAACCAGACATCGGGCTCCTATGCAAAGTACGCCGATGCAGTACGCGACTTCAAGGAGTTCACGCTCGCCTGGTTCAAGTCAACGTGGGTGACCATGAACCTATGCTTCGCTATCCTGCCGACGACGCTCCTAGGCGTGCTCCCGTGCGGCCTCTGGCTTTATGCGGCCGGCCAGATCGCACCCGCCACGCTCGCGCTTGCGGTGATACTCGCCCTTGCCATAGTGCCTCCCATCACGAAGTTCTCCGCCTTTTTGAACGAGATGAAGTCCATGGAGTTCGCGGTGGCGGACGCCGATGAGTTCCTGACGCTCCCCGAGCTTCCCGAGGCGAAGAGGAGCGCCGATATTGGATCTGCGGATATCGCGTTTGAGGACGTGTGCTTCGGGTACGGGGAAGATGAGGTCATCCACGATGCGACGTTCGACGTGCCGCAAGGGACGTTCTGTGCCCTCGTGGGGCCGTCGGGCAGCGGGAAGTCCACTCTCGCGCGGCTCATCGCCAGGCACTGGGACGTTGACTCCGGCGATGTTCGCCTTGGAGGCGTAGATGTGCGGGACATGCCGCTCGACCAGCTCTCGTCGCTTGTGAGCTTCGTGGCCCAGGACAACTACCTCTTCGATTGCACGCTTCGCGAGAACATTCGCATGGGCCGCCCCGATGCGAGCGATGCGGAAGTCGAGGCCGCTGCTGAAGCGGCCAGCTGCACGGAGTTTCTCTCGCGTCTGCCCCTCGGCCTTGACACCCCTGCAGGAAGCGCGGGAAAGGCGCTTTCCGGAGGCGAGCGACAGCGCATATCCATAGCGCGCGCGATGCTCAAGGACGCTCCCATCATCGTGCTCGACGAGGCGACGGCGTTCACTGACCCCGAAAACGAGGACAAGATCCAGAGGTCGATAAATGCTCTCGCCAAGGACAAGACGCTGCTCGTGATAGCCCACAGGCTCTCCACCGTCACAGGAGCGGACAACATCATCGTGCTCGACGAGGGGCGCGTGCAAGCGCAGGGCACCCATGAAGAGCTTCTGGATACGAGCGACCTATACCGCTCGATGTGGAAGGCGCACACAGAAGGCTCGGAGTGGGTGGAGCAGAGAATCGCCTCGGATGTTGCCAGCGGCAGAGAGGAGACGTGCCATGCTTGAGGCATTGAAGAGAATCGTCGCGTGGACGGGTCCCATGAAGCGCCGACTCATCTGGGGCTGTGTATGCTCTTTCTTCATGACATGGGCCGGTGCATGCCCGGTGTTCATCGCCGCATGGATGCTTGGCCTTGTGGCTGATTCCGCGAAGAGTGGGATTCCGCTCGATCCTATGGTTCCTTGGGAGGTCTTGGCTGCAATAGCGGTCAGCATTGTCCTGCGTTTCATCTTCTCCTACGGCAAGAATCGGCTCCAGGAGTCCATCGGCTATGAGGTCGCCGCGCAGGACCGCATCGAGATCGGAGAGCGGTTGAAGCACGTGCCGCTCGGCTATTTCTCGAAGGTAAAGACGGGAGACATCCTGGCCACGGCAACGACCGAGCTGGGGGTTCTGGAGCTTCAGGGGATGAAGATGGTCGATGCCGTCATAAACGGCTACATCTCCGTGTTCGCTATCGTCTGCTTTCTCGCCTTCATGAGCCCTCTTGCCGCGTTAATCTCGCTTGTCGGCGTGGGGTTGTCTGCGTTGGCACTGTGGGGAATCAACCGCAAAAGCGCCCGGTTGACTCCGAAGGCCCATGAGGCGACCGAGCGTCTGGCAGGGGCTATCGTCGAATACATGCGCGGGCTTGCCACGGCCAAGAGCTACGGGCGAGAGAACACGGCGATGGAGCCTATGGCCGAGGCTATAGACGACCTTTCGGCGAAGCGCATCGATATCGAATACGGTTTCACGCCGCTCAATGTCGCGCACCTCAGCGCCATCAAGCTTACAAGTGTTGGAGTGGTCGCGGTCGCAGCGTTCGCAGCCCTGGCCGGGCAGATGGAGCTCTGGGTCTTCATAGTGCTCGCGCTCTTCTCTTTCACCATCTTCGCGGGGGTGGAGAACGTGAACGATTCCGCGCACATGCTCGGGGATCTGAACGACATTCTGGGCAAACTGGAAAAGCTGAAGGCGGCTCCTGTTATCGACGAGAACGGCCAGGAGGTGGCACTTACGCACACCGGCATCGAGTTCGACCATGTCGACTTCTCCTATGAGAAGGACGGCAAGCAGATACTGCGCGATGTGAGTTTCACTATCCCGGAAGGTACCACCTGCGCGCTTGTGGGCCCGAGTGGCGCGGGAAAGACCACCATCGCGAACCTCATGGCGCGCTTCTACGATGTGGATGGCGGGTGCATCCGCGTCGGTGGCCGCGATGTGCGTGAGCTTACGTGCGACAGCCTTCTTGAGGACTTCGCCATGGTTTTCCAGAACGTCTACCTCTTCGATGACACGGTGGCAGCGAACATTGGATTCGGGCGTGCTGGTGCCACCCGGGAAGAGATCGAGGAGGCCGCAAGGCGCGCGTGCTGCTACGACTTCATCATGGAGTTGCCGCAAGGGTTTGACACGCGCGTCGGCGAAGGAGGCGCGGCATTGTCGGGAGGCCAGAAGCAGCGGATCTCCATTGCGCGTGCCCTTCTGAAGGATGCACCGATCATCATCTTGGACGAGGCCACGGCAAGCGTTGATCCCGAGAACGAGGCGCTCATACAGCATGCCATAGCAGAGCTTACGGCAGACAAGACCGTTGTGGCGATTGCGCATAGGCTTGCGACCATCCGCAATGCGGACCAGATCCTTGTGGTTGACGGAGGTGGCATCGCGCAGCGCGGCACCCACGATGACCTTATGCGGCAGGAAGGTACTTACCGCCGATTCGTTGAGATACGAGAAGCATCCGAGGGCTGGAAGATAGCGGATTGACAAGTCATTCCCGCTGAGCTTCACCGAATTCCTCGGCGCGACGGGAAACGGGCGTTACGCCGAGTTGATCGAAGGGGTCGACCATGCGATGGCTCGAGCAGGCCGGCCTCATCGTCAAAGTGCCGCGCGTGGGCAAACCGGGCATGCCGCTGAAGCCTACCGGGACCAGGGCTGGATGCGCAACATCCCTCTGTACGCGATCGGCAGCTTGGGCAACTGGGCTTAAGTCTGAAGCGGGATCTCCGTGAGGCAGGTGGTTTCCAGCCCACGCCTGCCCGTAGCGCTCCATGGGCCCGATATGGTCCAGCGTCACGGCACGCGACCTGCCAAGCAGCTCCTCCCACCACTCGGCAGGCTTGATGTAGTCCATCTGCTCCGCGGTCCACGATTTCGAGAACACCTCCATCATGGCGTCGTCGAGGGGCTTCACCAAGCCGGGAACGCTAATGAGGATCTTGTCACCGGGCTTGACGTACGAGGCGATGGCATCGATGACGCCGGGTTCGCGTCCAAAGTAGTTATTGGGCCCGCAGGCGACGCGGCGCAAAGCCTGCAGGCCTATAATCGCCCCGTTCTCCTAGCGGATGAAGTCCGTGCGCTGGAAGGGCTCCTTGTCCGGAAGCCCAAGCTCGCGTTTTCCCAGCTCGATGCACTTCATGAGGAAGGTCGGCGCCGACCTTCATGGTCTTGTTTATGTGACCGGTGCTGTAGAACAGCCTGTCGAGGAAGGCGATGATGGTCGCGTTGGCGCTTCCGAAATAGACGGGCGTGCCGACGACGAGGCCGTCTGCCTGCTCAAATAGGGGCGCTACCTCGTTCACCTGGTCATCGAAGACGCACTTATGCCTCCGTCTCCGCATGCTTTCCGAACGAGTTCGAGGGTCGGAGCAAGCGGTTCGAAGATCGGCGGAAGGACCTCGAAGACCAGCTGCTGCCGATGCTGCATTCGAGGGATATAATGCCGACGCTAGCAGGCTTGATGGCCGACGCGGAGGAGTTCACGTCGGCCTACGTCCTGCCCAGAAACGACGGCGAGAGACTCTATTTGGAATTGTTCGCCAAAGGGGAATATCGCCCCGAGCTCCTCTTCGGTGAGTGCGACATCGCCCGGGCCGCCGCCGCGAGCCCGGAGGCTCAATGGAAGCTTGCGAACTTGAAGAAGATGAATCGATAGCGTGGGAATAGTTCCACCTGATTTCGACCAAATTTGGCGATCTAACGCCCTTATTTTCTCCAAATAGAGCCGTGGTGATGTCTGGGAACTTGGTGTGCACGATCTGCCGCAGCGCGCTCGTCATCCCCGTGCTGCTCACCACCCCGTGTCTGTGGCATGATGCATGGAACGGATGGACCTGGCTGGAAGGGGCGGCAACTTGGATATCGAGCATTTCTATATCGAGCGCGGCAAGGGCGAGCCCCTCATCCTGCTGCACGGCAATGGCGAGAACTGCGACTACTTCCAGGGGCAGATGGATGCCCTCGCCGAGCATTTCCACGTGTACGCGCTGGACACCAGGGGTCATGGCAGAACTCCCAGGGGAGGGGCACCTTTCACCATCGGTCAGTTCGCGGACGACCTGCTCGGATTCATGGACGCGCATCAAATTGTCCATGCTCACCTGCTTGGTTTCTCAGACGGCGGCAACATTGCCATGGTCTTTGCCATCAGGTACCCGGATCGCGTTAATCGCCTCATCCTGAGCGGGGCGAACATGGACGCGGGCGGAATCAAACGCTCGGTGCAGCTCCCCATCGAGATCGGCTACAGAATCGCACGCCTATTCGCTGGCAGGAGCGACGCCGCCCGGCGCAACGCGGAAATGCTCGGCCTCATGGTCAACGATCCGAGCCTCACCTCCGCGGACCTCGCACGGATCAGGGCGAAGACGCTGGTCATCGCCGGCACAAAGGATATGGTCAAGACCTCGCATACGCGGCTCATCGCGAAAAGCGTCCCGGGGGCAAGCCTCGTGCTCATCGAAGGCGATCACTTCATAGCGGCTAAGCGTCCCGAAGAGTTCAATCGCGCGGTGCTGGACTTCCTGCTGTGAGGCGGCCTCGCGCCTTGGCCGACGCCCTGACCATATCGCGCGTCGTCCTCAGCGCCGATGGCGTCCGACGCATGCAAGAAGGTGAAAGCCTCGCGCGTGAGCAAGAGGTAGAGGCGCTTCATAAGCCGAGAACCCGGGCCCGCAGGCAGATCAGCCTGCGGGCCCGATGAGCCTTGCGACTGCGGGTGACGGGGCGTGTCCCAACTTCCAATACCCCGCCGGCATCCAGTCGCATACTCCCGTCAGCGCGTGGCATCTGCCTTGACACTTATAAGTTAACCATGCAATACTCAGCAAGTTTGAAATGGCTAACTTCGCGTCTAATGCGTTGCGTCGTGCCGCGTTGCGTGCAGTTGGCCGAAAACTCGCTTAGAGACGGGGGAAGTCTATGAAGCATCTGCAGAGGGTCGGCGCCGTCGCCGCCGTGGGCGCGCTCGCGTTCACGCTGGGCGCGCCGGCGTTCGCCATCGCCGACCCGGCCGCATCCGCGCCCGCGGCCCTGGCCGCCGTGCCCGCATCCCAGCAGGAGGCGGTCATCGATGACAGCTCGTATGACCTCGACGACTGCTTTGCCGGCAACTACTACAAGGTCAACGACGCCGCCACCATCAAGATCAACACCTCCTGGATCGCGACGGGCAAAGCCACCGTTCCCACCAGCACCAATCTGCTCGTGGGCTGGAAGAAAAACTTCTTCGACGGCGATCGGGAGGCCGTGCGCGAGCTCGGCAACATCAAGCAGACCGGCCATTCGCTCACCTTCGCCGTCGGCTCCACCTGCGAGGTGCACAGTCTCAAGCTGCAGCTCAACAAGGACAAGCTGGTGATTCCCGCAGGCGCCAGCATCACCTTCAAGAACTGCACGTTCGCCAACCGCATCGTGATCGAGAAGGGCGGATCCGCCACCTTTGAGAACTGCACGTTCACCTCGGGGACCATCATGAACAACGGCACCGCCAGCTACACCGGTACCACCAAGGAGCCCAGGAACGACGGCAAGGCCCAGTCCGCCTTCGAGTCGCTCGCGCTCGTGCCCGCGACCACGTCCCTCGATGACGCCTACAACGGCGGCGCCTTCAGCAAGACCGTCGACCTGGCGGTCTCCGGCACCAACAAGGACCAGGTGAAGCTCTCGGCCAAGGTCGCGGGCGACACCGGCCTTGTCGCCAAGGTCCAGGAAGGCAAGCTGGTCATCTCCGGCACGCCCACCGCGGCCGGCAAGACCACCATCACCGTGACGGCAACCGCACCCGGTGAGGCCAAGGGCTCCACCGAGACCGTCGATGCCACCGTCACCGTGAACGTGGCCGAGAGGCTCTCCGTCTCGCTGGAGGGCACGCTCGACTGCGTGACCAAGGGGCAGAAGCAGTACTACAACTCGCTCAAGGTCAAGGTCGCCGGCGAGGACGGCCAGGCGCGTGACTACTACGACTGGTCCGTTGACGGCCACGACGGCTCCACCATCAGCGCCTCCATCTCGCCCGCGGGCAGCGGCATGACCGTGAACGCATTCGCCTCCGCGGCGGGCACGAGCGTCACCGTGGGCGGCGACGCCGAGCGGGCCGGCACCTACCAGGTGACGGTCACCGTCTCCTACAAGGGGCAGACCGTCACGAGCGAGCCTGTCGACCTGCGCATCTACACGGGCGAGGAGACACTCGCCGGCCAGATCGCGGCGCTCGAGGGCGAGCCGAGCACCTGGGACATGGAGCCCTATGAGGTGTGGAAGAGCGGCGGCGCCGTCATCCCCACCTGGCTGCACGGCATCAACGGCTCGCACAAAAGCGGCCTTTACGGGCAGATCGGCAACGCCAAGGACGCCTGGGCGTCCGACACGCTGACCATCCCTGCGGGTGCCGACGTCGAGATTGCCAACATGAAGATCAACAGCTCGGTGAAGGTGATCGTCGAGAAGGGCGCCAAGCTGACGCTCACCGACTCCGTGGTCTTCGGCGAGCTCGAGGTCAACGGCGGCGAGCTCGTGGTGACGCCCGCCAAGAAGAACGACGCGGGCACGTACGAGATCGGTAACTCCGCTATCAACGGCGTGCTGACGTTCAACGACGGGTCCACGCTGCGCGACTCCTCGGTCATCTCCAACGCCGACTTCCTCACCGACGGCCGCTATGCCGGCGTCCCCGAGCAGGCCGTGGTGGTCAACGGCACCGTGACCTTTGAGGGCCAGAACTATATCGAGAGCTCCGAGGGCCAGACGGGCTTGCTGGTGAACGGCACGGCTAAGATCCCGGCGGGCTCCAAGCTCACCGTGGTGAGCTCCGAGGTGAGCACCGCGGCCGAGGCCGGCGGTGTCGCCGTGAAGCTTGGCGGCGGCTCCGTGAAAGGCGAGGGCACGCTGGTCGCCCGGGGTGGCAACGGCACGCTGGGCGCCGCGGGCGGCAAGGCGGTTGCCGGCACGGGCACCATCGAAACCGCGGGCTTCGAGGCCCAGGGAGGCACCTCGGACGGCATGTTCGGCAAGGTCAACGCGGGTGCCGATGCGGGCGAGAAAGGCGTGGTGCTCTTCGAGAAGCTCGCCGGCAACTACAAGATCGCGGGCGGCGCGGGCGTGAACGGCGCCGCGGACGGCCTGGGCATCGACTCCTTCACCGTGAAGAAGGCCGGCTCCGATACCGACGGTGGCGACAAGAAGCCGTCCCAGCCCGGCGGAGACGGCGCTGGCAAGGGTGATTCCGGCAAGCGGGACGGGGACAAGAAGTCCTCTGACTCCAAGAAGGGCAAGAAGGGCGTGCTGCCGCAGACGGGCGACGCCTCCTCCGCGGCCGCCGCGGCGGCAGGCATGGGCGTCGTGGTCCTTTCCGGCGCCGTCGTGATGCGCGCTCGCCGCAAGCGCGACTAGCGCAATATAACCAAAGCTCGGAAGCCCCGGTCGTCGACACGGCCGGGGCTTCCGTCTTTAGATACAACGGGGGGGCTGCAGGCTGCGACCTCCCTATTTTTACGCCACGAAGAGCTTAGTCGCGTCGCCCGTGTCGCAGTCGGCGAGCGCGACGCTTCTGATGGAGGGGTCATCGTCGGTCGAGTAGTAGTACGTCTTCGTGCGCGCGGAGAAGCATCCCGTGTAGAGCGTGCGCTCGAAGGCGCCGTCGGCCATCGCTGCCGAGCCCTCGACCATCGCCACGTTGCCAAGCGTATGG
>OIXX01000721.1_pt1 | contig 16386 bp, 13 predicted proteins | sample 1588161 | NCBI WGS metagenome assembly OIXX01 (sample SAMN03283274) | human gut metagenome | biome: human-associated habitat; material: feces | host: Homo sapiens | place: Peru | collected 2012
GCGCAGGGGCTTTACACGCCTAAGGTCGGGGGTTCGAATCCCTCATCGCCCACCACGGACACGACGGGCCCGGGACGGCTATGCCGCCCCGGGCTTTTTTGCGTCGCGGCACAGCCTGCGGCAAGCGCAGCCCACGAAAACACGACGGGTTCGGGCAGCATAACCACCCGGGTCCGTCAAATGCCCGCAAGGCGCCGCGTCGCCCTACCCCAGGCGCTCCACGCCATCGCGGGAGACGCGCGCGAAGAAGTGAGGAGTGGGGGCAGGCTGCTCGTCGCGAATGTCATACGCCCCGCGAAGGATGCGCTCGCCCTCGTCGAGCCGCGCCTCGCTGGCCGCATAGAGCGTCGCCACGAGGTCGCCGGGCTTCAGGTGGTCGCCCGTCTTGGCCGCAAGAACGACGCCTGCCGCCATGTCGATCGAATCCTCCTTGGTGGCACGCCCGGCCCCCAGCGCCACGCTCGCGATGCCGCAGCGCTCGGTGTCCATGGCATAGACGTAGCCCGCTTCGCTCGCACGCACCTCGCGCGAGACGGCGGGCTGGGCAAAGAGCGCGTAGTCGTCGAGCGCGCGCGCGTCGCCGCCCTGGGCCGCCACCATCTCGTGCAGCTTCGCGAACCCCTCGCCGTTGGCGATCTGCCCGCGCGCCGAGGCGCGACACGTCTCGGGCGAGCCCTCCCCCGCGAGGTACAGCATGTTGGCGGCAAGCTCTACGCACGTCTCGGTGAGGTCAGCCGGGGCCGTACCCTTGAGCGTATCGCACGCCTCCTGCACCTCGAGCGCGTTGCCGATGGCGTTGCCCAGCGGACGACCCATGTCGGTGATGAGGGCCACCGTGGTGCGGCCTACCTCCTCGCCGAGCTCCACCATGCATTTCGCGAGCCGAATCGCGTCCTCCGGCGTCTTCATGAAGGCACCGCTGCCGCACTTCACGTCGAGCAGGATCTTGTCGGCACCGGCGGCGATCTTCTTGCTCATGATGCTCGACGCAATGAGCGGAATGGAGTCCACCGTGGCCGTGACGTCGCGCAGGGCGTAGAGCTTCTTGTCGGCCGGCACGAGGTTGCCCGTCTGGCCGATGACCGCGCAGCCCACGGTGTTCACGATGTCGAAGAAGCGCTGCATGTCGATGTCGACGGAGAGGCCGGGGATGCTCTCGAGCTTGTCGAGCGTACCGCCCGTGTGCCCAAGCCCGCGGCCGCTCATCTTGGCCACGGGCACGCCCAGGGAGGCCACGATGGGCGCGAGCACGAGGGTGGTCTTGTCGCCCACGCCGCCGGTGGAGTGCTTGTCGACCTTGACGCCCTTGATGGCCGAGAGATCGACCATGTCGCCCGAGTGGGCCATGTCCAGAGTGAGCGTGGCCGTCTCGTGGGCGTTCATGCCCTCGAAGAAGATGGACATGAGCAGGGCCGATGCCTGGTAGTCGGGGATGGTTCCGTCGACGTAGCCCTTGATGAAGAAGCTCAGCTCCTCGTCGGTGAGGGCGCCGCCGTCGCGCTTCTTCTCGATGATGTCGTACATCCTCATGGGAGTGCCTTTCGATTGGATGGTGGAAGGACGGGCAGCGGCCCCACACGGGTGCGCCGTATCCGGTTCGTCTCGAAAACAAAGCGGGCCGCCCCAAACGGACGGCCCGCCAGATCAAGCTGTCGCTAGCAGCACGCCCGTGGCGCCTCACGGCCAAGGTCCTCCGGGCCAAAGCCCAGGGGCAGGATGTCCTTGAGCGCGTAGGTCCGCCACTCGTTCGCGGAACTGCCAAGCACGACCTGGAAGGTCTCGGGGTCGCAGAACTCGCGCATGACCTGTCGGCACACGCCGCACGGGGCACAGGGTCCGTCGACGGGCTTGCCGGCCGGGCCGCCCACGACGGCAATTGCCACGAAGCCACGCGCGCCCTCGCTCACGGCCTTGAAGAACGCCGTGCGCTCGGCGCAGTTGCTCGGCGTGTAGGCCGCGTTCTCGATGTTGCAGCCAAGCCACACCTTGCCCGTGGCATCGAGCAGGGCCGCGCCCACGGCAAAGTGCGAGTAGGGCACGTACGCACCCTCTCGGGCCTCGATGGCGGCAGCCACGAGTGCCCGCTCGTCAACGGCGGGGCGTCCCGCCGTCTGCGTCTCAGCGGCCATTATCCTCTGCTCCCCTTGATATAGGGCACGCCGTCGGCCTTGGGGGCCACGGAGCTGCCTACGAACAGGACGAGCGTGAGGATCGTGATGACGTAGGGCAGCATGGAGAGGATCTGCGAGGGGACGGGGAAGTTGCCGCCGCCCAGCATGACCACAAGCGCCTGGGTGAAGCCGAAGAGCATGCAGGCGCCATAGGTCCCAAAGGGCTTCCACTTGCCAAAGATCACGGCCGCCAGTGCGATGAAGCCCTGGCCGGCGATGGAGGTCTGGGTGAACTGCGAAACGATGGCGAGCGTCACCGAGGCACCGCCGAAGCCGGAAAGGATGCCCGAGATGATGACGCAGGCGTAGCGCGTCTTGTACACGTTGATGCCAAGGGTGTCGGCCGCGGCGGGGTGCTCGCCCACGGCGCGAACGCGCAGGCCCCACTTGGTCTTGTAGAGCACAAACCACACGATGACGGTGGCAATGAGCGCGAGGATGACCGTGACCTCGACGTTCAGGCTCGAGAAAGGCGTGCCGGCCAGCCCGCCCGCGCCGAAGATCTTGGGCAGCGTGGGGACGATTTCGGACATGGCCGCGCCATTGAAGAGTCGGCGGCAGAAGAACAGCGCAAGGCCGGGAGCCAGCAGGTTGATGGCAACGCCAGAGACCGTCTGGTCGGCCGCGAAGGTGATGGACGCCACGGCGTGCAGGAGCGCCACGATGCCGCCGGCGACACCCGCGCAGAGGAAGCCGATCCAGGGGTTGCCGGTCAGGTAGCTGCCCGCCACGCCAAAGAAGGCGCCGACGGTCATCATGCCCTCGATGCCGATGTTGGTGACGCCCGAGCGCTCGGACACGACGCCCCCGAGCCCGCCGAAGATGAACGGCGTGGCGTACGTGAGGGTGATGGCGATGAGCATGATCAGGCTGCTAAGCATCGTCGTCCTCCTTCCCTGAAGCCTCGTCCCGGTGAGGAACGGCGCGCGCGGACGCGCCGTCGTTAGGCTTGGTGCTCCCGTCGGCGGGGACGGCGGAAGCCTCGGACGCACCCGCCGCCTTCGCGTCGGCCGTGCCCGCCTGTGCCGCAGACGAACCAGCGGCCGCAACCTCGGCCTTGAGGGCGCGCTTGCGCTCGATGCGGTCGGCCAGGCTGGGGACGATACCGCCGAGCGCCATGAAGAACACGATGGTGCCGATCATGATGTTGATGATCTCGGACGGGGCGCCCATGACCTGCTGAACCGTCTGACCGCCGTAGATGAGCGCGGCGAAGAGCAGCGACGCCGGGATGCAGCCCACGGCGGAGCAGCCCGCGATGAACGCCACGGACAGGCCGTTGAAGCCGTAGTTCTCAAACGCGGCGAGCGTGGAGATGGCGTGCGGGGAGATGCCCGTGATGGTGAGGGCGCCGGCAAGGCCGCAGAGCGCGCCCGAGATGAGCATGCAGAGCACGATGTTCTTCTGGACGTTGATGCCGGCGAACTGCGCGGCGTCGCGGTTGAAGCCCACGGCACGAATCTCGTAGCCCACCTTGGTCTTGGTGAGCAGCCACGCAATGAAGAAGGCCATCGCGATGGCGATGATGAAGCCGATGTTGGCGTCGGTCTTGACGAGCATCTCGCGCAGCCACGGGATGCCGGCGAGCGCCTTCTGGCCGGCCTCGGAAACCTTCCAGTTGGGCAGGATCATCGTGTAGCTCGAGGCGTTGGCGATGAGCGAGCCGGTGGAGTTGGCGCGGTGGAAGGTGTCGGTCGCCACGATGTAGTTGTTGAAGTACAGCATGATCCAGTTGCACATGATCGAGGTGATGACCTCGTGGATGCCGAACTTCGCCTTGAGCCAGCCCACGAACGCGCCGAGCAGGGCACCGCCGGCGGTGCCGACGAGCAGCACCACGATCGGCTGGATGGGGAACGGCAGGTCGAGCTTGACGCCCACGATCATGGCAAGCACGGTGCCGATGATGTACTGACCCTCGCCGCCGATGTTGAACAGGCCCGCCTTGTAGGCAAACGCCACGGCGGAGCCCGTGAGCAGCAGGGGCGTCGCCTTGATGATCACGTTGGCGATGTACTTGGGCTTGCCGAGCGCACCCTGGAACAGGGCCGCAAACGAGCCTGCCGGATCGTACCCGGCGCTTGCGAGGATGACCGCCGCCACGGCGAAGCCGACGATGATGGCGACGACGGCCGAGGTGATCGGCTTCTTGAGGATCTTGGTGAAGGCGCTCACTTGTTACCACCTCCTGCCATGAGCAGGCCAAGCTTCTGCTCGTCCACCGTACCCTGGGCAAACGAGCCGCAAATCTGGCCGTCGTAGATGACGTCGATGCGGTCCGACACGCTCATGACCTCATCGAGCTCGAAGGAGATGAGCAGGATGGCGGCGCCCCGGTCGCGCTCGCGGACGAGCGCCTTGTGCACGAACTCGATGGCGCCCACGTCGAGGCCTCGGGTGGGCTGCACGGCGATGAGCAGGTCGGGCTCGCGAGAGACCTCGCGGGCGATGATGACCTTCTGCTGGTTGCCGCCGGAAAGCCCCGCCGCCGCATGGTCCTCGCAGTCGTCCGGACGGATGTCGAACTCCTTGATGAGCCCGCTCGTGAAGTCGCGCATGGCCTTGTAGTCGAGCCTGATGCCCTTGCCGTACGTCTCCTGGTCGTGAATGTCGAGCACGGCGTTCTCGGCCACGGTGAAGGGAAGCACGAGGCCCCAGCGGTGGCGATCGGAGGGGATGGTGGCGACGGCATGGTCGAGCACGTTCTTGATGGAGGTGCCCAGAAGCTCGGCGCCCTTCACCTTGACGCTGCCGCCCTCGGCCTTGATGAGGCCGTCGATGCAGTCGGTCAGCTCGGCCTGGCCGTTGCCGTCGATGCCCGCGATGCCCACGATCTCGCCGGCGTGCACGTCGAGCGAAAGGCCCTTGACGGCCTCGATGCCGCGCGCGTCCTTGACGTGGAGGTCGCGGATGGAGAGGACGACGTCACCGGGCGTGGCGGGCTTCTTCTCGACCTGGAAGTTCACGTGGCGGCCAACCATCTTGGAGGCGAGCTCCTCCTCGTTGGTCTTCGACACGTCGACCGTGCCCATGTAGACGCCACGGCGAATGATGGAGCACTCGTTCGCCGACTCCATGATCTCCTTGAGCTTGTGCGTGATGATGATGATCGTCTTGCCCTTGGCGATGAGCCCGTGCATGATCTCGATAAGCTTCTCGATCTCCTGCGGGGTGAGCACGGCCGTGGGCTCGTCGAGGATGAGCGTCTCGGCGCCGCGGTAGAGGACCTTGAGGATCTCGACGCGCTGCTGCATGCCGACGGTGATGTCCTCGATCTTGGCGTCGAGGTCGATGTCAAAGCCGTACTCGTCGGCGATCTGCGCCACGTTCTTGCGCGCCTCCGCCATGTCGAGCGTGCCGGCCGGGCCGCACACCTCGTCGCCGAGCACGATGTTCTCGGTCACGGTGAAGTTCTCCACGAGCATGAAGTGCTGGTGGACCATGCCGATGCCATGCTTGATGGCGGTGGTGGGGTCGGTGATGTCGACCTTCTCGCCGTTGATGAAGACCGCGCCTTCATCGGCCTGGTAGAGGCCGTAGAGCACGTTCATGAGGGTGCTCTTGCCAGCACCGTTCTCTCCGAGGATCGCGTGGATCGTTTGCTTCTTCACGTCTAGATCGACATGGTCGAGCGCCGTGAACGTACCGAAGCGCTTGGTGATGCCATGCATCTGAACCGCATACTCGGGGCTGACTTCCACGTGACACCCCCCTTCCCTTCTTAGCCCACGCAGCGGGGGACACCTCCCCTGAGGTGTCCCCCGCCGTAGAGTGGACTGGCTAGTGATTACGCAGTGTAGCCGGGCTTTTCTTCGCGTCCCTGTCCAGCCGTAGGGATGCGGCCGCACGCCACAGGCGCGCTCGCCCGAAGCCAGCCGCTAGGCCGAAAACGCGTTGAAGGCGTCCTCGGTGCCCGGCGGGGTGATGTCGCCGCTCTTGATCTTCTCACCGATGGCGATGGCCTCGTTATAGAGCTCGTCGCCGATGATGGAGTGCTCCTCGGGGATGCCCACGGCGTCCTCGGTCATGCCGAGGCTGACCTCGGTGCCAAGCGCCTGGGAGCCGTCGAGGATCTTCGGGGTGAGCTCGGCCACGCCGGTGCCCACGAGCTTGAGCGCGGAGGTGATGACGTTCTCCGGCGCGAGGTAGCTCTGGTCCATGTCGACACCGATGGCGTACTTGCCGGCCTCCTTGGCCGCCTCGATGACGCCCGTGCCGGTGCCGCCGGCGGCGTGGAAGACCACGTCGCAGCCGTCGCCGTACATCTTCTGGGTGATGGACTTGCCCTTGGCGGCGTCACCGAAGCTCTCGGCGTACTGGGAGTTGACCTCGACGTTCAGGCCCTTGGTGGCGTTGGCGTACTTCACGCCGCCCTTGTATCCGTACTCGAAGAGGTCGATCTGCTCGGAGGAGACGCCGCCCACGAAGCCCACCTTGCCGGTCTTCGAGAAGCACGCGGCGATGTAGCCCACCATGAAGGACGGCTCCTGCGGACGGAAGTTGACGCCGAGCAGGTTGGCGACGCCGTCGGGGTTGCCGTTGTCGACGATGGCGAACTTAACGTCGGGGTTGGCCTTGGCGGAGGCAACGATGGCCTCGTACATGGCGAAGCCGACGCCCCAGACGAGGTCGGACTCGTCGTCGACGGCCTTGTCGAGGTTGGTGGCGTAGTCGCTCTCCTGCTTGGACTCGATGTAGGAGACCTCGTAGCCGTGATCGTTCTTGAGCTGCTCCATGCCCGACCACGCGGACTGGTTGAACGACTGGTCGTTGATGCCGCCGGTGTCGGTGACCATCTCGACCTTCTTGCCGCCGTCGGCGGAGCCGGAGGCCGCACCGGTGCTGGCCGTGCCGCCGCCACCTCCACAGCCGACGAGCCCGAGGCCGGCAACGGTCGCGAGCGCGCCCATGCCCGTGACGAACCCGCGACGTGAGATGTTTGCCTTCATGTCGTGCTCCTTACCATCGTGTGACCGGCCCTCCCGGGCCCGTCTTCCTCTGAGGCGCGCGAGACGCCCCTCCCTTAGTACGGGCCTGCGCCCGTGTCGTGCCAAGCTCTATTAATCCACGGTGGAGGCGGCCACCTCGAGGGCGACCTCCATCATTTGGGTGAACGAGGTCTGACGCTCCTCAGCCGGTAGCGAGGCGCCCGTGAGGGGCAGGTCGGAGACCGTGAGCAGCGTAAGCGCGTGCTTCTTGGCGCGGATGGCATTGAGGTAGAGGGCGACGGACTCCATCTCGACGGCGAGCACGCCCATGGAGGCCCAGCGCTCGTTCACGGTCTCATCGTCGTTGTAGAAGATGTCAGAGGACAGGATGTTGCCGACCCTGTAGGCGTAACCCAGCTTGTCGGCGCTCTCGACGGCGCGGCGCAGCAGGCCAAAGTCAGCGATGGGGGCCAACGTGCCGGGCATGCGGAACTGCGCGGCGTAGTTGGAGTCGGTGCAGGCGCCCATGCCAATCACGACGTCACGGAGCTTGACGTCCGGGGCAAGTCCACCGGCCGTGCCGATGCGGATGATGTTGTCGACGTCGTAGAAGTTGAAGAGCTCGTAGGAGTAGATGCCGATCGACGGCATGCCCATGCCCGAGCCCATGACCGAGACGGGCTTGCCCTTGTAGGTGCCCGTGAAGCCAAGCATGTTGCGCACCTCGTTGAAGCAGGTGACGCTGCCCTCGTCGAGGTAGGTCTCGGCGACGAACTTGGCGCGCAGCGGGTCGCCCGGCATGAGGACGGTCTTGGCGATCTGACCCTTGGTGGCGGCGTTGTGCGGGGTGGGGGTGCTCATGGGCTAGGCCTCCAGAATCTCGTCGAGGTGGGACGTGCCGACTCCCAGCGCGGGTGCGCCAAGGTAGTCGAGGATCGTGGCCGAGATGTCGGCGAAGGTGGGCAGGGTGCCGAGGTTGGCGCCCGCCTTGACGCGCGGGCCGGCAATGACCCAAGGCACGTACTCGCGCGAATGGTCGGTGGAGGGGGTCACCGGGTCGCAGCCGTGGTCGGCACTGATCATGAGCAGGTCGTTCTCGCGCAGCCCCGCGATGATCTCCGGGAGCTTCTCGTCAAAGTAGGAGATGGCCTTGGCGTAGCCCACGGCGTCGTTACGGTGCCCGTAGATCATGTCGGTGTCCACGAGGTTGGTGAAGCACAGGCCATGGAAGTCGCGGCCGGTACGCTCGATGGTCTTCTCGATGCCCTCGGGGTTGCCGGAGGTGAAGACGTAGTCGGTCATGCCGCGGTGGGCAAAGATGTCGTAGATCTTGCCAACGGACAGCACGTCGTAGCCGTGCTCCTTGAGCTGGTCGAGCATCGTGGTGCCCGTGGGCTCGAGGGAGAAGTCGTGGCGGCGCGGGGTGCGCTTGAAGTTCTCGGCCTTGTCGCCCACGAACGGACGGGCGATGATGCGCGCGACGCCGTGGTCGCCCACGAGGATCTTGCGCGCGATGCGGCAGTACTCGTAGAGCTGCTCGACCGGCACGACGGCCTCGTTGGCGGCGATCTGGAACACGCTGTCTGCCGAGGTGTAAACGATGAGGTCGCCGGTCTTCAGGTGCTCCTCGCCGTAGGCCTTGATGACCTCGGTGCCCGAGTAGGGCTTGTTGCAGAGCACGCCGCGGCCGGTGGCCTTGCCGAAGGCCTCGATGACGTCGGCCGGGAAGCCGTCGGGGTAGGTGGGGAAGCGCTTGGGCGAGATGACGCCGGCCATCTCCCAGTGGCCCACCGTGGTGTCCTTGCCCGCAGACTTCTCGCGCAGGCGGGCGAAGGCGCCCTCCGGGTTCTCGACGGGGGCGAGGTCGGTCTGATACGGGCCCTCGAGGGCACCCTCGATGTTGAGCATGCCGAGGCGCGCGAGGTTGGGCACGTTGAGGTGCCCGCTCGTGGCGCAGGCGCAGAGGGTGTTGGACGGCTCGTCGTCGAAGTCGGGCCAGTCGGGCTCCGAACCGATGCCGAAGCTGTCGAGGACAACGAGGAACACGCGGCGGTCGGTACCGGGGGTATCGCCCATTGCATCTCCGTTCTTACGTACGGCGGCGCGCTCGTGTGCACACCGCCGTCCTGTTGGCCAAATTTTCTAAAGGAAAGTTTAGCCAACTATCCGTTTGCTTGCAGTCTAAAGAGCCTATTTCATCGTGCTCGCAACGGGGAGGAAACAACGTGTCTTGGGCCGCGAACGGCGGGGGAATCGCTGCAGGCGGCAGGTGGAAAGCGCTCAATATGCATGTTTCAGCCCGTCTTCACAATGTCCGGACGCGCAACAATTGTTGAAGACCTGCGGGGACAAGATGTCTCATGTGGCCGTTTACCTCGGTTTTCACCCTTTCACCAAACGCCGCTTTACGAGCTTGAAACACCCCCGTATAATGCGAATTAATCTTTGATTAGGCATCTAAATCTTTGTTGAGTCCACGTGAACGGAGGCAGGATGGTCACCGAGCGCGAGCGTCAGATCCTCGAATGGATTCGCGAGGACCCCTCCATCAGCCAGAAGGAGATCGCAGAGCGGGCGGACATCTCGCGCTCCTCGGTAGCCGTTCACATCTCCAACCTCATCCGTAAGGGCCAAATCCTAGGAAGGCAGTACGTGCTCTCCGAGAACCCCTACGCCGTCGTCGTGGGCGGCGCGAACATGGACATCGCCGGCAAACCCTCCGAGCCGCTCGTGCCACGAGACTCCAACCCCGGCACCGTGCGCCTCTCCGCGGGCGGAGCAGGGCGCAACATCGCCCACAACATGGCGCTGCTCGGCTGCGACGTGAAGCTCATCTCGGCCTTCGGGGACGACGCTCACGCCCGCGAGCTCATGGACGGGTGCCGCAACGTCGGCATCGACGTACGCGGCTCGCTCGTGATCCCGGGTGCCAGCACCTCCACCTACCTCTTCATCATGGACGAGGGCGGCGACATGGAGCTCGCCATCTCCGACATGGACATCTACGAGCAGCTGCTCCCCGCCCACCTCGAGCGCAAGCTCGACATCATCGAGAACGCGGCCCTGTGCGTGGTGGACACCAACCTGCCGGCCGAGAGCCTGCGCTGGCTCGCCGACAACGTGACGGTGCCGCTGTTCTGCGACCCCGTCTCCACCGTCAAGGCCACCAAGCTCGACGGCATCGTGGGCAAGCTGCACACGCTCAAGCCCAACCGCCTCGAGGCGAGCGTGCTCTCCGGCGTCGACATCCATGACGACGCCACCCTGCACGAGGCAGCCCAGCGACTGCTCGACACGGGCCTTGACCAGGTCTTCATCTCGCTCGATGCCAACGGCCTCTATTGCGCCGACCACGAGTGCTCCATGACGCTGCCCATCATCAAGAGCGAGGTGGTCAACGCCACCGGCGCCGGCGACTCCATGATGGCGGCCATCGCCTGGGCCTACCTGGGCGGCGAGGGGCTCGAGGGGCAAGGCCTCGCGGGGCTCGCCACCTCCTCGATCTGCGTCGAGGCGGCCGCCACCATCAACACCGAAATCTCGGCCGACGCCGTGCGCAAGCGCATGGCCACGGTACGACCCGACTAACCCCCCCCCGCGGCAAGCAGCCGCCACCACGGTTCCACTCGCGCCGGGTGCGCCCGGCACGCCGACGATACGCATACGCAGGAACGAACGAGAGACACGAAAGGAACGCACATGACCGAGCTCAACAAGTACCTCGACATCGCCCCCGAGGTGAAGGAGGCCCTCGACGCCGGCAAGCCGGTCGTCGCCCTCGAGTCCACGATCATCTCGCATGGCATGCCCTACCCGCAGAATGTCGAGACCGCCCTCAAGGTCGAGAGCATCATCCGCGAGAACGGCGCCGTGCCCGCCACCATCGCCGTCATCGGTGGCCGCCTCCGCGTCGGCCTCTCCGCCGACGAGATCGACTACCTCGGCAAGAAGGGCCACGACGTCACCAAGGTGTCCCGTCGCGACCTCGCCGTCGTGTGTGCCCGTGGCATGGACGGCGCGACGACCGTAACCACCACGATGATCATCGCCCACATGGCGGGCATCGAGGTCTTCGCCACGGGCGGCATCGGCGGCGTGCACCGCGGTGCCGAGAAGACCATGGACATCTCGGCCGACCTCGAGGAGCTTGCGCAGACCCCCGTCATGGTCATCTGCGCCGGCGCCAAGTCCATCCTCGACCTTGGTCTCACCCTCGAGTTCCTCGAGACGCGCGGCGTGCCGGTGCTGGGCTACCAGACCTCCGAGCTGCCCGCCTTCTACACCCGTCACTCCGGCTTTGGCGTGGACTACGAGGTTGACTCGCCCGAGGACCTCGCCAAGATCTTCCTCGCCAAGCGCGAGCTTGGCCTCAAGGGCGGCGCCGTCGTGGCCAACCCCATCCCCGAGAAGTACTCCATGGACAAGGCCGTCATCGACAAGGTGATCGCCGAGGCCATCGACGAGGCCAACGCGAAGGGCATCCACGGCAAGGAGACCACGCCGTTCCTGCTCGCCAAGATCGCCGAGATCACGGGCAACGACTCGCTCGAGGCCAACATCGAGCTCGTCTTCAACAACGTGGCGCTGGGCGCCAAGACGGCCGTGGCGCTCTCCAACCTGGAGAAGTAGCGCCGCACGCCGCATTGCCGGGCGCACCTCGCGCTACGCGTTCGCCCGCGCCCCGCACAGGTACGCCGCCCGCCCCCGAATCGTCGTCGTTCGCGGCCTCGATTCGGGGGCTTTTTCGTAATCGGACGAATGTCCTCGAACGAAACAGGGAGCACACCTACGATACAGAGATGCCGCACAAAGCAGGGCTGCATCGATCACGTGGGAGGAGCCGCATGGACGCCGACGCGTACCTCGCCCGTCTTGACGACTCCGTGTCCGCCGTCCTCTCCCCTTGGGTCGGGCGCGCCCCGCGCGGGTTTGCGTCTGGCCGGATCATTGCCTGCACGGACTGCGAGCTCGTGACGATACCCAGCATGCAAGCAGGGCTTCGCGCCCCGATGAAGGAGGAAACCTTGGCAACACCCGAAGACGTCATGAGCATCGTCACCTCGAAGAAGCTCACCTACAAGCAGAAGAAGCTGCACCTCGCCCAGTCGGCCGAGAACAGCGTCAACCCCATCAAGACGACCGAGCGCTTCGACTACTTCTTCAAGAACCGCGCGCTCGACGACATGAGCGAGGGCAACGCCCCCTACCGCCCGCGCTACATCCTCCCCAACTACGAGCACTTCATCGAGAACGGCTCCTCCTTCCTCAAGCTCGACGCGCCCAAGACCCTCGACGACCTGCTCTGGGGCCTTGCGATGGTCTATGACAACGTGCCGTCGGTCACGAGCCGCCCCGTCTCGGTGGGCCAGCTTGACCGCATGATCGAGCCTTTCCTCGCCGGCCACACCGACGAGGAGGTCAAGACCAAGCTCAAGTACTTCCTCACCTACATCGACCGCACGGTGGCCTCCGGCTACTGCCACGCCAACATCGGCCCGGAGGAGACGCGTGCCGGCAACCTCCTGCTCGAAGTCGAGGCGGAGCTGCAGAACGCCGTCCCCAACTTCACGATGAAGTACGACCCCGAGGTCACACCCGACGAGTACATGCGCAAGGCCATCCGCTGTGCCATGAAGTGCGCAAACCCGGCCTTCGCCAACCACGCCATCCACAAGCACACCTACGAGGGCGACTACCAGATCGTGAGCTGCTACAACGTGCTGCCCTACGGCGGCGGCGCCTACTGCCTCGACCGCCTGCTGCTGCCCGGTATGGCCAAGCTCGCCACGAGCGTGGACGACTTCATGGACAACGTCCTGCCCGAGGCCACCGGCGAGCTCTGCAACTACATCAACCAGCGCATCAAGTTCGAGGTCGAGGAGTCGGGCTTCTTCGACACCGACTGGCTCGTCACCGACGGCCTGCTGCGCCGCGACCGCTTCGTGGCCATGTTCGGCCTCGCCGGCATGAGCGAGTGCGTCGCCACCCTGCTCAACCTCGGCGACGACCGCCACTACGGCACCGACCCCGAGGCCAACGAGCTCGCCGACCGCATCTGCCACAAGGTCTACGACCAGGTGAACGACTTCGAGGCCGTCTACTCCGAGGCTGCCAACAACCGCTTCACCCTGCACGCGCAGGCCGGCTTCGGCGACCAGATGGGCGTCACGCCGGGCGTGCGCATCAAGGTGGGCGACGAGCCGAAGGTCTTCTACGACCACATCCGTCAGGCCGCCAGCCTGCACAAGTACTTCAACGCCGGCGTCTCGGACATCTTCCCCGTCGAGCCCACGGCCGAGAAGAACCCCGACGCGGTCCTCGACGTCATCAAGGCCGCCTTCGCCATCGACGACAAGTACCTGTCGTTCTACAGCTCCGAGTCCGACCTCGTGCGCATCACGGGCTTCCTCGTGAAGCGCTCCGAAATCGAGAAGTACGCGCGCGGCGAGGTCGTGCTCGCCGACACCTCGCATGACGGCGAGGGCAACTGGCGCGCCAACGACCTCGGCGACCGAATGGTGCGCCTGTAGGTCGACAACGTCAGGGCGGGCGGGGTCTCATGTCCCAGCTCAAACAGCTTCGCCTGCGGCGAAGAACTCGCTGGAGACATGAGACCCCGCCCGCACGTTGCGGCCACGAGGCGGTGGCTGCTTGGTTGGGATGCAAGGCATGGAGGCTTGGATGTCGGCGCACGTTCCGGTTAACAACATCATCCCGTTCTCGCTCGTGGACGGGCCGGGGGCGCGCTGTTCCATCTTCGTGCAGGGGTGCAACATCCACTGCGCCTACTGCCACAACCCCGAGACGCAGAAGCTCTGCGTGGCCTGCGGCACCTGCGTCAAGGCGTGCCCCTCCCACGCCCTCACCATCCACGCCGGTGCCGTGGAGTGGGACGAGGACGCGTGCTGCAAGTGCGACACCTGCATCGGCACGTGCCAGCACCGCTCGAGCCCCCGCGTCAAGCACCTCTCCGCCGAGGACGTGTTTGCCGAGGTCAAGAGCTACATGCCCTTCATCCGCGGCATCACCACCTCGGGCGGCGAGTGCATGCTCTACCCCGAGTTTCTCCGTGAGCTCTTCTCGCTCTGCAAAGGCGTGGGGCTGGGGTGCCTCATCGACTCCAACGGCACCGTCGACTTCGAAGACCACGAGGAGCTGCTCTCCCTCTCCGACGGCGTGATGCTCGACGTGAAGTGCTGGGACGACGCCTGGTTCACCAAGCTCACCGGCACCGACGGCACGACCGTGCGCAAGAACCTTGCCCTGCTCTCCGAGGAGGGCAAGCTCACCGAGGCCCGCGTCATCGTGACCGAGGGATGGAACGACCCCGAGGACGCCGTGCGTGGCATCGCCAAGACCGTGGGGGCGCGCGCGGGCACGACGCGCCTGCGCCTCATGCGCTTCCGTCCCTTTGGCGTGCGGGGCCCCATGGCAACCAGTCCCTCCCCCGGCGACGCGCGCATGGACGCCATCGAGCGCGAGGCCAACGAGCTTGGCTTTGGCGAGGTCGTCGTCTCGTAAGGGTCGTGCGGCACCGTGTACGCCGCGTGTCGGCGCACCCGCGGGTGCCGCGTATACTGGTGCGCATGGATATCTCGAATGAAGTCGCCTGTCCCGTCGGCGCAGACACCCCCGTTGCACACACCACCCTCGGCAAGCTCGTCGAGCTCCTCATAGACCGGAAGCTGCTCGCGGATGGAGCCTCCGCCCCCGACACCGCGACCCCCGTCACCGGTGCCGCCTGCGACTCGCGCTTCGTGCGCCCCGGCAACGTCTTCTTCTGCAAGGGGCGCGCGTTCAAGAGCGCCTACCTCTCCTCGGCCGTCGAGAAGGGCGCCGTGGCCTACCTCTGCGAGCCCGAACGTGCCGATGAGCTGGCGGGCGTGGCGCCCGGCATCCCCGGTCTTGTCGTCAGCGACATGCGCCTTGCCATGGCGCATGTCTCAGCGGTGGCGTTCGCCCATCCCGACCGCGCCCTTCCTCAGGTGGGAATCACGGGCACGAAGGGCAAGTCCACCTCGGCCTATATGCTGCGCGCCATTGTCGACGCCGCTCGCGGCGCCCGGAGCTGCGGCGTCATCGGCTCCATCGACACCTACGACGGCGTCGAGGACAGCGAGTCGACCAACACCACACCCGAGGCTCCTGATCTCTGGCGCCACCTCGCCAACGCGCGTGACGCCCACCTCGCCGCCATGGTCATGGAGGTGTCGAGCCAGGCGCTCAAGTACGACCGCTCCCTGGACGTCGAACTTGACGTCGCCGCGTTCCTCAACATCGGCAAGGATCACATCTCCCCCGTTGAGCACCCCACCTTCGAGGACTACTTCGCAAGCAAGCTCAAGATCTTCCGCCAGTGCCGCGCCGCCGTGGTGAACCTCGGCAGCGCCCACCTCGAGCGCATTCTCCAGGCGGCGCAGCAGGAGGGGCTGGGCGGCACGACGCCCCGGCTCGTCACCGTGTCCGCCGCGGGTGGCGATGCCGTCGAGTGCGGGAGCTGCGACATGGTCTTCCCCGACGTCTGGGCCACCGGCGTGCGTCCCGAGGGCTCACGGCTCACCTTCGTGGCGCACGGGACCATGGGCACTGCCGACGGCACCGATACCGTCACGCACGGGCTCGGCGAGGCCTGGGAGCTGCCCGTCACCATCAGCTTCCCCGGCCTCTTCAACGTCGAGAACGCCCTCGTGGCCATCGCGTCCGCCAAGCTCTTGGGCATCGCCAACGAGCACATAGCCGCGGGGCTTCTCGCCTGCCGCGTACCCGGGCGCATGGAGCTCATCGGCAAGGCAAGCGACCGCGTGGCCTGCGTGGTCGACTACGCGCACAACAAGCTCTCCTACCAGAGCTTCTTCTCGTCCATGGCCAAGGAGTTCCCCGGCAGGAGAATCGTCGCGCTCATTGGCGCGCCGGGCGGCAAGGCCTACGAGCGCCGCGAGGAGCTGCCCCGCGAGGCCGCACGCTGGGCGAGCCACATCGTCACCACCGAGGAAGACCCGGCCCACGATGGCAACGAGGCCATCTGCCGCGAGATGGACGGCAACGTGCCCGAGGGCGCGACGCTCGCGGACGGCACGCCCGTCACGCACGAGTACGTGCTGGATCGCCAGGAGGCCGTGAGCCGCTGCCTTGACGTTGCGCTCTCCTACGACGAGCCCGCCCTCGTGTGCCTGCTGGGCAAGGGCGACGAGACGCTCATCCACCGCGGCGACCACTTCGAGCCCATGGTGCCCGATGCCGAGGCCTACCGCGCCGCCGCACGCGAGCGCGGCTTGACGCTGTAGGCA
>OIXX01000723.1_pt1 | contig 16358 bp, 10 predicted proteins | sample 1588161 | NCBI WGS metagenome assembly OIXX01 (sample SAMN03283274) | human gut metagenome | biome: human-associated habitat; material: feces | host: Homo sapiens | place: Peru | collected 2012
GACTCCCTCACCGCCGCGCTCGAGGCCGCCCGCCGCATCGTGTGGTCCGACGGGGGCAGCGAGCTCACGGTCGTCGCCAAGGGTAACGCCACGGCGTGCGTGGGCGTCGAAGCGGCCCTGCTGCCCAAGCCGGGGCCGTCGTGTCTTGCCACGGCCGGGTCGGGCGACGTGCTGGCGGGCATCATGGTCAGCCTGCTCGCGCGCGGCGGCAAGGATACGGAGGCGCTGCCGATGCTGGCCTCGCTCGCCTGCGAGATCCACGGCTGCGCGGCTTCCTTCGCCCAGGAGCGTTACGGGTCGAGGGGCGTCATGGCGGCCGATATAATCGAGGCCGTCGGCTTGGCCGTCGACGCGGTCGAGGACCGCGCGGCCTTTGGCGACGAGGGCCACGGTCCTGCCGGTGACGACAAGACGACCGAGAACTAACGAGCGGTAACGGAGGCGTTTGCCTGATGGTTCAGCACAGGTGTCCGGACACGCGCTGGGCGTGGGTCGAGATCGACAAGGGGGCGCTGCGCCGCAACACGCGTGCCTTCAAGGATCTGCTCGAGCCGGGCGTCCGCATGATGGCCGTGGTCAAGGCTGATGCGTACGGACACGGCGCGGTGGAGTGCGCCAAGGTGATGCACGCTGCGGGCGCCGACCAGTTTGCCGTTGCCACGGTTGAGGAAGGCCTCGAGCTCCGCGCGGCGGGCATCACCTGGCCCATCCTCATCCTCTCGGAGCCGCCCATGGAGTGCGTGCAGACGCTTGTCGAGCACGACCTCATGCCCTGCGTCTACACCCAGGAGTTTGCGCTGGCCTACGGCGAGTGCGCGGCGGCGCTCGGCACGGTGGGCAGGTACCACCTCTCCGTGGAGACGGGCATGACGCGCATCGGCGTGGACTGGAAGGACGTGGTGGAGTTCCGCCGTGGCATCGACTTCCACCGCGGGCTCAAGTGCGCGGGCACGCTCACGCACTTTGCCACGGCCGACGTTCCCGGTGACTGGACGTTTGCCCTGCAGTACCGTCGCTTCACGGAGGCGGTGTCCGCCATGCGCGATGCCGGTATCGACTGCGGTCTCGTGCACTGCGACAACACGCCGGCCACGATCCTCTACCCGGACACGCACCTCGACATGTGCCGTGTGGGCGTGGGCCTTTACGGCATGCAGCCTGCGGAGAGCACGCGTCCGCACATCTCGCTGGAGCCGGTCATGAGCGTGCGCGCCCGCGTGACACGCGTGGTGTATCCACCGGCCGGCTCGGGGGTGAGCTACGGGCAGACCTACACCGTCGCCAAGCAGAACACACAGGTCGCCACCATTCCCATCGGCTATGCCGACGGCCTTTCGCGCACGCTGTCCGACAAGATGGACGTGCTGGCGCACGGAACGCGCTGCCCGCAGGTGGGCCACATCTGCATGGATCAGTGCATGTTCGCGGTTGACGTCAATACGCGTCGTGCCGTGCGGCCCATGGACGAGGTGCACTACGGAGACCTCGTGACCGTGATGGGCGCCGACGGCGGCGAGTGCATCACGGCCGACGAGCTGGCCGAGCTTCGCGGCACCATCAACTACGAGGTCACGTGCGATTTTGGCATGCGTCTCGACAAGGTCTACGTGTAGGGAGCGCCCCGTTGCGCACCAACTGCCGCGCCTTATCGTCCGCACGCTCGGAGGTCATCCTTGTCGATTCTCAAGATTCCCGGCCACGTTAACCAGAAGCCGCGCGAGGTCATGCTCGAGGAGATCGAGAACCTCATGGGCAACTGCCAGCGCTGCGAGCTGGGCAAGACCCGCACGCATCTCGTCTTTGGCGTGGGCGACCCGCACGCGCGCGTGATGTTCATCGGCGAGGGGCCGGGGCGCAACGAAGACCTCAGGGGCGAGCCGTTTGTGGGCGCCGCCGGGCACAAGCTCGACTCGCTGCTGGCGCTTGCGGGCCTCACGCGCCCGGAGATCTATATCGCCAACGTGGTGAAGTGTCGCCCGCCTGGAAACCGTAACCCCAAGCCGGCCGAGATTCAGGAGTGCGCGCCGTTCTTGCGCGAGCAGATCCGCTCTATCTGGCCCGACGTCATCGTGTGCCTGGGCAATTTCGCCTCCCAGTGGGTGCTCAAGACCGACCGCGGCGTCACGAGCCTGCGCGGCCAGCTCTACCAGCAAGGGCACTTCGTGGTGTGCCCCACGTTCCACCCGGCGGCGTGCATTTACCACGCCGACTGGCAGCCGCTGCTCGAGAGCGACCTGCGTATGGTGGGCGCGTGGCTGGCGGCGCATCCGGCCGCGCGAGACGGCGTGGTGCCGGCGAGCGAGGCGGCCGGCCGCAAGGCCCCTGCCGGTGCGGGGCTTCCGGAGGAGCCAGCGGCCGACGCGGGCGCCGGTGTCGGCGACGGGCGGGAAGGCGTGCGATGAGCGACAGGCTGACGCTGGAGTCTGCGTCTCCCGAGCAGACGCAGGCCGTGGGCGAGATGATCGGTGCGGCCCTGCAAGACGGTGACGTGCTCGTTCTCACGGGCGACCTTGGTGCTGGCAAGACGCAGCTCACAAAGGGCATCGCGCGGGCGCTGGGCGTGAGTGACGAGATCACGAGCCCCACCTTTGCCCTCGAGGCCGTCCATGAAGGCGGACGCATCCCGCTCTATCACTTCGACCTGTACCGCTTGCATGAGGCGGACGAGCTTGGCGATGCCGGCCTCTGGGACGTGCTGGGCGCTGACGGCGCCTGCGTGATTGAGTGGGGCGAGCAGTTTGCTGACGAGATTGGCCCCGAGCGCGTTGACGTGTTCGTGACGCGCGAGGAGACCGGCAGCACGGAGGCGTTGGGCGCCGAGGCGGGCGACGCCGACGCTTCCGAGTCTGGCAACGAGCCGCCCCGTCGCATCGAGCTCGAAAGCCATGACGCTCGTGGCGACGAGCTGCTGGCCGCGGTGCGGGCCTCACGGTAGCTCGGAGCGCTCCCGCTGCCGGGGCTGGGCGCCTTGCGTCGCGGCGGCACTGTCTCTCCCCTTCGCGCACTCCAGCGCTAGACTGTCTTCCGTTGAACGGGATGGAAGGGTTTCCCATGGCTGAAGCAACTGGCAAGCAGCGACTCGTGCTCGCAATCGACACGTCCACGGACATGCTGGCATGTGCGGCGGGCGAGGTTGCCGCTCCGGGCGCGCAGGCCGCCGTCCCGACGCGCGGGGGGCTGCGCGTGCTAGCCGCAGGCGATCGCCTGTGTCGGCGTCATGCCAACGAGGGGCTCGTGAGCGTCTGCGAGGAGGTGCTGGCCGCCGCCGGCAAGTCCATGGCCGACGTGGACGTGGTGCTCGTGGGGCGCGGCCCCGGATCGTTCACGGGCGTGCGCATCGGCATCGCCACGGCAAAGGGGCTCGCATGCGGTCTTGAGCGACCGCTCTTTGGCGCCTCCACGCTCGATGCTGTCGCCTGGGGCGTCTGGCGCGCGGGTGTGCGCGGTCTTGTGGGCGTGGTGGGAGACGCCATGCGCCGGGAAGTGTATCCGGGCCTCTATCAGGTAGACGAGGAGGGGCCGAGGCGGCTCTTCGAGGTCGAGCGGGTCTCCAAGGTGCCCGCTGCCGTGGAGGCGTGGGCGAGTCGCGCCGACCACGACCAGATCACGCTGGCCGGTGACGGGCTCAAGAAGTACCGTGCGCAGTTCGAGGCGGCGGGCTTTGTGCGCTTCGTCGACGAGGCGGCATGGTACCCGAGCGGCGAGGGCCTGCTCCGGGCGTATGCGGCCGAGGTTGCGACGACGCGTGACGGCGAGGGGAGCGAGGCTGTCCCGGCGGCGCGCAACGTTGCTGGGGGCGGGGCGACCTCGGCGCAGGTCGGCCAGTCCGGCGACCCGGCGCTCGTGCTGCCCGTCTACACGCGTCTTTCCGACGCGGAGGAGAACGAGGCGAAGCGCCTGGGCCTCGCCGAGCCGGCGACCGTGGCAACCACCGGCTGCGACGACGCCCTGGCCGACCGCCACCTCCAGCTACGCCCCATGAGCGTCAACGACCTCAAGGCCGTGGCGGAGCTCGAGGCGGAGGTCTTCGCGCCAAGTCACCACACGCCGTGGAGCGAGCGGGTCTTTGCCGACGACCTTGCCGAGCCGGGGCACATCTGGTGGGTCGCCCACGACGAGGGTGAGCTCATCGGCTACGCAGGCGCCGTCATGGTCGCCGGCGACGCACAGATCTCCAGCGTGGCCGTGGCGGAGGGACGGCGTCACGAGGGTATTGCGGGCAGGCTGCTCGCACGCGTGACGTATGACGGGCAGATGCTTGGCGCCACCGTCTCTACGCTCGAGGTTGACGTCGATAACGCCGCGGCTCGCTCGCTGTACGAGCGCCTGGGCTACCGCGAGATCGGCCGCCGCCCCAACTACTACGGTGCCGGCCATGACGCGCTCGTCATGGAGGCCCAGCTTCCGCTTGTGACGCCGAGCCGTCACGACACGCCCGACCCGCACGCCTCCGTGCGCCCCTGGCCCATCGTTGCCGCCCCGCGCTCCGACGAGGCCCGCGGGGCCATCGTGGCCGCCGGCCCGCTCATCCTCGCCATCGAGAGCAGCTGCGACGAGACGGCCATGGCCATCATCGACGGAGCGGGCGAGGTCATTGCCAACGTGGTTGCCACGCAGATCGACTTCCACGCGCGCTTCGGCGGCGTGGTGCCCGAGATCGCGAGCCGCAAGCACACCGAGGCCGTCGTGGGTGTCTACGAGGAGACCATGGCACAGGCCGGAGCGCATTTTGGCATCGACACGCTCGTGTCGGCAGACCTTGCGGCCGTGGGCGTGACGCAGGGGCCGGGCCTCGTGGGGGCACTCGTGGTGGGCATTGCGTTTGCCAAGGGCCTCGCTGCTGGCGCAAACCTGCTGCTTATCGGGGTCAACCACCTCGAGGGGCACCTCTTCGCCAACCTTTTCGAGACGCCCGACCTCAAGCCTCCCTTCGTGGCGAGCCTCGTCTCGGGCGGGCACACCATGCTCGTGCACGTGCGCGACTGGGGCGACTACGAGGTGCTGGGGCAGACCATCGACGACGCGGTGGGCGAGGCGTTCGACAAGGTGGCCAAGGCGCTGGGGCTGGGCTATCCCGGTGGCCCCGTCATCAGCAAGCTGGCGGCGCGCGGCAACAAGAAGGCCATCCACTTCCCGCGCGCGATGCTGCACTCCGGGGACTACAGCTTCTCGCTGTCGGGGCTCAAGACGAGCGTCATCACGTACATCCACAACGAGAACAAGGCGGGCAGGCCCATCAACCTGCCCGACCTCGCGGCAAGCTTCGAGGCCGCCGTCATTGACGTGCAGGTGGCAAAGGCCCTTGACGCCGTGGCCCAGACGGGCGTGAAGGACTTCTGCGTGGGTGGAGGCGTGGCTGCCAACCCGCAGCTTCGCGAGGCGTACAAGCGCAAGTTTGGCCGTCGGGGCGTGCGCGTGACGGTGCCGCCGCTCTCTGCGTGCACCGACAACGCCGCCATGATTGCCCTCGTGGCGAAGCGCAAGTTCGATCGCGGTGAGCTTGCCGGCCTGCACATGGACGCAGACCCCAACATGAGCCTGTAGGGCGCGGGGCCACCTCCCGCATGCCGTTGCATCGGGCCTTCGCGCCCGTCGTGCGCGGGAGCGGCGCCAACGCTCGGTCGGGCGCGGGGCAGGGCTGGCTTGGGCGCGACCCTAGCGCACCTCGAGCCCGGCCGCCCGTACGAGCCCGGCTTCTGCCGACTCGGCGTCGTCACAGACGAGCGCGTCGAAGTCGTCGAGTTCGGCGTAGCGGTACGACCCAAACACCCCGACCTTGCGCACCTCGCTCACGAGGTAGCTGTGGGCCGCGTGACGGATGGCGCTCGTCTTGAGCAGTCCGTCTTCCATGTCGCAGGTCGTGACCTCGTGCGCCTCCACGTCGATGCCATAGGCGCCGATAAAGGCCAGCTCGAAGCGGAAGTTCTCGAGATTCTCGAGGGCCAGTGACCCCACGAAGCCGTCAAGCTCGGTGTGCAGCGTGCCGCCGGGGCAGACGGCCGTGACCTGCGGGGCATCTGCGAGCAACGTGAGGATGCCGACCATCGGCGACACGACGGTGCAGGGCGTCCCGTTCTGCGCGATGAGACGCGCCAGCTGCAGGTTCGTGGTCGAGATGTCGAGAAAGACCGTGTAGCCGGGCTTGATGAGCCCCACGGCCTTCCTGGCGACGGCCTGCTTCTCCTCCGTGAACTGGCGCAGCCTTCCGCTCACTTTGCGGATCGCCGGCGTGGTTGCCTTGGTGGCACCCCCGTAGACGCGCCGGCACTTGCCTTCGGCGGAGAGCTGCTTGAGATCCTTGCGGATGCAGTCGTCCGTGACGTCAAAGCGGTTGGCGAGGTCCGAGACGGTCACGCGCCCCTCGTCGTCAAGGAGCTGCAGGATTCTCTGATGGCGCTCTTCCAGGAACATCGGGGCCTCTTGTTTCGTATTGGTTTGGATGCGAATAAGACGCGAGTCGAGTATATCGTCTGCAATTTGCTCTGATTGTGAGATACCTGCGAGCAATACGGATAAAACAATAAAGAACAATTGAACCTTAGAGCCCAGTGTCCTACAATTCCGGATTGAACAAGAACAAACAAGAAACCGGCAGCCATGGAGGACGATATGCTCGCCCCCAGGACACGAACCATCAAGGACGGCCTCTTCGCCAGCCCCCGCCAGGTCACGCTCGAGCGGGCGCTTCTCTATACGGAGAGCTGGCGTACCACCGAGGGCGAGCCGGTCATCGTCAGGCGCGCCAAGGCCCTGCGCCATGTCCTTGAAAACCACGAGCTCGTGCTTGACGACCACGACCTGCTCGTAGGCAACCGCAGCACCACGCCGCGCGCGGGCGTGCTCTCCCCGGAGATGAGCCCGTACTGGATTCTCGACGAGCTCGACCAGTTCCCCATGCGCCCGCAGGACACCTTCGCGATGTCGGAGGAGGACAAGGCGACCTATCGCGACGTCCTCTATCCCTACTGGCGAGGCCACTCGCTCAACGACTGGTACCGCGAGCACGCGGATGTCGAGGTGCTCGAGGCGCAGCAGACGAAGATCTTCGCCGTGGCGCAGACCGACAAGGGCCAGGGACACATCATCTGCGACTTCCCGTCGGTGCTCGGCCGTGGCTACGGCGATGTCCTGCGCGAGGCCCGCGAGCGCCGGGCCACCGCGCCGGACAATGCGTTCTACCAGGCCGCCGTCATCGTGCTCGAGGCCATGGTCGCCTATGTCCGCCGCTACGAGCGCCTGGTGCGCTCGCGCGTCGACGCGGCCCCCACGCCCGAGCGCGCCGCCGAGCTTTCCCGCCTTGCCGAGGTGCTCGCCCACGTGGCCACCGAGCCCGCCCGTGACCTCTACGACGCGCTCCAGCTCGTGTGGCTTACCGAGGTGGCCCTCCAGCACGAGAGCAACGCGAGCTCCATCAGCCTGGGGCGCATGGATCAGTTTCTCTGGCCCTACTACCAGGCCTCCGTTGACGCCGGGGCCACGCCTGCCCACATCCGTGAGCTCATCCAGTGCTTCTACCTCAAGTGCAACACGATCGTGGCCATCCGCTCCACGGAGAGCGCGGAGTTCTTCGCCGGGTTCCCCATCGGCTTCAACCTCGTGGTGGGCGGCGTGGACGACAACGGTAACGACGCGTCCAACGACCTGTCCTACCTGCTGCTCGATGTCCAGCGCGACACGCGCCTGCCGCAGCCCAACCTTTCGCTGCGCGTCCACAAGGGCACGCCCGAAGCCCTCTACGCCAAGGCGTGCGACATCATCCGCCTGGGCGACGGCATCCCCCAGGTCTTCAACGACGAGGTCAACGTCGACGCCTTCCTGCGCAGGGGCGTGAGCCTGGCCGACGCGTGCGACTACGCCGTGGTGGGCTGCGTCGAGCTCTCGATTCCCGGCCGCATGTACGGCCTGCACGACATCAGCATGTTCAACATGGTTCGCTGTCTGGAGGTCACGCTCGAGCGCAACCCTGATGGCTTTGCGGACTTCGAGGCGCTCGAGGAGGCCGTCGAGGCCACCATTGACGAGTACGTGGCGCTCATGGTGCGCGGATGCAACGTCTGTGACCGCGCGCATCGCGAGACGTCGCCCACGCCGCTGCTGTCCTGCCTCGTGCTTGACAGCCTGGAGAAGGGTGCCGACATCACGGCAGCCGGCGCGCGCTACAACCCCTCCGGCGTGCAGGGCGTGGGTACGGCCAACCTCGCCGACTCGCTCATGGTCATGAAGCGCGCGGTCTTCGGCGAGGGGGAGGACGGGGAGCGCCTCCGGCCCGTCATCGGCTACCGGGAGCTCATGGCGGCGCTTGCGCGCAACTGGTCCGGCGAGGGAGACGAGGCCCTGCGCCAGCGCTGTGTCAACCGCTACCCCAAGTACGGTAACGACGTCGACGAGGTGGACGAGATTGGCGCGCGCTTCCTCGCGCATTACGGCCACGAGGTCGAGCGGTACGAGAACGTGCGCGGGGGCCACTTCCAGCCGGGTTCCTACACGGTGAGCGCACACGTGCCGCTCGGCAAGGCCTGCGGTGCCACGCCCGACGGCCGCTTCGCCCGCGAGCAGCTGGCCGACGGAGGCCTGTCGCCGATGGTCGGCCGCGACAAGCATGGCCCCACGGCAAGCCTGCGCAGCGTGAGTAAGCTGCACAACGTGCTCGACTCCAACGGCAGCCTGCTCAACGTGAAGTTCTCGCCCGCGACGCTCGAGGGCGACCTCGGCATCCGGAAGCTGACGGGATATCTCCGCGCCTTCTCGCGGCTCGACATCCAGCATATCCAGTTCAACGTGGTCGACCGTGCCACCCTGCTCGATGCCCAGGCTCATCCCGAGCGGCATCGCGACCTCGTGGTTCGCGTGGCGGGGTACAGTGCCATGTTCGTTGAGCTCTCGAAGGCCATCCAGGACGACATCATCAACCGGAGCGAGCACGTGCTGTAACTCGTGACGAAGGCTGAAGGGAAGGGGGCGAGCATGGCGGCTGATATGGAGGGACGCGAGGGTACGGGCCACGAAATCTTGGCCCAGTGCGTGACGAACGTGCAACGATACTCGCTCCACGACGGCGGCGGCATCCGCACGGTGGCGTTCCTCAAGGGCTGTCCCTTCCGCTGCCCCTGGTGCTGCAACCCCGAGAACCTGAGCTTCACGCCCGAGGTCTCGTGGAAGGCGAAACTGTGCATCGGGTGCTCGGTGCGCGCCGACGGCCATCGCGACGCCAACGGCTGCCCGTGCGACACCGCTCCCGAGCTCTGCCCCACGGAGGCCAAGGAGCTGCTGGGGCGGATGCGCTCGAGCGAGAGCCTGGCGGAGGAGCTCCTGCGCGACCGGGTGTTCTTCGAGGAGACGGGAGGCGGCGTGACGCTCTCGGGCGGCGAGTGCCTGGCGGGTGCGGAGCGTCAGCGCTTCTCGGCCGACGTGCTGGCCCGGTGCAAGGCGGCGGGCGTTTCCACGGCGGTGGAGACCACGCTGGCCGTGCCGCTGGCGAACCCGGCCGCGCTTGCGGGGGCGTGCGATACTTTCCTCGTGGACTTCAAGGTGGCCGACCGCACGCGCAGTCGCAAGGTGACGTGTGGGCTCGACCCGGACGTCCGCGACCGCAACCTGCGCGCGCTTGCAGGCGCCGGGGTCGACCTTGCCGAGCGCGTGGTGGCGCGGCTGCCCGTCATTCCCGGCTACACGGACGACGTCGACAATGCGCGCTCAAACGCACGGCGCATTCGCGAGCTGGGAATCCGCCGGGCTGATGTCCTGCCGTTTCACCAACTGGGTGAGGGCAAGTACGACGCGCTTGGGATGGAGTACGCTTGCGAGGGTGTCCCGCAGCTTGACGAGACCGACGTGGCGGACGTCGTTGCCGTCTGTGAGGACGCTGGCCTGGAGGTGGTGGTCCATGGGGAGTGACGGCCCGCCGCCGGCCTAGGGCGTCCGTGGTGATGCACCCGGGAATCCTTGGGGCGTCTCGGCAGACACTTCGTTTAAGGCATGTTCTGCAAACCGGACAAATGTCCGTGAAGAAAAAAGGAGTCAAAACCATGAAGCTCATCATCGACGACGCCGACGTTGCCGCCATTCGCGAGATTGTCGACCTCTACCCGGTCGACGGCGTGACCACCAACCCCTCCATCCTTGCCAAGAGCGGACGGGCTCCCTTCGAAGTTCTGCACGAGATCCGCGACATCATCGGCCCGGACATGGAGCTCCACGCCCAGGTCATCGCGCGTGACGCCGAGGGCATGGTGGCCGACGCCCGCCGCATCGTCTCCGAGCTGGGCGAGAACACCTTCGCGAAGGTGCCCTCCGTGCCGCAGGGCTTCAAGGCCATGAAGGCGCTTCACGCCGAGGGCATCAAGGTGACCGCCACGGCCATCTACACGCCCATGCAGGGCTTCCTTGCCGCCAAGGCCGGCGCCTCCTACGCCGCCCCCTACGTCAACCGCATCGACAACATGGGCTATAACGGCGTGGCCGTGGCCAAGGAGATTCACGACATCTTCCGCGCCAACAACCTCCCGTGCGAGGTGCTGGCCGCAAGCTTCAAGAACTCGCAGCAGGTGCTCGAGCTCACGCGCTACGGTGTGGGTGCCTGCACGGTGGGCGCCCCGGTCATCGAGAACCTCGTGAAGAACGCCGCCATCGACTCGGCCGTGGAGGTCTTCATCTCCGACTTCGAGGACCTTGCCGGTGCTGGTAAGACCATGGCGAGCTGCTAGGGCTAGCGGACAGCATTGTGTCTCTTTGGGCGGCGGCCTCGGGCTGCCGCCCTTTTTAGTGTCGCTTGCCCGCCGGCCATGCCGACACACACCTCCGCGTCGCGAGGCGTGCTCGGCTAGACTGTTGCCAAAACGGCAGCGGGCAAGGAGCGGGCATGCGGGACGGATTCGTGCAGGTTGCGGCGGTCACGCCGGCCATTCGCGTGGCGGACGTGGACTACAACGTGGAGGCCTGCGTGGCGGCGACCCGCAACGCGGTGGCGGAGGGCGCGCGCGTCGTCGTCCTGCCCGAGCTTGCGCTCACGGCCTACACCTGCGAGGACCTCTTCTGGCAGGACGCCCTGCTCGATGCGGCGGCTGCGGGGCTTGTGCGCTTCGTGCACGAGACGGCGAATTTGGACGCCCTCGTGCTCGTGGGCGTGCCCGTACGTGTGGCCGCCAAGCTCTACAACTGCGCGGCCGTGGTGAGCCACGGCAGATTGCTTGGTCTCGTGCCCAAGCGCAACATTCCTACCTACAACGAGTTCTACGAGGGCAGGCACTTCTCGGCGGGCCCCGAGGAGGCGTCGTGGGTGTCCCCCTCGCGCCTGGGCCTGGCGGAGTTGGCATCCGCTGGCCCTGACGGGGAGGTGCCCTTTGGCTCGCACCTGCTCTTTGCCTGCGACGAGCTGCCCGAGCTCGTGGTTGCCGCCGAGATCTGCGAGGATCTGTGGGTGCCCGAGCCGCCCTCTACCGCCCTCTCCCAGGCTGGCGCCACGCTCGTGTGCAACCTGTCTGCCTCCAACGAGCTCGTGGGCAAGGCCGACTACCGGCGCTCCCTTGTGAGCGCCACGAGCGCCCGTCTCGTCTGCGCCTACCTCTACGCGAGCGCCGGCTGGGGCGAGTCCACGCAGGACCTCGTCTTTGGCGGTCATGACCTTGTGCTTGAGAACGGCCGCGTGCTGAGCCAGACGCGCCCGCTCGACGACGCCGCGCTTGCCCGTGCGGGCGAGGCCCACGCCTCCGTCGCCGCGGCGGCCGTGGTCGACCTGCAGCTGCTCGCGGCGGACCGCCGGCGCATGTCCACCTTCCAGACGCTCGCCGACCCCGAGGCTGCGGGCTTCGCCGTGGTGCCGTTCTCGCTGGACGTGCGTGCCACGTCCCTCGAGCTCCGCTACGTCGACCCGCACCCCTTCGTCCCCGGCGACCCGGCCCGTCGCGCCGAGCGCTGCGAGCAGATCTTTGCGATCCAGGCACATGGCCTGGCCAGGCGACTTGCCCACACGCACGGCAAGCGGGCTGTTATCGGCGCGTCTGGCGGGCTCGATTCCACGTTGGCGCTGCTCGTCGCCGCGCGCGCCTTCGACCTGCTGGGGCTTGACCGCGCGGGCATCCTCGCCATTACGATGCCGGGCTTTGGCACCACGCACCGCACGCACGACAACGCGCGTGCCATGAGCGAGGCGCTGGGCTGCGAACTGCGCGAGATTTCCATCGCCGCCGCCGTGCGCCAGCACTTTACCGACATCGGGCACGACGAGGCCGACCACTCCGTCACCTACGAGAACGCGCAGGCCCGCGAGCGCACGCAGATCCTCATGGACGTGGCCAACCGGGAGGGCGGCCTCGTGGTGGGCACGGGCGACCTCTCCGAGCTGGCGCTGGGCTGGGCCACCTACAACGCCGATCACATGAGCATGTACGGCGTGAACGCGGGCGTGCCCAAGACCCTTGTGCGCCACCTCGTGCGCTACGTGGCCGACAGCTGCGGCGCGCCCAGGCTGCGGGCGGTGCTGCTCGACGTGCTTGACACGCCCGTCTCGCCGGAGCTTTTGCCGGCCGCGGGCGACGGCAAGATCTCCCAGAAGACCGAGGACCTCGTGGGCCCCTACGAGCTGCACGACTTCTTCCTCTACAACGTGTTGCGCTGCGGGTTCGGCCCGGCCAAGGTGTACCGGCTGGCGCTCGAGGCCTTCGGGGGCCGCTACGCTGCCGGCGCGGACGCGGATGACGCGGCGGTGGGCACCTACGACGCGGCTACGGTCATGAAGTGGCTACGCAAGTTCTACTGGCGGTTCTTCTCGCAGCAGTTCAAGCGCAGCTGCCTGCCCGACGGCCCCAAGGTGGGTACCGTGGCCGTGAGCCCGCGCGGGGATCTCCGCATGCCGAGCGACGCCGTCTGCGCCCTCTGGCAGAAGGAGCTTGATGATCTGGCATAGGGTCTGCTAGCGGCTGTGTGCATTGCCAATGGGGGGGGCGATACGCGGTTTTCTGAAACTGAAAATCGAACGCGTCCGAGCTTTCCTGAATATATGCTTTAATCTCATGCCACTAGCACGGTGAAGCAGCGCACGGCAACTATGCCGCAAACGAAAGAGAGAGCATGAAGAACAACGAGCAGCCCGCACGCTCCGCAGCCACGAAATCTGGCCGGGGGGGGGTAGCCTTTCACGCGTAGGTGCCTTCTTGGCCTTCGTCTTGTTCGCCGTATCGATGGCTGTGTCCGTCCCGGCCGTTGCCGAGGAGGGCGGCTCGTCTCGGCAGGCCACTCCCTCCGCGGCGACGCTCTCGACCGTCTACCTTGGCGGTGCCAACGCCTCCGATGACAACGACGGCGCGTCTGCCGCGACGGGCGTTGCGACGTTTGCACGCGCCAGGGAGTTGCTTGCCCAGGACGGCACCATCGAGCTCGCCTCCACCTACACCGTGAACGACGAGCAGACGCTCTCGCTCGAGGGCAAGGGTTCGGCCACGGTGAAGCGCGCCTCCGGCATGGCGGGCCCCATGATCGAGCTGGGCTCGAGCGCCAACCTCACGCTCGAGCATGTGGTTTTTGACGGGGCCGAGCCCAGCGGAGGGAAGACCGAGAGCCTCATCAAGGAGACGGCCGAGGGCGCGTCGCTCACGCTGGGAGACGGTGCGGTCCTCCGTAACAGCACCGTGGCCAGCGGCACCATGGGAAGCGCCATCCAGGCGTACGGGCTTGCGCTCACCATGAAGGACGGCGCGGAGGTGACGGGCAACAGCACGACCTCCGCGGGCTACGGCGCCATCTTCCTCACCAACGGCAGCACCTTCGACATGCGCGGCGGCACCATCTCGAACAACACGTCCAACCGCGGCGGCGGCGTGGCGCTCGTGGGCGGCGTCCAGATGACGATGTCCGGCGGCACCATCAAGGGCAACAAGACCTACGGCGTGCTCGATGGCGGCGTCGACTCCTACGGCGGCGCGGTCTACCTCTCCAACTACGAGGAGATCTCGACCGTCCACCCTTTCACGCAGCAGCTTCGCGCCGGCGATGCGAAGTTCACCATGACGGGCGGCACCATTTCGGGCAATAAGTCCGATACTTACGGCGGGGCCATCCTCACCTTCCCGGATACGCGCACGAGCACGGGTGGCATCACGGTGGACATCCAGGGCGGTGCCGTCTCGGGCAACACGTCCACCTCTGGCGGGGCCATCGCGGCGTTCCGGCTTGACAGCATCAAGACGCGCGTGAACGTTTCGGGCGGCACCATCTCCGGCAATACGGCCACCAACATGGGCGGCGGCCTGTTCCTCTATGGCATGACCGACGGTGACGGCTCGGCGCTCGCGAAGGTCTCGGGCGGCGAGATCTCCGGCAACGAGGCGCAGGCCGGTGGCGGTGCGTTCCTGTACCGCGGCTCCACGCTCGAGCAGTCTGGCGGCAAGACGACGGGCAACACCGCTCAGGTCACAGGCGGCGGCGTCTACATCGACAAGAACAGCTCGCGCTTTGCCATGTCTGGCGGCGAGGTCTCCGGCAACAACGCGAACGTCGTCGACCAGAGCCGGACGAAGGGTGACGGCGTGTACGTGGGCGGTCGCTTCCAGGCGAGCGGCTCGGCGCACGTGGCCAAGGACAACGACGTCTACCTGCCGACCGGCCATTACGTCGAGGTGGTTGACACGTTCTCCGGCCAGACGTGGGACGCCCCGATGAGCATCACGAGCGAGGACCACGTGGTGGAGCCGGTCAACGTGTCCGTTGCGGGCACCAAGCTCGTTGAGTACACGGACGCCGCCGGCGGCGAGGAGGCCGCGAAGAAGGCCGACGACGACGCCATCTACGTGCCGAGCGACAAGATGCTCGCCATCGACCCCACGTTCACCATCGGCAAGAGCGAGGCGAGCGGTCAGACCAACTTCATGACCTACGTGGCCATGCAGAAGGCCCCGTGGAAGTACGAGGTCTACTACGAGAAGCTTAACGACGCCGCCGCGGCGTCCGAGGACGCGACGAACGTCGCCGATGCCAGTGGGCGTACCTTCGTGCTGGGGGCTACGGTCGAGCAGCGCCAGCGCTACCTGGGCACCGAGGTGAGCATCTCGCACGACCAGTTCGACGGCATGAAGATGGGCGTGGGCACGCTTGGCACCGAGTACGTGTACGACGACGGCGCCGCCAACGTGCTCTCGGGCAAGGTGCAGCCTGCCAACAATGAGCTCGTGCTGCGCATCTACTATCGCCTGGCCGAGCACAGCGTGACGTATGAGTACGAGGGCGAGACGCCCGACGGCGCTCCTGCCGTGCCCGCCGTGGCCAGCGAGAAGGTCTCGGCGATGGTCGACGTGGCCGAGGCCCCCACGCTGGATGGCTGGGAATTCTCCGGCTGGAGCGTCGAGAGCCCGAGCGGGCTTGCGGTGTCGGACGGCACGTTCTCCATGCCGAACGAGGACGTGAAGCTCGTCGGGTCGTGGAGGCGTGTTGAAGCGCCTCCGACTCCGAACGAGCCCACGACGCCCGACGACCCAGCGTCGCCGGATGAGCCGACCAGCCCGAATGATCCCGTGAGCCCCGAGAACCCCGATGACCAGTCTGGGTACGGCGACAAGAGCCTGCCCCAGACGGGCGACCCCGCCACGGCTGTCACTGCGGTCTCCTCGGTGGGCGGCGCCCTGCTCGGCGTGGGCTTCTTGCTGCGCGGGCGTAGGCGCTAGCGCCCGGCTCGAGCTGCGGTGCAGAGCTTACGTACCGTGCGGACGCTGGCATGAGCGCTTGAGGCGTGACAAGGATTTGCACAGTGGTTCAGGCTGGGGGCGCCGATCCCTCTTTGGGGATTGGCGCCCCAGCCCGTGATGGGGCATGTCGCGCCGGTAATAAGGAATTGCACTCAGCTGTTCCATTTGTCTACGGGGCTTTGTACTGGGCTTGTTGGGATGGGACGGTTGCTGCCCCTGCGCTTCGACGGGCCTATCCGCGCTCCTTGGTCTGAGTGGGCCGGGTGGCGGATTTAGCGTTGCCTCCTTACTGGCTGGACGGGGAGGGTCAACCTACTGCTCCGCGCTCAAATCCCCTGCATATTGGTGCATCACAAAATCTAAGTGTCATAGCAGAAGATTTTTTCATTTCACGTTGTTATATCGCAGCCAGCTGGGTACTATTCCTAGCGTTAGCAGAGGGCGAGTGGCTCGGATGCCGCCCGCCAGTCGCGTCTCGCGCGCAGGTTTCGGCCGCTCGGCGGCCGCGCGCGGGTCGCCCGAGAAGGAGGTTCATCGCTATGACGCTCAAGCCGCTTGGAGACCGCGTTCTCGTGAAGCCCGCCCCCAAGGAGGAGAAGACCGCGACCGGTCTGTACATCTCCAGTGGCGCTCAGGAGAAGCCGCAGAAGGGCGAGGTCATCGCTGTCGGCGCCGGCAAGTTCAACG
>OIXX01000726.1_pt1 | contig 16314 bp, 15 predicted proteins | sample 1588161 | NCBI WGS metagenome assembly OIXX01 (sample SAMN03283274) | human gut metagenome | biome: human-associated habitat; material: feces | host: Homo sapiens | place: Peru | collected 2012
ATCGAGGTGGTCGGCCGGTCAAGACGCCGACGCGATCCGCCACCACTTCGTGGCCGTCTCCACGGCGCTCGACCTCGTCGAGAAGTTCGGCATCGACCCGGAGAACGCCTTCGGCTTCTGGAACTGGGTTGGCGGTCGCTATTCGGTCGACTCCGCCGTGGGCCTGTCGCTCATCATCGCGTTTGGCCCCGAGCGCTTCGAGGAGTTCCTCGCCGGCTTCAACGAGGTTGACGAGTACTTCAAGAACACGCCGCTCGAGGAGAACGTCGTGGCGCTGATGGGCCTCATCAATGTCTGGTACGTCAACTTCTTTGGCATGGGCAGCCACGCGGTGCTGCCGTACAACCAGTACCTGCACCGCTTCCCGGCCTACCTGCAGCAGCTCACGATGGAGTCCAACGGCAAGAGCACGCGCTGGGACGGCACACCGGTCACCACGGGCACCGGCGAGGTCTTCTGGGGCGAGGCCGGCACGAACGGCCAGCACGCGTTCTACCAGCTGATTCACCAGGGTACGCGCGCCATCCCGGCCGACTTCATCGCCTTCGTGAACACCGCCAACCCCACCAAGGACGGTGACCAGGATGTGCACGAGCTGTTCCTGGGCAACTTCCTGGCGCAGACCAAGGCGCTGGCCTTTGGCAAGACGGCCGACGAGGTTCGCGCCGAGGGCACGGCCGAGTGGATGGTGCCGGCCCGCTGCTTCGAGGGCAACCGTCCGACCACCTCGATCTTTGGCGAGGCGCTGACGCCTAAGGCGCTGGGTGAGCTCATCGCGCTGTACGAGCACATCGTGTTCGTCGAGGGCACGGTCTGGGGGCTCGACTCGTACGACCAGTGGGGCGTCGAGCTGGGCAAGCAGCTGGCCAAGCAGATCACGCCCGCGTTTCACGATGACGAGGCGCTGGCCAAGCAGGACGCCAGTACGCAGGCGCTCATCGCGTTCTACCGCGCTCACCGTAAGTAGGGGCTGGGCGCTGCGGCGCGGCCCTACGCTGCAGTGATTCCCAAGTCGCATGAACATGTGGCATTGCGAGCATAGAAGGCCGCCGGGCGTCCATCCGGACGCCCGGCGGCCTTTTTCGACCGCGCAGACGCGCGGCCAACTGAACCAATGTGCGGGCCTGGATGAGCCCGAACGAGTGCCGCGGGAGCCTGGTGCTCGCCACCTGGGCGAGTCCAGAAATAGTCTGAGCCCCCATCAACTTCAAGCTGCTATTTCATTAGATCGCGCGTCCCCTAATGGGATGGTCCCTGATATGGCGATCCCTTCTTAATAACCGTGCGGTCCTTATGGCCTGGGCCCCTAGTGGGGGTCACCTTGATTGTGGCGCACCGCTTCGAGGCGGCGGACCCTGCCCCAAACGCCACGCGGTCCCATGCTCACGGGGCTTGGTGCACTTTTGACGCTTCTGTGTGCCAGGTTGGAGGGGGTCGAAGTGACCCGTGCGGTTTGGGCGGTCTTGAATATTCAAAACCGCCCAAACCGCACGGGTCATATGAGGGGTCACAAGCATGCTGTTCAAATCCGTTCAAAACGCACCGGCGCAGAATTGGCGCTGCCGGGTAGCGTCTCGCTCGTGACGTCCTTCCGTATGATTTGTCACATTTGGGTGCCGGCCGGCTGGCCTGGGCGAACGGGCCAGTGCCAAAGGCGCAGGCCGGCAGTGGTAGGCGCGGATCGACGGCGGTGGGAGGGCGGGCCGACAGCAGTGGCGGCTAAAGGCCACAGCGAGCCAGCGGCGGGATGGGGGCAGGGCCGACAGCAGTGGCGGCTACAGACCGCGGCGGGCTTCGGCGGCGAGGGAGGGGTCCACGCGCACGACGCGCTTGAGGCCGTAGGCCTCGAGCTCGGCGACCTGCGCGTCGGTGGCGCCCGTGTCGGTGATGAGCAGGTCGACCTCGTCGGCCGACGCAAACTGGAAGCTCGACTCGTGTCCCAGCTTGGACGAGTCGGCCACCACGATGCACTCCTTCGAGCGCTCGATCATAAGCGCGTTAACCGCCGGCTCGGGCGAGGTGGCCGAGGCAAGCCCGTACTTGGCCGAGATGCCCGACGCCCCGAGGAAGCACTTCGAAGCCGTGACGCGTCGCACGAGGTCATGCGCGATGTCGCCAGTCATCGACGCGCGCGGCGGCCGTACCTCGCCGCCCGTGAGCAGAATGGTGACATTGGGCGTCTCGTCCATCTGCAGCACGCGTCCGTTGTTGGTGATGACCGTGACGTCCTCGGCCGTGATGAAGCTGATGATGCCCAGCGCCGTGGAGCTGGCGCTCACGAAGACGCACTCGCCGTCGCTGATGTGGCGTGCCGCCTCGCGCGCAATCGCCTTGTTGGCGCGCACCTGCTGTGATCCCGCGGGTCTGCCCAGCGGGTTGAGCAGGATGGCCGATCCGTGCTCATGCGTGAGGACCTGCTGCGTCTCGAGCTGGTTGAGGTCCCGCCGGATGGTGAGCGGTGAGACCTCGAAGTGCTCGGCCAGGGCGTTGACGCTCATCTGCCCGTTGCTCTCGAGCAGCGCGATGATTGCGTCGCGACGAGCGGCCACATATGCCTTGCTACGCTTCATCTTGGGCTCCAACTGTCGAGGGCGGGACCGCTGGTGGTATGACGTGCGCTTGCCGAGGGGAGGCAAGCGAGTGCCGTGAACGTGACGGCGTATATGATGAACGAATCAATTGTAATCGTTCATTTAAGATATGGGAAATGAACGTTACAACTCTCGAGAGAGCCCATTTAGTAATGGATATCAGTCGTAATTATATGGATTCCAATCGTAATGATATTGGCGTCAAGAGAGAAGTAACTTTATGAACGAATGAACATAGTAACGGTCGGAGTTTCATAAAAAGAGTAAAAATGCTTGAAAAATAGTAAATTATTGACAAATACTACACAATACGCACACACATATAATCCTACCGTTTGCCGGAAGAATTAGACACCATGGTGAATCTATGGAAAACTCTTGTGCGTAACGAGGACCAAGCGCGTTTTTATGAATGCGCGGGCCTGATTCGCAGGCGCACGCGTGGTCGTGCCGCAGACGGGCCGGGGCCGAGTGCGAAGTGTGGCGCAGGCGTTAGCGCGAATTCCAGGCGTGCGCAGGCGCGAGGCGGAAAGCCGCAGGGCAGGCGCGCGCAGGCGCGAGCCAAGCACCAGCGCCAGGCGCAATCGCAGGCGCAAGCCGCCCCAAGTCACACGACGCAGGGAACCCGGAGTCGCGCAGTCCACCGGCTGTCCGCCGACGTACAAGGAAAGAAGAGGTGAATGCGGATGCTCAGCGACCTTCTGAACGAGAGCCTGGTTCAGCTGAACGTCGAGGCCACCGACTGGCAGGATGCCATTCGCAAGGCCGCGCAGCCGATGGTCGACAACGGGGGCGTCACGCCCGCCTATGTCGACGACATCATTAAGGGTGCCCAGGAGCTCGGCCCCTACTTCGTGATCACGGAGCACGTGGCCATGCCGCACGCGCGCCCCGAGTGCGGCGCTCTCAAGACTGCCGTCGGCATCGTCACGCTCAAGGAGCCGGTCGAGTTCGGCAGCAAGGAGAACGACCCGGTCAAGTACCTGTTCCCGCTTGCCGCCACCGACAACGACAACCACCTGAGCGCCCTGCAGTCGCTCGTCGAGCTCCTCGGCGACCCCGACTTCTTCGCGCAGCTCGACTCCGCCTCTTCGCCCAAGAACGTCGTGGACCTCGTCCACACGAAGGAAGGAAGGTAAGCAACATGGCCAAGGTGTATCACGCTCTCGTTTGCTGCCGCGCTGGCATGGGCTCCTCGATGATGCTCAAGATCAAGATCGACCAAGTCATCAAGGAGAACAACCTCCCCATCGAGACCGAGCACGGCAACCTTGACTCGCTCATCGGCTTCAAGGGCGACCTCGTCATCACCATGAGCGACCTCACCGACGAGCTCAATGCCGACGATCGCGTGCCGTCCGCCATCGGCATCACCAATATCGTCAACAAGGGCGAGATGAAGCAGAAGCTCGAGGAGTGGCTGGCCGAGCGCGCCGAGTAGCGCGCCCCAGCCTCGCGCGGACTCCGGCACGGCGGCCAGGCCCAGCCTGACCAGCCAAGCGGCCAGAGGCGCTCGACGTAGCGTTTTGCGGGGCACCTGGCGGCATGAGCGGCCGCCCGGTCGCCCCAGAAACTGACACATGACACGTACCGCACCGGGGCGCAAGCCCCGGGGTGGGGTGTCTTGTGCCGCGAACCAGCCGCGTGGCCAGTCACGCCAAGGCTCGCAAGGGATGCAAGGTAGGATCCAAGGGAAGGAACCAGCATGCTCAATGCTCTCCTCATGCAGGCCAGGGACACGGCCGTCATCATGGGCATCATCGCCCTGGTGGGCCTCCTGCTGCAGAAGAAGTCGGCGGTGGATGTCATCTCCGGCACCGTGAAGACCATCATCGGCTTTATGATCTTCAACATCGGCTCCGACGCCATGAGCGCCCAGGTCACGGTCTTCTCCGACATGTTCACGCGCGCCTTCCAGGTGCAGGGCGTCGTGACGCAGGTCGAGGTCGCCACGGCCCTCGCCCTCAACACCTATGGCACCGAGGTCGCCATGGTGTTCGTGCTCGGCTTCGTGATGAACCTCGTGTTCGCGAAGGTCACCCCGTTCAAGGCAGTCTTCCTCACCGGCCAGCACTTCCTGTACTTCGCGGCCGTGCTCGCCCTCGTCTTCATCGCCCTGGGTGCCCCGCTCGTCGTGACCATCGTCGCTGGTGGCGTCATCCTTGGCTTCTGCGGTGCTGCCCTGCCGAGCCTCTGCCAGCCGTTCGTGCGCAAGCTCGTCGGTGACGACTCCATCGCCATCGGCCACTTCAACTGCATCGGCTATGCCTTCGCCGGCTACTGCGGCAAGCTCTTCGCCAAGTCGCACGAGAAGGAGCTCGAGAACGAGGAGCAGAACGAGGCCAATCTCCCCGAGTTCTTCAAGCTCTTCCGTGACTTCGTGTTCTCCGTAGCCCTGTTCATGGTCGTGCTGTTCTACATCGTCACCATCGCCTGCTTCGTGACCGGCCACTTTGGTGACCAGCTCTCCACCGGCAAGGCCTTCACCAGCTACTTCGGCAACGACATCTGGTGGATCTGGCCGCTCATCGCCGGCCTCAAGTTCGCCGCTGGCATGTCCGTCCTGATCTACGGCGTGCGTCAGTTCATCGCCGAGATCACCGCCGCCTTCGTCGGCATCTCCGAGAAGCTCATCCCGAGCGCTCGACCGGCCGTCGACTGCCCCGCCATCTTCCCGTTCGCGCCTAACGCCGTCATCCTCGGCTTCATCGGCTCGTTCGTCGGCGGCCTCGTGGCCATGGCCTTCATGGTGGCCTTCCACAGCCCGACCATCATGATCCCCGCTGCTGGCATTTGCTTCTTCTCCGGCGGCACCTGCGGCGTCTGCGGCTACGCCTACGGCGGCTGGAAGGGCGCCCTGCTCGGCTCCTTCCTCGTCGGCATCTTCCTGTGCGCTGGCCCGCTCGTGCTCTACCCGGCCTTCGCCAACCTCGGAATCGCCGACGCCTCGTTCCCGAACGTCGACTACAACATCGTCGGCTCCATCATCTACGGCATCGGCTCGCTGTTTTAAGATGCCAGGTGGGTACCTCGGTGTTATCGCAAGCTAGGCTCTGGTTTTAATGCCGAGGGCGCTCGTGGAAGCAAGCTCACGGGCGCCCTCGTCTTCATGAATGGATGGGTATGGCAGAGAAGCGCGACAGGGGCGCGGACGTGACGGGCGAGGAGGCCCGGGCCGGGAGGGCGCCGGCTGGGACGGAACAGGCCGTGGCGGCGCCGGCCGAGGGCAAGGCGGCCGCTCCCGAGCGCGGCATCGTCGACTCGGTCATCGGCGTGCGCGACACGGGCGCCGACCCAGCCGACGACGGCTCCAGGGTCGAGCTCACGGTCGAGGAGGACCGCACGCGCCTCGTCCTGCAGTCGGCCCTTTTGCTTGTGCTCAACATCGCGCTCCTCGGCCTCGCCTTCGTGTCGTGGGTGGCGGCCAACGTCACCGGCAACGTGGTGCTGCTCATCGTCATCATCTTCGTGCTCACGGCGGTGTGGTTCTGCTCGCGGCGCATGGGCCGGCTCTTTGGCAAGTTCTTCGGCAAGCTGCCGGTGATGCTCTTTCGCGAGCGCGATCTCGTGATCTACGAGAAGGCCGACCGCAAGAAGGCGCTCGTGGTGCCGTACGCCAAGGTCAAGGGCTACAAGGTCATCCGCCAGGGAAGCTCGCTGCGCCTGCTGCTCTGGGGCGACTGGGTGGAGCACCCCTCCGGCGTGTACTACGTCGGCATCAACCGTCCGTTCATGAAGGGCACGCTCGACACCGTCTCCGACGAGATCGCCGGGCGCATGCGGGCCCACCGCGTGAAGGTCCGCAAGAAGTAGGGATTTGGCGGCGGCTGGCGGCGGCGGGCATCGCCCCGCGCCTCGACAGCCTTGCCACCTGCGGTTCATTGCATCACGGGCATTCAAGCCCTGCTCACAGTCCCAGGCAACACAGCCCTCAGAAAGGGGTTAGCGCATGTCCACGTTCAAGGGCGTCATCGTTCCGATGGTCACGCCGTTCAACCGTGACGAGGACCAGTCCATCAACTACGACGCCGGCGAGCAGCTGGTCGAGAAGATCATCGCCGGCGGTGCCGATGGCATCTTCACCTTCGGCTCCAACGGCGAGTTCCACGTGTGCACGCCGGATGAGAAGATCGAGTTCTCAAAGTTCGTCATCGAGAGGGTCGCCGGCCGCGTGCCGGTCTACGTGGGCACGGGTGCGTGCTCCACGCGCGAGGCCATCGACATGTCCAAGCGCGCGGAGGCCGCCGGTGCCAGCGCCCTCTCGGTGATCAACCCGTTCTTCCTCGGCATCACGGACGCCCAGCTCATCAACTATTTCACCATGGTGGCCGAGAGCGTCAAGATCCCGGTGCTGCTCTACAACATCCCCAAGGCCACGGGCCACAACATCTCGGCCGAGGTCGTGGCCGAGATTGCCCAGGTCGACAACGTGAAGGGCATCAAGGACAGCTCGGGCAACATGGACAACCTCCAGAGCTACCTCGACGCGTCCAAGGGCAAGGACGTCGACGTGATCGTGGGCTCCGACGGCAAGATCTCCGCCGCGCACGCTCTGGGCGCCACGGCTGCCATCGCGGGCACGGCCAACCTCATCACCGAGGTGGTCGTGAACCTGTGGAAGGCCCTCGAGGCCGGCGACGCCGCCGAAGCCGAGCGCCTGCAGGGCGAGATCGAGCCGATCCGCAACGTTCTGCACCTGGGCTCCACGCCGCAGACGCTCAAGCGCTCGCTCGAGCTGGCCGGCTGCCCGGTGGGCCCTGCCCGCTACCCGGTCACCGGGGTGGACGAGGGCGTGGACGAGAAGTGCCTCGCCATGCTCGACCACTATGGCATCGCACACAAGTAAGCTGGTACGTGGCGTGTGGCCGGCCTGCGGCACGCACGGGCTGGCCTTTTGCGCGAGAGGAGAACTCACATGAAGATGCAGAAGGCGGCCGTCACCCAGGCCCTCTACGACACCTGCGCGTTCGCGGTGGTGCGCGTTCCCACGGTGGAGCGCGGCTGCGAGATTGCCGAGGGCCTGCTCAAGGGCGGCGTCAAGGCCATGGAGATTAGCTACACCCTGCCCAACGCGGGCGAGGTCATCTCAGGCATCCGGGAGCGCTTTGGCAACGACATGCTCGTGGGCGCGGGCACGGTCATGGAGCCCACGACCGCCCGGCTCGCCATCATGAGCGGCGCGCAGTTCATCGTGGCCAACTGCGGCTCTGACGAGGTGGCTGAGCTCTGCAACCTCTACCAGATCCCGTACGCGCCGGGCTGCACCACGATGACCGAGGCCAACCACGCGCTGGCAAAGGGCGCCGCTTTCATCAAGTGCTTCCCGATCTCGAACGTGTACGGCCCGTCGCTTGTGGGGCTCTTCAAGACGCCGACGCCGTGGATGCCGCTCATGGCGTCCGGCGGCATCAACCTGGACAACCTGGCCGAGTGGGTCTCCAAGGGCATCGACGCGGCCGGCATGGGCAGCCTGCTCACGAAGGGCAGCTCGGAGGACATCGCCAAGAACGCCGCCGCCGTGCGCCGCATCATCGACGAGACGCGCGCGCAGATGTAGGTTTGCGCGGGTAGTCGCGTGAGCTGACGGCTTATTGCGCGCTGGGGTGCCCTGGGTGATGGGGTGCCCCGGCGCATTTTTTCTCGTTGGGCAAGCTGTCACGCCCCTTCGTATTTGCGGGGATTTGAGGGGTGCAAATACGCAGGAGCGTGCAAGCTGTGGGGGCAAGAGTCACAGCTGCCACGGATAGGCGCATTTGCCGGGTGCAAATGCGTAAAAGCGCGCGGGCTGCCGAGACAAGAGGTACAGCCACCATGGATTGACGTGCTTGCTCGGAGCAAATACGCAAATCCGCGGTGGCTGTCTATTTCGACGAGACGGGCCTGCGCCACGCGGGCGACGAGACGGGGCTGCGCCACGCGGCAACGCAGGCGAGAAGAGGCTAGCAGTTCCCCACGAAGACGTGGCGCAGGTGGCGGCGGGCAACGCCGGCGAGCTCGAAGACGGTCGAGACGGGCGTGGGCCCGTGGTCGGACCCGAGGTCAATGTCACCCTTGCGTGCGGCAATGCGCAGCTGCTCATCGACGGTGTCCACGCCGTCGAGGTCGAGCAGCAAAAGGCCGCGCCGACCGTCCGCCGTGCTCACGATGACACCGTAGCGGCGGCAGTCGAGGGCGTCGATGCTGTCGACGGGCTCGGGCGTGCCCAGGACGTCGACATCATAGACCAGCTCGGGCAGCTCGTCGGGGCGAACGGCTGAGAAGCGCGGGTCTCGCGTGCCAGCGGACACAGCGTTGCCGCAGATCTCCTCGGCAAGCGAGCTGTGCGCGGGACCCGTGGTACCGATGCAGCCTCTGAGCTGGCCGTTCTTCTTGATTGAGACAAAGCAGCCGGCACGGATGCCCTCCAGCTCGCGGCGGGCCTCATCCGGCAGCCTGCCGGCCGCGCGCTCGCAGAAGCCCGGCTCCATGGTGAGGAGCTCGAGGAAGTTGCCCGTCTTGAATGCGTCGCAGGCGAAGTCGCAGCTCAGCCGTGCCTCTCGAAGCTCACTTGCCCTGTGCGCTCGGGTCCTTTCGCTTGCCGTGCTTGAGCTGCCCGCTCAGCTGCCTCTGGGCCTCCGCCACGCGACGGCGAATCGAGTCGCCGAAGTCCTCGGCGCGCCCGTGCGTGAAGCCGGACTTGGCAATGGCCATGAGGCCGCCCTCGTCGCTCATCCTGATCGCGAACATGCGGTCGTCCTCGATCACGCGGTCGATGGCGGAGTAGGGCAGCGTGTGCACGGAGCCGTCGGAGTCGACGGTGCCCATCTCGGTCGCCGTGAAGAAGGTCATGCGCTTGCGGCCGTCCTCGCCCGTCTCGTCGAGGCTGCGGCCGTAGCTTCTCGCCATGCGCCGCGCGGAGAAGTGCGCCTGGTAGATGACGACGGCGCCCAGGATGGCGATGATGGCCGCTACCACGGCGTCCGCGTGCAGAAACAGCAGCGTGACGCCTGCGAACGCGATCATCGCGATTCCCGCGGCCAGGCAGAGCCGATTGGCGATGGCGCTCTGCTCGAGCTTGGCCGTGCGCTCGAGGAGGTCGTCATCGAGCGTGGTGACGTTGACGTAGCGCGCGTCGGCGGGGATGCCGCCCTCGCCGGGCTTGCTGCCGCGTGTTCCGCGGCGGGCGCGGAGGGCCTTCTTGCTGGTTCCCATGGCTACTCCCCCGCGACGGAGGGGCCGGTGAGCTCCCTGACCAGGTCGTTGTAGCGCTGGGCGCTCAGCGAGCGGCGCGGAATGAGCGCGTAGGCGCCGTGCGGGAAGCGCAGCACCACGATCTCGCTGCCCACGCGTGGCTTGCGCATCTCGGAGCGCTGGTAGGTCTCGGGCGCGCCGCCCTTGGGCAGCACCACGATGCGGTCGGCGTAGACGAGGACCTCGCGGCGGCACTCGTCGTCGGGGATGAGGGCGGTGTCGAAGCCGGCCTTACGCAGGCGGCCCACCATGATCTGCGACCAACGGCGGCTGAGCTGCCACGTGGCGATCCACAGCACGACGAGGATGGTGAGCGCCACCACGGCGTCGTTGCCCACGAGCGCGGCGAGCACGACGATGGCGACGAGGATGACAATGCTCGCGATGGTGGGCGGGTTGCGCATCTGGTCGCCGGCGAGGGCCATGCCTGCGTCCTCGATGACCTGACGGTTGAGCTCGTATGACGCCTGGTAGAGCGGCTTTTCCATGCCGGTGGTCGGCGCTGCGTGCTTGCTGTGTGACATTGCGACTCCCCACGTGTGCGGCGCCGTGCCGAGGCGGCGCCACGGGCGGCCGGGCCGGATGGCATGCCGAGCGGAGCGTCGCGCGTTCATGCAAAAACGTCGCGAAACGATCAAAGCTGTTAAGTTCGAGTCGATATTGTACATGTGGCGGGGGATGCCCGGCGTGGTATGGTCGGAGGCGGGGGCGCGACGGCTCGCTGAGGCGACTGCGGGCTTTGGCGCCGTGTGCGCTGGGGCCCGCAGCCGGGCTGTGGGAAGCGCAGGCGAGGACCGTGCGATCGTATTTTGAGATTCGTGCCACGAAAACGCGGTTTGTGGGACAGGGGTTGCCTGGTCCGTGCTGGTTGGGGTGCGACCTTGCCTCTGCCGGGGCGTTTAAGGTGCGAATCAAGGCGATTCGAGGCCCGGAAGGGTGCCTCTTGGGGCTTGGCGAGCGGGCTGGAAGGCAATAGTCAAGGGCCGCGGCATTGGGCCTGTCCCACAAACTGCGTTTTCGTGGCAAAAAATGCGTTTTCTCATCGCAGGCCTGCGGGGAGGCGGCTGTGTCCCGGAAAGCCCCGGACGAGGGCGCAAGCTGGCGTCCGGAGTCGGGATTGGCGGCGGGGCCGAAGGCACGTTGCGGGCTTCGGGTGGCTGGGCTCGCTTCCCGCGGCCTTGGCCGCGGGAAGCGGTGAAAGGGCCGGAGCTCAAAGAGGCTACGGAATCAGAGGTGGCCATATCAGCCGCGTTGCCAAAAAGGCGCGGGCAGCCGGAAGACCGACCGCCCGCGCGAGCGAGGTTTGTGCGTGTGTGTGGGAAAACTTGCAGGAAGAGTGCTTTAAAACGTCTCTAGTAGATTCCGCGGTTGCGGCCCTGGCGGTCGCCGGGACGGCGACGGGGCTTGCCGGCGCCGCCGCGCGGCGCGCCGGAGCCCCCGCGACCCTGGGCGCCCTGATGTCCGCGCCTGCCCTGCGAGCTGCGGCTTTCCTGCGAATCGCGAGCTCCGCGCGTGCCGCGGCCACCTTGCGCTCCGCGGTCCGAGCGGACGCCACGCCCACCCTGCGCCTCGCGACCGCCCTGGCGCGTACGACCGTCGCGCGCCGCGGCCTCGCCGCCGCGGTTGCGCCTGCCGCCACGGGCGCCCTGTGCCCCGCGACCCTGGCTGCGCTCGATGGCGGCGCGCTCCTTCTCGGAGAGGAGCTCCACGTCAACGTCCTCGCCCGTGCGCCCGCGCCCACCGCGACTGGCACTCTGACCTGCGCGCTTGTGGCCCTGGCCCGCGCCACGGCCCCCGCGCTCGCTGCGCGCCGACCCGCCGCGACCTCTCGGCGCAGCCTCGCCCGCCGGCTTCTTGCGCCTGCCGCCGCGCTTGCGCTTGCCCGAGCCGGGCTCGCCGCGACGCGGCTTCTCGGCCGAGCGGTTGAGGTCGAGCTCGGGCGGCTCGCTACCCAGCTCAAAGGCACCGGCGCGCTCGAAGGTGGGCACGACCTGCCCCATGAGGCGCTCGCAATCGCGCAGGTCGCCAAAGTCGTCGCAGGTCACAAAGGTAAGCGCCCACCCCGTCTCGCCGGCGCGGCCCGTGCGCCCGATGCGGTGGATGTAGTCCTCGGGGTCGGACGGCACATCAAAGTTGATCACGTAGCGCACGTCCGACACGTCGATGCCGCGCGCCAGCACGTCGGTGGCCACGAGCACGTCGGTCTTGCCGTCGCGGAAGCTCGCCAGCGCGCGCTCGCGCTGGTTCTGGCTGCGGTTTCCGTGAATCGGCGCGCACGAGATGCCCGCGCGACGCAGGCGTCGGCAGCAGGAGTCGGCACGGTGCTTGGTGCGCGTGAAGACGATGACGTGGCTGGGGCCCTCGGCCTTGAGCACCTCCGCAAGCAGGGCGTTCTTGGCCTCGAGCGACACGGGCAGCACGAACTGGTCGATCGTGTCGGCCACGGTGCCCTTGTGGGCGATCTCCACGACGGCCGGGTCGCTCACGAGGTCGCGGATGCCGCCGATGGCCCCCTCGTCAAGCGTGGCCGAGAAGAGCATCGTCTGGCGCGTGGCCGGCGTCTGGCGCACAATCTTGCGCATCGCGGGGAGAAAGCCCATGTCAAGCATGCGGTCGGCCTCGTCGAGCACGAGCACCTGGACCTCGCCGAGGTCGGCCTCGCCCTGCTCGATGAGGTCGACGAGACGGCCGGGCGTGGCCACGAGGATGTCGCAGCCGCGGTGCAGGGCGGCCTTCTGCGGCTCGTAGCTCAGGCCGCCCACCACCGTCACGCTGCGGTGATGCGTGCGCTTGGCGATGGTCTCGCAGGCATCCTCAATCTGCTGGGCAAGCTCGCGCGTGGGCGTCACCACGAGCATGAGCGGGCCGTGGTGGCGCGGCGCGCGCGGCAGGCGACTCATGGTCGGCAGGAGGAAGGCGGCCGTCTTGCCAGTGCCGGTCTGGGCGGCGGCCAGCAGGTCGCGGCCCTCGAGCGCGTAGGGGATGGCCTGCGCCTGAACGGGCGAGGGCGTCTCGTAGCCAAGGTCGCGCACGGCCTCGAGGACGGCGTCGGAAAGGCCGAGGTCGGAGAAGGCGGGGGTGTCAGTCGCGGCGTCGGCGGCCTCGTTCGCGGTCGCGGTGGCCGCGTCCTGCTCCACCGTCTCGTCATGCGTGGTTGCCGTGGCGGCGGTGCGCTCGTCCACGGCGGGGGTGGTGCTCTGGGTCATGCTGGTCCTGTCTGACTGTGCCGCGTCGTGGTCTCTGGGGCGTCACGGCACGGACTTGCTGCGGAAATGCCGTATGCGGAAGAAAACCGACCGCTCGGCGAATTGTTACAGTCACTGTACCGGAAGCGCGGCGTGTCCGTTGCGGAGGGGCGCTACGCTTGTGCATCAGGTGAAGATGGGCCGCAGCGCGACCGCTGGAGCGAGGCCGCCGCAGCGCGACCGGAGGCAAGCCGCAGCGCGACGGCCGGCGGGCTGCGACCCGCACCGAGGCCCAGCCGGGGGGTCGCTCCGTACCCGGCCCAGTCGGACAAGGACGCAAGGGAGGGAGCCGCATGCGAGACGGGCGAGACGGCCGGGGTCGTGCCGGTGCGCGTGGCGTGGGCCGCGGCTTTGGTCACAGGTCCTCCGAGAGCACGGGCCCCAGCTACCGCCTGAGCGGGGCCACCGGCTCGCGCGGCCGCGTCCCCAACGTGCGGCTGACCGGCTCGGGCCGCTCCGGCAAGAGTGGGCTCTTTGGCCACTCGACGCTCGCGGGGCGCACGAGCCCCAGTACGATTCTCGTCGGCCGCGGCGACATCCCCCAGTTTCGCGACAAGGCAGCGCGCAACGGCGGCTGGAGCATCCCGTCGCTCTCCGGCCGTCCCCAGGCGGCCGCGACCTCGCGGGCGTTTCTGCTGGCCCTGGGCGTCGCGGCCGTGGCGCTGGTCGTGGTGGTCGCGCTCGTCGTGAGGTCGTGCGGCGCGGCGTAGCCTCGGCATGAAATGGGGCCCGGCGGCGCGCTGAGCTGCGCGCCGCCGGGCCCCTCGCCATTACCGTTCGGGTGTCCCGTCTGTCCCCTAGTTAAGCCCGAACCTGCCGTTGTAGGCCCTCGCCATCGCGTTCATGTTCTTCATGATGATCCACATGGCAACGAAGGGGCCAATGCCGCAGAGCACGACGCCAAAGATGTCCCAGAGCAGGATGGTCGTGCCGCTCTCCCGGAACGTCAGGCCGTAGCGGCCGGCGTTGGCCTGCAGGCGGTTGCCGATCTTGTACTGCCACCAGTAGCTGTAGAGGCCAAGCGTCACCATCGAGAGCAGCACGTACGCCAGCAGGCCCGGCGTGTTCTCGCCGTCGCCCTCGCAGACGACGTTCATGTCCTGCGCGAGCTTGTGCGTATACCACCAAGCATATATTCCCAGCGTGATGAAGCTGAGGATGATGTACTTGATGATGCCGCGGTTCTCGGAGACCAAGGCGATGCCTTCCATGCGGGGTGCATGTTACAAGGATTATATCAGGTTGGCCGAGGGCCCCGAGTCCCCGCCCCGTATCTTTCAAAAGCGGTCGCTTCCCGCGAGGTCTCGTCGTGCGAGGCTCGCCAAGGTTAGGGCATCTTTGAAACATAAGGCCCGGGTGCGCCGCGTGAGTCGCGTCGACGCGGGTCCGCCGGCCTTTTTGAACGAGGGGAGCTCGCGCATGGGAGCCCAGGGAGTCTGCACGACCAAGACAGACGGCGCCAGCCCCGCGACGGGCAGCGAGCCCACGCCGGGCGGCGAGCCCACGCCGGGCGGCAAGCCCACGACGGCCACCGGCCCCAGCCCCGCGCCGGCGCGCCGCAAGAAGCCCCGCCTCGACCTCGTGATGACGCTGGTCGACATCGCCACGGGTGCCTACGCCCTCTCCGAGTCCGTCTGGCAGCTCGCGCTCCCGGTCGCGCTCGCGCTGTACTACCTCGCGGCGCCCTGGCCTCGGCGCGTCTTCACCGAGCCGCTCGACCTCACGCCCGTGGCCCGCCCGGACATCCCCTCCTGGCGCCAGCTCTCCTTCAGGCGCTCAACGTGGCCCGGCTGCCGATGGCTATCTCGGGGCAGGCCGCGCGCGCTGACAGGCGAGTCCGCGCACCGGCGAGTGGGCCCGCGCGCCGCGCCGTGTTGCCACAGGACGGGGCTGCGGCGCCCCGCTAGCCCACGAACCTGAACCCGCGGCCGATGATCTCGGAGCTGGTCACGATGGTCACGAAGGCGTTCGGATCGGTCTCGCGCACGTAGGCGAGCAGCCGGCGGGCCTCGCGCCGACCCAGCACGCAGGTGATCTGCGCCATGCGCCGTCCGCTGTAGGCGCCATACGTGTAGCTCAGCGTGGCCGTGCGGTTGAGCTCGGTGATGATGAAGCGCTCGATCTCGCGCGGGTGGCGGCACACGATGGTGCAGATCTTCTTGAGGTGGAAGCTCTCGATGATGGAGTCCACCACGATGGTCTTGGCGAACAGGCCCAGCACGCAGTAGAGGCCCACGCGCGTGCTGTACAGGAAGAACGTGGTGAGCACCACGCCAAAGTTGACCACCGAGAGCGCCTTGCCGATGTCGAGGCTCGTCTTCCTGTTCACGATCATGGCGAGGATGTCGGTGCCGCCGGTCGAGCCACCCACGTCGAAGGCGATGGCACTGGCCACGGCGGGCAGGAGCACGGCAAAGCACAGGTCAAGCCACATGTCGCCCGTGACGGTGTGCTTGGGCAGCACCAGCTCGAAGAGCGACGTGAAGACCGAGAGCGCCACCGACGCGTAGGCGCTCCACGCCACCGCGCGCCTCGGCAGGAACATGAAGCCGACGATGACGATGATGATGTTGAGCACCCACATCCAGCCGCCGAGCGGCAGGAACGGCGCCACGGAGGCCAGGATGATGGCGATGCCCGACGTGCCGCCGAACGCGAAGTGCTGCGGGCTCTGGAAGAGCACGATCGAGAACGCGTTCACGATCAGGCTGATGTTGAGGGCGGCGAAGAAGCGCCAGCGCTTGGGGGCCTCCTCGCGCTCATGGGCGAGGCGTCGGGCCTCGGCGGCCTGCTCGGTGGTCTGGGCGTCGGCGAGGGGCTCGAGGCGGACGGGCGCCGGGTCGATGGGGCGTACCTGCTCGGCGGGGTCGTGGCGAGCCTCCTCGATGGAGGTGATGTCGAAGGGCAGGTCGTGGGCGGCGCGGTCGTGCTCGCCGAGCGGGACGCCCGGCTTGGTGGCGTGGTGCCCGGTGAAGTCGCTGTCCTGCGGCTTTGTCATCGCTCGGTCCTCTCCGTCGCCCGTGCTGCCGCGTCCATGATAGCCGCGCTGTCACATTTCCTTCCGTATGATTTGTCACATTTCGGCCAGGCGGGGGAAGGCGTTGGCGGCTCGGCCTGCTGTCACATTTCCTTCCGGATGATTTGTCACATTTTGCTGGGCTGCTGGCTGCGTCCGCCCGGCCCCGCCGGCCGGGTGGGGAGCGCGGCGGGTCGAACGAGCCGGGAAGTGCCGCTCACCCCGCAATCCC